>Ga0335081_10006945_pt1 | contig 18057 bp, 15 predicted proteins | sample Lox_Sample_35_FD_206713 | JGI IMG/M metagenome (GOLD analysis project Ga0335081, IMG submission 206713) | Soil microbial communities from Loxahatchee National Wildlife Refuge, Florida, United States - Lox_Sample_3.5 | ecosystem: Environmental > Terrestrial > Soil > Wetlands | place: USA... | reverse complement strand
CGCCGCCAATTCTCAGTAACTTGACTCCAGCAAAAGGATCACGAAAGAAGACGAAGAGAATAGGCCGAGGGCAGGGTTCGGGTGATGGCGGTACGGCCACCAAAGGACACAAGGGGGCAAAAGCCCGCTCGGGCCACAAGTTTAAGCTGTGGTTTGAGGGTGGACAGATGCCGCTGACCCGTCGGGTTCCAAAATTTGGATTTACATCGCGTAACAGCATTGAGCAGCAGGTCGTGAATCTCAGCACCCTGGAGACATTGGTTACAAAGAAACGGATAGAGTCAACCGTGACACCGGAGATCCTCTACAATGCAGGTGCAATCTCCAAAAAGAATGAGCCTGTGAAAATCCTTGGCGATGGACAGCTGACGTCGAAGCTTCAGGTCAGCGCGCATGCGTTCAGCAAGTCCGCAAAATCGAAGATCGAGGCTGCTGGCGGCACTGCGACTGTTCTTTCATAATCCAGACGACCAGGCATGAGCAAGTTTACCGAGACAGTTACAAACGTATTCAAGATACAGGAACTGCGTGACCGGTTATTGTTCACGGCGGCTCTTCTCGTTATTGTCCGCATCGGGTCTCATATCACATTGCCCGGAGTGGATGCAAAGCTCGTGGCAGAGAGTATCCGTCGCGGTACGGAGGGTGGTCTCCTTGGCCTTTACGATTTGTTTGTGGGAGGGGCCTTTAGCAATGCGGCGGTCTTTGCCCTTGGAATTATGCCGTATATCTCCTCCTCCATTGTTATCCAATTGATGGGGGCGGTGATTCCGTACTTCCAAAAACTCCAGAAGGAGGGTGAAGATGGACGGAAGAAGATCACGCAGTACACACGATATGGCACTGTCTTGATTTCTGCCCTGCAGGCCAGTGGTGTTGTCATTAAACTCGTTCGGACGGTAACACCTGAGGGTCCGATTGTCCCGGTTGAAGTCCAGGGTATTGGATTTGCTATCAGCACAGTCATCATCCTCACGGCGGGTACGATCTTCATGATGTGGCTCGGTGAGCAGATTGATGAGCGCGGAATCGGAAACGGCATTTCGTTGATCATTTTCATCGGGATCATTGCGAGGTTCCCGAACTCGGTTTTCAATGAATGGGAACTTATTCTCGGAGGAACGCGGAATCCTATCATTGAAATTGTGATCCTGGGCCTGATGGCGGTGATCGTGGCGCTGGTGGTTTTGGTAACGCAGGGTACGCGAAGGATCCCCGTGCAATACGCGAAGCGGGTTGTGGGACGTAAAGTCTATGGTGGAGTCACGCAATATATTCCGCTGCGGGTCAATACGGCTGGTGTGATGCCGATTATATTTGCCCAGGCGATCATGTTCGTTCCACAGATTTTCTTTTCATTTTTCCCGGACAGCGAATTCATAGCCGATTTGAACAACAACTGGTTCAACCAATCTTCGTGGGCGTATTCGTTTGTTTATGGTTTGATGATCGTGTTCTTCACGTATTTCTACACCGCAATTGCTTTTAATCCGAAAGATGTTGCGGACACCATGAAAAAACAGGGCGGATTCATACCGGGCATCCGACCCGGCACGCATACGGCAGATTTTGTCGACAACATCCTGACCAAGATTACGCTGCCAGGATCGATATTCCTGGCAATCGTTGCGATCCTTCCGACAGCAATGATCAGGGCCGGCATCTCTCCTGGTTTTGCATCATTTTTTGGGGGAACAAGTCTCTTGATCTTGGTTGGGGTTGCGTTGGACACGCTCCAGCAAGTGGAATCGCATTTGCTGATGCGTCATTATGATGGTTTCATGAAGAGCGGCAAGTTGCGAGGGCGTCGCACGTAGAATGCGCGACTGCAATGGTCTATTTGAAGACGAAACGTGAGATTGATCTTATTCGCGAGAGTTGCAGGCTTGTTGCCGAGGTTCTGAAATTGGTCGGTGCCCAGATTAAACCGGGGGTAACCACCATGTCACTCGACAAGTTAGCCGAAGATTACATTAGGTCATTTGATGGGTTGCCAGCATTCAAAGGGTACGGAAGTCAAAAAGACAATTTGTTTCCTGCGACACTTTGCACCTCGATTGACGCCGAAGTTGTCCACGGAATACCGGGAAAGAGAGTGTTGAAAGAAGGGGAGATCGTGTCGATAGATGTGGGCGTAAAGAAGGACGGATATTTTGGAGACGGCGCGTGGACATTCCCGGTTGGCGACGTCACGAAGGAAAAGCAGCGATTGCTTGATGTGACCCGCGAATCACTTTGCAAGGGAATCGAGAAAGCAATTGCCGGGAATCGCGTGCACGATATTTCCTTTGCCGTTCAATCCCACGTTGAGGCGAACGGGTTTTCCGTGGTAAGAGAGCTTGTAGGTCACGGAGTCGGTAAAGAGCTGCACGAGCCACCAAATGTGCCGAACTTTGGGAAGGCAGGTACCGGACCTGAGCTGAAGAATGGTATGACGCTCGCGATTGAGCCCATGGTCAATTCTGGTGGCTACCAGGTCACGATGGAGCCCGATGGGTGGACGGTGAAAACGCAGGATGGCCTTCCTTCCGCACATTTCGAGCACACGATAGCGATTGTCAATGGGAAGCCGGAGATACTAACGCAATGATCGCTCTATGGCCAAACAAGGTCCGATAAAAGTCGATGGCGTGATTACGGAAACATTGCCGAATGCAAGCTTTCGGGTGAAGTTGGACAATGGTATTGAGATCCTGGCACATATTTCCGGCAAAATGAGGATGCATTACATTAAAATCCTTGTGGGCGATCGCGTTACCGTGGAAATGTCTCCGTACGATCTTTCCAAAGGTCGGATCACATATCGGTATAAATGAATCGAGAGGGAAACCAATGAAAGTACGATCGTCAGTCAAAAAGATTTGTGAGAATTGCAAGATCGTCCGGCGCAAGGGTGTCGTGCTAGTCATTTGCAAGAACCCGAAGCACAAACAACGACAAGGTTAATTCGTCCATAAGGAGATTTCTCAGTGGCACGTATTTCTGGTGTAGACTTACCGAAGAACAAGCGTTCCGAGATTGGGCTGACCTATATCTATGGGATCGGCAGGCCGACGGCGCAGAGCATTCTGACCAAGGCGAACATCGACTACAACAAGAAGATCGGTGAGTTGACAGATGAGGAAGTTGCTGCGATACGCTCGATCATTCAATCGGATACAAAAGTCGAGGGGGCTCTGCGGAGCGAAGTCCAGATGAACATCAAGCGTTTGACGGACATTGGCTGCTATCGTGGTCTTCGTCATCGCAAAGGACTGCCGGTGCGGGGACAGCGTACACGGACGAATGCCCGCACACGCAAAGGCAAACGGAGAACCGTTGCCGGGAAGAAGAAGGCACTCGAAAAGAAGTAACGACGGCGACATCGATTGAAAATTCACTTGGAGGAATAGGTCTTTGGCAAAACAAGCTGCAGCACCAGTCACAAAGAAAAAGAAAAAGGTCCACGTTGATTCCAACGGGAAGGCGTTCATCAAAGCGACTTTCAATAACACCATCGTTACACTGACGGATACATACGGAAACACCATTGCCTGGTCGACTTCAGGGAAGAACGGGTTTAAAGGATCGCGCAAGAGTACTCCGTTTGCGGCTCAGGTTGCAGCGGAGGCGGCCGCCAAAGAGGCTTACGACCTTGGTCTGCGCCGCGTTGAAGTATTCATCAAAGGGCCGGGTGGAGGACGGGAAGCCGCGGTTCGTTCTTTGCAGACGGCAGGACTTGAAGTGACGATGATTCGCGATGTAACGCCTATTCCGCACAATGGATGCCGTCCCGCGAAAAGGCGACGCGTGTAAAGGGAATTCACACTTTATTTATTCAGGAGACCTATGGCGAGATACATTGATGCCAGCTGTAAACTGTGTCGAAGGGAGAAGCAGAAGCTTTTCCTCAAAGGCACCAAGTGTTATTCGGAGAAATGCCCCATCGAGCGTCGGAATTACGCACCGGGCCAGCACGGACAGTCCCGGCGTTCGAGAATTTCCGAATACGGCATCCAGCTGCGCGAGAAACAAAAAGTCCGTCGTCAGTACGGTCTTCTTGAGGCACAATTCCGGAACTATTTTCAGCGCGCATCGAAGGCAACGGGAAAAACCGGTGATATGCTCGTCAAAACGCTGGAACGCAGGTTCGATAACGTCTTGTACAGAATGGGTCTCGCTCCTTCACGCAAGGCAGCGCGTCAGCTTGTGCTCCACAGACATTTCCTCGTCAACAACAAAATCGTGGATATACCGTCGTACCTGCTGAACCCTGGCGACGTTGTGCAAGTGAGGGACAAGAGCAAGAAACTGGAAATCATTCATTCTTCCATGAAACGTATGAAAGACAATGCCATGCTCCCGTGGCTAAGTCTCGACAAGGCATCCATGACCGGGACGTTCCTCAATGTTCCGGAGCGTGCCGATGTTCCGTTGAATGCAAACGAGCAGCTCATTGTTGAGTTGTATTCGAAATAGCGCACAGGAGAAATTCTCCTGACGCACGGTCAACGCCATATATTCATGTTGCAATTTGTGTGGGAACAAATACTATGAGCACCACTCTGGTTCAAATGCCTGAAAAAATCGAGCTTGAACAATCATCCTCAACGCCGACCTTCGGGCGCTTCTTCGTCCAACCCCTCGAAAAAGGGTTTGGTGTGACTATTGGAAACTCTTTCAGGAGAGTTCTGCTTTCTTCCCTCCCCGGCACGGCAATCTCAGCTATACAAATTGCCGGCATTCAGCATGAGTTCTCGACAATCAAAGGGGTCGTAGAAGATGTTGCCGATTTTATCCTCAACCTGAAACAGGTTCGCATCAAGGCTATCAACAAGAAGGCCACAAAGATTACCGTTTCCGTAAAAGGGCCCGGAGATTTTGTCGCTGCCGATATTCAAAAATCTTCATCGGAGATTGAGATCCTCAATCCTGATCTCCATCTCGCAACGCTTAATAAGGATGCGAATTTTGATCTCGAGCTGCGTCTCGGCCGTGGAAAAGGGTATGTTCCGGCTGAAGAAAACAAGGCGACTGATCAGCCGCTTGGCATGATCGCCATTGACTCGATCTTCACCCCCATCAAGAACGTCCGGTTCTTTGTGGAACCGACGAGAGTCGGCGGCCAGACGGACTATGAGAAATTGATCCTCGAGATTGAGACAGACGGATCAATATCTCCAGAGGACGCACTGACACACGCCGGAAAGATTCTCAGAGACCACGTACAGCTCTTTATCAACTTTGGGGCGGAGCCCGAGGCCGAAAAAAGCGAAACCGAACAGGAGGCAGAAGTCGGCAGGGTTCGAAAGATTCTCAAAATGTCGGTCGATGAATTGGAACTCTCCGTTCGATCGCACAACTGTCTGCGCTCGGCCAACATAAAGACGATGGCAGATCTTGTCCGGCGCAACGAATCGGAGCTTCTCAAGTTTCGGAATTTCGGACGCAAGTCGCTTGCCGAGCTTTCTGCGATTGTGGACGAGTACGGCCTGACGTTCGGGATGGATGTGGACAAATATCTGAAAGATGGAAACGAGTAACTGCAGGACAAGGAGTTGAATGCATGCGGCATTTTCGATCGGGTAGAAAACTCAAACGCACGGCGAGCCACAGGAAGGCCACATTATCGGCACTCAGCGTTGCGCTCATAACGCATAAGAAGATCAGGACGACCGTTGCCAAAGCGAAAGAAACGAGGATGGTGGTGGAGAAACTGATTACTCGTGCGAAGAGGGCGGTGGCACGAGAGACTGATGGAAACCAGAAGAAAGATGTGCACGCCCGGAGGGAGTCGTTTTCCTTCCTTCACGACCGCAAAGCGGTGTCTTCGTTGTTCAATGATATAGCACCGAAGGTGGCAACCAGGCCGGGTGGATACACGCGCGTGGTGAAGCTCGGTCAACGACAGGGTGACGGGGCTGAGCTGGCGATCCTTGAGCTCGTGGACTACAATTTGGCTCAGGAAGCTTCTGCGCAGAAACAGACGGGGAAGGCCTCGAAACCTCGCCGCAAACGCGGATCACAGAAAGTTGACAAGGAACAAGCTGTGGAGAAAGGGTCAGCTGCCGAAGCAGCGCCAGCTCAGGCGGCCGAGAGTGCCACTGGTGCCGAAAGTGACACCCAAGAGAGTGGAAAAGGCAAGAAGGAAGGCAAATAGGTAAGGTTACCTTTTTGGTAATGGAGGTGCAATACGTATGCTAAAAATAAATTCAGCGGAGTTCTTACAGGGAGTGATTGATTTACGTCAGCTCCCTAAAAATGAGTTACGCGAGATTCTGTTCATTGGGCGTTCGAATGTCGGCAAGTCGTCGCTCCTGAACAGAATGTGCAACCGCAAAAACCTGGCGCGCTCCAGCGTCACACCGGGGAAGACGCGTGAGATCAATTATTACATTGTGAACAACGCGTTTTACTTTGTGGACTTGCCGGGATACGGTTATGCCAAAGTTCCTGAGCAGATGCGGGCGGGGTGGAAAAAACTTATTGAGGATTTCTTGAAGCGCGGAAATCCCATCGGTCTTGCGGTGCAGCTCATTGATTCTCGTCAGGAGCCGACACCCCTGGATTTGATGATGATGGATTGGCTCGAATACTATGAAGTGCCGTATCTTTTGATTCTTACCAAGGCCGACAAGTTGCCTGTGAGCAAACTTGCCAAGCAACTGGAAGTGTACCGTGAACGTTTCAAGTGGAACCTCACGGACGGTTGCTGCAGAGGTATCGTGCCGTTTTCGATCGTCTCCGGCGATGGTCGGAACGAGTTGCTGAAGTATATCGAGGCACACCTGAAAGAGAAGCTACGACAGAAGAAAGAAGCAGTCTAGTGCAATGATCGCTTCCCCATCTTAAAAACCCCGGACTTCCGGGGTTTTTTGTTTTCCTCGAAGCGTACGGGGAGATGAAGAACAGGCAGAGAAGAGGGGTTGAAGATTTGAAGCGCACCTATCCGAGTGGGTCTAAGTGTCCAGAATTCCGGTCATTGAAACACTGGTTCTTTCGACATCACGACAGTGAGAAATGTTCAGCAATGAGCGCACCAGTTCTTCAAAAAAGACTTGACAAACACTCCAACAACATCTATATTGAACCGCAATCAAGGTACCTCGTCCACAAACCTAATAGAAGTCTTGAAGGAGGTGAAATCAGCTGCTCGTGCTATGGGAGTTTCCGGGGGCTCGAGCGAATTGACCTTGTGACCGTTTAGCTCTCCTTATACACTGAATGTGCTTTCCACCACTGCAGTAGAGCACAGAAGAAGACCCTCGCTTTAAGAACTGCTTGTGGTATAGATTCGGCTTCGGACGCAGAGATGTTGTGGAGTTGCCCATTCGTTTAAAGTTCCATCTTCTTACTCTTTACTCCTATTACTCATTCGGAGGAGGTATGAAACATTCTGCAAAGTTGAAGTTCACGATGTTCGTTCTTAGTGTCGTCGCTCTCTCTCTGGGCGGATGTGTCAAAGTCAACAGCCCGGACGTGGGGGCAACCGATTTTCGTGCGTCGGTAAGGTTCGCGAACTTTGTCAACCTCGCCGGTGCGGGGACGATGACAGTGAACGTGGACAAGAGTTCTTCAACCACCGCGACCGTTACGCTTGATCAAGTGAGTTCTCCTTACTCGGACTTGCCGGCCGGTGCGCGATTCTTTCAGTTTAACTACGGCGGTACTTCAGACACACTCCATCTGGCTCTTACAGCGTACACGCAGTACACGATGTACAGCGAATTTGAACCCCAGAACGGAGATGCGGCCCGTTCTTATATGCTGGTTCCGGAACGTCGAACGTTCACCGGCGCAGTCCCCTTTCCTGCGGACACGCAAGTCGTCAGACTTGTGAACATGTCAACGGACACGGCGGCCGATGTTTCAGGGGGTTTGACATTTACCTTCAAGGGGGGAAGCACTGATACCATGTCAGATCCGGTAGCATTTGGATCAGCATCTCCCTATTACCAAGCAGCTGCGTCGAGTAATCCACAATACACGATCGTGGGAGCAACAGGAACCGTGATTCAGGCGGCGACCACAGTCGGCGCTGCAGCAGGCCGGTACTCTGTTGTCTTTGTCGGTTCGCAGGCAGCAGGCACATGGCAGGCTATAGTCTTTAAAGAGAATTAAGGTCAAAGGAGGACAGAATGATGAAACGGTATAGCATAGCACTGTTCTTGCTCTTCGCGATTTCGTTTTCTGCGTACGCCCAATACGGAAAAATTACGGGACAAGTCACGGATCGCGAGACAAAAGAGCCGTTGATCGGAGCGAATATTGTGCTTGAAGGAACAGCTTTGGGCGCTTCCACCGATGTGAACGGCAATTACACAATCCTCAACGTTCCGGCAGGCAGCTACAACTTGAGGGCCACCTACGTGGGATATCAGGCAACCACGATGACGGGCGTGAGTGTCCTTGCCGGACTCACGAGGGATATGAATATTCAGCTCGCATCGACGGCAGTTCAGTTGAATGCCGTAGAAATAGTCGCTCAGCGACCTTTGATCGAAAAAACCGCGACCAATGCCGTGCGGGTTACCACAACGCAAGACATCGCAAACTTGCCCGTACGCGGTGTGCAAAACTATTTTGCCTTGCAGCCCGGTGTTGTTGTCCAAAACGGTATTGCGTACATACGAGGCGGCCGTTCGGATGAAGTCGGGTTCATGATTGAAGGCGCGGATGTCAAGGATATTGTCGGCAATGTCGCCGGAGTTGATGCTGCCGGAGTTGCGGGCCGTACGAGCCAGGGCACGAACCCAGGTTCATCAGTGACGGTCATACCCGAGGCGTTGCAGGAAGTGGTTGTTCAGGCCGGCGGATACGGCGCACAATACGGTGGCGCAAACGCAGGTATTGTGTCGCAGACTTTTAAGACCGGCGGTTCCAATCTCAATATCACGCTCCAAGGCGAAACGGATAATTTTGGCAATTATCCCGGCAAGAAAGCGCTGGGTGCCTATTCGAGCGGCTACTCTGACTATGTAGCGACCATTGGTATGCCGATTGTGCCCGAGCGAATCAAGTTGTTCGTTGCAGGCGAAAATAATTTCGTGAGGGATCGGGCGCCAACGTTCTTTTCGGGATATGATTTTGGTTATCTTGTCGACAACGGCCAGGGCGGTGGCACGAAAGGCGATTCTGCCCTGCTCAATTTTCCTTCAGGAAATGTTGAGGGCCGAATGAATAACCGCTTCACCACGAACGGTACCTTGCTGTTCGATTTCCTCCCGCTTCAAGTCCGATTGAGCGGTGCTTTTACCAGGTCGAAGAATACAGATAACAATGATATTACCAATTATTTTGACCTTGCCCGTCTTGGTGTTACTGATAACAGCAATCTCTTGCTGAACGGCAAGGTGACATTTTTCTTCACACCAAAGACATTTGCGGAAGTGAATGTCGATTATGTCGACCAGCGCCAGGAGTCCACCGATCCCAACTATGGCGAGGATATCATGGCGTATGGCGATAGCGTCAGTGCAGCAGCGCACGGCTGGACGTATTCGACGCTCACTTCGGGACCGCGTGGCTACAACTTCGCAGGGTTCCCATTTGCGCGCCCTGGGGCAATCTTGGCTGGGTTTAGCAAAGATCTTTACGACCATCTGGGTGGGTCAGTTGCGATTACGTCACAGATGGAAAATCATTCTCTGAACGTTGGTGGTTCATACATGTATTACTCCAATTCGCATTATGGTATCAATGCGGGAGGTTTGTACTCCGCCCTCCTCACCGATCCGAATATTTCGAGGGATCCCACCCAACTCGCACTTCAGTTGCGGAGCAGCCTTGCGGTCAACAATTACGGGTTCGATGAATTCGGTAATCCGCTCACGGGCGGATTGGATGGTCCCAAGCATCCCTATTTCGCGGCCGCCTACGTTCAAGATCGGATTGAGATGAGCGATCTGAACATCAATGCCGGCTTGAGATACGATGCAATGTTTTTTGACGACTGGGCGTTCGATAACTTTTCCGATCTGGGGTATGATCCAAGTTCATACCTTATCACCAGTCCACAAAAATCGAAGACATATTCTTATGTCGAACCACGTTTGGGCTTCTCGTTCCCCGCTTCCGACAAAACGGTCTTCCATATGCAGTTCGGCAAGTTCGTTCAGGCTCCGCCGTTGTATACGGCAGAATCCTCGCGGGCTCTCGCTGTTCAGGTTCTGCAAAACCATTTCTACTTCAACAACCCGGTCGGCTTCAATTTACAGCCGGAGAGAACGACTCAGTACGAAATCGGGTTCTCACAGCAGTTCACGGACGCGGCTGCGTTTGATGTCACCGGGTTCTACAAGAATACCCAGGGACAGATACAGGTGGAGTTCGTGCAGAATCCGGCCGGATCCGCTATTCCAAACTACTACCAGTACGCCAACGGTGATTTCCAGAACGTAACGGGATTGGAGTTCAGCCTGCACGTCCGCAGGACCAGCAATTTCCAGGCTGAAGTAAATTATACGTTACAAGATGCGCGTGGAACCAATTCGTATGCAAACAGTGGCGCAGCCCTTGCAAACGTTGCGGGCAATACGGTCAAGCCAGGTATGATTGTACCGACCGACTATGCCGAAGCAAATCGCGGTTCTGTATCGTTGGACTATCGGTGGGCAAAGGGAGACGGTGGTGCAGTGCTCGAACGTCTTGGCTTCAATCTTCTGTTCACCTTCAACTCCGGCCATCCTTTCACACTTTCCGGCGGATCCGGCGGACAGCAGGGACCCCAGAGTGGTGCGATCTTAAACGATGCCGATGCGAGGACGCGGTTCCCGTTGGAGCCGGTCAACAATTCTACAACGCCGTGGGTGTATCAACTGGATTTTCGCATCGACAAAACGTTCTCGCTCTCCGTCGCGGATTTGAACGTCTATGTCTACGTCCAGAATATCTTGAACACGCAAAATGTGATCAATGTGTATTACAGGACCGGGAATGCATATGACGATGGCTGGCTGAGCAATCCGAATGCGAGTGCAAAAACCATTGCGCAGTACGGCGCCATGTATGAACAATTGTACCAGGTCTTGAATTTACAAGACAACATGAACCAGCTGGATTTCAACGGTTACACGAATTTCGGAATGCCACGCCAGGTTCGGGTAGGCGCAAAGCTTGAATTCTGAGTTTTTCTGAACAAGTATTTCTAACACACAGGAGATTGCCATTATGAAATCTCGTATAACAGTAGCGGTTTTGTTCCTCGCCACCGTGCTGATGGTGATTCCGTCCGCTGCAAAAGAGAAACCGGGGACGAAGAAGGGGCTCTCGAAGGCGGCGCAAGGGCAGCCGTATATCCTCATGAATGCTAATAATGTTACCTCGTGGGTACATTCCGATGGATTTTTTAACTGGCTGGTCCAGCAATCCTGGAATGGGGAATACCCGAGGGCGTCAGGTGTCGGCACGATTTTTTCCGAAGGCGTTGTGTTCGGCGGATTCGTGACTGACGGACTTTATTCGCAAAGTCTCAGGGTGACTGGCGACACTTACCAGGCTGGTATGGCGCCGGGAGCTATCCACGCCGATGGCACTGTCGATGATGAAGAAGCTGCCAGTTCAAGGGCGTTTGGAGTTCGTCCTGACATGCCTGCATCAATCCAAGGCGACGCAACGAAGTGGCCGGACTTGACAGTGGATGCAGCGACGTTCTTCCAGGTTCCCCAGGCAAGCGTCTCCGATGGCCAGAAGCAACAGATTGCGACCCAGTATTTCGCCGATTGGAATGAGTGGCCGGCGGCGAAAGGTGCACCCTGGTTCGTCGATACAGTGAAGCAATTGAGAACGGATGCCGGTTATGATCCGACCAATCCTCACGACATACCGGGTGTTCCTGGTGCCAGCAAGACAATCTGGTTTGTCTGCAACGATCAGGATGCCGCCATTACGGCATCTGCGTATGGCTCCCCACCGCTAGGCATTGAAGAACAAATGACACTTTGGGCTTATGCTTCTTCAACACCATTGAATAATATCGTCTTCAAACAGGTGAAGTTGATTTACAAGGGGAACCCTGGCGCGCCGGCTAACTCCCAGATCGACAGTATGTACGTGGTTCAGTGGTCGGATCCGGACAATGGTGACTCGGGCGATGATTACGCAGGCAGCGATTCAACGTTGAATCTGAACTATGACTGGAACTCGAGGACTGTGGATGCCAAGTTTGCAGCTGTGGGTCTTCCAGCGGCAGCGGTGGGCTACGTGTTCCTGCAAGGTGTTGCCCATTACACGGGCGTCTCCACGGATAGCGCCGTTGTGGACTTTCAGTGGAGGCATGGTTATCGGTACTGGCATACACGGTATGACCCTGTCTCCGGCGACACAGTGCCCGCACCGTTGACCGCAGCGTGTTATTTCGCTGCAGGCTCCACCATCTCTGACCCCGATATCGGGCCCTACGATGGCACACAGCAGTGGTTCAATCTGATGCGCGGGGATCTGCCCCGTCCGCAGTACCCCGCAGGTGTTCCGTTCTATTCGTCCTCTACATATGCAAGCTCTCACGGCATTGTGACCAACTACATTCTGCCGGGCGATCCGACGACGGGAGAAGGCTGGATTGACGGATATGATATTGCCGCAGGCGATCGAAGGCTTGTGACGACCCACGGACCGTTCACGATGAACAAAGGAGACACGGCAGAAGTTGTGGTTGCCCTTGTTGATGGTACTGGTGCCGATAACCTATCGAGCGTCAAAGTGCTGAAGTACAACACTACCTACGCTCAGTTTGCATTCAACAACAACTTCAACCTTCCGGCACCGCCTCCGAGCCCGAAGACGTCTTTGTCTACCCTTGATGGTAAAGTCGTGCTGAACTGGGGTTCTGACCCAGCGACTGTCAAAGCTATCGAGAGTAGCAACAACAACGGGTTTGCCTTCGAAGGGCAAGTGCAGCGTTGAGTGCCGGCGTTCGGGTTGCGACCTTTGATATCGTTGACAACATCACGGTCATCGTCGCTCCCGCGCTGGATGCAAAGACGGGCGTCATTGTTACTGCGCCAGTGCAATTTGGAAACGACAAAGGTATCCAAAGAACAATAGAGATCACACAGGATTACATAAAGCAACAGCCTCTCGTGAATGGCCAGGTATACTATTATGCAGTTACGGCCTATTCATATGATCCACAGTGGAACACCCCGGGATCTTTGTTTGCAGCACCGTTTCCGTCGCTTGAGAGCGCGCCGTTAGTGATTACGGCGGAGCCAACTGCTCCTTCGCCAGGGAGCCGCATCTTTGGAGCCTTTGGCGATACGTTGGTGACCACGCACGACGTTGCTTCCGGTGCCAAGAGCGATGGAATTGTGTATCCCATCGTTGTGCAACCAGACAAGCTGACGGGCCATACGTATTCGATAACATTCGATACGGCAGGAGGAAAGGTGACTTGGAGTTTGACCGACAAGAACACCGGCAACGTTCTCCTGTCGAAACAGACCGCGCAGACTGGCAATCCCAGTGATTTTCTCTCCGCAGACGGCGTGATGCCTGTGTTGATTGGCGCTCCAAATGGTTTCAAGGATTTCGAAGAAGTTGCCAACGCCAACGGACCTCACGCGTCAACGTACGGAGCTTTTGCGTTCAACAGTAGCGGTTTTCCTGATGAAGTTGACGCGAATAATCCGGATGCGAGCGGTGGTCCGACCCCTGATCCTGCAGGTGGGAAATGGGGCATAGAGACTGGAGAGACCGGTAGCGGATTCAGCTATAGTAATTTCCTGTCGCGTGTGGAACGTAATGATGATTTCACGCGCACGGTTCCGTACGATTTCGAACTCCGCTTTACGGCTGCAGGAGGTGAAGCGTTTACAGCCTTCACGGACAGTAAAATGATCCACGTGCCGTTTGAACTCTGGAATATCGGTATCGGTACGCCAAATGACCCCAGCGACGATGTGAGACTGATACCTTGGATCAATGACGTAAACGGCGACGATGTCTTCAATCTTGACGGAGTTGACCATTCGATTTCCGGCGGCGACAATGATCCTGAAACCGACTGGATTTACTGGGAAAATCCGACCGACATGACGCCAGGGCACTCGGGATACGATGCCTGGGTTGCGGCAGGTGATGGTACGACCGGGGTCGGAAAAGAAGTGATGGCAAGAATGGTCCTGGTGAATTGGAACGGAGGAAGCGTCAGTGCCACGAATTTCCCGAACAACGTTAATGAGCAGTTGCCGGCAGCGGGAACGGTCTTCAGGATTCTCACCACCAAGCCGAACCGTATCGCTGACTCGTACACCTATACGACGACGGCGCCGTCGTACAGCGTCGCAACAGCCCAGGCCGATGTGAACAAAATCAACGTCTTCCCGAATCCGTATTACGGGATGAATACCAGCGAGACGAATCGGCTGAACAAATGGGTCCGGTTCAGTCACCTGCCGCCAGGGGCTACCATCCGTATCTTTAACCTGGCCGGAATTCTCGTCAATACACTTCCGACGACCGATGCGACGTCAACGTTTGAGGATTGGAACCTCAGAAACAGCAATGGTCTCCCTGTGGCAAGCGGCATCTATATCGCATACGTTGATATACCGAGCCTTGGAAAGACGAAGATATTAAAGCTCGCAATTGTTCAGGAAGAACAAATACTACCAACATATTAACGTGAGTGCTGCGATGTCACTAGTATGTCGCCTCCAACTAAAATCAAGGAGCGAGTTATGAAGAAGAATGTAATGCTGATTGTATTGGGTGTATGCACCTTTGTGCTCGGCACTACGGTCGCCTTCGCGCAACAGAAAGCCGGTTTGTCGGCGGCGCCGGAACTGACGATCCCCATCGGGGCACGGTATGTTGCTACGTCAGGTGCAAACATCTCATCCGTTTCCGGTATTGACGCTATTACGTGGAATCCCGCTGGGTTGGATGCGGGGAGCGGAAGTAGCGCCCTTTTTTCTTATCGACAATACATTGCCGATATCAACATCAGTTATGTAGCCCTCGCGACGAAGATCGAAGGCGTTGGCTCTTTCGGATTGGCTCTTCGCTCGTTCAACATCGGGTCGATCGGGGTCACCACCGAAGACCAGCCCGATGGGAATGGCCAAGTCATCAGCCCGTCGTTTTTCACCTTCGGCGTTAGCTATTCGAGACAATTGTCCGACCGCGTTAGTTTTGGAGCAAATTTCAACGTGGTGAGCGAAAGTTTCGGAGGAGTTTCGGCGAGCGGGGTTGCCTTTGATGCCGGAGTTCAGTACAAAGACCTTATTGGCGTCCAGGGTCTTGCCCTCGGGGTTGCCGTTAGGAATATCGGAACCTCGATGCAATACGGCGGCTCGGGCTTGTGGGTACAAGCGAGCGATCCGAACAGCGATCGAGGCTTGACGAATTACAAGATCGAGGCTGCGTCGTTTCAGATGCCTTCGGTCATCGATATAGGAGTAGGCTACACAAAGCCAATCGACGAGGACAACAACGTGAAAGTCAACGTCGCGTATGAGAACGACAACTTTGGGATTGACGGTTATCGTGTGGGGGGTGAATACTCCTTCCAGAATTCCATCTTCATCCGAGCCGGATATCTTTACAGCACGGATGTTTCAGGAACCGTTTCCATTTGGCAGAACTACACATTGGGAGCGGGCGTTGACCTCCAGAAATACGCAGGCATCGGCATAAGCGTTGACTATGCCTATGTGCCTGTTAAGTATTTCACAGCGAACAATCTGATTGACGTTCGGCTGCAGTTCTAAATGCGTTTGCTGTCTGTAGTTGCAGGACCGCCAGCAAGGATTTGCTTGTTGGCGGTCTTTTTGCTTTCATCGCAGGTATCGAGGGAAGATTACCGTGGCGAAGGAGTTCTACTCTTGCCGTAGCAATTCTCCTCAAAATGGCATAGTTTTGTTGTGAATCGACGGGCCCTCTCTATAGGCAACGGACCTTTTGGATTCCTTTTTCGAGGGAAGGACAGCACACGTATTTCTGGCTATCACGATGAAAAGAACAGTATTTTTGTTATTGACGATCGTCATGTTCGGATCTTGTGTGAACGCACAAGATTACCGTCCGAGCGTGCACTTTGTGTTTAATGCAGATTTTGCACGATTTCGATACGACTCTACATCCTCGTACGTGGAAATGTACTACGGCTTGTACCCCGGCCTCCTGAGTTACGACAAGGTTGACAGCGCTTACAAAGGAATGGTGGTAATTCGAACACTGATACACAGGAAGGATACAGATTCTACAATAGCGGATCATCGGTTGCTTGTGCCTGTCACCATATCAGACACTACCTTCAAAGATATGAACTCGACGTTCGTCACTCAGACGTCCTACGCCATTCCCTTCGGAGAGTACGTATTGGATGTCACGGCGCATGATTCCCTGCAGCCCTCGAGGTGCGACTCGATGAAATATATTCTTCCACTTCACGCCTATTCCTCTTCAGTCGCTTCAAGTGATCTGGAGCTTTGTTCCGAAATCAGCAAGGCTTCTCATCAATCGAAAATGTTTGAAAAAAACTCACTCGAAGCAATCCCCAACCCATCGTTGGTATTCGGTGTCATATCGCATCCTGTCTCATTTTACTACGTGGAATTGTATAACCTCACTCCTGATACCACGTACACCATTAAGGAACGACTCCTGGACGGGACGAACAAGGTAATGCGCGAATCGTCCAAGAATGAAAAGTACACGGCGAAGGACGTTGTCGATGTGGGCATGATGAACGTCTCTTCCTTCCCTTCCGGCAGGTATCGAATGGCTGTTTCCGTGTACGATGAATCGGGAACCGAAGTCTGCAATTCACAAAAAGTACTTTTCCTGAGCAATCCCCAGGTGAAGCAATTGCCCGCCAGCACAGCGACCTTGAATTCAAGCGAATTTGCGGGGATGACAGCGGAAGAATTGTCGAGAGAATTTCGTGAGGATCAATATCTCGCAACACCGGAGGAGATCAAGAGCTTCAAGAAGTTAACAACACAGGAGGCGATGCGGGATTTCCTTGCGAAGTTTTGGAACGACATTGAAAACGGGAAAGAAGGCAGGAACAGCGTGATGCGAACGGTTTACCTTCACCGCCTCGCGGTTGCAAACCAGCGATACCACGGCATGGGGAAGGAAGGCTGGCAAACAGATCGCGGCCGCGTGTACCTGCTATACGGCGAGCCTGACGAAATAGAACGTTTCCCCAATAGTGAAAACACCAAGCCGTACGAAATCTGGCATTACTATCAGATCGAAAGTGGAGTTGAATTTGATTTCGTAGACCGCACCGGCTTCGGTAACTATATTCTCGTCAATTCAACAAAACGTGGCGAGATTCAAGATGATAACTGGCAACGTTTTCTGCAATAGGTAATACGTTGTTCCCGCACCCAACCATTGTTCCTCATTCCACGTAGCACGCATGCTTCTGCGGCACTGTTCTCTTCTGGGTGCGTTGTGTCTGTTTGTTGGCTCGACGAAGATTGTTCCGACAGGGGCTGGTTCAATCCACAGCGCCGCTGATACACTGTTCGTTTCCGTAACTTCCTTCGGGTCTTTTTCAGAAGCAAGCAGGATAACCGTTGGGCCGGATGGGAAGGTCTATATTATCGACGCCGGCAAGAACGCAGTCCTGATCTTCAAGTCGCCACAAGATTCGCCCTCCGTGATTGGGGGATTTGGTTGGACCTCCGTAACGTTCGACAGACCCACTGGATTGGCAACCGACGGCCTTAACATCTATGTCTCGGATTACGGCAACCACCGCGTCCAGCGATTTGACCGTTATTTGAATCTCCTTTCCTCTCTCAATACCCGTGATACCTCGTATGCTCCCGCTCGCTTTGGATATCCGACCGGTGTCGACCTCACCAATCAAGGCGAGCTCATAATTTTGGATTCCGAGAACTTGAGGGCTGTCGAGTTCTCGGCCGATTCGAGATTTGAAAGAAATTACGGTGGTCTCAATACGGCTGGAGGGAAGCTCGAGGATCCTATCAAGGTTTGCTCGGAAGGCAACCAGTGTGTTTATATCCTCGAGAAGAAGAAGATTCTCGAATTTGATTTCTACGGCAACTTTCTCCGATCGTTTGCTCAAAATCTCGGGGGCGACATCGTTGGGGGCCAATG
>Ga0335081_10006943_pt1 | contig 18062 bp, 10 predicted proteins | sample Lox_Sample_35_FD_206713 | JGI IMG/M metagenome (GOLD analysis project Ga0335081, IMG submission 206713) | Soil microbial communities from Loxahatchee National Wildlife Refuge, Florida, United States - Lox_Sample_3.5 | ecosystem: Environmental > Terrestrial > Soil > Wetlands | place: USA... | reverse complement strand
TGGCCGGCCCTCTTGTTCGCCGATATCGTAAACGGTGCAGATGTTCGGGTGACTCAATGCCGAAGCGGCTCGGGCCTCGCGCCGGAAGCGATGCAACGCGCTCGGATCGCGAGTGAAATGCTCCGAGAGAAACTTAAGAGCCACGAATCGCCCAAGCCGCGGATCCTGCGCCTTGTAGACTACCCCCATCCCGCCGCGGCCCAATTGCTCCACAATGGAATAATGTGAGATCGCCGGCAGGATTGGCGGGGCCACGCTCTTCGTCTCGTCCCCAATCTTCGAGCCTGCCATGGCTTTCGCGGCGACGTGCATCGCCGGACTTCCCAGGAATTTGCCCGCCTTTTCGTCCGACGCCAACAAGGACCGGACTTCGCGCTCCAAAGCTTCGTCAGCCGCACAGGCATTTCGCAGAAACGACTCGCGCTCGTCCAGCGGATGGTCGAGCGCGTTCTGCAAGAGGTCATCCACCTGCCTCCAGCGCTCAGAGTCCATCGCCATCCTCAGCCGGCGCTTCGCCGGTCAGTTCGCGGTACAGCCAGGCCCTCGCTGATCTCCAATCGCGCTTCACGGTGATGGTGGACACTTTGAGAACCTCGGCGGTCTCTTCCACGCTGAGGCCGCCAAAGAAGCGCATCTCGACCACCTGCGCTTTGCGCGGGTCGATCTGCGCCAGCGCGTTCATGGCATGATCGAGCGCCACCAGGTCGGTATTATCGTCACCACCCACGACCGCCGCTTCTTCCAGAGATATGTGCTGTAAGCCTGCACCGCGTTTCACGTTGTGGCGGCGGGCGTAATCCACCAGGATTCGCCGCATCACTTGGGCCGATACTGCGAAGAAGTGCGCCCGATCCTGCCACTGCATGCGCTTGTAATCCACCAGGCGCATGTAAGCCTCGTTTACCAGGGCGGTGGTCTGCAGGCTGTGGCCGCGCCGTTCGCGCTTCATGTAGCCGCGCGCCAAGCCGCGGAGTTCGTCATAAACGATCGGCGTGAGCCTTTCGAGCGCCCCCTGGTCACCCTCGCCCCAGGCGCGGAGCATGGTGCTGATTTCGTCCACCGGCCGATCACCCAACACTACCTGTGAATTATACCGCCTGCAGAGGAATGATCCCGTTTCACCCCGTTCTGCGCCTATCCGGATGGAGGGCAACTATGAAATTCTTCGTCAGATCCATCGCCGCGGGCGGCCTGCTCGCTACTCTCGCCATAGCGCAACCGTCAAGACGCTACACCGTCACCGACCTCGGCCCGTCAGACAGCCCGTTCGCCCAAGCGACCGACATCAGCTACAACAGCATAATCAGCGGCTTTTTTACGGCCGGCGACGGCGCTCAGCACGCCGCCCTGTGGTACCAGGGCCGAGTCATCGACATCTCTAAGCCCGGATTGCTGGGACCGAACAGCTTAGCTTTCAGCATTAATCCCTCCGGCCAGGCATCTTACCTGGGCGAAAGCACCGCAAAAGACCCCAACAATGAAAACTTCTGCGCTTACGGCACCGGCCTGAAGTGTCTTCCCTTCTTCTGGCAGAGCGGATACCTGACGCCACTTCCGCTGCTCGGAGGGAACAACGGCACGATCGACAACATCAACGCCCGTGGCGAGGTGCTCGGGATTGCGGAAACCGCCACGCGGGACCCTGCCTGTACGACGGGAGTTACCGTTGCCGGAACAGGTCCTCAGGTTCTCGATTTCGAAGCAGTGGTCTGGGGACCGAAGCAAGGCGAGTTTCGGATGTTGCGCCCCCTGCCGGGCGACACGGTGGGTGTGGCGCTGTGGATCAACGACGCCGGAGAGGCCGTGGGAGCGACCGGCACCTGCGCGAACACGGTGCTTCCGCCATTGGCGTACGGCCCGCATGCAGTCCTGTGGGGAAGCGACGGTACCCCTCACGACCTCGGCAATCTGGGCGGCGGTTTTGTGAACGCCGGATTGTCGATCAACAATCAAGGCCAGGTGGTGGGTGGGTCTCAAGTCACCGATACGAGCACACCGTCTAACGGAGTTCACGCGTTCCTGTGGACCAGGCAAACGGGCAAGATGCAAGACCTCGGGACGCTTCCCGGCGACGTGGCGAGCGGCGCGACCAGCATCAATGACCCAGGCGATGTGGTCGGCGTATCCTTTGACCCGGACGGCAACCCTCGCGCGTTTCTTTGGCGGAATGGCACGATGACCGACCTCAACACTCTTGTTCCGGACGATGCTCCCCTATTTCTGTTGTTCGCCACCGCGGTCAATTCCCGCGGGGAGATCGTCGGGTTCGGAGCGACTCAGGGCGGAGATGTCCACGGGTTTCTGCTGACACCGGCCAACGGCAATTCTCAGAACGAGAGCGCGGAAGCCACCACGCGCGAAGTGAAGCCCCCCGTCACCTCCGAAAAGGTGCGAGTTTTGCTCCGCCGCCGTTTCGGAATCCGCTAAACACACGCGACGCTCGCGCAGATCGCCCGCTCGAAGCCGGCGAGCGAGCGCTCCAGGTCCGCCCGCGGAATCGTCAGCGACAGGCGCATGTAGCCTGCGCGCCCGAATCCCGAGCCGGGAACCGCCAGGATGCCTTCGGCCTGCAGCGCTCGAATGAACGCGATGTCGTCCGGGATGGGCGTCTTGGGGAAAACATAGTAGGACCCCTGCGGGCGCGGCGCCTCATACCCCATGGCCGTCAAAGCATCGCAGAGCAGATCGCGTTTCGCTTGGTACTGGCCGACGTCCACTGTAGCCTCGGGGACTTCGGCCACTACCCATTGCCAGATCGCGGTGGCATTGATGTATCCCAGGATCCGGTTGGCGAAGGTGCAGGCGTTCCGCAGCGGAGCAGCCTCGGCGAGGTGCGGCGGAATCGCCAGGTAGCCGATGCGTTCGCCGGCGATCGCCATCGCCTTCGACCAACTCCACGCCATCACCGCCCGCCGGATGATGCTCAGGGTCTCGGGCGGTTTGACGCCGTCGAAGGTGAGGGGCCGGTAGGGTTCGTCGCTGATGACGATCATGGGCTCGCGGATGAGGGCATCCAGGTCCCGGAGCACCCGCTCGCTGTACACCGTACCGGTGGGGTTGTTGGGCGAATTCAGAATCAGCGCCTTGGTGTTCGGTGTGATGGCCTCCGCGATACGCGGAAGGTCCGGCTGGAAATTCCCGTCCGTCTCCACTTCCACCACGCGGCCGCCGTGATTCTCGATATAGAAGCGGTACTCGGGAAAGTAGGGATTCAAGACGATCACTTCGTCGCCAGGGTCGAGGATGGACTTCAGCACCGTGTTGATGGCGCCGGCAGCTCCCGTCGTCATGATCACGTCGTCCGCAGTGAATGGCAGGTCAGTGCGTGTGGCGAGACCTTGCGCGATCCGGGCGCGCACTTCGGGGAAGCCGGCGTTGGGCATGTAACCGTGCGAGTGCGAGCGATTCAGTGCCACGACGCGACGCAACGCGGCCAACACTTCCTCGGGGGGCTCGACGTCGGGATTGCCCAAGGTGAAATCGAAAACGTTCTCCGCCCCCCGCTCCTTCCTGAGCTGAATCCCGATCTCGAACATCCGTCGTATCCAGGACGAGCGCTCCATTTGCTCGGCGATCGCTCGTGAGATGCTCATTCGACAATGCCTCCAGCCGACCTCGATTGTAACGCCGAATAAGCACATCCACAAGGTGGTGCTTATCCGGATTCGGCGCCGGCGTGCTAAGGTTCTAGGGTCCGATGCGAATCATCGAACTCCCGGAGATCCGCCGCACGCTGGTCTATCACGAGATCATCGGCCGGATGCGTGATGCGCTGATGGCCAGCTCTCGCGGCGAATGCGACACGCCCATGCCGATGCACCTCGACATCCGGCCGGTGGCGGGCGAAGTCCACATCAAATCCAGCTACCGGCGGGGCGGCAAGCTTTTTGCGCTCAAGATTGCCAGCACCTTTCCCGGCAATATCGCCCGCGGGCTGCCCACCGGAAACGGCATGATGATGCTCTGCTCGGCCGAAACGGGCGAACCGGTGGCCCTACTCGCCGACGCCGGCCATCTCACGGACGTCCGTACAGCGGCAGTCACGGCGATGGTCACGCACGAGTTGCGCCGGCCCGACGAGATCATCGGCGTCCTGGGAACCGGTGTGCAGGCCCGCCTGCAAACCCTGATGCACGCGCAGGTGCTCGACCTGGTGCAGATGTGTGTTTGGGGCCGCGATCCCGAGCGGGTTGCTGAATTCGAGCGGGAAATGGGAGCCCTGCTGCCGAACACCGAAATCTATTCGGTCGATTCCCCCGCGGAGCTTGCCCGCCGCGCCCGCATCCTGATCACCTGCACCCCGTCCCGCGCCCCTTTGCTGCGAGCCGGGGACCTGCAGGGCGGCACGCTCATTTGCGCGGTCGGATCGGACTCGCCCGGCAAACAGGAACTGGACCCCGAGATCCTGCGCCGCGCCGCGCTCATCCTCGCGGACTCAAAGCCGCAGTGTGAGAAGCTGGGAGAACTGCAGCACGCGCCTGGCGAGTGGAGCCGCGCCGTGGAAATTGGCGCCTGGTGCGACCGGACCGACGGAGTGCCGGCCAGGCAGCGAGAGGACATCGAGCGGGCCTGGTTTTCGATGGCCGACCGGGAGACGCCGAACGGTCCCATTGCCGTGTGCGACTTCACCGGCCTCGGTGTCGAAGACCTGTATATCGCGGAGTACTGCTACGAGAGGAGCGGCAGTTGAAAATCGAAAAGTTTGAAATGGAGCGGATGCAGTCGACGTGGGAGAACGTCGTCGAAATGGACTTGAGCGAAAGCGGCGTCCGTCCGGTGAGCCTTCGGGAGTTGGCCGAGATGGGGCTCGACATCGACAACATCCTCGACATGCCGCTGACGTACAGCCAGTCGAACGGTACCGTTCCGTTGCGCGAGAGTCTGGCCGAGATCTACCCCGGCGCGAGCCCCGACCACATCGAGGTCACCAACGGCACTTCCGAAGCGAATTACCTGCTGGCCCTCTCGCTGGTGCGGGACGGCGACCAGGTGGCCTTCGAAGTCCCCAATTACATGCAGTATTGGGGCACGCCGCGAAGCCTCGGCGCCCAAGTCAACTGCTTCCACCTGCGCATCGATCAGGACTGGGAGCCCGACTGGGAAGAGTTCGATCGCGCCGTGAACGCCAAGACCCGGCTGGTCTACCTCTCCAATCCCAACAACCCGTCGGGCTCGGTGCTCTCCCGCGAGGCCATGCGGCGCATCGTGGACCGGTGCGAGGCCACGGGCGCTTACCTGGTCGCCGATGAAGTCTATCAGGGCGCGGAGATCCATTGCGAGCGCACCCCGAGCTTCTGGGGCATGAGCGATCGCGTAATTGTCACCAGCGGGCTGTCGAAAGCTTATGGCATTCCGGGCGTGCGCATCGGGTGGATTGTGGGACCGCCGGAGGTGATCGCGGAGTGCTGGACGCAGCACGACTACATCACTATTTGCCCGAACAAAATCTCCGACGCCGTGGCGCGAACGGCCGTGAAGGCGGAGAATCGCGAGAAGCTTTACGCCCGGACGCGCGCCATCCTGCAGCACAACGTACCGGTCATGCGCGACTGGGCTGCCGGGTTCGGCGGCTTCCTGACGTTTCGTGAGCCCAAGGCCGGCGCTCTCTGCCTGGTCCGCTACGACTCGGATGCGCCGAGCTATCCGCTGTGCGAGCGGATTCGCGTGAACCAGAGCGTGCTGATCGTGCCCGGCTCGCAACTGGGATTGGAAGGGTTCCTCCGCATCTGGCTGGGCGGCAGGCCGGAATTCCTGACTGAGGGCTTGCGGAGAATCCGGGTGGAATTGACGGCGGTCTGCAACCTGTGAACGAGGACAATGCAGCGGGCCTCAAGCGCGAGTTGGGCCTGCGCGATCTGACGCTGTTTTGCGTGGCCTGTATCGTGGGCGCACGCTGGATTCCTGCCGCGGCGCACGCCGGTCCTGGCTCGATCACGCTCTGGCTTCTGGCGGCGATCTTCTTCGTGGTGCCGTTGGCCGTGGCCGTGGCGGCTCTTTCCGTGAAATACCCGGGAGCCGGTGGCCTGTACCTCTGGACTCGCGGCGATTTCGGTCCCTGGCACGGCTTTGTCTGCTTCTGGATGTACTGGGTGGGAATCGCGACCTGGTTCCCGACGGCCGCGCTGTTCTACATGAAGGCGGGGTTCTCGATGCTCGGACCCTCCTTCGCCCGCCTCAGCGATAGCCGCGCCTGGCTCCTGGGAGTCGCGCTGGCAGCCATCTGGATCGCGCTGGCGACGAACCTGGTGGGTGTCAAAACCGGCAAATGGACGCAGAACATCGGGGCAGCGGCCACATGGATTCTGGGCGGCCTGATCGTAGGAGTCGCGGTTCTGGTGTGGACGCGGCATGGTTTCGCGACCCGCATGAACATCCTGCCCAAGTGGGATTGGAGGACCGTCAGCTTTTGGGCCTCGATCGCTTATGCCATGTCGGGCATGGAGGCTGCCGGAGCGATGGGAGGCGAGATCCACGATGTGCGGCGCACGCTGCCGCGCGCTGCCTGGATCGCATCCAGCTTCGCAACGGTCTTCTATGGGGCGGGGACAGTGGCGCTGCTGGCGATTCTGCCTCCGGAGAGAATCAGCGAGTTGAGCGGCTTTGCGGATGTGGGTGAGGCCGCCGGCGTGATCCTGGGGGTGAGATGGCTCCTGCCCCTGATCGCGTTGCTGGTTCTGGCGAGCGGCGTGGGCCAGATCGGCGGCTTGGGAAGCTCGGTTTCCCGCCTGCCGTTTGCCGCGGGCGTCGATCGTCTGCTTCCTGAGGCTTTCGCGAGAGTCCATCCGCGCTGGGGAACGCCGCACGTCGCGATCCTCGCGCTGGGTGTAGTGGCGACCTTCCTGCTTGTGGTCTATCAATTGGGCGATAGCATGCGCGCGGCCTACGACGAGTTGGTCTCACTGATGGTCATCACCGGTTTTCTGCCCTACCTTTATATTTTCGGAAGCGCCTGGAAGGCCGGCAAGCGGCTCAGCGCGATCGGTGGGTGGGGAGTCACGGTGTTAGCGATTGTCTGCGCCGTGGCGCCTACGGCGGAGATCACGAATGTCTGGCTCTTCGAAGGCAAACTCGCGGCGGGTACTGCGGCAGTGATTCTTTCGGCGTGGCTGGTGTATCGAAGGCATGGGAGAGCGGGCCGGACGGCCCAGTTGGATATCCGCGCCAAGAGATAGCCTCCAGGTCATCAGTGCCCCGGTTGCCGTAAGAATTCGTGAGTTGGGTGGGTGGCGGAAAGGGATTCGTGAGTGAAGAATCAGCAGATTCTGCCGAGAAGTCCACTATGGAGATGCCCCGCTTCAGGAAACCACGCTGTTGCGTGCCATTGGCCGCGGCGGTGGCCGGGGCGTTCGGTATGCGGTGCTGGGATGTGGAATTGCAACTCCACCACCATGTATTCCGCATTGGGTTCGAAAACTCAACTTCAGGGCCGTACGGGTATAAACATCAGCCTTCCCTGGCGGACACAACAGTTCTGGTTGGTGAGCCGCGAGCAACGGGTGCAGCCCGGGGAGACGGTTGCCGCGTTGGTCAGCAACGGACGCCGCGCGGCTAACCAGTATTTGCCAGGCCGGAAAGTTCTGGAGCGCACGGGAATCGCAGACGTGTTCGAATCCGTTTGTAGCGGCGAGGCGGCTAGCGGTCTGCTTCCGGAAGGACCTGCACTACCTTCGTTTAACGTCCGGCCGTCGGCGTGCGCCGGTGTGCAATTAACGTCGACAAACGTCGAGGCTCTGCCCGATGCATTAATCTACTACGGCACCGGTGCAACCCTCAGGAGTTCATTGGCCTGCAGGGCCGCGGACAGGATTCGCGCCTCGTGATGGACAGAACGCTGGCGGCAATCGGCGGGGCCCCGGTATCCCGGTATCTCGAGAAAATTCCTTCAGCGATGAACGGCCAATGCGAGACGAGGGCCGACTCCGGCAGATCAGCCCGGTGCAGCTTTCTTGACCTCCGTTTGGAGCAGTTTAACAGCGTGTAGGAGTGTCATCGTGTGCGCCGGGTCAGGATTGGAAACCTTGACCTGAATCCCAGAAATGAGGGCGCACCTTTGTCAGCGCCTTAATCTTCGAAGCTTCTCGCGCCGCCCTTCATGCGATTCGTCACTAAGTTCGTCCACACGAACTTAATCACCCGCGCATCGTTGTAGCAATACGCCAGATTGTGATTCAACGTGGAGAAGCAGTGCTGCTGGCACGTCTGCTTCACGCGTGCCAATTGCGTGCGCTCGAACTTGTGCTCGTCGATGTTGCCCCAATCAAATGTGGAAGCGTACATCGGGAAACAAGGCGCCACCGTACCATCGGTCCGGATGATGACGTTGTTCTGTCCGGCACGGCAGTTCCATTCGGCAAAATGCAGATCGCCGTGGGCATCCTGCACGATCCCGGGCGTCCCGGCCAGACGCCGGGCAATATCGCTGTTCTTACCGGTGCCGTCGCCGTTCCAACCGAGGCGGTGCAAGTCCGCCCCGCCGGCCATGCGCACGAACGCTTTGATCTCCTGCAACCGCTGCACCGAGTTCACCATCTGGTATCCGGCCCGGTTCTTGTCGATCAGCCAGTCTACGAGCGAGTCGATCTCCCGCCAATCTTCGGGACGAATGTAGGTCGGGTCATTGTCGAGATGCTTGAAATGCTCGTCCTGCTCGAGCATCGGCGTCTCGTTGATGTGGTAGTCCGTGGCGATATGGCTGTCGTGAGCATACTCGGTAAGTTGACGGATGTCGGACAGATTATTCCGGCAGATGTTCATGTTGAAGAACACCATGTAGCCGTACACGTACTGCTTCTTCAGCAGATACTCCAGGTGCTTGCGCACCGGTACCACCGCCTTGGGAAGTCCGGGCCTCTCGTCCCAGGCATCCACGGCGAAATTGAAAACCGCGGCCCCGGCATCGCCCAAACGGTCAGCGACATCCGGCCGCAGCAGGCGCCCGTTGGTTCCAACGTAAATCCAGAAACCTTTTTTCGCCGCATAATAGACCACCTTGTGAGCGAAATCGGGCCGCAGCAGCGGCTCGCCGCCCATCAGCGCCAGGACGCGGCAGCCGTGATCGTGTAGCCAGTCGATGGATCGGCGCGCTACGTCCTCGGTCATCCCCTTTACCTGGTTGTTAAACGCCCAGCAGTACCAGCAATCAAGATTGCACTTATACTCGACGAACAGATATGCCGTGACTGGCTGGAAGTCACCCGGCATGACCCGCGAGCGGATGTACGGGAAAAGCCAGCCACGCATTGAACGAGCGGCAGGCTCCAGTCGCGCTTTTCCGGCGGGCTTGCGGGCCCCGGATCCGTCAGTTTCTCCGGATACTGTGGAAAAACCGGTGCAGGTAGCGTCATTCCCTTCGGCGTAGGAACCCGTACGGTGGCGGGCGAGGAATTCATCAAAAGATCGTGGATATCGACATCGATCCTGAACTTTGGAATAGTAGTGGACAAGTTGATTCTCCTCTAGCGACTTTGTTGAAAGGATGCCCGGGCAGAAGAGGAGTCGCAAGACGACAGTGTGATGATTCGCGATCGACGGGATGTCGCTGTGAATTTTTTCACTAGTACCAGACCGTAAACGGCATCGCGGGACTGTACGTCTGGCAGAAGCAGGTGGCAGTGTTCGGTGCCACAGGGGTATATCATCACGCTATGCGGTGCTCTCTCGCTGTCGCTGCCTTGGCCGGCCTGGCCTGTCTGCTCGTCGCGCAACAGACGCGCGATCTCCGGATCGAAGCCGTGGGTCCGTCCAATCCGCTGAACGACCGGGGCACCCGCTGGGCCGTGGTAGTCGGCATTTCGTCGTACGAGTATCTCCCACCCGCAGCCCAGTTGCGTTTCGCTCATCGCGACGCGGAGGACTTCGCCGCCTTCCTGCGCACCTATGCGGGAGGCGCTCTGCCGGCCGACCACATCAAGCTCCTCGAAAACGAGGGCGCCACCCTCGCGGAGGTCCGCGCGGCCCTGGACACCTGGCTGGTCGGATCGGCGCAACCGCAAGACATCGTTTATGTTTTCTTCGCGGGACATGGAGTCCTGGACGATCATGACGAAGGATACTTCGTCGCGCACGATTCCGACCCCCAAAACCTGCACGCCACTGCCATCGCCTTCGAAGACGTGGATCAGATCCTGAGCACCCGCCTGCGGGCCAGCCTCGTGGTATTGTTGGCCGATGCGTGCCACACCGGGCGCCTCGGCTGGTCAACCTACTCTCCGGGAGTGCCCAGCCGTGCCGCGGATCCTCTGGCCAGGATCGGGCAAGGCGACCGGTCGTTTCTGAAGCTCTTATCCACCCGCCCGAGCGAGCAATCGTTCGAAGACACGAGGTTTGGCGGCGGCCATGGAGCTTTCACGCAGGCCCTGCTCGAAGGACTGAACGGCCCGGCCGACCGTGATGGCGACCACGTGATCCGGGCATCGGAGGCGATCGACTACCTTTCGCGCCGAGTCCCGGACCTCACCGACTCGCGGCAGCACCCGCGGGTGGCCGGCACCTTCGATGCGCAGGTGGCGATTGCGCTGGCGCCCAACTCCGCGCCACCCGCGCCGCGCACGGTAACCATGGACGTCACCGGCCCGGTCAGCAGCGCCCTTTACATCGACAACATCTTCCGTGGCAAGATCCGTCCTTCGGGAACGTTGCGCGTGGACGCGCTGGTTCCGGGGCCCCATGCCATCTCCGCGGACTTTACGAATGGTTCCACTCTCCAGGGGACGTTCACGCTGGGCGACCTGCCGGCAAACCTCCGCATCGCTCCGCCCCCGCCGACCTTGCTATCTCAATTGAAGGCGCGGGTGGATGCCCACCGTATTCTCGGAACGGACGGCGCCTGGGAGTTCTATCGCAGCAACACCTTCGCGCTTTCGGAGAAGGCCGCCGCCACCAGCCTGGTGGGCGCCGCTTTGGAAGGGCTTGGACAAGCGTGCGTCGCAGACTACGTCGAGTCCACGGCCAACGGGCCGAAGCGCATCCTGCTCGAAAATGCAGTGGACGCATACGACCGCCTCAAGCAACTGCGTCCTTACGACCGCGGCCTCGAAGTGCGGCGGGTCTTCTGCCAGGGCCGCTTGCAGATCGCCAAACGCCAGTTCTCGGACGCCGTCGTCACGCTCGAATCGGCCCTGAAGCTCGATCCGGGATTCGCTTGCGCCTACAACGCCCTGGGTGTTGCGTTTGGAAAACTGAATCGCTCCAAGGAGTCCCGCCAGGCGTTCGACACGGCGGCCCGGCTCACTCCGGAATGGGCCTTGCCGCCGTTCCAGATTGCCTCGCAGTACATTGCGGCAGGGGACCTGAAACGCGCCCAGCCGTACCTGGAAAAGGCCGTGGCCTACAACCCGCGGTCGGTGGGGACGCGCTGGAGCCTGATGCACGTCGACCGGCTTCTCGGCCAAATGACTGAGGTCGAGCGCCAGGGCAGTGAGTTACTCAAGCTGGATCCCACTTATGCGCCGGCCTATCTGGAACTGGCGCAGGCCTATGAAGTCACGCGCAACATTCCCAGGGCGGTCGAAATGTACGACGCATATGTTCTCCTGACACCCAATTATGCCGGGACAGATTCCGTCCGCCTGCATGCGGACCGGCTGCGGTCGCGATAGATACCGCGAGCTACCAGTCCAACCTGACGCCGAACTGCACGATGCGCTTCTCCAGCACCGTCGAGGACGGCTGGAGGAAATTGGCGGGTGGCTGGATCACTCCCAGCGCATCCACACCCACCGAGGTATTCAATGCCGTGATGTTCTCGCGGTTGAATACGTTGTTGAACTCCGCAATGAACTTGGGCTTGAGGTGCTCCCAGAGGGTGAAGAACGTCCGGGTGTACCGCAGATCCACCTGGTAGATATTCGGACCGCGCACGGCATCGCGGCCGATGAATAACGGACGTGTAGCCGCCTTCGGGTCGTTGTTCAACGCCTTGCTGGTGGTGATGTTCTGCTGGTCGCCGGAGGAGAAGTTCCCCAGCAGCGTCAGGTCGTTGTTGTTGGCCAGGTAATTCCACGTTCGATTGCTCGAGTTGACCTTGGGCGAGAACACCGCGCTCACAGTCACCGCTGACGGCCGGTTGACGATGCTGTTGCCGCGGTCCCGCCGCCGGTTGGTGTTGTCTTCGATGAACACGTTCTGCTCGAAACTGTTGGCGTCGGGAGCGTCGCTGATGGAGTGCGACCAGGTGTACGAAGCGCTCACCTGGAATCCCTGGGCGATGCGATGCTGGTAGTTCAGGATCATCGCATTGTAGTCCGTAACGGCCCCTACATCTTGCAGGGTGATGTTGTTGAACCGCGGATCGAGCCGGGTGGCTGCGCTCTGCACGGTCGAGTAAATCGGGCGGCCATCTCCCAGGAATCCGGTCGGATTGATCAGGTTCAGATTTCGCAGGAAAGTCAGTTCGCGCGCCCCGGTATTGACATAGCCCAGTGTCAGCGAGTCGTTGTTCGTGAGGGCCTGTGTCACCTGGACGCTGGTGTTGATGGTGTACGCATTGCGGAAATTCGGCGTGATGGTGGTGATATCGGCCGATGGAGGCACGGAACCGGGAGTTAACGAAATCACGCCGGGAAACGCCGGGGCAAGTGGACTGTTCGATGGGATGGAGGCCGAGTACGCCATGGTGCTGCCACTGTTGATGAAGGTGTTGTACCAGAGATTGGTCGGTACCGGCTCGAAGAAAATTCCGGAACTGACGCGCAGCACCGTCTTGGGCGTGATCGACCATGCGAGGCCGAGTCGCGGCGCGAAGTCCTTGCCCGGCGTGCGGAAGTGTTGGGAATAGCTGAAGAGGGCGTTGGGATCGGCCGGCGGACCCTGGAAGCGGTCGTAGCGAAGGCCGAAAATCAGCAGCAGGTTCGGGCGCACCTGCAGGCTGTCCTGGGCGAACCAGTTCCAGAAGACCGAGTGATACCAGGCGCCCGGCAGGCCGATCACCGTGGAGTAGGTGTTGTAAGAAAACGGGCTGCCGGCCTTGGCGGCCAGGTACTGAGCCACCGAAGAGAAGTTGTACTGGCTGTACACGTCGGCCGTCTGGGTATCCAGCATCTGCTGGAAACCGGCCCCGAATTTCAAAGTGTTGCGGCCGCGAATGATGGTGACGCTGTCGTTCAGATTCGGAATCTTCTCCTGGTACCGGTCGCCCACGCCGGTGCTGCCGTTGAAGATCGCGATGCCGCTGATGTTGATCTGCGGTCCCGTCCCGGTGATCGGATCGGCGTAGTGGTGCTCGTTGCGGTATGGCCAGCCGAAGCGGAGCTCGTTCAGCACGGTGGGTGAAAAAGTGGTGAGCACCTGCGCCCCCATAACGTGCGCCCGGTCCCGGAAATCGCTCGCGGCGTCGAGAGCGTTCTTCCCGCCGACCGCGGTGTTGAACGGGTACTCGTTGCGGAAATAGTTGTAACGCAGGAAGACCTGGTTCTTCGAGTTCACCGTCCAGTCCACACGCACGTTGAAGAATTGAGCGTGCTGCACGCTGGGCGCCACGGCCAGCAGGCTCGCCGGGAGTCCGATGGCGGCCGCGTCCGAAGGGGCAATCGTGTTGGGTGCAGGCAGCCCGCGCACCAGGTGCTCGTAGCCGGCAAAGACAAACAGCTTGTCCTTGATCACCGGACCGCTGCCGTTCGCCGCGTAGTCGTTCAGCGTCAGGTCGGGCTTGGGAGACGAAAGCGCCAGCAGCATCGGGCGGGCCGACAGTGCGGTTGGACGGCCGATATAGTAAAACTCGCCGTGGGGAGCGTTCGAGCCCGAATTGGTGATCACGTTGTAGATGTCACCCGCGGTGTTGCCGAACTCCGGCGCGAAACTGTTCGAGACGGTCTGCACTTCCCGCACGTAGATGTCGGAGATGGGGAAAAGGCGCAGGCCGTAGCGGTCGCTCTCGGTGTCCACCATACCGTCCATCTGGTAATTGATGCGGTCGAGCAGTCCGTTGGTATTGAGGGTCCGTGGAATGCCCAGTTCGGGATTGGGGTGGCCGCTTACGCCCGGCTGGAAAATGATGAAGTTGTATGGATTCCGCGAAGTCAGCGGCAGGTTGTCGATCTCCGCGTGATCAATCGTGCGGCCGGTGTTGACCCGCGAAGGCTCCACCATCGACGCGCCTCCGGTTACTTCGATTTCGGTGCTCAGGGCGCCCACCTTGAGCTGGCTTTCGACAACGGCCTCGGCGCCGGCAGTCAGCGAGACGCCGGGGTGGCGCTCCGTCTGGAAGCCTTCTTTCTGGATCGTAACCGTGTAGGTTCCAAGGGGCAGGTTGGGAACGACGTAATAGCCGTCATCTTCGCTGGAGACCGTGCGAGTGAATCCGGTTTCGTCATTGAGGACCGTCACTTTGGCCAGCGGCACCGCGGCGCCTGCGGAATCGATGACCCGTCCGCGAATGCTGCCATTGATGGCCTGGGTTTGCGCGACGGCGGAAGCCGTCAGCACGCCCACGAACGTCACCCACAGAGCGCACCCCGAAACAACGGCCAGAACACGGGAGTGGAAATTGAGCTTCGGCATTTACATTTCCCCTGAGAAAAAAGATGAACCGCTTTGCGATTCAGTATGTTCCTTTTCGAGATGCGCGTCAACACTCCTCGGCTCTCTCGAGCGGGTTCGGCGCGGGGGCCGCAGCCTGACGGTCGCCGTTGTGGATGACTCGCTGACCTGGCCCGGCATGACTCGAGGCCGCGATTCCTTGAGCGGTACCATTGCACCCCACTCCGTGTGTCTGCCGGTGAGCCCGCAGAATCGACTGACTGGCAGCCGGAGAGCAATATTACACGCAGACTCTGTCCCCTTTTCCCGGCTCTCTCCGCTTTACTGGATGAAGCGATTGGAGGGCGGCTCAAAAATGACACGAAGCTCGCTCCTGTGATCTGAGTCACAAAGCAAACGAAGGCGGCTCCGATTGCCTCTGAATCGCCGATTCCGGCAAGACCTGCCGTCGAGAATTTGAATCTCGCAGCTCCCGCGGTGGGCGAGGGCTGCACTCTGGTTTTTTACCAGCTCGTATAGTCCCACTTTACATTTCCACACCCGGCTTCCTCGCCCCTCGGGCCATCCCGCGGGGTGACGCCGTACAACTCTGCGCAACGGCACTGCTGAGACTGCGCTCATGTGAGGAGAAGAGGATCATGAACACACACACGAAACTGAAAATCGCAACGGGCCTGGCGTTGGCAATCGGATTGGTGCCGCGCGCGCAGGCCATCACCGGGTGCACGAACAACCTGCTCTCGGGCGCCTATGGCTGGCAGGTATCGGGCACCGTGACCCCGGCTCTGTCCGGCGGTGTCGCCGGGGCGGTCACGCCTGTCAAGGTGATGTCACGCATTGCCTCGGATGCACCCGGAACCAGCCTGGTCACGGGGCTCGCGACTGTCATCATGGACGGAGGCGGAAACTTCTTTGGGGACGCGGTAGCGATCGTGGACGGGGTTTCGTCCGAGGGTCCGGTGAGCGGCACGTACAACGTTAACGACGATTGCAGCGCTTCCATTACACTCACTGACTCGAGCGGCGGAACCCAGCACTTCGACGGTGTGGTCGTAAACCGCGGCGATGGAGTCAACCTGCTGCAAACCGACCAGGGCGTGGGAGTGTCGGGGTCGCTGCGGCACGCACGTGGCTTCTGCCAGACTTCCGATATCGGCGGCGGCTTCGGTTTCCGGACTGCAGGCGCAGTTGCGGATTCGGGGCCGGTCAGTTCCATCGGCTCGCTCAATTTGGATGGCCAGGGAAATGTGACAACCTCGGAGTCACGCTTCGGGAACGGAGCGTACTCCCAGGTGGCTACGACCGGGACCATCACGCTGAACTCCGACTGCACTCTGAATATGACGCTGGCGGCCAACAGCGACGGATCGCTGGTGAACTTCCGCGGCGTCGTCCTCAACAGCTCGAAAGAGATGTTTCTGATCCGGATCGATGACGGTACGACTGTTACTGGAACGGTCACTGCCCAATAACGCTCTTCCACAATCGGGGCGGGCCTATAGCAAGGGTCCGCCCCCTTCGCTTTTCGGCTCGCGCTGCTTCTTCCGTTCCTCCGCCCCGCTATCTCACTTGATACAACGGCCGCGCTACAATTGGTGATACACATTACCGTTGTGAAGCCGCCCCAAGACAGCACCGTCACCGGGGAGCTTTGGCAAAGGATCTCCGACGTCTTCGCGGACGCTCTGGAGTTGCCTGCTGCCGAGCGGTCGTCCTATCTGCGCCGTGAATGTGCCGGTGATGAGTGTGTGGAGCGCGAGGTTCGACGCCTCCTGTCCGAGTCGGATTGCGCGGGCGAATTTCTGGAGACTCCGGCGCTGGACCGGGGAGCATTGTCCCCGGAATCCAGCGACAAAGACTCCGTCTCCCTGGAGGGAGATGTCTTGGCAGGCCGGTTTCACGTCATCCGCATGCTTGGTGCGGGCGGCATGGGAGAGGTTTATGAGGCGTACGACTCCGAATTGCGGCAGCGTGTAGCAATCAAGACTCTGCGCCGGCCTGGAGTTGTCAATTCGGCCACGTTGGACCGGTTTCGCTCGGAAGTAATGCTCGCGCGTCAGATTACGCATCCCGGCGTCGGACCAGTTTACGATCTTTTTACTCACACGCGCCCCGACGGATCACAACTCCCCTTTTTCACGATGAAGCTGTTGGAAGGCGAAACTCTTTCGCAGTGGATGGTGAGCCACGGACCGCTCTCCCCGGCGCAAGCGCTTCCCTTACTGGAGCAGATGGCGGCCGCGTTGCATGCCGCGCACCTGGCCGGAATCGTACACCGCGACTTTAAGCCGGGAAACGTCTTCATTTCGGAACCGGCCGGCAAGGCAACGCAGGCGATTGTCACGGATTTTGGCATCGCGGCGCAACACGGATCAACCTCCCATCCGGGCCTCTCGCAGACGTCCGCAAGCGGAGCTTCGCTGGTCGCGGGGACTCCTGCATATATGTCCCCCGAGCAGATCGTCGGGGAGCCCGGCTCTGCGGCGAGCGATATCTATTCGCTCGGGCTGGTAGCTTGCGAAATGCTCACGGGCAAGCGCGCATATGCCGCAGAATCGTCACTTGCCTGCGCGTTGCAGAAGCTGGCCCCGGAGGATCCCGAACTTTTCTCCAGCCGCTCGGGTTTCCCTCCGGTGTGGGTGGATGCCATCCACCGCGCAGTCCGGCGAAACCCGGAGAAACGCTTTGCGAACACCCTGGATTTCATTCGTGCGATTTCTCCGAAGGAGAAAGCGTTGTCGCGGCGCGTCTTGGTTTCGCGAGGATTCTGGGGCATCTTGCTGATTGCGGCCGTGATTTCGGGAGGCGTAGCTTTTGTTTTAGGCCGAAATGCGCCTCTGGCACGAACGGCCGCATCGATCGCTGTTCTGCCGTTCGACAACGCCAGCGGCGACTCACAATTGTCCTACCTCAGCGATGGAATCGCCGAGGAACTCACCCACGCGCTCTCCACATATCCGAAGCTGCATGTGGTGTCCCAGGCAAGCGCCTTCGGGTTCCGGAACGGGGCCACGCCACCTGCCAAGATCGGGCGTGCGCTCGGTGTAGAGATGCTGCTGACGGGCTCCGTGCGACGCTCCGAAGGCCGCCTTCACATTTCCGTGCAATTGGTCCACGGGGCCACGGGACGTGAAGTGTGGTCCCAGATATACGATCGCGAACTGCGGCAGGTGTATGCGGTAGAGGGTGAAATCACCAATGAGGTAGTCGCCCGCCTGGCGCCCGGGCCAGCCACGCGCAAGTCGGCACGAGAACCCACTTCCAACCCGGATGCTTATGACCTTTACCTCAAGGGACGGTATCTGTGGAACACGCGAACGCGGGAAGGACTCTTGAAAGGTGTGGAGTATTTCGAGCAAGCGATTCGGATGGATTCGAGCTTTGCCCTCGCGTACGCGGCTTTGGCGGACAGCTACACGGTTCTTGCCGATTATGCATGGATTTCCCCGATAGTCGCTGCTCCCAAGGTTCGCACTGCTCTCGATCATGCGCTTTCGCTCGATCCGGAATCTGCTGACATACAGACATCCCTCGGTCTCTTCGACAGCCTCCTGGAATGGGACCAAGCGGGCGCCGAACGCGCGTTC
>Ga0335081_10006942_pt1 | contig 18062 bp, 25 predicted proteins | sample Lox_Sample_35_FD_206713 | JGI IMG/M metagenome (GOLD analysis project Ga0335081, IMG submission 206713) | Soil microbial communities from Loxahatchee National Wildlife Refuge, Florida, United States - Lox_Sample_3.5 | ecosystem: Environmental > Terrestrial > Soil > Wetlands | place: USA... | reverse complement strand
CTTTGAGAATTCCAACTTTCGAAACAGAGGGTCGGAAACTTCTACATCGGGAGCGCCGTGGGTTATGAGACATTTCTTTCTCACCTTGAACATCGGGTTCTAATGTTATGCCATTGCCAATACGATGTTCAGGTGGAGAATTGATCTGAGGTAGGGGCGCTATATAAATTCAGGAGGGTTTTGTCTCATTCGTAAGTTGCCCGAATTTCATAACTTTTTAGAAGATCGGGTCGTTCGTTGTTCCCCGAGACACTTTCGGAAAGCCGGTTTCATTGACAATTGTTCGCTCTCAGTTATGAATCAGTCTGTGAATCGCCGCTTTGCTCAGATATGCCCTTAGTGGTCTCGGGCTTGACTCCAAACGCTTTGTTCACTTCGAACTTTGCGTCGACCCTTCGGTCTGGCATTTTTCATCGTCCTTCTACCTTCGTCCAATTCAGCAACACTTCGCCGACTTCACCAACATTTCGTCAGATTGTCAAAACAATAAATGGGCCGCATAAGGGTATCGTTGGTCAGCAGCGGAGGAAACTTCGCCCAACTTCCCAATGGCTCCAATGATTAAGCCTAGCCCAGGACAACCCTCGGCAGAGAGATTCTTAGCCTGACGGTAAAACGAACACCTCCGCGGATCATCAAGCAAAGTTGCCCCCTTCTGTGTGTCGTCGTTGGGCTGGCTCAACTTGGAGTTTTGTCTGCGCACTTGAGCTTCACTGAAAATTTAGGAAAAGGCAGTGGTCGGCTTTGGACTTCCAAGGTGTTTGGGGCCGCGACACCCTTCGTTTTTGAACTTACGATCACGGAGGATCGTAATTGTTGATACCCCAAACACGGACGGAAGAGGCTAGGAAGCAAGAGAAAACCGATAGGCAAAGAACAATGGTAAACATCAGAAGCGATATGTATAAGACTGCAATTTAATAATATATCATATCCTTAGTCCAAATTCCCTTCAAACATTATATGGCGAAATCAGATCCTCAAAATCCTCCCTCCCCGCCTCAATCTGTTGCTCCTTCCATCGGACCCAAAACGCTTCAAAACTTTTCCGGGTAAACTTTTTCGCACCTAATCCCCTCTCCCACTGAATCGAATTGACATCTCGTAACATCGTCCAATGATACCGCCAAACGGCCTCCAAATGCAAACAATTCAACGGCTTACGATCTGCGCGCACCACAAGCACAGCACCCAATTTCCTCTGCCAATCAATCGGGGCAAAGCCACTGCACGGTCGCATATGCAAGAACGTCGCCGGGCGATTTTTATGGTATGTATCGCCAGGGATAGTGTCGCGAGGTCCGAGACGAGCCACAATGAGGGGGAGTTCGATTAATTTAGAGATTTCGGTTGGTTGTTCGTGGAAAATGGGGTCTGTGGGAAGGATGTATTTATCCGCAAAACGGGCGAGGTGTTTATGAGTTACATCCCCGTTGGGTCGGATGATGACGGCCTTGATAGCTACAGAGAGGCAGTCCGGCGGGGCGATCAACCGTAGGCACTGAGGCGCGGATGTTGGAAGCGAAGGTTCCTCCTCAGCTATCAGGATTGAAAGATCCATGATGGCTTCGGGGATGGGCACATGGGGTGGTGAGGGGGAGTTTGAAACATGGTGGGAATATCTGAATAGTCAACTGCCGGTTTGCGTTGGCGCTGCGTCTTTGCGAATATCTGATTTTTCAACGTGCGTGGGCGGCAGTGGTGGGATTGACGGCACAATCTAACCGCCGGCGATATTAGTGCCAATCACGGACAAAGTCTCGTCGCTGCTAGCTGAAACGAAGGCAATTCATTGGATGAATGGGAATAAGTGCGATCGCATCTTTGGCTCTCGACCCGGACGAACTTTGTCACCATAACCTCTAGACGCTGTCATGTGGTAAGAACAAATTTTTGTTTTCAACGGTAATGGACGACGTTACCATGACGACGGCCATTTGTTTGCATGAGCCACCGCACGGATCGCCCGTCCATTTTGACTGTTTCCTCTTCTACAGCGCGTGTGTGGAACAGCCACGGCACATTCACCTGCTACTGCATTACCGTCATCGTCATCGTCATCATCATAGACCGTCTCTCGATCATTGCAGATCGCTGCAACATCTTTGCGGCACGATGATGTCGACGTCGTCGTATAGCCGGGGCCGGTCGCTGCCCCGACACCCACCCGCGTCACACAGTGCCTCGCCCTCCCTCGACATGGATGTAAACAACATCCTAGTCCACCATCCCCTGCACCACCGCAACGCCTCTTCCTCCTCCTCCGCAGCATACTACAACGCGCGCGACAGAACACCCTCCCCCGTCCGACGCAACCCGTACATCGGCTCCTCCTCGCCCTCCCCCCCGGGGCCGTCACGAACGGGGTCACTTCTGGGCCATCCGCCGCTCTCGCCCTCGTCGCTGGGGGACGTCAAGAAACTTCATCGCTCGAGTGTGCTGCACCTGCGTAACTTATCCGAATTTACGCGGGATCAGCGGGATCCGGTCTTGGGGCTGCGGATTTCGGAGATTGAGAAGGAAGAGGTCCCTGGGATTGCGGGGCGGAAGAGACTTGCGAGGGGGGAGACTCAGAATGTTTATGCGGGGAATAAGTTGTGGGTTGACAAGCAGCGGCAAGTCATTCAGACTTACGAGTATCTTTGTCACGTTGGTGAAGCAAAACAGTACGGCCCTCACCTCTCTTACTCCCTCTTTCCTGCCTCCCTTCAAAGGAGGCTCGCCCTTTTGGCATTATGTGATTGTTGACACGTGCTGCAGATGGATGGAAAGTTGTTTAGGCGAAGAAATCCCTCCAATAGTCCAACTCGAAGACCGTCTCCGCGACGGCGTCATTCTCGCTCGTTTAGCTAAAGTCTTCGCTCCCGAACTCGTTCCACGAATCTTTGAAGCCGAAAGACTTCAATTCCGACATTCCGATAATATAAATCGCTTCTTTCGTTTCGTCAATCAATGTGGATTGCCTGATGTCCTTGAACCTCTTCTTTTCGCATCTGATGGTAGCAATTCTGTTTCGAACTCACAGATCTTTATGACAAAAAGAACATTCCAAAAGTAATTTATTGTATTCATGCATTATCGTAACTCCCCCTCCCAAACTTGGGGTTTTGTTGGCGGTTTGGGCGGTTGATGAGCACGAGGTTGACGGGATAGGTACATTCTTTCATCGACTGGACAGGCTTCTCCCATCAACGATCTCGTCGGTCTCCTCGAATTCACCGAAGATGAATTGCTAAACACACAAAAGGGTCTCGACGCAGCCGGCATCACCCTCCCCAATTTCAAAAATGTAGGACGAGAACTAGCGAAAGAATCCACTCCGGAACCCGAGGAAACGGAAGAAGAACGAATCGATCGGGAACTTAAAGAGTGTGGGCGAAGTATTGTTGGCGCTCAAGCTGCTGCTCGGGGATTTCTCGTTCGGGACGACGTTTGCAGAACTCGCAATCGATTAAGACGTGCTCAGGAAGTGGTTGTTCGCGTTCAATGTGTTGCAAGGGGATTTCTGGTGCGGCAGGTGTTTAAAGACCATGTTCAAAGTTATCGACAGAGTAAAGAATGGGCTATCATGGTACGATTCCCTATCTTCTCGCCTTAATGAAAGGTCCAAGCGCATGCCCGAGGTGTCATTACACGAAACGCATTCAAGAAAACGTGTCGGATCCTAGGGCGTAACACATCGATTTTCGTGGCTCTCCAATCCCGCATCCGAGGAAACAATGCTCGAAAGGTCCTCAACAAAAGACACACGATTGTAACTCAACTCACAACCGATTTCGTCAAAATCCAAGCCCAAGCCCGAGGATTCCTCATCCGCTCCCATGTCCAACACATCCGCTCGTCGCTACGCGTCCTCCTCCCAAATATCATTCCGCTCCAATCTCAGTGCAGAGTACACCTTGTCGGCACCGAATTCCGTCGCAAAAAAAGCGTCTTGGCCGATTGTGTCCTACAAACGCTAGTCCTCCAGTCCTGTGTCCGCGGCTTCCATTTCCGGGCGAGGGATAAGGCGTTCCGGAAGCGTCTGGCAGTCCAAGAACCCGGTGTCGCACTTTTGCAAGCAAGGGCGCGCGGGACATTGGCGCGGTTCGAATTTTGGGGGAAGAAGGGTTGGCTCCAAGAAGAGGAGGAGGGGATTGTCGAACTTCAGGCACGCATACGGGGATATTTGATTCGTCGTGATCATTCGGAGAGGGCAAGACATTATCGGGAAAACATGGATAAGGTCATCAAGATTCAATCTCTTGTCCGGGCAAAACAACAGGGCGAAGCCTACAAATCACTAAGTACCCGACCCCCATCATGCTGTCTTCGAGATGTTCTAATGATGTAGCGACTGGAAAGAATCCGCCCGTTGGAACTATTAAGAACTTTGTCCATCTTCTAAACGACAGCAACTTTGATTTTGAAGAGGAAATCGGTACTCAACACATGATAAAATAGCATAAGGGCCGACATCTGACGGTTTGTAGAATGCGAGCAACTCCGCAAAGCAGTCGTCACAAAAGTCAAAACCAACGAACAAGCCGAACAAGACATTAACCGTCTCGACATTATGATAGGCCTCATGCTCAAAAACAAGATCGAATGGGACGAAATTAATTCCCACCGAGGACAAATCGCTCAACGTTTGCAACAACCAGGCATCCCTCAGACTCCCGCTGACCCATTGGACCTCAAAGCCCTCAATAAGGGTGCCCGTCGACGATTGGAATTGTATGAGGGCATGTTTTACATTCTGCAGACGCAGGGGGAATACCTGGCGCGGTACTTTGCGCGGATGAAGGACTTGCAACTTTCCGAGCCGGAAATCAAGAAATTTGAGGGTCTTGTGATGACGTTATTTTCGTACGCGCAGAAGCGGAGGGAAGAGTACTTTTTACTGCGGCTATTGGCGAGAGCAGTCGGCGAGGAAATGCAGGCCATCAAGCAACTACCGGAATTTGCCAAGGGAACGTATATTTGGAGTCGGGTGTTGACGTGTTACATTCGTGGAACGAAGGAACGTAAGTTTTTACGGGATATTTTTGCCCCTGTTATTCGTCAGATGATGGGGGATCATCGATTGGATTTGGAATGTGATCCTGCTGTGGTACGTTCCATTATGCTTCGTTAGGCGGAGATTGATGGGGTTAGTTGTTTCAGAGGTTGGTAGGGGATGAAGAATTGAGATCGGGGCGGCCGTCGTCGAGGCGGCAGTTTGTGGGGAAGGAGGTGACACCGGGGAATGCGTTGAGAGATCCTGCTACCCGAGACTTGTATATTCAGAATCTGCGGCTGATTCGGGAACTTACGAATGTTTTCATGCTGACGATCGAGAACAACATTTCTAAAATCCCTTTTGGCATTCGTTACCTTGCTCGCGAAATATTTCTCACGATCAAGGTAGCTAAATGTCTTGGTTTCATTGTTGACAGATAGAAACGGTTCCCTGGGACGTCGGATGATAATGCGGTTAAAGTCGTTGCTAATTTTATTTATTACCGCTATCTCAATTCTGCGATCAAGGCTCCCGAGCAGTGGGGCGTCGTGGAAATCGTTCCGAATGCCCAGCAACGAAGGAACCTTGGCATGGTGTCAAAAATGTTGATTCACGTTGGGGGCGGGAAACTTTTTGGTGATGAGGACGAGACTTTACAGGGACTTAACGACTATGTCATCCACGAGAGTGCGAGAATGATTGCCATCTTTAAGAACGGTGGGAATCGTTCCTTTCTGACCATCTGACTTGTGGTTAGTGATTGATATTATTGAGCCCGAGGAACATTTTGCAGTTGACCAGTATGATGATTTGGCTTCGACTCAGAAACCGACTCTTACAATCAAACAATCAGAAGTCAAGTATGTCCATTCTTTCGTTAGCAAGGAACTTGAAACGATGGTATATTCCCCACCGTGATTGTTTCTGACGAAAGGCCCCGCACGTCCCTGATGTCCTCCGTGATATCATCACCCAACTCGGATCGTTGCACATGACGGATGAAGACGTCGCGTCCAGCTCGAAAGCCGAAATCACCCTGACCCTCGAACCGCGATTTAGTCCAATGGAAGGTAACAGATTTATTCGAACGTTACTGATGGGCACAGATCCCGACGCTGAAGATAAAGCTCTTCTTGTCCAAACCAAGCGGTGCGTCCTCTACATCATTCGCGTTCAACAAGGCAATTCCCTTATGGAAATCCTCACCAAACCCGTCACGGAAGAAGATGAGGATACATGGGCCAAAATCATCCAGGAAGAAATGCCAAATCAAAAAGGCCGGACCCCCTACGCCGAAAATTTGTTTTATGACCTGGCGGAGTCCTCCACCCCTCCAACCCATCGAAAAAGTTGCTGATGACCGTAGGATGTCGTATGCGGCGATGAAACATACAGCTCTTCAGAATATTATTAATCTGGAGAAGATGGGCAAGATTACTCGAAAGAACGCCTATCAAGATCTGTTAAATAATATCGCGACGGATATCAGGACCAAACATCGTCGACGAATTGCACGACAAAATGAGCTTGAGTCGACACGTCATTCACTTGCTCAATTGGAAGAAAAAGCCGAATTTCTCAAAGAACAATTAGCCCAATACGAAATCGTCATCGACCAAAACAAAAAGACGATGCAGACTAACAAGGGGTAAAAGACGCCAGGCTTTCCGGCTATTGACTATAGATCAAAAAAACCAATTCTTCCATTTACGAAGCAGTATTATCACGTCAGGGATCTCCAGCGAAGTGGACGTATGCCTCGATTTGGATCGTACAAATACTCGGCAATGCGTCTCGTGGAAAAGGGAATCCTCGTTGGCGTTCAAAATGGTCGACAATCTGAGAAATTACATATCACCATCTCATCCGACGACGTCGGTGTATTCGTTCTCGCAATGACCTCGAGTCAATACAACGAAGATGTGCAAACAGGAAGCGAAGAAATAGCATTAGAGGACTTGTTGCAATTACAGTACCAGCCCACCACGGTTGCCGCGTCCGGCTCGTCTGACTCTGTTTTAGGTATAATTGTGTTCAGACGGTAAAGATGATGCAGGGGGCGGTAGAATTGAACGTGGATCGATTGGTTCAATTTATTTACAAGAAGTTCTATCAATCATGAGTGCAATTGGATAAACTGGATACCTTCGGCAGTCGGACACAAGGGAATTGGCATGGTTAGGATAGTCGTACAGTGTTAGATTCTCCATTGACCTTTTTGCTTTGCGAACGCCTTGATTCGCTTGCAGTTTCCTAATCTGGGGCCGATGCGAAGATAACCGTGCTTTGCCGATCCGACATTCAACCCCGCTCCCCGCATGTCCTGCATTCCAAACGTTTCCCCATCGATTTCTTTCTGGTTTTCAGTCAGCGACGATGGTTATCGCCTATATTTCGGGTCATCGAAGCATTTGTAAATACAAGCAGAATGAGCGAGCCAAGAAAATTGCGGCCCTACCCCCCGCATATCGCGAGGCGTTGACGAGCAATGAAAAGTCCATTTTGGCCACCCCTCTGGACCAACTCGTCGCAAACATCAAAAAAGGGGAAATAAAGCCTATCGATGTTTTGCATGCATACGGAAAGGAAGCATTACGGGCCCATGAGGAGACAAATTGTCTCACTGAAATTATGATCGAAGATGCCGAGAAGTGGGCGAGTAATTGTGACTTGAAAGGGCCACTAGCTGGAATCCCTGGTACAGGGTATTTTCCTTAATCATTATTGATTCAGTTTCTCTTAAGGACACCGTCAACGTGAAAGGATATGATTCTTGTATCGGCTATTCAGCTTGGTGCAAGAAACCCTCGCCGGTGGATTCTGGTTTGATTCGTTGTATCAAAGATACAGGGGCGATCCCGTTCGTGAAGACGAATGTCCCCGACTCTTTGTTGAGCTTTGAAAGCTACAATGATGTCTGGGGGCGGACTACGAATCCTCATAACAAAGGCTACTCTCCTGGTGGTTCAACAGGAGGAGAAAGTGCTTTGTTGGCAGCTGGCGGCAGTATTATTGGAATCGGTATCATCAGGGGATTCATCTGTCTAATGTCAGGAACGGACGTAGCAGGTTCAGTTCGTATCCCCGCTCATTTTTGCGGAATTTACACAATCAAATGTGGTCCCGGTGTCATCTCTGGCTAAGCTTAGGTTCCACGGGCCGTTTTCCAAGGGCGGGCAACGCGTCCAGTATGCCGGGACAAGAAGGTGTGAAGGCGTGCTACTCTCCGATGTCTCGTTCCTTGGATTCCCTTTCGTACTTCTTGAAAGCTGTCATTGATCAAAAACCTTGGAATTACGACCCAAGTTGCGACCCCATCCCGTGGAGAGATGTCACACTTCCCAAAATTCTCAGAATTGGGGTTTTACGCGATGATGGTATCCCGCAACCCCTAAGTCTCTGCTCACGCCAGGGATTGTGCGTCCCTCGCCTGCATGCTCGAGAGCTTTGGAATTAACGGTCTCTGCCTTGGGCGAAGCTGGGCACATCATTGTCCCCTTCGAGCCCCCCTCCCCTCAAAAGGCTCTTCGCATCGCATCTCAGCTCGTACTCGCGGACGGCTGCCGAACAGCCATGTCATATTACAAGCATGGTCAGAACGTTGAACTCGGTCTCACGTACATGGTTCGTGCCATGAAATTGCCTCGATGGGTCAAGTGGATCTGGGCTAAGTGGCTTCGATTGTGGGGGGATAATGTGTGGGCTGATCTGGTGGAAGATTGGAATGAGAAGTCAGGTTTTGAACAACAGAAACTTGTCGTCCAACGGTACATCCAACCTCTAGTTTTGATTAACAGGTTAAAGAGAACAATATCGCTCCGCTTTCCTACAAGCCTGGATTGATCAGAAAATCGACCTCCTCCTAACTGTGCCTAACGCTACCCCTGCGGTTCCGCACAACGGGCTTGGCAATTCCTTTTCATCTTGCGGATATACGTTCATTTTCAACCTCGTCGACTACCCGGCTGGCATAATTCCTGTCACGAAAGTGGATCGCGTTAAAGATTCACTACCCAGAGGGTTCAGACCGCGAAATCATGTGGAGAAGGGGGCATATAAGAATTATAAGATTGAGGAAATGGGAGGTCTCCCAGTTGGAGTGCAAGTTGTGGGCCGAAGATTGGAAGAAGAATGGGTATTGAAGGGAATGGAGGTTGTCGAACAGGCCCTACGAAAAAAGTACAAAGGTTGAAAGTGGGATTGGCCGACGGGGCGGGTCCGACGTACTATCGAAGGAAACAAGCTATTTTTGAATCGCCGAATCCAGTAAAGGCTTCCAGGCAGGCTGTGGAAATGTAAGGTGGAGGATTTATTTTAACGTGCTCGCCTTCAACATTCGTAGGATAATAGCAAACGCTAGTATTTACTGTTTATTCGATACGTATGTTCGTGTTAATCCGAACCCTTGTGACACGCAAGCTGGGTATCCCACGAATTTCCGTCATGTCGCGGGAATTGTTTCACCTTCATCCGGGGATCAAGCGCGAGCATGACGTGGTGTAAGGAATTTCACGTTATTAACCCAGTTCGGCCGGCCTGACAAACTTTGTCGCCGATGGTTATACCGTAAATGGTAGTTAAAAGACGACTCCTTATGTCCATTCCAAGGCGCAATTTTCGAGGCAAATTTTGCAGCGACAAAGAGATTCAAGCTGTTTCACATCCAGATCGGCTAGACAGGAAATATATTTTTAATTGGAAAACCTCTTTGATGCTGGCAGTAAAAACCAAGGACAATCTTCCATTGTCCGCTAACGGTCATTGGCACCGCTTGTACAGAGTTTGATGAGGTAAATTACCAAACTAGTCCGTGCACCTCATTGTTCTCCGATTGCGGGCTGGGATCGGCACATCTGAAGTGTACCCCACCGCCGCTTTGAAACCCCCCCGTTGCAAGTAGTCACTGTGTTGCGAGTCTATGCTAGGCTACAGTTGAGCGGTTAGGGGAATACAAGGTAGCTCGTTGTGTGGGACTTACAGCATGATTGGGTGAGAGTTGGCTGGTTGAGCCAAGCGGTCTGGTATGCGGCTGGACAGGCACACCTCAACCAAGCAAATTGCGACGCACTCTGACTCAATCCTTATTTGCGCCTTGACCCCTGCTCCCCCTATCCGACAGACAAAAGACAATTAATCGTTTCTCCAGCCCAAAAGAAACTTTAGATGTCGGTGATGGTTTGACAAGTAGAATGTGTGGCGCCAGGTTGGACTAGCAGCCAGAGCGCCTTTCTATTCTGATTATTTCTTTTTTTTCTTACTTTTAACCCCCTGATTTGCCTCGAGTTATGTTGCAGTCTCGAAACGATGGCCAACCAGCACCTCGGCTCGGTTGGACGGGAAGATCAATGTTTTCACCCTGTTAGGATAACTTAGTTCAGCGTACACAGCCATCGAAGAGATATATTTCCCAAACTTGGCCCCGTTTAATTTGGTTATAAAAGCCATTGTCGGTTTTCTCAACTCGAAAGGCGGGTCTGTGACTGCCTGTCCCTTCTCTTTTGCTTTGGCTTTCGTTTCGAATAAGAACCCCACTCATTTCAACCTTTCAAACTTGCAACGTCGAAAGGGAAACGCTCGATATCACAATCACTTTCGGTCGTCCTAGCCGACCGGGGACAATCCTTACCGACGGATCATATTCTCGCCCTTTTGATTTCACAGCGACCCCGGTCCTTATTTATCTAACGCCGCCCGACCGCTTCGTGAAATCGGCTCCTTCGGAGATTTTATATAAAGGTGATCCTTCGGATTTCAGCTTCCATCACCTGCACTAAACCGGCTCCAACCGAAAGCCGTGGACATATTGGTCTCAACATGGTGAGTTTTGGAACGAAATTATTCGCCGCTGCACTGGCGATCCTACCATGCACTCTGGCTCATTCATGGGTATGCTTCCTTGGAATGATTTTCCAACTGACATTTATATAGATTGACAATATCTCCAGTGGACACAGTGTTGGATACATTCGGGGATTCATGGGCCATGTGGATCAATTCGAGACGTACAAAGTTCTCGACAGCGTATGATCCCGATATGTCAATTAACCGCTAACGCAATTAGGACAAAGGTGTCGCTCTATGTGCCAACAACCAAATTGATCCGACCAACTACACCGATCAATTTCCCCGTCTACAAGTCAAAGCGGGGGCTAAAATTATTGCCAATTACACCGAGAACGGCCACGTTACGCAAGACAAACTGCCACCAGACAACAAACCTCATCCCGGAAATTATTCCTGGGTACCTCCTCAAATCTCAACACATCGCTAACATCTTTGCAGTTCTGGACTGGAATCCCGTTCAGCGGAAGTTCAAGCGATGGCTCCCAACTCTTGTCGTTCGACGACCTCGACGAGTCCAACCGTCTCTCCGGCCCAACGAATTTCGACGATGGCATATGCGCCGTCAGTAATGCCAACACAATGGGTCGCAAAGGCCCCCGAAGTTGCCAATCTCACATTACCATACCGGCCGACACAAAACCAGGCATCTACGCCCTCTACTGGGTGTGGGATTTTGCCAAACTCAGGGCTGTGGATCCCTCGTATCTCGAGTTGTATACGTCGTGTATGGACGTGGAAGTCGTTTCTGGAGACGGCCCTTCTTCGAAATCGTCGGGCGGTGCGTCGTCGACATCTAGGAAGCATGGACCTGTTGTGACGACACGGGTGACGAAGACCCGGCATCATACAAAGACAATTACTGGGCACAGCGCGACAACGCCGGGTGCTCTGAAAGGGTCGTCTAACCCTCGCCCACACGTCGTTAAGACGATATACACCGAGACATTCATCACTGTTACGCGGACGGTATCCTAGTAACTTGGGGGGAAGGTGGTTTTCCCAGCGGCCCGTAATTTCTCTTTTTGTACAGTAATTTAGGGAGGAACTTCATGGCTATGAATTTGAAAATTTTGTTTCGATAACGCTCATTGAGGACGAATTGGTGTGGGCGCTGGGTTGGTAAGGATGCATTCAATGATTTGTTCCGGAGGATAGATATGGTGGATAAAAGAAAAGCAGCGTAGTTTGACGAATCCAATTTTCTAGAGACCTCAAACATTTTCTTCTCTTCGAACTTCCTGTTCCGGTGAAACCAGGCTTCGAAAATAAACCGCACCGGTAATACGCGACCTCTACATGTAATACTCCCAAACATCTTGATCCCAGTCTTCCGTCAATGCTTCGTGATTGCCATATCGCGCCTAATAATCAGAACCCGGGCGGAACAAGGTTTGGGGATTGCTGCTACCTGCCAGCCAAAAAACCCGTCCTTTAGGATGTAAACCTTCTGCCTTGATTTCTCAGCTTGACTGAGTCTATTGAAATATTTCTGTGCCGCCTATCGTCATTAGTCTGTACGCTGCTTTCTCCGGGAGCTGGGAAGATACATTGGGTCCCCGCTGCTGAGATAGCGCACATGTAAAAACGACAGCCTCGTTGTCTTTGAGTTCGTCGACGAGGTCTTCCACTCGGAAGGAGAAGATTCGAGACGGCACATTCAGGCACCCGGGGATGTGTCCTCCAATATAGTCATCATCGCGGACGTCAACGATTTGAAATGTTTTGGGTGTTGACGATGTTGATGGCTGGTCTGTCTCATCTTTTGCTGTCCCCAGGTTTGGTTGGGACAGGATCCATGTCCGCAGTGTCGTGGCTTCAAGTCGAACAGGACCTCGGGCTGAATCATCTTGAGCTTTGTTGGCATTGCCCAGGGCCGTTAACCGGGCCTGATGGCCCGCCGATAGGTTGCGGCTCATGGTGACTGGGCCCCGGAGGAAGATCCGGGCGGCGGACATGGACAGGTAAATAACCACCACAAGATATTTAACGTCCGTGTCAAACTTCTCTCCCTTCAAATTTGTCTTTTGCAGATGTCAGGTCTGGGTCCTGCGGCAGTGCCCAAAAGCAGCCCACCTCCAAGCCCCGATGGACGGCCTACAGAGCGCCCACTGTACCCAAGGGGTCCACCACCAAGAGAGATAGACTACAACAATCGCCTCTCCCGCACCGGCCCAGAACGCCTCGTCTTCTACTTCACAAACGCCTTCTGCGCCTTTTGGTTAGTCGGCTTCCTTCGCACCCGCCGTCTCACAGCCCACCAATTCCTCGCCGAAAACTCTCATCGTCTCCCTACCTCCGACGCAGGCTGGTACTTATACCACCGCGCCAAAAACTACCGCACCCTCTGGAACGGGATCAAGGGTGGTTTTCGCCACGGCTTCCTTGGCGGCACCATGGTGTATTTGTACGGGTATATCGAGGAATTTTGGGATCAGGAAGTCAGGGGTGGGAAGGTTGACGCGCTGGGGAGTTTGGTTGCCGGGACGGCGACAGCTGGGGTGTTTGGGATGTGGAAGGGGTTGGGCGCGAGGACGACGTGGAGGTATCTGCGGGTTGGGATGGGGTTGGGTTTGCTGAGTGGGGTGGTGCAGGATTCAATTCGGTGGGCCAGGGGGGAGACACCTTGGTATGCTAAGGAGTTGCTGGAACGGCGATGGGATTGTCCTTCGAACGAATTGGAGGCGCGAAAGACGTGACGATCGTAATTGCATAATGAATTTTGGCTGGGGTTGAAGTCCACCAATTTTCTGGCAAACACAGCGGTCGGTGGAGATTTTAGTGTCAGATGGACTTCGGCTTTGTTATCTACAGAAAGCGCGAGTTCTGCCCGGACTTTCACTGGCCGTGCAGCGTGTCTTGGCCTTGAAGGCAGTAGAAATTAAGGTGTGAATCACACGGATGACCTAGGAACTCGCCTGGGATTTGGGGGTTAGAAGTCTAGAGCAATGTAAATGAGCACCTTGAGTTCCGATATTCAGATGAATCGGGACCGCACCCTGTCCAGGTCCCAAAAAACCAAAAGAAAAAAAAAAATTCGCACAGGGCCCAAGCTTCATGCGCGTCACCATAAAAAACGTCTGCTCCCTTCCTCACCTTATCGCCGGCGCCACCATCAACCTTCCTTGACATCCCCATCTCCAAGTTCGTCCGGCCCATCACGATCCCATTCAGCAGACATGGTCCCTTCCGCTCAAACGAACGGTGTCAATGGCCCCCACGCCCCATTTCTAGACTGCAAACTTGCCAACGAAATCCTCCACGAAAATTTCTCCCCCGATGGGCTCTCGATCGAAGACCTCATGGACTCCAAGGCAAACGGTGGCCTGACGTACAATGACTTTTTGATTTTACCTGGGTATATTGATTTCCCTGCGTCGGTAGTTGCGCTCGAGTCCAAGATTACGAAGAAGATTGTGCTCCAAACACCGCTGATTTCCTCGCCTATGGATACTGTCACGGAAACGGACATGGCAATTAATATGGCTGTACTTGCCCTTTCTGGGGTAGGGTTGTTGATGGGATAGTTGCTCGGAGGGCTGGGAGTGATTCATCACAATTGTACGGCGGATGAACAGGCGGAAATGGTGAGGAAGGTGAAGAAATTTGAGAATGGGTTTATTACGGATCCTGTCGTGTTCAGTCCAAGTCACACTGTTGCCGATGTACATCGAATCAAGCGAGAACTTGGGTTCAGCGGTATTCCAATTACAGGTAGTCCCCTCCCTTCTCCCTCAAAGCCCTTTATGTTCCGTGATGATTATTAAAACTTTCGTTCTACCGAATAATATCACAATTTTGTGGACTTCTTTACCATCAAATTCTGACCAACATCCTATACTCCAATATTTCTTCTTATTTCGAAGCTTGAACAAGCTAACATTGTTGATAGATACGGGAAAGCTCTACGGAAAACTTCTGGGCATTGTGACAATGCGGGACATCCAGTTCCACAGATCCCTCAACGACCCCGTAACCTCCATCATGACCCCCTACGAAGACCTCGTTACCGCCCCCCAAAACATCACCCTTGACGAAGCAAACGCCATCCTCCGAAAATCCAAAAAGGGAAAACTCCCCATTGTCGATTCAGAGGGTCATTTGACCTCCCTTCTGAGTCGCAGCGACTTGATGAAGAACCTGCATTACCCACTCGCATCGAAAATGCCGCATTCCAAGCAGTTGATTTGTGCTGCTGCGGTCGGTACGAGGGAGGATGATAAAGTGCGTGTACGGAAATTGGTGGAGGCTGGGTTGGATATTGTTGTGTTGGATAGTAGTCAAGGGAATTCGGTTTATCAGATTGAGATGATCAAGTGGATTAAGGACCAATTTGAGCAGCTAGAAATTATTGCTGGTAATGTTGTTACGCGGTATATCCCCATGATTTCTGGGATGGTTCTGACCGGGGCAGTGAGCAAGCTGCGAATTTGATTGCTGCTGGTGCGGACGGATTGCGGATAGGAATGGGATCTGGCTCCGCTTGTATTACTCAGGAGATCATGGCATGCGGACGACCCCAAGCAACTGCCATCCACGCAATCACCAAATTCGCTTCTCTATTCGGTGTTCCTTGTATCGCCGACGGTGGCATCTCCTCTCCAGGACATATTGTCAAAGCACTGGCGATGGGTGCTAATTCCGTCATGATGGGTGGAATCCTCGCAGCGACCTCCGAGTCCCCAGGTGGAGTTTACATCCGGGATGGTGTGCGGTACAAGGCTTATCGGGGCATGGGAAGTATTGCTGCCATTGAACGTGATGGGATATCTCCTAGCGTCAAGACTGGTAAGAAAGAAGAACGCGATATTACGGCTGCGACAGGCCGTTATTTCTCAGAAGATGACAAGGTTAAGGTTGCTCAGGGGGTTAGTGGCTTGGTTGCTGAGAAGGGATCCTTACATCAGTATATTCCTTATATTCTCACCGCTGTGCAACACGCGCTCCAGGTACCCGCTCGTTTATTGTAAATTGATCTAACTTGGGATAGGACATTGGAGTCAAGTCAATCGATGAATTCCGTAAGAATGTCAAGGATGGCAAGGTTAGATTTGAACTGAGAAGTAGTGCGGCTATCAGAGAGGGCGATGTTGCTGGGTTCAGCAGCTATGAAAAGAGATTATATTAGAGGATGCATGTCCCATAGTGTATTTTTAATTGACATTTGGTTTTGGCGCGGGTTTATTACAGATTCCGTATTCATCACCGTGTGATTGGGTCGGTCACCATATGAACTTTTTGTGAGTCGACATAAATCAAGCCTCCAAGGCGGGACACCTCACACATCGTCGCTGTACGAATTTTATGAAAACTTTGTGGTCACAGCGCGACTCGCACTAGAATGGTAGCGCCCACCCGGTCCTCCAACTTGATCGCTAATGCATCTAGCCTCCCAAGTCCTCAAATATAGACTTGATCATCAAAGTACGGTCTCACAAAACCTCTATCTTTCTCCTCCTCCCACCGTCATCGACCGTCCAAGCCTTAAAAGAAGAAATCGCCCGAGCACTAAATGACACGGCCGACCCGCCGCGAAATGTCAGGGCGGAGGATATCACAGTGTACAAGCAATCAGGAGGAAACTGGAAAGAACTCGATGAGGAAGCTAAGAGTACGAAAACAAAACGATCGCGAGAGGCCACATTAGAAGACCTCGATATAAAGGGCGTTGGGTCTGGAAGTACGGTTGAGAACGACAGTGAAACGCTGGCGTACACGGTTATGAATGGACTGAAGGAGGAACAGGACTTGGAAGTTGAGCCCTTTCCACGGGACGACTAAGTTCGTGGTCATTGGTATCGAGCATCGATATAATGTCATGAATGAATGAAATATTGGTAAATTGAATTGTATCCATGCCTGGAAAACTGCGATTCGAATTAAAACAAAATTCATCGTGCGCTAACGATACATCGTCATGGGGAATCAGGAGTCTGAGATAATCCTCCTCCATTAACAAAACAAACAACCACCATCCTTAAAATCAAGATGCAAAGTACAACACAAACCTTCCCGCCATTGGCCGCCGATCATTTTTCAAATCACCTCCACCCGCGTTTCCCAGAACTGCTCCTCCCCCCCTCCTTCCTCGCTGACGACGAAACAGTCGGCGGAGGGCCCATACTCCCCCAACCCGGATTCGTAACCCTCGAAGCCGACCCACCCAACGTCATTCTTCTCCCTGCAGTCTTCGTTGGCGAATCACTCGCTCTCCTTATCCCTTGATTCTCCTTGTTCCCCACCCCACCACTTCCTAGATTCCCCGCGGAAAAGACTCGTTTCGCGCGACCGGGAGATGCTGTAATCATGCCACGACGTTTGGTTCCACGCAGCGCCCCTGCATCATTGCTCGACAAATCTGCCCTGGAGGCCTTGGAACGCAGTAGGTGGTTGTTGATCCCGCCCGTCTGGAGTTCAGAGAGCGGCGAATTATTCTCGGTGGAGGAAGAATTGGAAAGGAATGAGTCTTCTTGAAGACTGCCGAATTCTGTGACGAATTGTTGGACGGAGGAGACGGCGGGATTTTTGAGGATTCCCGTGCTGCCGAAAGCGGTGGATTTTGATTTTCGGAGGGGGAGAGGGAGGATTGGGCGTGCTGCGGGGAGGGTTGTGGGTGGAGGTGGCATGGTAAAACTATCGTCATCTTGAGATGCCTCTTCTTGGGTGCCTTCTCCGAAGGGGGCGACAGGAGAAGGCAATGGCGTGAGATTTTGGAATTGGAATTCTTCGGCGGGAGCTTCTGTCCAACGAACCTTTTTCCTTTCCCTTTTCGGGGACTTTCGTTTGGTGCTTACGCCGCGTTTCGGGGTGGTGACTTTGAACTTACGAGGGGTGCGATTGGTGGGCGAGGCATGGACGGGAGACCCTTCGAATTGAGCTAGGAAACGAGCCTTTCGAGACGGCGTCAACATTGTCGATGCCGTTGCGAGGAATGGCCGAGTCGGGGACTCATCATGTCCGAGACATTTCGCCGCCTTGAATCGGGAAAGTTTGGAATTAAAGTCCCAAAGAGTCTGCACCGAAGCCGAGAGCTCGGGATCTTCTTCGGCCGTCCAAACAGATTTCGAAGCTAGTTCATTGAACGAATTGAAATTGACGTCGATCCAATTCGTGAGACTTGCGACGTAGTGAGCAGTGTCTTCTTCCATTTTGAGTCCCTGTCGAATCGCTGCGTCTCGTTCCATCGTCGCTTTACAGGCTCGAATTTCGGCTTTAACAAAGTCGATGTGGAATTCGTCGA
>Ga0335081_10006941_pt1 | contig 18062 bp, 22 predicted proteins | sample Lox_Sample_35_FD_206713 | JGI IMG/M metagenome (GOLD analysis project Ga0335081, IMG submission 206713) | Soil microbial communities from Loxahatchee National Wildlife Refuge, Florida, United States - Lox_Sample_3.5 | ecosystem: Environmental > Terrestrial > Soil > Wetlands | place: USA... | reverse complement strand
ACATGCTGTCCAGCATGCTCAAATCAAGTGGCAGAACATGCCGTCGCGCAGCTTCGGCTCGAACCAGGTGCTCTTGGGGGGCAGGATACGGCCGGCGTCCGCAATCGCCATCAAGTCCTCGATGCTCACTGGAAACAGGGAAAACGCGCAGGCGGCTTCACCATTGTTGACGAGCCTTTCCAATTCCGCCGTCCCGCGAATGCCGCCGACAAAACGGATGCGATCGTCCTTGCGCGGATCTTTGATGCCGAAAACCGGCTCAAACACCTGTTGTTGGAGCAGGCTCACGTCGAGCTTTTCCAGCGGGTCTTTGATCGCCAGAAATTTCCTGCGGAAGATCAACGTATGCCATTTGCCGCCCAGGTACAGACCCACGTCGTGGCTGCGCGTGGGAGGAGCCGAGGTGTTTGAATCAATGGCAAAAACAGCTCTGAGAATTTCCAGCACCTGTTCCGGGGTCCACCGGTTCAAATCCTTCAAGACGCGGTTGTAGGGCAGAACCAGCATCTGGTCGTGTGGAAAAATCACGGCCAGAAATCGCCGGCTATGGCCCGTGCCTTTGCGTTTTTGAAAAACGCGCGCTGCGGCCGCGCTGCGATGGTGTCCGTCGGCAATGTAAAACGCGCGAACCTTCGCGAACTCGTTTTCAATGAACTGTATTTCCTTCGTGTCACGAATCGCCCATGACGAATGCCGCACGCCGTCCCGGGCGGTGAAATCAATTTCGGGATTTTCGGAGGTTTTGCTGGCGATGAATTCATGAACCGCCTTTGGGGCGCGACAAGTCAGGCAAGCCGGGCCGGTTTGCGCATTCAATGCCTCGATGTGCCGCATTCGGTCGTCCTCCTTGTCCGGCCGCGTGAGTTCGTGCTTTTTGATGATGCCGCGCAGGTATTCCTCGCAACTCACCGCGGCAACCAGGCCGGTTTGCGAATGCCGATCCATGATCTGCCGATAAAGATAAAAACACGGCTGTGAATCCTGCCTCAGCGCGCCGTCGTGGATGAGCTTTTCAAAATTTTTCCGGCCCTTCGCGTAAACCTCCGGCGCGTAAGGGTCCGTGCCCGGTGGCAGGTCAATCTCCGGTTTGCTGACATGGAGAAAACTCGAGGGATTCCAGCCGGCCATTTCGTGCGCTTCGTCCGACGACATCACGTCGTAGGGCAGTTCGCAGATTTTCCCTGCCAGCTCCGGTCTGGGTCGCAACGCGGCGAAGGGTTTGACTGTGGCCATGCGGTGGGAGGATAAATCGCGCGCTTCCGGAAAGCACGCAGAAATTGCCGAAATAGTCTTGCCTCCAGGATTTTTATGGCTATGCTACGCGCTCCGAATTGAGGATTTATGGCACGAATTTGTGAATTGACCGGCAAAGGCCCGCGCAAAGGCAGCATCATCTGGCGCAGTGGCAAGCCCAAGAAACAAGGCGGCATCGGCACGCACATCACCGCCATCACCAAGCGGCGGTTCCTGCCGAATTTACAGCGTGTGAAGGCCGTTTTGCCCAGCGGCGAGGTGCGCTATTTGCGTGTCGCTGCCAGCGCCATCAAAAAAGGCCTCGTCCTCAAGGCGCCCAAACGGAATTGGAAGAAGCCGGAAGCGACCCCGGCTTGATTTGCCTCGAATAACGTCGCCGCGTTAAACCCGGGGCGGCTGGCTGGGCGCGGGATGTGAATCAACAAAGACACCGCGGTTATGCGGTTCCGTTCATCAAGACAAGTGGCTCGTGCCGCGCTGACGGCATTCTTACTGGTTTGCGTTTCTGCAACCACCGGCAGCGTTCTGGCCGAACAATTCCTCGTTTATTTCGGCACTTACACCGGCGCCAAAAGCCAGGGTATCTACGTTTCACGCCTGGACACCGCATCGGGAGAATTGAGCGCACCCACGCTCGCCGCCAAAGCCGTGAATCCCTCATTTGTTGCCATTGCTCCCGATCACCGCTTTCTTTTTGCCGTAAATGAATCCGACAAGTTTAACGGCCAGACGGGCGGCGCGGTAGCTGCCTTTAATTTGGATGCCACCACCGGCCAGTTGGAATTTCTTGACCAACAACTTTCCGGAGGCACCAGCCCCTGTCACATCACCGTGGAACCTGCCGGCAAATTTGTGCTCGTGGCAAATTACGGCAGCGGTAGCGTGGAAGTTTTACCGGTCCAAACCAATGGGTATCTCGGGTCACCGACAGCGGTAATTCAACACCACGGCTCCAGCATCAACCCGCAACGACAGGCCGGGCCGCACGCTCATTGCGTCGCCGTTGACGCCGTAACTCATCGCGTGTTCGCCTGCGACCTGGGATTGGACAAAGTGATGATTTACCGGCTCAACGAAACCACCGGCGCACTCACCGCCAACGAAACTCCGTGGGCCGTAGTGAAACCCGGCTCCGGACCACGCCACATTATATTCAGTCCTGACGAACAGCATGCCTACGTCATCAATGAAATGGGCGGCACCCTGACCGCGTTCGATTATGACCAGGAACACGGCGCGTTGAAGGAAATTCAAACCGTTTCCACGCTGCCGGAAGATTTTCACGGAAAAAACACGGACGCCGAAGTGGCCCTGCTTCCTTCCGGCAAATTTATTTACGGCTCGAACCGCGGGGATGACAGCATTGCTGTGTTTGCCGTGAACAAATCGAGTGGCCGCCTCAGCTTTGTTGAACGCCAATCCTCCCGCGGCAAAGTCCCGCGCGGTTTTGCCATTGATCCCACCGGCCAATACCTGATTGCCGCCAACCAGAATTCCGACAGCGTCGCGGTCTTCCGTATTAACGCCCGGACCGGACAATTGACCTGGACCGGGCAAACCGTCGAAGTCGGAAAACCCGTGTGCGTCGTTTTTGTGCCGCTGGAAAAGTCAACCCCTTGATAGCGTGAAACGTCATCCTGGTTTCGTTATTTTCCCGTCAGACCCGCTTCGCGTTTGATTTTGTCCACGTCGGCCTTTTCGACAAACGCGACCAGGTCCTGCCAAACCGGACTGAACCCAAAACCGCCATCCTTCATTTCCGCAATGGCCGCCTGTTTGGTCCAACCGCAAACCACGATGCGATACATTGCGCACATCATGCCGGTGCGGTCCGCGCCGCGTTCGCAATGCACAAACGCCGGCAGGTTGTTAGTGTCCGTGACGACCTTTAGAAAACGCACCACCTCTTCCTCGTCGCCGTGCCACGGTTCTGTCTCAAACCGCACGCTCTTCAAGCCGGTGCCGGCCACCTTGTCCGAGTGCCACGCCCGCAGGTTGATGACGGTCCTGATACCCATCGTCTTCAAATGTGCCATGCCTTCAGCCGTCGGTTGTGCCCCGCGATAGAGATTCGTCGTCACCTGAAAACAATTTCTGATGCCCGCCACCTCGATTGGCTGCACCCAGTTCGTCGGGCGATTGGTGGAACCCTGTGCCGTTGCGGTGATTGCCGACGCCAGCAGAGTCATCGTAGCGGCGTCTCGGCAGAGCGCCGCCATTTTCGGAACGTTGATAAATGCGGCTTTCTGCCGAAAGCCGCTACACCTGTTTTGCCGGGAACTCATTTTATTTGCTCTTGAACCGCCGCATCTGCGCGCGTTTGAGCTCGCGCTCGGACTCGCGCCGCTTCAATTCCTCGCGCTTGTCGAACTGTTGTTTGCCCTTCCCGACCGCCAGCGCGACTTTCACCTTCCCGTTCTTCCAGTAAAATGCCAGCGGCACCAGCGCGTTGCCTTTCACCTCGGCCAAATCGAACAGTTTCCGGATTTCCGATTTGTGCAGCAGCAATTTGCGCGGGGCCTTGGGCTGATGATTCTGGAGGTTGCCGTGCGAGTATTCGTCAATGTGCGCGTTATAAAGCCAGACCTCTCCCTTGTCCACGCGCGCGAAAGCGTCGTTGATCTGTCCCTTGCCCGCGCGGAGCGATTTGACCTCCGTGCCGCGCAGCACAATGCCCGCCTCGAACGTTTCGAGGATGTGATAATCACGCCGCGCCTTGTGATTGGTCACGATGTCGGCCATGACCTTCGGGAATTTATGATTTTCGATTTACGATTTATGGCCGATGGGCGCAGCCAGGCCGTGCTTCGGCACTCTTAAAATCATAAATCATCAATCGTAAATCGTAAATGAATCAGCGCTTCCGGCGTTTCTTGGGTTGCGGCCGGACCAGTTCGACCGGCTCGGGCAATTCCCAGCCGATTTTGTCTTCAAGAATTTCGCGCAACGCGATGTCCGCCGCGCCGAGATTCGTCACGTCATTGACCAGCGGCCGGCTCAAACCGCCGCCCCCGGAATTGAGCTGGCGCACGCGTCGCGAGATGAGGTTAACCAGAACGTTCGGGTTGCCGACTTTTTCCGCGGCCTTTTTGCACAGTTCAGCGTTCACAATTCGTTTTGACAAACGGAGTTGGGAATTCTAATTGCCTTTGCTCCTGAACGCAATGGAAAAATTTAACCGCTTTGCAAGTGCCAATTCAATGCTATTTTTCACGCAAAACTGAAGGATTGGAGCCACCGATGAAAACACGCAAATTGGGAAAACAAGGACTGGCGGTTTCAGCCTTGGGATTGGGCTGCATGGGCATGTCTGAATTTTACGGCGCACGCGATGATAACGAATCCATTGCCACCATTCACCGCGCGCTGGATTTGGGCGTGACGCTTCTCGACACCGCGGACGTCTATGGACCGTACCTGAATGAGGAATTGGTTGGCCGCGCTATTCAAGGCCGGCGTGACCACGTAATTCTGGCGACCAAATTCGGCATCGTGCGCGATCCGCAAAACCCCAACGTTCGGAGCGTCAACGGCAAACCCGATTACATCCGCTCCTCGTGCGAAGGCAGCTTGCGCCGATTAAGGGTGGACATGATTGATTTGTATTACCAGCACCGTGTGGACCCGAACACGCCCATCGAGGAAACCGTCGGCGCGATGGCGCAACTGGTGAAGGAAGGCAAGGTGCGCTACCTCGGCCTGTCCGAAGCCGGCGCGCAAACCGTCCGTCGCGCCCACGCCGTCCATCCCATCACCGCGCTGCAAAACGAATATTCCCTTTGGACCCGTGATCCCGAGGACAAAATCCTGCCCACTTGCCGGGAGTTGGGTATCGGCCTGGTTGCCTACAGCCCGCTCGGCCGCGGATTTCTCACTGGCCGGTTCCAAAAGCTTGACGACCTGCCCGCCGACGATTTCCGCCGCCACTCACCGCGGTTCCAGGGTGAAAATTTTCAGCGCAATCTCAATCTCGTCAAACACATTGAAGAACTCGCGGCGCGAAAACATTGCAAGCCATCGCAGCTTGCGCTCGCCTGGGTGCTCGCCCAAGGCCTGGACATCGTCCCCATTCCCGGCACTAAACGCCGGGAATACCTCGAAGAAAATATCGCGGCGGCAAGTATTGAACTGACCCGTGACGATTTGAAACAAATTGCCAGAATCGCGCCGACCGGTGTCGCCGCCGGCCCGCGTTACCCCGAATACATGATGCCTCTGCTAGGCCGGTGAAAAATGATAGCGGCGTTCGGCGGAAAGCCGCACTCATGAAATGGCAGGGTCATCATGCCGCGATGACCGATGGACGCCGTGGCGTCCCGCAAAAATAGAGGGTGGAGCGCCTGATCGAGGCGGCCGAAAAAGCTTCAGATGGTTCTGTGAGCCATCGCCAAGAACCTGGGGGCGCGAGTCGTGCCGGTGGACGAAAAAGGATACGGCAGCGCCCTGCGCGGCGGCGTCCGCGCCACGCTGGGAAAATGGATCCTGATGGCCGATGCGGACGACAGCTACGATTTTTCCTACCTCACCGGTTTCGTTAAAAAATTTCAGGAAGGTTTCGAGCTGGTCATGGGCTGCCGTCTGCCAGTGGCCCGATATCCGATTGTTCGTTGGCTTGAACGTCCCGATGCCGTGGTACTCTAATAAAACGTGAAGCGATATCCCGGTGGAAACGCCGCTTTTTCGCGTCTGGCCGGCCCGTACCTGTTGGGCGCAGAAATCAATGGCTTCCCTCTGCCATGCACCGCGTTTTCCGGGATGAGGTTTTCTTCCACCTTGCCGAAAGGGTGAATTCCACTAGTCTCGATGGGCGCAAGATATTTTCCTGAATGAGCCGGCTGAAAAACTTTTCCCGCAATGTGACTGCCAGCTACCTGCAACTGGGGGTGAGCGTGGTCTATGCGCTGGTTTCCGTTCCGCTGATTTTGCACTGGCTGTCCCCGGCGGAGTCCGGTTCGTAAGAACGCTAGATAAAAATGGCATGCCACATGCCGATGAAAATTTGGCGACTGAGAGGGTTTTGTCGTATTACTATGAACCGATGTATTGGTTAACGCTCAAATCAAGTCTGTTCGGCAAGATGATTTATGAAACAATACCTGAGAAAATCCATTGAACTCGTCGGCGAGGCCATCTCCTCCCCCAGGCTCTTTGATATCCACATAAAAAAGATACCGTGGCGCCTCAAATCCAACAATTTTGTCAGCCAATATAGTGAGCATGGGGCGCCAGCAGATCAGGCGGCTCCGAGTCCCGATAATCCATTGTGGCAATATTTTGACGGCCACACAGAGGGACGCGGAATTTGGAAGTGGAGGCATTATTTTGACATCTATCACAGGCATTTTTCAAAGTTCGTTGGGAAAAGAGTCAATTTGTTAGAGATCGGGGTCTATAGTGGCGGAAGTCTTGACATGTGGCGGTCTTATTTGGGGGACCAATGCCATATTTACGGCGTAGACATTGAAAAAGCATGCAAATGTTACGAAAATGAATACACAACGGTTCACATCGGAAATCAGGCCGATAGAACCTTCTGGGAGAAATTCAGAGAAAATGCCCCCCCTATCGATATCTTAGTAGATGATGGCGGTCATACACCCGAACAACAGCGAGTAACACTGGAGGAGATGCTGCCATACCTTCGTTGTGGCGGCGTGTACTTCTGTGAAGATATCCACGGGGTGTGGAATAGCTTTGCGGCATATACTTCAAATCTCTTTGACGAGTTCAATAAACTTGGAGAACCGAATGAGTTCCAGAAGTCAATCCATTCCATCCATTTCTACCCCTTTTGCGTGGTTGTCGAAAAGCACAAGATTCGGCCCGAGAAGTTCGTGAATCTCAGACATGGCACGGAATGGCAACCGTTCTATGACAAGTAAATGTCCAATAAACGGGTGCCGTCAATCTTCTCCCAGTTTCGATGAACTCTAGCACAGGCAAAGAAAAATTGCAGGCAGAGCAAGAAGATTTAGTGACCGTTGTCATTCCTGCGTTTCATGCCCGGAGTTACCTGCCAGAAGCATTGGCGTCCGTGCGGGCGCAATCCTATTCGTCATGGGAGCTGGTAGTAGTGGATGATTGCTCGCCCGAACAGGTGGATGACCTGGTACAGGCGTTTGCGGCGACTGTTCCCGGATATCAGGTGCGGTTGATTCGCCATTCTGAAAATAAGCGCCTCGGTGCCGCGCGCAATACCGGGATCCTTGCGGCAAATGGCGAATACGTTGCGTTTCTTGACCATGATGATGTCTGGCGGGAAAACCACCTGCGCGATGCCATGGTCGCGATGAAATCCGAATCTGCCGATTTGGTTTATTGTGACTTAGAAGTGTTTCATGAAAAAGCCGGTGACATCCTAAATTGGCACCCGTATCCGCCCGATTTCTGGGGGCCTTTCCCGGACAACCTTTATGTGCAACATTCGATTGCGCCATCGGGGGTGGTTATGCGAAAACAGACTCTTAAGACGCTTGGGCTTTTTGACACCAACCCCTCGGTCCATATGTGCGAAGACATGGATCTTTGGCTGAGAGCAGCGGGAACTGGCTGCAAGTTTGTCCATATTCCCAAACCGAATCTTCTTTACCGATTTCATTCACAATCCGGGAGCGCCAATAAACGTAGTATGAGCGCCGCAAAAGCGTACGTCCTCTTGAAAAATCTCAAAGCTATTCCCCAAGTACCGCTTTCGCTCCGCCTCAATCGGACCTGTACAGTTTGCGCCGAAGCCGCCAGGGATTGCCGTGCCGACGACCCGGGTCGGGCGGCCTATTTTTACTTGCTCTCGTTTCGGACGGATCCAAAACGATTGAAGCACCTATGCGCTTATGCATACTATTCAACTATAAATTTTTGCCACAAAATTCGAACAATCTATGCTCGATACCGTTGATGATGAAAGGCCCTCGCATAAGTGATAAAACTCAAGTTGAAATCTACGAAATGGCAAAGGCTGCTGCGCTGTCTCCCGATTATGTTGAAGCTGCTCTGGCTTGACAGCCTAGACTACGTGGTGCGTCTTTATGTGCGGGCCTCGTGGAGGCTCCAAGGCTTATCCATCGCCTCTGCGGCGCAACTACATTACCAAGATCGTAGGCAAATTCAGATCCAAGGGCGATGCGCGGTGAGGCCTTATTCGATAATTCTCGTTTTGGCCACAAAGGACACTGGCGATTCTCCACTGCGGATCATCAGCAACAACGTTTGCATCGGAGACCAAGTCAATCTTCGCGCGGCTGGAGGGGTCATTAAAATTGGGCGCGACGTTCTGATTGCTAACCAGGTTACGATCGCCGCTTCCAATCACGGAGTCGAACTGGGGAAACCAATGATTGACCAAGATTGGCGCCGCGGTGACGTCGTCATCGAAGATGATGCGTGGATTGGAGCAGGGATGGTGGTTCTTCCGGAGCGAACATTCGTCGCGGAGCGGTCATTGGGGCTAGTGCAGTTGTGAGGGGAGAAGTACCGGCCTACAAGATTTATGGCAGCATACCGGCGCGGCAAATTGGTGAGCGCTCATAATTATTGTGCGTTCTGTAAACTTGCTGCTGGCGGTGGTGGTCGTTAGCCTGAACGCACATGAGTCGCCGCGCCGTCGTCAACACCGCCTTTGCCTCGTATTTCCAGATGGCCAGCATCGCCGTGGCGGGTCTGATCACCATGTCGCTGGCGCTGAAATTCCTGGACACGGAACGCATGGGACTGTGGTCGTTTGTAGTCCAGTCACTCGGCTATTTTCTCCTGCTCGATTTTGGAGTAACCAATTCCGTCGGCCGTTTAATGGGCGAGCCGCTCCACGCGGGCGACCCAAAAGAATGCGGACGCTGGCTGGGCCTCTTCCTGGTCGTGACAAGTGTTCAGGGTCTGCTGATATTTCTGGCGGGGTATTTTTCAACGGACCGGGTGCTGGCCTGGTTCAACATCCCGGACGCGCTCATGCCGGAGGCGCATTCGTTGTGGCTGTGGATGCTGGCGCTGAATGCGTTGACCTTTCCCCTGCGCATCGGCGCGGGAATCCTTTTCGCTCAGAATCGCAATTACTGGCCGCTCCTGGGCAGCGCCGGGGGAAACTGGATCGGGTTGCTGGCGTTCTTTCTGTTTCTGAAAGCTGGCGCGGGCACGATGGCTTACGCCTATTCCGCCGCCTTCATCACGCTGCTGTCCGGTGCGCTGCCGTGGCTGGCAATCAAATGCGGACCGCAGCGCTTCAAAATTTCCTTCAGCGACATCCGCTGGAGTGATTTGAAACAATTGTTCAATTTCAGTTCCGGCGTTTTCGTCATTGGCGTGGCGATTCAGGTGGTTTTTTTGAGCCAAAGCCTCATTATCACCAAATTGCTCGGTCTTTCGGCCGTGACTTTGTTCGTGGTCTCTTCGCGGGCGGGAACCTACGGTCTGCAGATTCTTTGGCGCACCTTCGATTCCTTGAATCCACGCTGGCAGCAGCTTTACGTGGCGGGCGACCGCGCGCATCTGGCAGCCAGTTTTCAGCGATACACCGGATTGACAATGAGTCTGGCGTTGCTCGGCGGAACGCTTCTGGTCGTGTTGAACCACCCGTTTGTGAACCTGCTGAATCTGTGGGCGAAGCGGCCGGGCGTCTATGCCGGCATCGGTTTTGACGCGCTGCTGGCGCTTTACATCTGGCAACATGCGTGGATCCACTGTCTCGCTTTCTGCCCGATGCTGGCCAAAAAAATTCGCGTTCTGTCGTGGGTGGCAGTTTTTGATACGACTCTGAACATTGGTTTGAGCATCGCGCTTGCGCCGGCGCTGGGTGTCAAAGGCGTGCTGGCCGGCAGCGTCATCGGCACATTAGGCAACATGGTTTATCTTACATGGCGGGCGCCGGGTTATGTTTCATTGACGGCCAGGGAATTAATCCGGCCGTCGTTGCGCCGCTGGCTGGCCTTGGGCGCGTGCCTGGCCCTAGCCATTGTTGTCTTCCGAACTTTTGATTTGGCCGGACAGAACCTGTGGCTGCGCGGCGTTTTCTGCGCGTTGGCCCTGGGCGTGTTTGCGGGGATGCACCGCGACGATTTGCGGGAATTCTGGCAGCGCGCGCGACAATACAAAGTGGCGCCCGCCGCAACTTAGTTCAGAGATTTTACCGCCAGCCGGCGCCGGATGCGTATGGACGGCGAAAAACAAAATGGGTAGCGCGCGGGCGAAAATACTTTGGAAGGACCCTTGTTCAAACCAACCTCTTGAGCCAGCGGCGGCCATGGCGCGGCAACCCTGCATAGAGCCAACCATGCCGCACCAACTGCGGTCGCAGCACGGTGACCTTCTCCGGCCAGACCGGCGCGGCGGCAGGAAATTCCGCCAGCAAATCGAGATAACGCTGGGCCGCCCGCTCAGCGCTGTATTCCTCCCGCGCAAGCCGCGCCGCGTTGGCGGCCAGCGCCGCCAGCCGCAACGGTTCGCCGGCAGCACGGACACCGCGTTCGTGGATGGGTGCAAATTGAATGCCGTAGGGAATGCAGACGGAACGCGGGAATTTAAATTCGTTCACCAGGCGCTGACGGATGGCTGGTGAACCCACCACCACCGCATCCAACCAAGGGCGGAACGCCGGCACCAATCGGTAGGGCCGGGATCATCGGATTGAATGATGCCCAGCCGGATGACACCCGCCGGCGAACGCGCAGGTCACGCCGACATCCGATGCCAAGGCAGGGCGCAGCCCTGCCGATCTCTGCCGAGCGCGTTGAGTTTTGAAATGTCCGCGTAAATAGTTGGCACGTCATGCTTGCTTTGCCGGGCTTGGACGTTTTCGGTGACGGCCTTGATAGGCACCCGTTGTTCCTCCAAAATCTGGCTCAATAATGCGCGCATCTGAACGGGCCTGCCACTGGCAACATGATAGACTTCGCCTTTCGCACCGCAGTCCATGATTTTCACGTACTGCTCAACCGCTTTCCCAACGGGGATATAATCCCGGTAGTTATCCAAATTGCCCATTTGGATGACGGACAGGTTGCCCTTTTTGTAAGCCTTGATTTGCTCGTATAGTTTGCCGACGAACAGTGCGGAGGAAAGTCCGGTGCCCGAGAGATTGAACGTGCGAGCCATCACGATATCCATTTGGTGCAATGCGCAATAATAATTCATGAGGTGCGTTTGAAACACCTTGGTCAGGCCGTACACGCTGAGCGGATTTAAAGGCTGGGTTTCCCGCACCGGATTGTCTTCGGGGCGAACCGAGCCATACTCGGCGGCGCTGCCCACCAGCAGAACGCGGGCCGGCAATTTGAGCCGGAGCAACCCCTCCAAAATGTTTCTGGTGGACGCCACATTGACCGGATAATCAATTTCATATTTTTGGGTGAAACTCCCGGCGAGGTGGTAGATTTGATCGGGACTGACTGCCTTCAGCAACCGATAGGCGGCGGCGGAACGGGTCAGGTCACAGCAGCGCATACTGCGCTGGTGCGGATTTATCGTGGTGCAACACAGCCGGTGACGGGTGTTCTTTTCCAAAAAAGAGACCAAATGACGCCCGGTGAAGCCGTCGGCCCCGGTAATCAGTACTCTGCGTGTCATAGCCGGAGCCTTTTTTTGATGGAGTCGTAGCATTCATTGGCGTGGTCAATATCCTCGGGACGGCCAATATCCAGCCAATAGCCGTGGAAGGGTTTGACTTCCACTTTGCGGCTGTATTTCAAGCTGTCCAGCATCAGGTTGTCAAACCCGTAAGGCTTGCCCGTTTTCAGCCTTTGGATCACCCGCCGGTTCATGCCGTAAACACCCATGCTGACGTCGAAGTGATAAACGGGTTTTTCACAAAACCCCGCGAGGTTGTTCTGCTTGTCAGATTTCAAGACGCCAAAATCAATCTTAACCTCGCGGACGTAGGACGAGACCGTGATATCGTTGCCGCGCTTCTCGTGATACTTGAGAAAAGCCGCGTAGTTCAGGTCACACAACACGTCGCCGTTCATGACGATAAAGTTTTCCGGCAAATCATTAATCAGGGTCAACGGCGCGATGGTGCTCAGCGGTTTTTCTTCCAGAGAATAGTCAATTTTGACGCCCCAGCGCGAGCCGTTGCCGAAGAACGCCTGAATGATGTTGGCCATGTGGTTGACGGCCAGGGTGACACGGTCAAAGCCGCACTTGGCCAACTGGCGGATCACAATTTCCAGGATCGGCATTTCCCCGCCGATGGGCACCAGGGGCTTGGGCAGGCTGATGGTGTAGGGTTTCAGGCGGGTGCCTTTCCCGCCAGCCAGAATAATTGCTCTCATGGGGCTTGCTGGATCAAATATTGTAAATACTGGTTTTGTATCGCGCCAGGTTGGCGGGCATTTTCAGCCAGGCAACCGTCTCCGCCAACCCCTGGCTAAGCGAATATTGCGGTTTCCAATCCGTCAGGGACAAAAGCTTGCGGTTGCAACCCAACAACCGCTCAACCTCGGACTGCTCGGGCCGGATGCGCGCCGGTTCGCAAACAATTTTGGCCGCCGGATTCACCTGCTCAATCAACTCCCGCGCCAATTGCCCTATCGAAACTTCAACTCCGGACGCGATGTTGATTTCCTGACCGACCGTCTTATCGGACCGCGCGATTTGGACGAACCCATTGACCGTGTCTTTGACGTAATTAAAGTCCCGGGTGGGTTCGAGTCTGCCCAGTTTGATTTCAGCAGCCCCCGTCAGCAATTGGGTGATGATGGTGGGGATCACGGCGCGCGCGGACTGGCGCGGTCCGTAGGTGTTGAAGGGGCGCACAATCGCTACCGGCAGTTCGAACGAACGGTAAAAAGATTCGGCGAGCCGATCGGCGCCGATCTTGGTGGCGCTGTAAGGAGACTGGCCCTGGTAGGGATGTTCTTCATCAATGGGGACGCGCCGGGCGGTGCCATAGACCTCGGAGGTGGAGGTGACGAGCAGTTTGGCGACGCCGTGCTTGCGCGCGGCTTGGAGCACATTAAGTGTGCCCTTGATGTTTGTGTCCACATAGGAATCCGGGGAATGGTACGAAAAAGGGATGCCGATCAGCGCGGCCAGATGGAACACCAGGTCGCAGCTTTGCATGGCGGTTTCGACGCCATTGGGGTCGCGAACGTCACCGGCAAAAACCTCGATGCGATCCAAAGTTTCCTTGGGCAGGGAATCCAGCCAGCCCCAGGAGTTGAACGAGTTGTAATAGACAAAGGCTTTCACCCGACAACGCTCGGCGATTAAGCGTTCCACCAAGTGGCTGCCGATGAATCCGTCCGCGCCGGTCACCAGCACTTTTTTGTTATCCAGTAGCATATAGTTTTTTGCGCGCTTTTGCTGAACGGCGGTATTCCATAATCACCACAGTCCTTGTCGCGTGCAACGAAGTTGCGGCAAATCCCAAGGTTGGCTGGACTTCAGGCAAAAGGCTCATTTGGCGCGATTAAAATGGCCCCACTTGGTTTTGAAAGAACCGGCGACTGTCTTTAGAAGCCGTCTTGGCGGTCTGAGAGCAGGGTGGAATTTGATTTGCCCTTCGAGGGCCAGGGTCGGGCGGATATTGAATGTCGCGGGCCATTCGGCTGAGACCGGTTGATGGCTCGACATGAGCGCCAGCCACCGGTCCGCCATGACGCCGACAGAATAGCCTTTCAAAACCGTGTCACGCGCGGCCCGCCCCATGGCCGCTAGCGCGTCCCGGTTTTCATGGAGGTGGACGATCGCCCTAGCGTAGCCGGGAATGTCATCAATGGCCACACGGATGCCGTTGTTGGCGTTCACGACTTCGCGAATCCCGCTCTCAATGTCAGAAACCACCGGCACTAAGCCCAGTGCCATCGCTTCAAGCAGGCTCATGGGCAGTCCTTCGAAATCCGAAGCGAGGAGCAGGACATCATGCCGGGACAACAAGGCCGAAACCTCGGGATTGGACAACGAACTGGTGAAGTGAACCTGCTGATCTGTGCGGCTGGTACGCATGTTCGCCTTGAGAAAATCAAGTTCCTCTCCATCACCCGCGATGGTCCAGGAAAACGGGATCCGGCTTTCGCAAAGCTGTCGCAGAATGGTTGGAAACAGCCGGACTCGTTTTGCTTCCTGACACAGACGGCCAAGATAGACGATGCGCAGCGGGGCTGAAGAATCTGGAGCCCTTGGCGGAAGCTCCGGGCTCGGAACCCCGCAATGAATGCAACGCACGTCAACGCGGTTAAAGGCCGGCAAGGAGCGGGCAGTTGCGGCAATCTTCTCGGAGACCCCCACCAGCGCGTCCATGAAGGGCGCGTAATCGGTTGGATAAATACTGGCATGGTCCGACACGTCCAAGCCCACCCGAAGAATGCCGAACGGAACGTAGCGAAGCACCTCGAATGAGAGGGGGGAAATCCAGGCCACAACACAGGTCGGTTTGAATTCCGCAAGCAATTTGAGGCAGGCCGTAAGGCGATCCTCGAAGATGAACTTTTCCTCGTCGTTAACCACCAATCGAACTCCCTCCGCCTTGAAATCGCAACCGAACGGGTTGTGCTTTTCAAAACTGAAAACGATGGTTGGAATTTCCTTGCGACGGAGTTCTCTCGCCAGATTGAGCAGCAAAGTCGTGGCTCCCCCCACGGGCACGCAGCCGGTCACCAAGGCTACCCGCGGAGGGGCAACGGTGGAAACGTTTTGAGACACGATACGTAGCTACTACAAATTCACCCGTAAAACAAGCCATTTGATTACGCTGAACGAGGTTATTCGCATGGCTTGAACGGCTTGATGAAACCGAGCGCGCGGAGTTGTTCAAGAAATTCGCGCTCAAAATACTCGAATGACAAGGATTCCAGATTCGTCAAAATGCGCGGTTGCCAGCGGGCCACCAGCCGGTAGGCTTGCAGGATGCGGTCCTCGTAAATCAGACCGCGCGGGTTCAACCGTTCTACTGGAATTTCCCGGGCGGCAAAATCGGCTTCCATTTCATTGACAGCGGAAAAAGAAACCACGGGCAGTTGTCCCCCTCGCGCGCGTAGTGCCGCACCGAGATTGAGCAGGAAGGTAGTGCTGCCACCGAGCATCAAACTGCCCGTGGTGGCGAGGAGAGAAATCGAATTGTTCTGCTTGGGAATCATTTTTCCAGGGTTTCTGCCAGCAAACTCAAAGAACGCAGTTGTCCCAGAAACTCCTGTTCGAAATGCTCAAAGGAAAGCCGCCGGGCCAAGTCATTCAAAGGCGGTTGCTCGCCGGCACGGACGCGCTCCCAGCATTTCAAAATCGCCTCCGCGGTCGCCGCCGGGTCGCGAATGGGAACCAGCTCGCCGTTCACCCCGGGTTGAACAAAATCGCTGGCGCCGGTGCTGGACGTGAGGACGACCTGCAAACCGCAGGCCATCGCTTCACAGGCGGTGCGCGCCAGGCCCTCTTCCAGCGACGGCAGCACGAACACGTCGGCGTTGCGCAAATGTTCAGCAAGTCTCGGGTGCGGCAGGCCCGGTGACCACTCGATAGGCAAATCACGAAAGCGCGCCAGCACCGGTTTTACGTCGTCCTGGATGATTTGCATCAGCAACAGGCGGGCTGTGGGATGTTGCCGGCGGATTAGCCGAAATGCTTCCAGCAGATACGGCGTGCCTTTGCGCAGCGAGAGGCTGCCGGTATTGATGAGCGTCAACGGACGGTTCTTCGACCGCGGCGCGGTGGCGGGCGAAAACAACGAAAGGTCTACCGGATAGACGTTTTTCAGGATTTGCTCCGGTTTGAAACCGCGGGCGAGGAACGATTGCGTGACGTGGGAACTCGGCGAGAGCACAAAATCTGTTTCGGCCAGCATGGCGCGGGAACGTTCATACCAGAAACGTGATACCGGCGGGGTAGGACAGTTCCAGCGGCCATGTTCCTCGCTGATGACCGACCAGAAATTTTCGATATGCGAATTCCCGGCGTCCACAAAGGTCTTGCCGTCGTGGGCGCGGACGAATTTGAAACAGTCGTTCGCGTAACCGTAGCTGGAAATGATGTGGTCGCCGGGCACGAGCTGCTTTTTCACCCACGCATCGAATTGCGGCAACAGGCCGAAGCGGTACGACTCAGCGGCGAACGGCGAAAGGATTTGCGCGGCGACGTAAGTTTTCAAACCCAGCCACGGATTCAAGCGGGTCCGTTCCGGCGGAACCCCTGGTGTGCCGTGCCGGGTTCCTAGCGCGAGAAACCGCAAGCGCCCGATTTTTTGCAGCGCGCGGGCGTTGTTGTCACAAACCGAACGGGCTGGTGTGGCCACCACAAACCATCCCCGGTCTGGCGAATCGGCAGGCATAAGTCACCCGCGTTCCCAGGCTTCGGTGATGCCGGCGTTTTGTTTGAAACGCAGGCCGGCGCGGCGCAGGATTTCACGGCAGCCCTCCACTTTCTCCGCGCCGATGGCCCATTCGTGTAATTCGACGATCACCAGCCGGTATTGGCCGAGCAAGTCCACGGCGCTTTCAAAGGCCTCCCCTTCCGCGCCTTCAACATCCATGATCAACGCCGTGAAAGGTCCGTAGCGCGCCTCCAACTCCTTCAGCGATCGGCCCGGCACGCGCACCGGCCGGTTGCTCTCGCGCAGCGCCGTGCCACCCACGATATACACCGGGTGCAGGTAAAAGGTGACGTCCGGCTGATGGCTCAATGCGCAGTTTTCCACCAGAAAACCGCACTGGTTGATTTCGCGGTTGCGATGAATGGCCGGGATACACAGCGGATTGCCCTCCACGACCACATGTCGCCGTTGGTCGCGCAGCCGTTTGTTCGTGACGCAGGAGACAATTCCCAGACACGCCCCGATTTCCAGCACCCGGTCGTCGCTGCGAATAAATCCACGAATCAACGCGCGTTCCTCGGCTTCGTAGGATTTGTTCAGAAAGCAGGCGCGGTAAGCCACCGAAGTGAGATGCCGCGGAATTTCAAATTCACAGCCGTCCACGCGAAAACGCCGGATGAACCAGTCGAAAATCAGCCCTTCAAAAAAGCAGATGACCGTCTGGTGAAATTTCCCCGCCAGCCTTCCGAGCGGTTTGCGAATCGGCTCCGGCAGGTGGCGGCGGGCAAAGTTTCGGATTTGCGCTTCCATGCGTTTGAAAACGGGAGCGTAGGCGAAAACCGTCTCCACTTCAAGCGACCCCGGTGCGGGGTGGTATCCCAATTTGCTACAGCGTTGAGCGTCCCGCTCAACTATCGAGCCAGAGGCTCGACCCTATAACTTCAAATTCGGATGCTACCCCGATGCGGGCAGAAATTTTTGATAAAGGTCGAGATAGTTTCGCACCATCGCGGCTGCAGTCATGCCTTTGCGCAGGATGGACGCCCGGGTCTGCGCGCGGAGCCGATACAACAGCGCCGGGTCCGACATCAAGCGGTCCAACGCGGCGCTGAGCGCGCCGACGTCCCCCGGCGGGACGAGCAGACCGTTGACTTCATGCTCGATTAATTCCGGAATCCCGCCCGCGCGGCTGCCCACGCCGACGCAGCCGTAAAACAGGGCTTCCTGCAAGGACAACCCAAGTCCTTCTTGGAAGGAAGGCATCGCAATCAAGGACGCCCGCTGCCTCCGGTGCAGCGTTTCGGCATCGCTGAGCCGGCCCAGGATACTCACTCGCGGGCCGACATGATGCGCCGTTGCCAAAGCCTGGATTTGTTCCACATAGGCCGGGTCCTCCGTGCGTCCGATAAAGTGGAGTTGCCAGTCGGCGTGTTTCCCGGCGATCCGCGCGAACGCCTCGGCCAAAATGGGTTGGGCTTTGCGCCCACCGAGCGTGCCGACACAGAGCACAACCGGGTCCCTGTTCTGCAAGTCGGGCGGCGGCGCATCGGCGGGAAGCAGCGAGTGATAGCGCTGAATGATTTTG
>Ga0335081_10006939_pt1 | contig 18063 bp, 11 predicted proteins | sample Lox_Sample_35_FD_206713 | JGI IMG/M metagenome (GOLD analysis project Ga0335081, IMG submission 206713) | Soil microbial communities from Loxahatchee National Wildlife Refuge, Florida, United States - Lox_Sample_3.5 | ecosystem: Environmental > Terrestrial > Soil > Wetlands | place: USA... | reverse complement strand
CATGCGAGTGATCTGGGGCGCCGTGGCTCGTTCCTGGATCTGTGACAAAACAAGACGGCACCACGGCCACGCAGGCGAGCATAGGAGATGTCGCGGCGTGCACCGCGCGCGCAGATGCCGAGGTCAGGACGGTCCTGGGGAGCGTGCTGGCCCAGCGGCGCAGCGCTGAGGTGGCTTTCGCGTATGTCGCGGAGCTGGCGCCGGGGACGCGGGCGAACTGCTGGTGCCTGGCGGAGGCGGCCGGGCATGAGGGCTGGGCCCGGATGCAGGCCCTGCTGCGGTCATACGTGTGGGACTGGAAGGAGCCGCGGTCTAAATTTACTCCGGTCTCACCAAGCCGACGTTGAGAGCCAGCATCAGGATGCAATCCGGCGGGAAATTGTCAAGATCTCCGGATCAAGATCCTCTAGGCCGCTTCCGGCCCGACGTTGTGGCCCGTTCAGACGGCGGGCACGCCTTCGGCGGCGAACGCCGCGCGCACCGCGCCGAGCTGGCCAGCCGCCGGCGGGGTCACGTCGCCGCACGGGTAGTCCAGGCCGAGCGCCGCGTACTTGGCCGCGCCGAGGGCGTGGAACGGGAGCACGTCGACCCGCTGCACGTTGCCGAGGGAGGCGACGAACCGGGCCAGGCCGGCCACGTTATCCGGGTCGTCGGTCCACCCGGGGACCAGCACGAAGCGCACCCACACGAGCTGTCCGCGGTCGGCGAGGCGGCGGGCGAAGCGCAGCGTCGGGCCGATGCGGCGGCCGGTCACCGTGCGGGCGATCCCCGGGTCGAACGACTTGATATCGAGCAGGACCAGGTCGGTCGCATCCAGCAGGCCGTCGTCGGCGCGGCGGCCCAGCCAGCCGGACGTGTCGAGCGCGGTGTGCAGGCCGAGTTCCTTCGCGCCGGCCAGGAGCGCCCGGGTGAAGGCGGGCTGCAGCAGCGGCTCGCCGCCGGAGACGGTCAGGCCGCCACCGGAGGCGCCGATGAACCGGCGGTACCGGGCCGCCCGGGCCAGCACGCCGGCGGCGCTCATCCGCCGCCCCGACCGCCCGGACCAGGTGTCCGGGTTGTGGCAGTACGCGCAGCGCAGCGGGCAGCCGGCGGTGAACACGACGAACCGGGTGCCGGGGCCGTCCACGCCGGTGGACAGGTCCCAGGAGTGCACCGACCCGGTGACCGCGCCTGCCGGGATCACCGGCCGGGCGGGCGCGGGGCCGGCCGCGGCGGCGCCCGGCAGGGCAGGCGCGGGCACGGTCAGGGTGGCGGCCATCTCAGACCGACCCGTGGAAGGTCCGGTTCACCACGTCGAACTGCTGCTCGCGGGTCAGCCGGACAAAGTTGACCGCGTAGCCGGAGACCCGGATCGTCAGCTGCGGGTAGCGCTCCGGGTGATCCATCGCGTCGAGCAGGGTGGCGCGGTCGAGCACGTTGACGTTCATGTGGAACCCGCCGCAGGAGACGTGCCCGTCGAGGACGCCGACGAGGTTGCCGACCCTTTCCTCCCGGGTCATGCCGAGCGCGGCCGGGGTGATGGTCTCGGTCAGCGAGATGCCGTCCTCGGCGTGGCTGTAGGGCAGCTTCGCGACCGACAGCGCCGCGGCGACCAGGCCGTGCCGGTCCCGGCCGTTCATCGGGTTGGCCCCGGGCGCGAACGGCTCACCGGCGCCCCGGCCGTCCGGCGTGCTGCCCGTGTGCTTGCCGTAGACGACGTTCGAGGTGATGGTCAGCACCGACTGGGTGTGCAGCGCGCCCCGGTACGTCTCATGCTGGCGCACCTTATCCATGAACGTCCGGACCAGCCATACCGCGATCTCGTCCGCGCGGTCGTCGTCGTTGCCGAACGTCGGGAACGTCCCGTCGGTCCGGTAGCCGGTCACCAGGCCCGTCCCGTCGCGGACCGGCCGCACGGTCGCGTACCGGATCGCGGCGAGGGAGTCGGCGGTGACCGACAGCCCGGCGATGCCGCAGGCCATCGTGCGCAGCACGCCGTAGTCGTGCAGCGCCATCTCCAGCCGCTCGTAGGCGTACTTGTCGTGCATGTAGTGGATGACGTTGAGCGCGTCCACGTAGGTCCTGGCCAGCCAGTCCATCATCGTGTCGAACCGCGCCACGACCTCGCCGTAGTCGAGCACCTTACCGGTCAGCGGCGGCAGCGGCGGCCCGATCTGGCCGCCGGTCATCTCGTCCCGGCCCCCGTTGATCGCGTACAGCAGCGTCTTGGCCAGGTTGACCCGGGCGCCGAAGAACTGCATCTGCCTGCCGACCGCCATCGCCGAGACGCAGCAGGCGATCGCGGTGTCGTCGCCCCAGCGCGCCCGCAGCAGATCATCGGATTCGTACTGGATCGAGCTGGTGTCGACGGAGACCTGCGCGCAGAACCGCTTGAACCCCTCCGGCAGCGCCGGGGACCACAGCACGGTCAGGTTCGGCTCGGGCGCCGGCCCGAGGTTGTACAGCGTCTGGAGGTAGCGGAAGCTGGTCCGGGTGACCAGCGGCCGGCCGTCGCGGCCGATCCCGCCGATCGACTCGGTGACCCAGGTCGGGTCGCCGGAGAAGAGCTGGTCGTATTCGGGGGTGCGCAGGAACCGGACGATCCGCAGCTTGATCACCAGGTCGTCGACGAGCTCCTGTGCCTGCTGCTCGGTGAGCTGGCCCGCGCGCAGGTCCCGGTCCAGGTAGATGTCGAGAAACGTGGAGGTGCGGCCGAGCGACATCGCGGCGCCGTTCTGCTCCTTGATCGCGGCCAGGTAGGCCAGGTACAGCCACTGGATCGCCTCGCGCGCGGTGGCCGCGGGCCGGGTGACGTCGTGGCCGTAGGAGGCGGCCATCTCGGTGAGCTCGCCGAGCGCGCGGATCTGCTCGGCCAGCTCCTCGCGGTCGCGGATGATGTCGGCGGTGGACGGGCGTGCGTCCAGCGCCGCCCGCTCGGCCTGCTTGGCGGCGACGAGCCGGTCGACCCCGTACAGCGCGACCCGGCGGTAGTCGCCGATGATCCGGCCGCGGCCGTAGGCGTCCGGCAGGCCGGTGATGACGTGCGAGCGGCGGGCGGCGAGGACGTCGGCCGGGTAGGCGTCGAACACCCCGTCGTTGTGGGTCTTGCGGTACCGGGTGAAGATCTCCCGGACGGCGGGGTCGAGGGTGTAGCCGTAGGCGGCGAGCCCCTTCTCCACCATCCGCAGGCCGCCGTTGGGCACGATCGCGCGGCGCAGCGGCGCGTCCGTCTGCAGCCCGACGATCAGCTCGTGCTCCCGGTCGATGTAGCCGGGCGCGTGGCTGGTGATCGACGCGGGAGTGCGGGGGTCGGCGTCGTAGATGCCGCGCGCCCGCTCGTCGGGGAACATAGCGGTCAGCCGCGACCACAGCGCGCGGGTGCGCTCGGTCGGGCCGGTCAGGAACGCCGCGTCCCCCAGGTACGGGGTGACGTTGGCCTGGATGAAGTCGCGGACGTTGATCCGGTTCTCCCAGCGGCCGCCGGTGAAGTCCCGCCACGGCCCGGCGGGGATGGTGCCGGTCTCGGTGCGGGCCGGCGCGATGGTGGCGCTCACGGCAATCTCCCTCTGCGCGCCGAAGCCCACGGTGCGGGGTCGCCACCCGCAGGCCCGGCGCATCCTGTCCGCGCCCGTTCGTGGCGGCGCGGCCAATCTTTTGTTCTAGTAATGAACTTAACCTATCGCCGGGCGGGTGCTCAGGAGGCTTAAGTCCCTATACCCGGGCCCACATGACCTTCTGTAGCTGGGAATTTGCCGACACTCCGGTATAGACCACTGGGGGCCCGAAGTGGCCGCGGCCAGGCCGTGGCGAAACGCGGGGGGCCCACGGGCCACGGCCGCCCAGAAGGCTTGCCGGGGCGGCCAGCCCTTTACATCTGTTTGATACCGGTGGAGGACGATCTGATCTGGTGAGGGTCTTGACCAGGGGTGTGCCAGGGCGGCCGCCGGGGCCGGTCAGAACTGCACGCCGCGGGTCAGCGCCCCGTCGACGAGCATGTTGGCCCCGGACATGAAGCTCGCCGCCGGGCTGGCCACGAAGGCCACCGCGCGCGCGATCTCCGCGGGCCTGGCCATCCGGCCGGTCGGATTCAGCCGCAGGGCGTGCCCGAACAGCCCGGGGTTGTGCTGCTCGATGCTCTCCCAGACCCCGCCCGGGAAATAGGTGTTGCCCGGCGACACGCTGTTGGCCCGGATGCCCCTCGGGGCGAGCTGGAACGCCAGCCCCTGCGTGTAGTGGATGAGCGCGCCCTTGAACGTCCCGTACGGGCCGGCCGCGAAGTCAATCTCCCGGCCGGACACGCCGGCGATGGTCACGATCGACGCCGCGTCGCTGGCCTCCAGATGGGGCATGGCCGCGTTCACCAGCCGGACGGCATGCATCAGGTCCACCTCGAAGCTGGCCCGCCAGTTGGCCGGGCTGTCCGGGATCGCGAGCGCGCTGACGTTAGCGACCACGATGTCGATGCCGCCGAGGTAGGCCGCGCTGTCGGCCACCCAGCGGTGGATGGCCTGCTCGTCGCCGACGTCGATCACCTGCCCCACGGTGGTGCCGCCCCGGTCGGCGAGCATCCCGGCGGTGTCCTCGACGTCGCGTTTGGTGCGCGCGCAGAAACCCACCGCGGCACCCTCGGCGGCCAGCGTCTCCACGATGGCCCGCCCGATCCCCTTGGTGCCGCCGCTGACCAGAGCCCGGCGCCCCTGCAACCCCAGATCCACTGTCTGCTCCCTCCGCTGGCTGAACCCCGTGTTACGCAGATCCAGGTCCGTTCCGGCAGCGGCGGCTGCAGCGTCGCCGTCCGGTCGGTGCTCGTGAGCCCGCCCAACAGCGGGATGGTGCAGGACGCGCCGTAGTCCCGGGCCGGGGTGAGGTCCGCGAAGTGCAGCGCCAGGGTGTCGCCGGGCTCGGCCCCGGTGACGTGGAACGGGCCCGTCTGTCCACTATCTCCATCGGCGGCCTTCCTATGCTGCTCGGCCCGGCGCCCCGGTGCTGCCCGGCACCCCGGGGGTGTCCTCCGCCCCGGCGGCCCGGTGCCCCCGGGATGCGCGCCGCACACATGATCGTCCCAGCCGGCGCCGAGCCGGTGTCAAGCAGGTGCGGGCGCCGGGCGGCCGCAGGCCAACGCCTCTGGCGGCCGGCCCGCTCTGGCCGTAATGCGGACCAACGCCTCTGGCGGCCGGCCTGCTCCCGTTGTTGCCTGGTTTCAGGAGGTGAGAGACATGCCAGGTCTGATGAGGCGTGAGCCCCGCGGTGAGGCAGCCGATGTCTTCAGCCGCTTCGACCGCATGTTCGACGAGTGGGCCCGGATGATGCCGTTCCGGCCGATCTCGTTCTTCCCGCACTGGAGGGACGCCGACGACCTGATTCGCGTCGAGGAGTTCCGGGAGGATGGGGCGCTGGTGATCCGCGCCGACCTGCCCGGCATCGACCCCGACAAGGACGTCGAACTGACCGTGGCCGACGGGATGCTGGTTATCCGGGCTGAACGCCGGGAGGAAGAAAAGCACGAGGACAAGGGGTACGTGCGCAAGGAGCTGCGCTACGGCTCGATGTCCCGGTCGCTGCCGCTTCCGGCGGGCGTGACCGAGGCCGACATCACGGCGACCTACAAGGCAGGGATCCTGGAGGTCCGGGTCCCGGAGCCGAAGCACGTCGAGGCCACGAAGACGAAGATCCCGATCAGCACCTGACCCGCTGCTAACCAGTGCAAAAGGCCTGGCCCGGGCGTTCAACGCCCAGGCCAGGCCTTTCCCTAGGTCATGCAATGACGAGCCGACGGGCGGGGCGGGCAACGGCAGGATTTCGTTGTCTCCCTATCAGCGGAGGACCAGCCCCGATAGACGTTCAGGCGGCGGCCCGGTGCACCAGGCCGGTGCGCGCGTCGTAGACCAGGCCGGTCACCGTGAACGGGGGCAGCGGATACACGATCGTCTTCAGCACGGGCAGCAGCGAATCCTTCGCCGTGAAGACCGTCCGGGCGTACGCCGCGTTGCGCTGCTCCAGTTCGCCGATGATGCTCATCGCACCGTTCCTTCCGGGGTGAGGGGCGTGCGCCCGGGGCCATCCGTGGTCCGGCCGCCGGTCACGGTCGCGGGCATGATCTCGCGCTCGCCGGCCTGCGCCGGCGGCCGCGCCGGGAGCAGCGCGGCGGCCGCGATGAAGCCGGCCAGCGCCACCACGGCCGCGACCACGCAGCCGACCCGCAGCCCGTGCAGGAAGGCATCGGTGGTGGTCGTGTCCACGAGCTGCCCGAGGGCCGCCTGCCCGTCGGCGGCCAGATGCCGCGCGGTCGCCAGCCCGGCCCCGACCGACTGCTGGCTGAACTGGACAAGCCGGCCCGGGACGCCCGCCCCGTGCAGGGTGGCGACGCGGTGCTGATAGAGCGAGGCGTACACGCTGCCGATGACGGCCACGCCCAGCGTGCCGCCGATCAGGCGGGTGGTGTCGTTGACCGCCGAGCCGACGCCCGCCTGCCGCGCCGCGATCGCGCCCATGATCGAATCGGTCGCCGGGGCGGAGGTGAGCCCCAGCCCGAGCCCGTACACGACCATCTGTGCCGCGATGACGCCGTAACCCAGCGTCGTGCTGGCGGAGGCCGCGACCCAGAAGTAGAAGCCCGCGACCAGCAGCAGGCCGCCCGCGACGACCGCTCTGGTACCGGCCCGGACCGCCGCCTGGGTGCCCGCGACCGAGCCAACCGCCACCGCCGTCGCCACCGGCAGCAGGTGCACACCGGTGGACAGCGGGCTGTAGTGCCGCAGGAACTGGAAGTACTGCGTCATCAGGAAAATGAACCCGAACAGCGTGAAGAAGGACACGGTCACCGCGCCGCTGGCCGCGCTGAACCTGCGGTTGCGGAAGATCCGCACGTCGATCATCGGCTCCGCCGACCGGCCCTCCCGCAGCACGAACAGCCCGAGCAGGACCGCGGCGGCCACGAAGCCGCCGATGGACCGCGCGGCCGCCCAGCCACAGGACGGGGCTTCGATGATCGTGAAGACCAGCCCGCCGATGGCCGCCGCGGACAGCAGCAGGCCGCTGGTGTCGGGCCGTCCCGCGCCGTCGCCCCGCGAACCGGGCACGAACGCCGCCGCCAGCGCGGCCGCCGCGAACGCGACCGGGGCCATGGCCACGAAGATGCTCGCCCAGGAGAACTGGTCCAGCAGCCAGCCGCCCGCGATCGGCCCCAGGGCGATGGCCACCCCGGCGGTCGCGCCCCACAGTCCGATCGCCCGCGCCCGCTCCCGCCGCCCGGTGAACGTGCCGGTCAGCAGCGACAAGGTGGAGGGGAAAGTGAGCGCCGCGCCGAAGCCCATGACGGCCCGCGCGGCGATCAGCTCGCCGGTCGCGGTGGCGTACGAGCCGGCCAGGCTGGCCACGCCGAAGACCAGCAGGCCGGTGATGAGCAGCCGCCGGCGCCCCACGCGATCGCTGAGGTTGCCGGCGCTCAGCAGCAGGGCGGCAAAGACCAGGTTGTAGGCGTCCACGACCCATTGCAGCTGGGTGGTGGTGGCGCCGAGCTGGCGCTCCAGCGCCGGCAGGGCCACGTTGACCATCGTCGTGTCCAGGTTGATGACGAACGCGGCAAGCAGCAGGGAGATGAGGATGAGCGACTTCCGAGTCATGGTTCATTTTCTAGATCATTGAGTTGAAAAAATCAAGCATCAAGTTCATAAAAACCTCCGGAGGCACTAGGATCGGGACCATGAAGTCGTACGGCCAGTACTGCTCGGTGGCCAAGGCCCTCGACGTCATCGGCGACCGGTGGACCCTGCTCATCGTGCGCGAGCTTCTCACCCAGGGGCCGTGCCGGTACACCGACCTGCGCGCCGGCCTGCCGGGGATCGCGTCGAACCTGCTCGCCACCCGGCTCAGGGAGATGGAGGCCGCCGGGCTGATCACCCGCACCGCCGCGCCGCCGCCGATCGCCACCACGCTGTTCGAGCTCACCGCGCGCGGCCGGGAACTGCAGGACGTGCTTTACGCGCTCGGCCGCTGGGGGATCGACCTCATGGTGGGCGCGGACGGAACCGATGAGTTCCGCTCCAACTGGTTCGCCTTCCCCGCCGAGGTCTTCCTGCGTGACACGGACCCCGCCGCCCCCGGAGTGACCATCGGCCTGGACGCCGGCGACGCCGCCCCCGTGCACCTGGCGGTGGGGCACGGCGCGGTGGAGCTGCGCCGGGGCCCTGCCCCCAGCCCCGATCTCGTGCTGGCCGGCGACCCCCGCCTCATCATGGCCGTCCTGGTCGGCAAGCTGTCCCTCACCGGCGCGCGCGCCCGGGGCCTGACCGCCACCGGCGACCCCGCCGTCCTCCCCCGCGCAGTCCCCGCCGCCCCGGTCGACAGGGGGCACCGGGCCGGTCGGGGGTCAGGTAGCCCAGCCCGACCTCCAGCAGCGGGGTGAGCCTGCCGTCCAGCTCGGCGAGCACGCATCCGCGTCGTAGACCCGGATCGTCACGTCCGGCTGGCCGGCCAGGCCCGCTTCCGTCTGCGTCATGCGCCCTCCCGCCCGGTCTTGCGGACCCGGGGCCGCCTCGTCCCCGGGCAACAGCCCGGTTCCCGCTCCTGGGACGCGCCCGAGGTAAGCCGGTCATGCTTCCTGCCCGGCGCGCACGGACCACGCGATGTCCGGCGGGCGCAGCCGGGCGCAGATCGGGTAACCGCCGGCGCTGGTGAGCCGGACCCGGGCGACGAGCCGGCGACCGCAGGACCGGGCTTGCCCGGCAGGTGGCTGTGAAACGTCAACCCGGCACCGCACCCGCGGGCAAGACCGGGACCGCCGCCCGGCAACAGGCGGCTGCGGGACAGGAGCCTATTCAGGCTCACTGATCCGCAACGGGCGCGCCCCGGCCTCGGTGCCGCGCACCTCGCTGATCGACGTCAGGCCGGCCGCGCGCACCCGCCGGGCCAGCCCGTCCTGGACGCGCCGCGGCCAGCTTGGCCCGCCGTAGATGAACCCGGTGTAGGCCTGGACGAGCGTGGCGCCCGCGGCGATCCGCTCCCAGGCATCGTCGGCGGTCTCGATGCCGCCGGCCGCGATGAGCACCAGCCGGTCCCCGGCTCGCGCGCGCAGCCGGCGCAGCACCTCCAGCGCACGCGGCCGCAGCGGCGCGCCGGACAGTCCCCCGGCCCCCGCGGCGGCGATCAGCGCGGGGCCGGTGGACAGCCCCGGCCGGGCCACGGTGGTGTTGGTGGCGATGATCCCGTCCAGGCCAAGCTCAACCGCCAGGTCCGCGATCGCGTCGACGTCGCCGTCGGCCAGGTCCGGCGCGATCTTGACCAGCAGCGGCACCCGGCGGCCCGGCCCGGCCGAGGCGTCGAGGGCCTCCCGCACCGCGGCCAGCAGCGGCCGCAGCGTCGCGGTCGCCTGCAGATCCCGCAGGCCCGGCGTGTTCGGCGAGCTGACGTTGACGACCACGTAATCGGCCACCTCGGCGACCATGCGGGCACTGGCCACGTAGTCCGCGATCGCCCCGTCCGGGGGGACGGCCTTCGTCTTGCCGATGTTCACCCCCACCGCGAGCGGGGCCCGCCCGCGCTGGCGGGCTCGCCAGCGGCGCAGGCGGGCCGCGGCGGCCGCCGCGCCCGCGTTGTTGAACCCCATCCGGTTCACCACCGCGCGGTCGGCCGGCAGCCGGAACATCCGGGGCCGCGGGTTACCCGGCTGCGCCTCCGCCGTCACGGTGCCCACCTCGATGAACGCGAACCCGAGCGCGCCCAGCCCGGCCACGCCGCGGGCGTCCTTATCGAACCCCGCGGCCAGCCCCAGCGGCCCGGGCAGGTCAAGCCCCAGCGCGCGGACCGGGAGCACCGGATCCCGCGGCGCGAGCCAGCGCCGGAGCAGCCCGGCCCCGCCGGGTACCGCGCCGGCCGCCCGGATCAGCCAGAACCCGGCCGCGTGCGCGGTCTCGGCCGGCAGGCGGCGCAGCAGCACCCGGTAGATCAGTTCATACATCCCGTCAGCGGCTCCACGGTCACGGCGCCGGGCTTCCCCGGATGAGGCCATCGTGGCACCCGGGCACCGCCCGCGGTCAGTGGCTCAGGTTCCCTCCGGCCAACGGGCTCTGCAGGGTGCCCTGAACGGTTCCGGCGGTGACCACTTCGTAGGCCAGGATGCTGCCATTCGACGCGACGTAGGCTTCAGCCGTTTGCGAGCAGTCATTGTCCGGGTCTTGCGTGGTGATCAGATTCAAGTCGGCGGCCGGGACGCTGCTCCCGTTCATCGTGACGACCGTTCTGCCATTGAGGGTAATGGTCCCCTCGCAATTGGCGGTCTGGTTGCTGAACGTCCCGACATTGCTTCCGGGGGTGCCCTGATTGAGGTTGATCAGCATCCGTTCGGTCAGCCCGTTCACCTGCTTGACGAAGCCGCCCCAGGAGCCGAGGTCCTCGGCCGGAATGCTGCCCTGGCTGGTGGCCGCGGCCGGCGGCTGCGGCGTGCTGACCACGGCCGGAGGTGGGGCGACGGCGGCGGGCGTGCTGGCTGCCGGCGCCGGGTTCGCCGGGCCGTGACCGGGATTCAATGCCGCCAGGGACGCCAGTGTGCCCAGTACGGCAACGGGCAGCGCAAGCACGGTGGCCAGCTGGGCCCAGCGGTCCAGGCTCAGGTATTTGTGCTTAACCGCGGAAAAAACGGACCGGTTGCCCGTGGCGCGGCCTGGATTCCCCATTGGTGTTCCCCCTCGGATCAGCCGGGCGCCAATAGATCCCCACCTGTGCGTTCGGTGCAAAGTGCAGGCTTGCCCGCTCAGGGCACCAGCCGCTGAACAAAGGGCCAGCATAGCGATATTGGCCGCGGCGGCGGGACGTACGCCGCAGCTCGCGGTGCCGGGCGCCCAGCCCGTTATGCGGGGGTGGCCCAGGTGGACCAGGCGGCGTGCAGCGCGCCGACGAGCCGGGTGAACGTGGCGTCCACCGACGTCCCCCACGATCACGGGAATCCCTCCGTGAGCCCAGGAAGCGGAGCGCGCGCCGTACGGCTCAGGCGACGAGCTCGGTGTCGCCGGTGAAGGCTTCCCACAGGTCCGCGTAGACGCCGCCCGCGGCCACCAGGTCCTCGTGCGTGCCGATCTCGGCGATCCGGCCGCCGTCCATCACCACGATCCGGTCCGCGGACGCCGCCGTGGTCAGCCGGTGCGCCACCACGATCGTCGTGCGCCGCGCGGTCAGCTGCTCGGTGGCCCGGTTGACCGCCGCCTCCGAGGCCAGGTCGAGCGCGGCGGTCGCCTCGTCCAGCAGCAGGATGTCCGGGTCCACGAGCTGCGCCCGCGCCAGCGCGAGCAGCTGCCGCTGCCCGGCCGACAGGTTCCGGCCGCGCTCGGCCACCGGGTGGTAGTAGCCGCCCGGCAGCCGCGCGATCATCTCGTGCGCGCCCACCGACCGGGCCGCCGCCTCGACCTCCGCGTCGGTCGCGGCGGGCCGCCCGTAGGCGATGGCGTCCCGGGCCGTCCCGGCGAACAGGTACGCCTCCTGCGGCACCACGCCCAGCCGGTGGCGGTAGGCGGCCAGGTCGTAGGACCGGACGTCGGTCCCGTCCACCAGCACGGCGCCCCCGGTGACGTCGTAGAACCGCGCGATGAGCTTGACCAGCGTGGACTTGCCCGCCCCGGTCTGGCCGACCAGCGCCACCGTCTCGCCGGGCGCGATCACGAGGCTGACCCCGCCGATGGCGTCCCGGTCGGCGGTCTCGTAGCCGAAGTGCACGTCGCGCAGCTCGATCCGGCCCTCCAGCCGGGTGACCGGGATGGGCCGTCCCGCCTCCGGCGTGGAGGTGCGCAGCCGCAGCAGGTCCTTGATCCGGCGCAGCCCGACGACCGCCTGCTGGTAGCCGTCGAAGACCTGGGAAAGCTCCTGAACGGGCGCGAACACCATGTCGATGTAGAGCAGGTAGGCGATCAGCGCCCCGGCGGTCAGCGCCCCGGACCGCACCTCGCCGGTGGCGAGGACGAGCACGATCGCGCCTGCCACCGTGGACAGCGCCTGGACGAACGGGAAGTACAGCGCGATCAGGCGCTGCGCGCGCATCCGGGCGATCCGGTACGAATCGCTGTGCCGGGCGAACCGCGCCTGGTTGGTGTCCTCCCGGCGGTAGGCCTGGGTGACCCGCAGGCCCGCCACGTTCTCCGCGAAGTCCGCGTTGACCGCGCTGACCTTCTCCCGCGCGTCCTGGTAGGCGCGCGCCGACCGGGCGCGGAAGACCACCGTCACGGCGATGAGCACCGGCAGGATGGCCAGCACCACCAGGCCGAGCCGGACGTTGATGATGAGCAGCGCGATCAGCACGCCGAAGAACGTCATCAGCGAGCTGACCATAGTGATCAGGCCGGTCTGGAAGAACGAGGACAGCGCGTCCACGTCGGTCGTCATCCGGGTCATGATCCGCCCGGCCAGCTCACGCTCGTAGAAGTCCAGGCCGAGCCGCTGGAGCTGGGCGAAGATCTTCACCCGCAGCGTGTACAGCAGCCGCTCGCCGTTGCGCCCCACCACCAGCGTCTCCGCGGCGTTGACCAGCCAGTCGGCGGACACGATGGCCAGCCCGATGAGGCTCACCGTCACGATCGCGCCGAACGCCTTGGTCTCCACCCCGTGGTCGATGCCGTTCCGCACCAGCGCGGGCAGCGCCAGGCTGGCCAGCGCGTCCAGGCCGTCCAGGATCAGCCCCGCCAGCATGGCCACGGCCAGCGGCCGCAGCAGCTTGGTCAGGGTGAAGTGCCGGTCCCCGGCGCGCGCCTGCGCCTGGTCAACCTGCGGGACGTCCCGGGCCGGCGGCAGCGCGTCGACCTGGGCGAGCAGTTCGGGGGTGGGCGGCAGGCCGCCCATCGCCCCGTGCATCCCATAGCCGCCGCCCGGCCCGGCCCGGCCGGCGGAGCGGTGGCCGGCGGCGGGCGCCTTGGCCGGGTGCCACAGGTCCGGCGTCACCCCGCCGCCCGCGGGCTCGGCGGCCGGCTCCGTGCCGTTCTCGTAGAAGGCCAGCTCGCCGGCGTCGATGCCCTCGACGTCATCGCCGGGCCCGGACAGCAGCAGCCGGTACAGCGGACAGCGCCCGGTGAGTTCCTGGTGCGTGCCGATGTCGGCGACCCGCCCGTTGTCGAGCACCGCGATCCGGTCGGCCAGGTTCAGCGTGGACCGGCGGTGCGCGATGAGCAGGGTGGTCCGGCCGCGCATGACCCGGTGCAGGGTGGCGTGGATCTCGGCCTCCAGCCGCGGGTCGATCGCCGACGTCGCGTCGTCCAGCAGCAGCAGCCGCGGGTCGGTGATCAGCGCGCGGGCCAGCGCGACGCGCTGCCGCTGGCCGCCGGACAGCGTGAGCCCCTGCTCGCCGATCACGGTGCCGTAGCCCTGCGGGAGCGCGGAGATGAACTCGTCCGCCTCCGCGGCGCGCGCGGCGGCGAGGATCTGCTCCTCGGTGGCGTCCGGCCGCCCGTAGGCGATGTTGGCCCGTACGGTGTCGGAGAACAGGAAGCTGTCCTCCATGACCAGCCCGATCGCGGCGCGCAGCGAATCGGAGGTGACATCCCGGACGTCGTGGCCGCCCACCCGGACCGCGCCGCCACTCACGTCGTAGAACCGCGGCAGCAGCAGCGAGATCGTCGACTTGCCGGATCCGGACGTCCCGACCACGGCGACCGTCTCGGCGGGGCTGACGCGCAGCGACAGGCCGCGCAGCACCGGCTCGGACGGCACGTAGCCGAACCGGACGTCATCGAACTGGATGCCGGCGGCGTCGGCCGGCAGCGGCGCGGCGCCGGGCTTGTCGGTGATCACCGGGCGGGAGTCGATGACCTCCAGCACCCGGATGACGCTGGCCCGCGCCTCCTGCCCGATGGTGACCAGCGCGGTCAGCATCCGCACCGGCCCGGTCATCTGCGCAAGGTAGCTGGAGAAGGCCAGGAACGTGCCGAGGGTGATGCTGCCGCGGATCGCGAGCCAGCCGCCGAGGGCCAGCGCCCCGACCTGGCCGAGGGAGGGGACGGCCTCCAGCGCGGGGTTGAACCGGGCCATCAGGCGCGCGAGCCGGACCCGGGACGCGTACAGCAGGCCGCTCCCGCCCTCCATCCGCTCCAGTTCCTGTTCTTCCTGCCCGAAGCCCTTGACCACGCGGACCCCGCCGACGGTCTCGTCGACGATCGCCGCGACCTCACCCGCCTGCTGCTGGGCGTGCCAGCTCGCCGGGAAGAGCTTGCGCCGGGACCGCAGCGCGATCACCCACAGCGCCGGCGCGACCGCCAGCGCCACCACGGTCAGCAACGGCGACAGGAACAGCATGATGATGATCGAGACAACGAACAGCAGCGCGCTGCCCAGCGTGATCGGCAGGAACGACAGCAGTCCCTGGATCATGTTGATGTCGGAAATCGACCTGCTCACGAGCTGGCCGGTGTGGATCTCGTCCTGCCGCGCGCCGTCCAGCCGCGACAGCGTGCCGAGCATCTCGGTGCGCAGGTCGTGCTGGACGTCCAGGGACAGCTTGCCGCCGGTGTAGCGGCGCAGGAAGGTGGCGCCGAAGTTCGCCGCCGCCGTCACCAGCAGCGCGATGGCCAGCGGCCAGATCGAGCTCTTCTGCGTGACAATGACGTTGTCCACGATGTCCCGCTGGATCAGCGGGATGATCGCGGTGAACCCGGTGGCCAGCAGCGCACCGGTCAGGGCGAGGACGACGTTGCGGCGGTAACGCCAGCAGTAGCCCGCCAGACGGCGCAGCCACCGGTCTCCCTGGGATCCCGGCCCCCGTGAAAGACGCCCGGCCCGGCCCGGGCGCCGCAGATAATTTGTCATTCTCATGGTTTTGCTACGTAACAATAGGCGCGGCCGCCGTGAAATTCCCCTGAATATTCCGGCCCCGGGATCCGCGGCCGGCAAATGACGCAAATCACCCGCCGTGTCGGGCGCGTCGCCGAGCGGGTGTCGCACCCGTTGGCTAGTGTCCCGGCCATGCGGATGCTGCACACGTCCGACTGGCACCTCGGCCGCTCCCTGCACCGGGCCGACCTGCGCCCGGCCCAGGCCGCCTACCTCGATCATCTGGTCGAGGTGGTCCGCTCGGAGAGGATCGACGCGGTGCTGGTCGCCGGCGACGTCTACGACCGGGCGATCCCGCCGCTGGACGCGGTCGAGCTGTGCAACGACGCGCTGGTCCGGCTCCGTGACGCGGGCGCGCGGGTGGTCGTGATCAGCGGCAACCACGATTCGGCGCGGCGCCTCGGCTTCGGCAGCGCGCTGGCCGACGCGGCCGGTGTGTACCTGCGCACCCGGGCCGGGGCGGTGGCCCAGCCCGTGCTGCTGGCCGACCGGCACGGCCCGGTCGCCGTGTACGGCGTGCCCTACCTGGAACCGGACGCGGTCCGCGCCGAGCTTCCGCCCGCGCCCGGGGACGGCGCGGGCCCCGCGGCCCGCGGTCACGCCGGCGTGCTCGGCCGCGCCCTGCAGTGCATCCGCGCCGACCTGGCCGCCCGCCACGGCGTGCGCGCGGTGGCCATGGCGCACGCCTGGGTCACGGGGGGAAAGGCGAGTGATTCCGAGCGCGACATCTCCGTCGGCGGGGTCGGCCGGGTCCCGGCCGCGCTGTTCGGCGGCTTCGGCTACGTCGCCCTGGGCCACCTGCACGGCCAGCAGACGCTCGGCCATCGCCTGCGCTACAGCGGCTCACCGCTGCCGTACTCGTTCTCCGAGGCCCGGCACGCGAAGGGCTCGTGGCTGGTCGAGCTGGACGCCGCCGGCGCCGCGCACGTCGAGCGGGTGCCCGCCCCGGCCTTCCGCGCGCTGAACATCCTGCGCGGCACGCTCACCGGCCTGCTCACGTCCGCCTCCTGCGACCGCTACCGGGATGACTTCCTGTCGGTGGTGCTGACCGACGCGAGCCGGCCGGAGGGTGCGATGGAAAGGCTGCGCGCGCGGTTCCCGCACGTTCTGGTGCTGGCGTTCGAGCCGGAGGGCGCCGCCGCCGGCGCGGGCAGCTACCGCGTGCGGGTCGCCGGGCGGGACGACCTGGCCGTCGCCGCCGAGTTCGTCGCGCACGTCCGCAACGGCCCGGTCACCCCGGGCGAGCGCGCCCTGCTGGCCGCCGCCTTCGAGGACGCGCGCCGGGCCGAGGGCGCCGAGGCTCCGGGCACCCCGGCTCCATCCCCGGGCCGCCCGGACGCCGCGGAGCCAGGGGACACCGCCTGATGCGGCCGCACGTGCTCCGGGTCACCGCGTTCGGCGCGTTCGGCGGGACCGCGGAAGTCTGCTTCGGCGAGCTGGCCGGCTCGGGCCTGTTCCTGCTGCACGGCGAGACCGGCGCGGGCAAGACGACCCTGCTGGACGCGATCGGTTTCGCGCTGTACGGCCGGGTCCCCAGCGAGCGGAACAAGACCAGGCGGCTCCGCAGCGACCACGCCAGCGCCGCGGACCGGACCGAGGTGATGTTCGAGGTCACGATCGGCACGCGTCACCTGCGTATCACCCGCCGCCCGCAGCAGGTGCGCCCCAAGGCGCACGGGACCGGCACGACGAGCGAGCCCGCCCGGATCCTGCTGGAGGAGGAGACCGGCGGCCGCTGGCATTCGGTATCCGCCCGGGCCAGGGAAGCCGACGACGAGATCGCCGACGCCATGGGCATGTCCGCCGAGCAGTTCTTCCAGGTCGTGCTGCTGCCGCAGGGCGAGTTCGCGCGGTTCCTGCACGCCGACGCCGACGAGCGCCGGGCCCTGCTGCAGAAGCTGTTCCGCACCGGCCGGTTCCGTGCGGTCGAGGACTGGCTGGCGCAGCGGCGCATCGCGACCCGGAACCGCGTGCAGCAGGCGGACCAGGCGCTCGTCACGCTCGCCGCGCGGATCGCGCAGGCAGCCGGGGTCGCCCAGCCGGCCGGTGAAACCCCGGCGGGTGAAACCCCGGCCGGGGAGCCCCCAGCCGCCGGGGTACCGTGCGCGGCCCACGCGGCGGACATGTCCGCCGCGTGGGCCGAGGGCCTCGCGGCCGGCGCGGAATCGGCCCGCGCCGCCGCCGCCCGGGCCGCGGAGTCCGCCCGGCGCGAGTCCGCGGCCGCCCGCGCGGCCGAGGCCGGCGTCCGCGAGCTGGCCGGCCAGCAGGCCCGCCGCGCTGCCCTGCTGGACCGCCGCGAACAGCTCCAGGCCAGCGCGGGCCAGCGGGCCGCGCTGCGCCGCGAACTCGACGCGGCCGCCCGCGCCGCCGAGATCGCCAAGATCCTCGACGATGCCGAACAGGCCCTGGTGCACCTGGCCGCCATGCGCGACGCCGAAGCCGGGGCCCGCGCCGCCGCGGCGCCGGCCGGGCTGCCCACGGCGGCGACCGCGGCAGCGTTCCGGGCCGCCGGACAGGACCGCCGCCAGCGCGTCGGCCGCCTGGAGGCGCTGCGTGAGGTGGCCGGTCAGGCCGGCGCCGAGGACGCGGCGGCCGCGGCGGCCCGGTGCCGGGCCGCCGCGCGCGACGCGGAGCTCCAGGCCACCGGACGCGCGCTGGCGGGCCTGCGCGACCGCCAGCGGGACCTGACCGCGAGGCGGGACGCGGCCCGGCTGGCGTCCGGCCGGCTGCCCCTGGTGCGCGCCGAGGCGGACCGCCGGCGCGCCGCGGCCGCGGACACCGGCCAGCTCGCCGAGGACTGCTCCGGCGTCCGTGAGCTGCGCGAACAGCGTGAGACGGCCCGTGAGTACGCCAACGACCTGCGGGAGTATGCGCAGCGGATCCGGGAGGAACGGTTCGACGGCATGATCGCCGAGCTCGCCGCCCACCTCACCGACGACACGCCGTGCCCGGTGTGCGGGTCGCTCGATCATCCCGGCCCGCCGGAGATCCGGGCCCGCCGCGTCACCCACCACAAGGAAGAACAGGCCTGCGCCGAGGCCGAGGCGGCCAAGGACGCCGTGGCCAAGCTGGACAGCGAGCTGGCCATCGTCGGCGCCCGGGTCGGCGACCTGATCGGCCGGCTGCTCGCCGCGGACGTCGCGGACCCGGTGTTCCGGGAGGACGCGGCGCTGGCGGACGCCCTGGCAGCGTCCGGGGACACCCCCGCGGAAGCGGCGGTCCCGAAGGCCAATGGGTTCCCGGTGCCCGGCGCCGGCGCAACGCCGCTGCCCGGGGTGCCCGCGG
>Ga0335081_10006938_pt1 | contig 18064 bp, 16 predicted proteins | sample Lox_Sample_35_FD_206713 | JGI IMG/M metagenome (GOLD analysis project Ga0335081, IMG submission 206713) | Soil microbial communities from Loxahatchee National Wildlife Refuge, Florida, United States - Lox_Sample_3.5 | ecosystem: Environmental > Terrestrial > Soil > Wetlands | place: USA... | reverse complement strand
CCGGTGACTGGGACCAACAGGTTTCTGAGATGGAAGCTCGGGTCGGCCTGGTACAGCTGGCCAAATATGATCAAATCATCGAGTGTCGTACTAAAAATGCGCTACGCATAATAGATTCTCTCAGCAACTCGTCAGCAATACGCTTTTTACCGCATATTGACGGAGCAACCTATAGCCATTGTGTTGGGATAGTGGAAGATCGCAATGCCTGGGTCGAAGAATATAGGAAAAACGGCATTCAATTGGGCATATTGATTGAATATTCAATTCCATATATTAAGGCATATGCAAAATATGGAAAAGGATCGTTCCCTATATCAAAGTATTATTGTGAACATACCATCAATTTTCCATTAAAATCATAAACCTTTCGAAAGGCTATATTGAACATACCAAAAATTCAAAATGAAAAGTCGAATAAAGTCGGACTTCAAAAAACATTGGTCTGTCTACAAATCACAAGAAATCAGTATTGCAAAAATAGCTGAAGCTAATTCCTTTCTAGAGCCATTATTTTCATTCCAAGATAAATCAGGGCAGAAAATAAAAATTCTAGATGTTGGCTGTGGAGATGGCGTACATTCAATAGCATTAGCTCAGAATAATATGGAGTCGCTTTATTGTGGTGTTGATATATCGCTTGAAGCAGTAAAAGTAGCCCACAAACGTATACGAGAACTGAACAGGAAAAATTTTGATTTTCAAGTAGGGAATGTATTTTCACTTCCATATCGCCCAGATAGTTTTGATGTAGTGTTTTCATATGGAGTTATTGCGTATACTGGCATGCCACAAATGGCTATTAGTGAAATGATTCGTGTATCTAAACCAGGTGGCTTAATTGGAATTTGGCTTTATCCAAAAAGGGAAGGAGTTCTTGGCGCTGCTTTTTCATTTACGCGCTTATTCTGCCAATCTCTCGGCAAATATTCCAAAATTATAATTTATATGATGATTCCGTTATTATATTTTTTGCCGGTTCGTTCAGGTGTTAATTTATCGAACTCCACTTGGAAGCAATGTGCAGAAGTAATAGAAGTTAACCTCCTGCCGAAAACTCTAGTATTTTATACCTTAAATGATGTTAAAAGCTGGTTTAATTCGCGACTTGTTGAGGCCATTTCAATAGACCATGACCGGCCAATTACTGCTTGGGTCCGTGTAAAAAAATAATTGGCATAGGTTTTTTCTCTGACAATTTTCCGTATCTATACGTCTTTTTTTTCTTAGGCCCTATCTCAGCTGACATTCGATCCAATTTCATCAGATTAAATTTATTAGCAGTGATATAGACTAATTATGGATGAAAGAACATTTAAAACAAGAGATGCAAAGTCATCTGAAGACGTTCTCAATTTCTTCGATGAATATGCTCCAGACTGGGATGCTCGTTTCGGTAACAGGCGAAGCACAGTGGAATTTCAGAAGCTACGCGTTGAAAAATTTCTGCAAATAGCAAAACTAAAATCGACTGATTCCGTTATTGAATTAGGAGTTGGCACGGGACCTTATTTGAATACAATTGCACCCCTTGTCAAGGAGGTAAAATGTATTGATGGCAGCAAAAGGATGCTCGACGTCCTCGAAAATAAATATAAACACCTTTCAAATATTGAATTACTGCAAATAGATGTTGAAAAACCTCTTCAAAATTGCGCTTTCAATGCAGACATTGTTTATTGTTTTGGGCTTCTTGAACATATTATTGATGTAAATACATTCCTTAAGAATTGTGTAAAAATGCTTTCAGCAAAAGGTAGAATGGTTTTTGTGTGCTCTAATGCTAGATCGCCCTGGTATAAGGGAATGTCCAAATTATGGCGTGCAGGACGGCACTGTTCGACTGATAAATATTACACCGATATGCAACTCAATAAACTTATGGTGCATTTCGGTTTTACTCCCCAAGAGTTTATTTATTGGGGGTATTTTCCAGCAGGGATCAACGACGTCCTATTTAATATGTTAAACATAGTGGGGAGGATGATTGATAAAACATGGTTACGTCGTTATGCGGGGGGGTTTGCTGCAAGCTACAAATTACAAAAACTGTGAAATGAAACCATTCAAGAAATGACAAGGATAAATGTATAGTTACTCTCAATATATTCCGGGGAAGAGCATTCATTCAGAAAAAGAATTTAAATACATCTATGTGGGATTGTTTTTGTTTTTTTTATTCTGCTGGTGGGCTAATACTCGAGATATCAATATAGAATGGGCTTTGAAAGGGATGTCGCCTATAGATTGGGTTAATCAGTCGTTCAACCCCGATAACTTTGTTAAAAATTTCCCCAGTGGTGTTGAAAATATGGACGTGTCCTTTTTTATGCATATTTACAAATTAGCATACAGTTATTTAGGCATTAATCCAGAAACTCTGCTGCCATTTATTATTGGCATTGAGATAATGACAATGATGTTTGCCGTTTATATGATTAGCCGAACATTGATGCCCACCGCTAACCGCTTAGTAGCAATCATTGTTGTGTTGCTTGTAGTCTCAAGCACTGCCGGACAGATGAATCTTGCTCGTTTCGAGACAACCTTCTTTAAGGGACTGTATTATAATATTGCCGATTCTTTAAGAATGTTTGCTATTGTAGCCTGTTTGAGGAGAAAGCCAATTCTTTCTGCAACTCTAATCGCTTTTTCCTTTATTACGCATCCGGTTATTGGTCTTGCGGGTGGTATATTCTTGTTGGCGATATGCCTGACAAAACCGAGTGAATACGTCAATAAATATTCAGTAATCGGCTTGTTAATGTTCGGGGCAATCGTATCGACATGGTTTTTATCATTCATTGATTTTCATAGTGTTTCTAGTGGTGGAATACCTTTTCAGGATTGGTTCAATCTGACAAAATTGAATAGCTATCACTGGTATCCTGTTGATTATGGTCTTTTTAGCACCGAACACCAGGAACGTTTTGTTCCTTTTTTATCCTTCATGTTGCTTCTAACATTTTATATTTCTCGATTTCAGCCATTGAGAGAATTGGATCGTCAGATGATATCTGGCATCTTAGCGCTACTTATAATCACATTGATCGGTATCATTATTTCAGTTTGGAAACCCAGTCCGGCATTGGTCAAACTTTCCTTGCATAGAGCAAATGATTTAGTAATTATCATAGGCCTTGTCTACATTGTTAATGGATTGTTTGACGAATTACTATCAGATTCTATGTTGCGGTATGTTTTATCTTTTATAATCATGGTTTCACCCTTTATTATGAAACCAGGCTATCCATTGATTTTCTCTCTGGCAATAGTATCACCCTCAATAAATTCATTTTTTCGCCGAAAAGGCAATTTAACGGGCAATCTATTCGTTTCATTTTTGGCAATTGGAATTATTATATTAATATTTGTATATACTATTACCGGCATGGTGAGGCCATGGTTTTCAAATGCTTATACAGGATTTGAGTCAATAAAATACGTGCTTTTGTTAATAGCGGTTGTTATTATCTCACGTATTTTAGTTGTACGATTTAATATTAAGAGTACACTTCCTTATGTCCTTTCTATTACCTGTCTGTTATTTGCGTCAAATTGGCTCTATCATCAAAGAATGGGATCAGAAGAAAGAATAATGGCCCAAGATTACAAGGCGGTCCAGCTTTGGGCTAATTTGCACACATCGCATGATTCTCTTTTTATGGTTGATCCTACAATTTACTATGGATGGAGGGATTACTCACAGAGAAGTTCATTTGGCAATTTAAGAGAATGGCTATATTCTGCCTGGATTTATAACTCGAATTACAAGGTATATAGCGACGGCATCAAGCGTTTTAATGAATTTGGCGTAGATCTAAAACCATATCTGGAAACAAGGCCGCCTTTAAAAGGATTTTCGAAATTAGATGATGAAATAAGGAAGAAATACTATGCCCTTGCCGACGATTGGCGAATAAGTCTCGCACGACATTATGGTATAGATTACTTTGTGATGAAAAAAAGTGAAATAGTGGAGCCCAGTGCACTTAATGCTGTTTATGAAAATGATAATTTTTTGATCCTTGATGCAAAGAAAATAAACCTGAGTTTGATGAAAAAGTGGCATGTCATTTTCAGCTCAAACTTTGAAAATTTGATACCTGAAAAGCATGGATATCTCAGTTGGTCAACTTACTCTGAAGGCCGTCCCGTTACCTGGCCGTGGGGAATAACTAGGGCGAGTCATGCTGGAAGAAATGCTTTATTTCTTAAACAACCTGACAGGCATGATTATGAGCTTTACACAGGCCAGGGAGATATCACAAAACCTCCAGGCTCATCTAACGATGATAAATATCTGGTTAAAGGTCATGGGACATACCGCATTCAGGTTTCCCTCAAAGGGGAAGGAGTCACCGATATATATTTATGGTGGTATGACAGGGAAGGTAAATATAAAAACCGACTTCTATTTCGATATGATCTCAGGCCTGATTATGAATCCTTCGTCAGGGTCTTTGAATTACCTAAAGAGGCAAAAGAATTCAGAATTAATTTTTTATGCCGGAAAAGTAATGAGAAGTTGTCAACAATTTTTATCAATAATTTTATAATAGAAGTCTTGGACGCAAAATATGAAAGTTGAATATACTCCATATTTGTGTACAAATAATAAATCTCAAAGTGATCTCTTCCACCCTTAAAGAATAAAAGATCAAATCACATTTTTTTCGGCATATTTTGACTGTTGGTTCTGGTGGTGTTGCAGCACAGTTATTGACTGTGATTACAATGCCTGTCATCACAAGGCTTTATGCACCGGATGCCTATGCCGGGTGGGCTTTGCTGATGAGTGTGGTCATCATTTTTACATCAGTGGCCACTTTACGTTATGAGCTGGCAATCGTTTTGCCGAAAACCCACGATGAGGCAGCCAACGTTTTAGTTGTTTGTATTCTTTCGACTGTAATCACATCCTTATGTACGATTATAATTTTGTCCCTATGGGGTAAATGGCTAATCGGGGGAGAGTTCTATGAAGAAATGAGGAGATGGATATGGTCGGTGCCGCCATTGATTATCTTTACAGGCGTTTATCAGGCTTCCATCTGGTGGTGTACGAGGACACAGGAGTTTGTCTGGTATTCGATTTCACAAATTACCCTTCCTTCCCTGACAATAGCAGGTCAAATAGCAGCAGCTCTAGCAGGCTGGCAGACTGCATCTGGTCTCATCGTTGGTACCATTGTTGGACAGGCAGCCTCTGCTGCAGTTATCTTCGTTTTTGTTTTTAAAAAATACGGTCCAATTTTTCATAGTTCCATAACAAGCAGGAAAATCGTTCAGTCGGCACATCGATACAGGAATTATCCGCTGTATATGACTCCATATACCTTGGTGGGAACACTTCGTGATCGTCTGGTTTATTTTCTCCTCGCAAATTACAGTTTAAAGGCGGAATTGGGTTATTACAGCCTGTCAGCGCGCTTGGTAAACCTGCCCAACAGTCTTGTAAGCAGCGCGGTCAGGCCCGTTTTTTTCCAAAAAGCGGCTACTATTGATTTCAAGTCAATGGAAGATGCAATCAATAGCGCTTTGCGTTTACTCGCCATCAGCGTAGTTCCATTCTGGATATTATTTTTGTTTCACTCTAAAACTCTCTTCGCACTCGTTTTCGGTGAACCATGGCGGGAAGCGGGAATCTATGCTTCTATACTCTCTTTTCCTGTTATACCTTTACTGTTAGGAAACTGGTTGGATAGAGCCTTTGACGTCCTGGGAAGACAGCGTCTTGCATTTACACTTGAGCTGGTATTCTCTTTGATTTCCATAGTCGCTTTAACAGTTGGTGTGGTCTTTTTTAATAATATGCTTCTGGCGGTCGGTCTCCAGGCGGCTGTTCTGACGTTTTACTATTCTTATTGGCTCAATGCGTTATTCCGCGCGGCTACGTTTAATCGTAACAAATTATTAAAACTGATCGGTCTGGTATTGTTGGTTGGATTGATATCTATTCTCATCTCGTGGCTTATCGCCCTCATTTTGCCAAACATACTTGCCATAGTAGTTAACGGCGTGATCATCGGCATAGGTGTAAGTGCATATTTGATCGGGCAATGGGGATATTTGAAATCTCAATTTTAGAGGTTAGGGACGAATGATTGTTATCATTGATTATGATATGGGAAACGTTGGTTCAATTCTTAATATGTTGAAGAAGATCGGGGCAACGTCAAAGATTTCATATAAAACAGAAGATATTATGAGAGCAGATAAATTAATTTTACCGGGCGTTGGCGCCTTTGATCAGGGCATGACAAATCTCGTAGAACGAGGACTCGTCGAATTATTAAATAAACGCGTTCTGGATGACAAATGTCCTATACTTGGCATCTGTCTCGGGATGCAATTACTTACCAAACGAAGTGAGGAGGGGCAGCTGGCTGGACTGGGATGGATACGGGCTGAAACGAAAAGATTCAAATTTGACTCAAATGATAATAATCTGAAAATTCCCCACATGGGATGGAATGAGGTGAAGCCTGTAAGGGATACACCCCTATTTTCAGGGTATGATAAATTACCACGTTTCTACTTTGTTCATTCTTACCACGTCTGCTGCGAACATTCCGAAGATATCATCGGGACAAGCTTTTATGGATATGAATTCACCGCTGCTGTTAAGAATGCCAATATTATGGGTACGCAGTTCCACCCTGAAAAAAGTCATAAGTACGGTATGAGACTATTGCAGAATTTTTCAAGTATGTAAAGCAGGATCTAAGATGCTGACAACTCGTGTAATTCCATGTCTTCTTCTCAAGGGCAACGGTTTCTACAAAACCACAAAGTTCAAAAAACCGGTCTATCTAGGAGATCCGGTTAATATTCTGAAAATCTTCAATGAAAAGGAAGTAGACGAGATCGTCGTCCTCGATATTGGCTCCACTCGAAATCGCACGGGCATCAACTATCCCCTGCTGAAGGATTTCGCCAGCGAATGCTTTATGCCTTTAGGTTATGGTGGTGGCATTACAAATATAGATCAAATGAAAAATCTCTTTCAACTTGGGTTTGAGAAAGTTTTGGTTAATACTGCTGCATATGATAATCCCAATCTTGTTACCCAGGGTGCAAATGCCTTTGGTAGACAGAGCATCGTGGTCTCTATGGATGTGAAAAAAGATTTCTGTGGGCACTACGTGGTAATGATCCAAGCCGGTTCTAAGAAGACGGGACGTCATCCCGTGGAATACGCTCGGGAAATGGAGGAGCGGGGGGCTGGTGAGATTCTCGTTACCGCCATTGACAATGACGGTACTATGGAAGGCTACGACCTTAAATTGATCAAACTAGTGTCCTCGGCGGTAAATATCCCGGTGATTGCTTGTGGTGGTGCGGGAAATGTGGAAGACTTTAGTTCCGCTGTGAGAGAGGCTGGGGCCTCGGCAGTGGCTGCCGGTGCGCTGTTTGTATTTCAGGGTCCTCATCGTGCTGTTCTTATAAACTTTCCCTCACCGGAGGAACTTGAATCGGTTTTCGCCACTTCATGACCCATGATTGAAACGTTTAATCCTATAGAAACAAACATCACTTTCTATGTCCTCCTCAATGTGTTTTTTTGCCTCTTCACCGCGTCGTGGATCAGTGGAGTTTTCTTTACCAGCCGTTATCTCTTTATAAAACCGAGCATGCTCCTTGTCTCCTTCAGTCACATCTTTTTCCAATGGCCTTTGGCCATTTATGCAGGCTACTATGAAAAATTTCTTCCCGATCCCTATGCCTTCGCACTGCTCATTCACGCTTTCGTAGTCGTTGGACTCCTGGTTACTATCTTTACGTTCCGCCGAAATGCCAGAGGGATCTGGGATCGAGTCACCGACCGTCACTATCTCGAAACAGCTTTTAGCACAAAAGCTATCCTTTCTATTACTGTACTCGTAATCTGTGTCATGTTTTTCTATCTCTCTTATTTGCCCTTTACAAGCACAGGGCTCTATGCCATTTTTAAAAAGTCGTCAACTGCCGCTATTGCCCGGGAAAATTCTTTGAAGCTCCTCGACAGTCAGGTGTTGAAATATGCATATTCCCTTATGGTGTCAGCGCTTGCCCCTTTGCTGGCAGTCATGCTGGGTATCTTGCTCACCAGAGATATTCGGAGGAGAAACCTTTTCAGTGTCCCAATCCATATCTTTCTATTTCTTCTCCTCTGCTTCGCCGTGAGTATGACCGGTGCAAGAATTGCCGTGGTGAATCTGTTGATCGTCATGGCCCTCGCCTTATTTTTCCGTAAAGGGCTCCCTTTTAAACCAACCAGATCCCTTCTGCTGCTTCTCCTTTTTCTCATTCCACCCGCTATTTTCAGCATTTTGAGAGAAGGTGGGGAAATTGGGCTGGCTATCCTTTTTGAATATCTGGGATATCTTGCTCGGCGGACTTTCGTTATGCCCTTGAATGTAGCTTCTTGGTATGTGCATTATTCTCAAATAAATGGCATATTTGGTATTACTTCTCTTCCCAAACTGTCTTCTATTCTTGGTATTGCACCTCTCAATGTCCCAAACATAATCGGGCTCGTATACTCGGATGGTTCGAAAGTAACCTCGACGACGGCTGGTGCCGGTTACCTCTTCACATACTATGCTTATTTTGGCCTCACATCGCTTCTTTTCTCTATCATTGGCCTGTGGTTTCTCGATGTAGCCCTCCTCGTTTATGAAAGGTTGAGCAATGTGATGCTTCTTCCCTGTGTCGCCGCAGCAAGTTTATCTATTCTGTCCTTTATTTCGAGTGATTATACAGTGGTATGGCTGACTCATGGGTTTGGTGTCATACTGCTTTTTTCCCTCTTGATAGATCGTTTTATTGTCCCGAAAACGGACAATTCAAATTTTCTTTCTGGGCAAGGCGTTTAGTTAATCTATGCGAAAGAGCTGAATCCATCTACGTAATATTATCGCATGACATAATTGACAAAGAATTTTTTAATTAAATGACGAAAACATATTGTATCTGCACGAAATGCATCATGGATACATCTGACCCTGATATCAATTTTGATAAGCAGGGGATTTGCTCTCATTGTTACCGTTATGAGGGATATGTTCGAAGTGAAACCTATCTGAAAAAAAAGCAGCCTGGCGCACTCGAAACTCTTGTTGAGGAGATAAAAAGAAAGGGCCAAGGTAAACCTTACGATTGCATCATTGGGGTAAGTGGCGGGGTGGATAGCACCTATGCTGCTTATATAACAAAAAAACTTGGGATACGCCCACTCGCTGTGCATTTGGACAATGGCTGGGATTCTGAATTAGCCATTAATAATATCGAAAAAACACTCAGAACCTTGAATATTGATCTCTATACATACGTGATTGATTGGGAGGAATTCCGGGATATACAATTATCTTTTCTTAAAGCATCAACACCTGATTCTGAGATTCCTACTGATCATGCAATTATAGCATTATTATACAAGATGGCCGCAAGGTACAAGATTAAGTTTATTCTAGCTGGCACAAACGCCGCCACTGAAGGCGGCGGCGTTGCTGCATGGTCTCAAGGACATGCGGACTGGAGATATATAAGAGCTATACAAAAGTTGAATGGATCTATGCTGTTTAAATCTTACCCTCATTATAATGCTTTGGCATTTATTTACTATACTATTATAAAGGGAATAAAATGGATAGATATCCTGGATTATGTAAATTATGAAAAACAAAATGCTCTTAATATACTCCAGACAAAACTTTGTTGGAAGCATTACGGCGGGAAACATTATGAATCAATTTACACCAGATTTTTTCAAGGTTATATTTTGCCCCAAAAATTTGGTTTTGACAAAAGAAGACTTCATCTTTCTTCATTAATATGGTCAGGCCAGCTTTCTAGAGATCAAGCATTAGATGAAATGAGAAAAACTGATTATCCTGATGACTTACAACAGCAGGATAAAGAATATGTAACAAAGAAGCTTGGAATAACGAATGATATGTTTGAGGGTCTAATGAATCTGCCGCGAAGAAGCTTCTGGGATTACCCATCATATAAAAAGATATTTAAGAATCAAAAAATATTGGCAATATATCGCTTTCTAAAAAGATTCTAAATGCAGTTCCATTTTTCTCAACGTTCTGCCGCATGATTATCAACTTTGAGTAGTTTTACACTTTATGAATTCCTGTTCTCTATCCAAAGAACTTAGAACACCTGTACCTATAAATCGGCAGGGACAGGGTGCGGTTGATGAGTAGTTTCCTATGCTAACAATGAATAACGAGAAAAGAAGAAGGAGAATATTTGATTAGCCCCGATTACCGAAAATGGGACTGCGCAGTATGCACGCACCCTTCTCTAGAAGCTTTTTTGTCGGCAGTGCAAATTAAGAATGGTATCCATGCTATTAATGTCAACGGGCACCTGGTTGAATTCCTCTTTCAAAAAAAACCGTCTGACTATCTGTTAATCGTATTCAGTGGAGCGGTCCGCAGGAATGACAAAAACAATCCGCCATTCTTCTCTGGAATTGACTTGCATAAGCAAATTAACTGCTCGCTTATGGCGATTAGTGACCCCAGCCTGTATCTGAATAGCCAAATAAATTTAGCTTGGTATACTGGCTCAAGAGATTTACCATTACAGTCAATCCTGCCATTAGTCATTGATAAGGTAGCGTCTGCATGTGCATCATACACTATAATGACGGGTGGTTCTGGTGGTGGATTTGCGAGTCTTTACTACGCGACCAAATCCAGACAACCTTCGGTTGCTCTGGTCTATAACCCGCAAACCAATATCGTCAACTATCTTCCACGGACAGTCGAACATTTTGCCAGAACGTGTTTTGATTGGCATGAAGGTGTTGTGGATTCTGCATTGAAGAATATAATCTACGACCTTACTAAGTATTTCCCACAGAAAATGGTCAAAACGATATACCTTCAAAATTTAGCTGACTATCGACACATCATAACCCATACGATACCGTTCCTTAAAACCTTCAATCTCCGTTGGACCGGTACCAAGCTTGCCGCCGATGATATTTATGTTCATGTCGGCTATTGGGGAAGCGGTCATGAAAGACCGCCTATTGAACTCATAAGACATATAATTAATCAGCTGTGTGAAGGTAAAATGTCAACGCTCGTGGCAGACAACTTGCCTCAGCATCTTAAGACCTTTAGTCCTTTCGGCGTAGGTTTGGCTCAGCATACCTTACGCTTTTGCGCTCTTGTAGTTGGGCCGGCTCAAAGATTCTCGCGCCATCACAGATTTGTAGTTCCGTTAGCAAGGCTTGTCTTCCAGATGGCATCTACTATAGGCAACACTGTGAAACGAATCAATCGGCTACTGTTTGATCGTCGTGGTTCCGGTCAATCATGTTAAACTACCAACGACCACTTCGTATTCACGCATCGTAATGCTCGGCAATCTCATCTCCCTCATTTTGACAAAAAATCACTTTTTATCCGTCATGTCACTTGAAAATGTCTAAAAAAGTCTGCATTCTTACATCGGTTCATACGACCTTTGATACCAGGATATTTCATAAGGAAGCAAAGTCACTTGTGAATGTAGGGTATGATGTCACGCTTATTGCGCAATATTATAAAAATGAAATAGTGGATGGAGTAAAAATTATTCCTCTTTTGAGACCTAAAAACAGGCTTGAGAGGATGACAAAAACTGTCTGGCATGTTTATAGAAAGGCTATCTCTGCCAATGCCGATATTTATCACTTTCATGATCCCGAATTAGTACTTGTAGGCATCATATTGAAACTTTATGGGAAAAAAGTAATTTATGACGTACATGAAGATTATTCCGAAGCAATATTCTATAAGAATTGGCTGCCATTAAAAACACTTAGACTAGTTGCTTTGCTGAGCGATTGGTTCGAAAAGTTAGCAGCGCACTATTTTGATGGTATTGTAACTGTTACACGCCGCATTGGGCAGCGCTTTGATCGGTCGATTAGGAGTCACGTAATTGTAGTTCAAAATTTTCCGATTGTTAATAAAATATTTGATAAGGAGTTTATGATACCATGGAATAAACGCGAAAATATTGTAGCTTTTGTAGGTACTATTGATTTGATCAGAGGCATTAAGGAAATGGTTGAAGCTATGGCATTAATTCCACGTAAAAAAAATATTAAGTTGATTCTGGCAGGCAATTTTGAATCAGAATCATTAAAGAAAGAAATTGAATCTATGGCTGGGTGGAATAGATGTGAATATATAGGTTATGTTGGACTTGATGACGTTGCAAAAATTCTTGGCCGGGCAAAAATTGGGCTTGTTTTGACACATCCTGTTATAAATCTTATTAATGGGCAACCAGTCAAACTTTTTGAATATATGTGTTCGGGGATACCTGTGATTGCATCCGATTTTTCATCATGGCGAGAGATAATAGGAAAATCCAGATGCGGTATTTGCGTTAATCCTCTTGATTCTGAAGCGATTGCCAATGCTATAGTTTATCTTATTGATAATCCTATTGAAGCTGAAGCAATGGGGAAGCGTGGAAAAAGTGCTGTGCAAGAAAGATATAATTGGGAAATGGAAGAGAAAAAGTTATTGGAATTTTATAATGCTTTATAGGTAAATTATAGAAAAATTGAGGGGGGAGAAATTACTTGGTGTTAGAGAGTCCACCGATATTTACATTTTTTAGGATAAAAGTATTGGATCGATGCTGGAGCGGCCGTTTTATAGATTTGCGCACTGAGGTCACAGGCAATTGTCAGGCTCGAGATGATATTAATAGAAAGTCGATCATTCGATGAGAGAAATTCGATAACCCGGAAAAGGATTCTTCATGTAGTACCGTTTGTTGATTTAAAAACTCTATAAAAGAGGATCTGTCCTGGATGCTCAGCGACGCGGAAAGCGTCATGGCCGTGACGATCACCTGTATCTCAAATATTGAAGCCGTAGATACCGGAGTCGCCATCCTTCGATTTTATAATGGCGCCCTGGGCATAATTGAGTCGACGATGGCAACAGGTCCGAAGGATGTCGAAGGGTCCATCAGTATCCTCGGTGAAAAAGGGGCAGTAGCAGTGTCCTCAGGATTAGAATGCTGAAAATGGTGGAATAGAAACAACAAAAGGAAAATTCAAAGATAAAATGAGAGAGATAAGATAATCAAATGCAACATAATTTGCGATATGTACCCTTTGTGCGGAATGTAAAGATTCGGACGGCAGTCGGGTTTATTCTACTTGTTTTGTCTACAACATTAGCTGGAACGATGTTTAGTAAAGAGTATATTGTAGTTACACTGTCAATAACGGCATTCGCCTGGATGGTCGCTGTATTTCTAACGGATAAATATGTTCATAAATATCCACAGCGATATTTTACTTATCTCATCTCTTCTCACCTGAAAGCCGCGGTAATCATGGCGTCCCTTGTATGGATATTGAGCGAATTCGCTGGTCCGGTATTAGCTCCCCCTGATGTCCTGTGGACAGGGTATCTGGCTTTTATTTTCGTAGATGCCCTTGCTTCCGTTCCAGGACGCCATGATACTTACGACGAACAATCCTCGGTCGAGGTCCCTTCTCAGCGCACTGAAGATGTTGTTGATGAAAGAACCTGCGAGTATCGTTCTGGTGATGCAGGTATATCAGCGATCGATACTCAGGCCATTGTCAGGCGAATACGTTCCGATCTGGATAAACCGCTAGCCGAATTTATCGAAAAAAATCTGCCTGATCTTCAGGGATGCACTGGAGATGTGTTGGTTCTCGATAACGTAACCATTGCAGATGATCGGCCCAAGTCTGTTCCGGTCGGTCTTCTCGTCGGACGTACCCGTATCAATGATGTCCGTCGGCTTAATCAGTTTATGCTGTTTTGCACGGAGCGCATTAATATGGGAGGTTATCTCATCCTCCGGTACATGCCGATTGAAAACGTCATTAAGCACTTAAAGGATCGTTATGCAGGACCTCTCTATTGGGTAGTATTTATTCTTCATTTCATATGGTATCGCGCACTCCCGAAAATCCCATGGTTGGACCGGCTTTATTTCTCGCCGATAGTCTCGTGGCTGGACAATATTCATTTGTCGATAGTAAAAAAGAGAAACCGCCCTCTATCGAGGGCGGAGGTCTGGGGCCGCCTCTCCTTCTGTGGCATGAGAGTGCTTGCAGAATCAAAAGGAGATGGTGAACTGTATCTTATTGCTCAACGAGTTGCATTACCCGTTCAAAATAAAATCCCGTCCTACTATCTCATTGCGTCATTGGAAAAAGTGGGACTGGATGGTAAAATTATCCGTACACATAAAATTCGGACCATGTTTCCTTTTAGCGAATTTCTTCAAAAGCGGATATTTGAAGACCACGGCTTGGCACCAACTGGAAAATTTGCTAATGATTTCAGGCTGACTGATTACGGCGTCTTTCTCAGAAAATACTGGCTTGACGAATTACCACAGATATTTGACTGGTTACGCGGGGATGTTAAACTCGTTGGAATGAGGGCGACAAGCCGTCATTTTTTGAGCTTATATCCAAAGGAACTGTACGACCTGTATATTCAAATTAAACCGGGGCTCATCCCCCCTATCTTTGGCGAAAATACAAAAGGTTTTGATCAAATCGTTAATGTTGAGCTAACATATCTCCAGCGCTATTGGAAACAACCCGTTCGGACGGATCTTCGATATTTTTTTCAAACTCTTAATGATATCGTTTTCAGAGGCGTACGGAGCAAATGAAAAAGAATAAACGAGAGGCTTAACATGTGTGGCATATTTGGATTAATCGTTCATAAAGATGCCGGTTACTCGCCCGCATTTATTAAGAAGTCGCTACTGACACTTGCGCAGTTCTCTGAATCCCGGGGCAAGGATTCCTCGGGACTTGTATTCAGGAATGAATCGGAAGGGGAGCTTCAAGTTTTCAAAGGGGCTGTCCCTTTAAATTATCTGCTGAAAAGGAAAGAAGTCGCGAATCAATTAGATCGCATGACGGAGGCATCTTACAAGAGTCGTCCGCCAGATCAGCAAAACACATTTGCAGTGATGGGGCATTCGAGACTTGTCACAAATGGATCACAGCTCAATGATCTAAATAATCAACCTGTTGTAAAAGACGGTGTGATTGGAGTTCACAATGGTATTATCGTTAACGAAACCGAACTCTGGTCATGCCACCCTGAGATTCAGAAGGCATGTGAAATTGATACAGAGGTAATGCTCGCCTTGATCAGAAAATACATGCGGGATGGCTGGGATATCGCTACGGCCGTTTCAAAGACTGTGAAGGAAATTTTTGGTACTGTAGCGGCTGCTTTTTTTATTGATGATGTTAATGTGCTTGCTTTAGCTACTAATAACGGTTCTCTTTATGCCATGACCGATGAGATTGGACTATTCGCCTTTGCTTCAGAAGAATACTTCCTGAAGAAACTGGCTAAGACGATGCATCTGGATAGGAACGGAAACAATTTCATACAGCAAGTTGTTCCAGGCAAGGGCTTTGTTTTGGATTTGGAAAATTTCCGGCTGCAGGAATTCTCTTTTTCAACGGGGGACAAAAGATCTACAGCACGCTCAACCCGGGGAGTTTCCTACCGGATTGTAGTACAATCTATCTCAGATGGAAGACCTCAGAGGGAATTGATCTTGGATCCCGCCGGGATCGCGGCTCATCCAAAAGCCGTCACAGAATCAGCGATTTTAGAATTCAATTTAGAACGGATCAATGCCCTACGCAGATGCAACAAATGCCTCCTCCCGGAAACATTCCCCTTCATTGAATATGATGAACGCGGAATTTGCAATTACTGCACCAATTACAGAATCAAGAATGACCCGAAGCCTATCGAGGAACTCTTTGATCTTGTTAAGCCGTATCGTCGATCGGATGGTAGTCCCGATTGCATAGTTCCTTACAGCGGTGGGCGGGATAGTACATATGCTTTGCATATCGCTAAGAATGTCCTGAATCTCAATCCGATTGCTTTCACATACGATTGGGGTATGGTAAACGATCTTGCCAGGCGTAATATTGCGCGCGTTTGTGGAAAGCTTGGCGTTGAAAACATCCTCGTTTCAGCCGATATTGCCTGGAAGCGCGAAAACATCCGTAAGAATATCCTGGCATGGCTGAATAAACCTCACCTCGGAATGGTACCATTGTTCATGGCAGGCGATAAATTCTTTTTCTATTACACGGATCAAGTCAAGAAACAGACCGGGATACGACTCAATATCTGGGGGATCAATCCCCTGGAGAATACGGACTTCAAAGTTGGCTTTCTTGGCGTGCCTCCTGACTTCGAGAAAAAAAGAATTTACTCGCTTTCGTTTAGGAGGCAGGCAAAGTTATTCCGCAGTATCTGGAAAATTGTACTGGACAACCCCAGATACCTGAATAGATCCGTATGGGAAGCCCTGGGCTCATTTGTCTCTCGATCTATTGTCCCACATCGCGATTACTATCATTTATACGATTATTTCCGCTGGGACGAAGAAGAGATCGAAAAACTGGTTCTTGAAGAATACCAGTGGGAAACTGCAGTAGATACTAAAACAACCTGGCGTATAGGCGATGGGACGGCACCTTTTTACAATTATATCTATTATACGGTCGCAGGGTTTTCGGAGTACGATACATTTCGCAGTAATCAAATACGTGAAGGGATGTTAAGCCGTGAAGAGGGCTTAAAGCTAGTCAATATAGAAAATCGGCCGAGGTATGCGTCCGTTAAGTGGTATACGGATATCCTGGGCCTGGATTTTGCGTCGACTATAAAACAAATAAATAATATTCCTAAATTTTATCACTGATCCGATGGATCTACAAAGAGATCCTAATACACTTACACCCAGCTTGTTTGCCTGGAGTCGGATAAACAAATGAACATCTGGTACGTCTCTGCCCACGACCAGCCGAAAGGCATATCGTCAAGAACCTATGATTTTTCTCGTGAACTGGTTAAACGTGGGCATCAAGTCACAATGTTCACGAACAGCTACTGTCATTGGACGCACGAAGAGCGCTTGGATCCCCGTGAAAAATGGCGTATTGAGGAAATAGATGATATTCGAGTTATCTGGCTGCGAACCATTCATTACACTGATAATGGATGGCGCCGAGGCGCCAACATGCTCTCAAATGCCTGGCGCTCCATCCAGGTTGCCCAAACTCTTCCAGATAAGCCTGATGTGGTGATAGGCCCTTCAGTACCGCTTGGCACTGGCTGGGCAGCCTTAAAAATCGCCAAAATGAAAGACGCGGCTTTTGTTTTCGAGGTGAGAGATGTCTGGCCTATTGCTTTGGTCGATGATGGCGGGCTTTCCAAGAGAAGTCCGGTATACTATGCATTCCGCTTAATCGAAAAATATCTTTATCGCAAGTCTCAGCGCATCTCCGCAACCATGCCATTCATCTTCGACCATGTATCTGAAAGCGGCAGCAATCCTGTGAAAGTTACGTGGGTCCCGAATGGAGTCAATTTTGACTGTTACACCGGCCTGGCGGGCTATGACGGTGGGGAAAAGTTCCCGCTCGTGGCAATGTATGTCGGTGGCTTTGGTAATGCACATGATGTGATCACCCTCGTGAGGGCCGCAAATATACTCCAGCAAAAAGGGGAGGACAGATATCATTTTGTGCTTGTGGGTGACGGTGTCAAACGGCCCGAGTGTCAGCAGGAAGCATTATTATATTCACTGTCGAACATCGAGTTTCGCGATCCTGTGCTCAAGTCGGAGGTTCCCAGTCTTCAGACGGAAGCCGATATTTTAATTGCAGCCGTACTTGATTCTGCAGCATACCGCTTCGGCCTTAACCTTAACAAGATTTTCGATTATTTTGCATCGGAAAGGCCCGTTATCTTCTCTGGCAATGCACCGAATGATCCTATTGCTGAGTCCGGAGGCGGGTTCAGCATTCCTCCTGAAAATCCTGACGCAATGGTCGAGGTATTGGAAAAATATTTGGATATGAGGCCGGCGGAAAGAATCGAGATGGGAAAACGCGGGCGTCGTTGGGTAGAAAAGGAGTTTGACATGAGAAAGCTTGGAGATCGTATGGAGTGTTTATTATCGCAGGCAATCAAAGACAGGTTGTGATGCATGCAGCTTGAGGAAC
>Ga0335081_10006937_pt1 | contig 18066 bp, 21 predicted proteins | sample Lox_Sample_35_FD_206713 | JGI IMG/M metagenome (GOLD analysis project Ga0335081, IMG submission 206713) | Soil microbial communities from Loxahatchee National Wildlife Refuge, Florida, United States - Lox_Sample_3.5 | ecosystem: Environmental > Terrestrial > Soil > Wetlands | place: USA... | reverse complement strand
CCCAGAAGACCCTCGTGACGCGGAGGGTGTTCTGCGAGACAGGCTCGGAGAAGTCTCCTCCCGGAGGCGAGACCGCCCCGACCACCGTGACCGACCCCGTCTTCCCCTCCGGGCCGAGCACCGTGGCCTTGCCCGCCCTCTCGTAGAACTCGGCGAGCCTGCGGCCGAGATACGCGGGGTAACCCTCCTCGCCGGGCATCTCCTCGAGCCTTCCCGAGATCTCCCTGAGGGCCTCCGCCCACCTGGAGGTGCTGTCCGCCATGAGCGCGACGTCGTACCCCATGTCCCTGTAGTATTCCGCTATCGTGATGCCTGTGTAGATGCTCGCCTCCCTCGCGGCGACGGGCATGTTCGAGGTGTTCGCGACGAGTATCGTCCTCTCCATGAGAGGCCTCTTCGAGCGCGGGTCCTCGAGCTCTGGGAAGGTGGCGAGGACCTCTGTCATCTCGTTGCCCCTCTCCCCGCACCCGACGTAGACGATGATCCTGCTGTCGCTCCACTTCGCCAGCTGCTGCTGTGAGACGGTCTTTCCCGAGCCGAAGGGCCCGGGGATGGCGGCCGTCCCGCCCTTGGCCAATGGGAAGAACGTGTCGAAGACCCTCTGCCCTGTGAGCAGGGGTGTGTCGGGCGGAAGCTTCCTTGCGATAGGCCTGGGCGTCTTGACCCTCCACTTTGTTGCGAGGAAGACGTCGACGTCGCCCTCTGCCGTCTTGATCGCGCCTACCTTCTCCCTGATGGTGTAGCTGCCCGCCTTCAGGTCTTTGAGCTCGCCGGTCACGCCGGGCGGCACCATTATCTTGTGCGAGACGAGGGGCGTCTCCTGCACCTCGCCGATGACCTCTCCCTCGACGACCTTGTCGCCGTTCTTCTTCACGGGCTTGAAGTCCCACTTCTTCTTCTCGTCGAGCGCCGGGATGACCAGCCCTCTGCTGATGAAGTCGCCGCTCTGTGCCCTTAGCACGTCCAGAGGCCTCTGAATCCCGTCGTAGATCGACTTTAGCAGGCCGGGGCCCAGCTCCACGGAGAGCGCCTGGCCTGTGTTGACTATCTTGTCGCCCGGTCTCAGCCCGGTCGTGTCCTCGTAGATCTGTAGTGTCGCAGTGGGGCCTTGGAGCCTGATGACCTCGCCGACGAGGCCGAGCTCGCCCACCCTGACGACGTCGAACATCTTAGCGTCTTCGAGCCCGCGCGCCGCGACGACCGGACCGCTGACCCTGTAAACTACTCCGTTGGCCATCTCAATTACCCACCTTCAGGTCCACGCCGAGGACCCTCTTCGCCAGCCTCGAGAGCGACTCCTCCTGGACCGTCGACTGTGTCGAGGGCATGAAGACCACGAGCGGCACGATAGAGGCCTCCAGCTTCTCCATCGTGGAGGGCGAGATGCCCTTCCTCGCCTCGCTCCCGACGATTATGAGGCCGTACTTGCCAGAGTTGAAAAGCTCCAAGACCTTCTTCTGGGCGTCTTCCTTGGTCGCCATTACTGCGTCTTCGACGCCTATGAGGCGGTAGCCGAGGACGAGTTCGTTCTCCCCCACGACGGCGATTTTGCCGGTCTGGGCCGCGGTTCTCGAACTCATTTTGTTAGCCTGCCAGAATTACCGTCTTAATGTATTCTTCGGTCATTTGGTATTGCTTTGCGTAGGTTATGCGCCTGACGTTCTGTCTCTCAATCTCCGCCTGAAGGACGAAGCCGAAGACTGCGGTGAGCGAGACAGGGAGGCTCCGGAACCTCGGGAGGAACTTCGCGACCACCATCTTGTCGAAGGCCACCTCGAACTGGGTCAGGTCTCCCGACTGCTTGTAGGCCTCGAGGGCCGGATTGAGGTCGAACCAAAGCTCGAACCTCTTGACCGCGTCTCCCACGTCGGAGGAGGAGTACGCCTCCTGGAGGCTGGCGATGGGGACAAGTCCTCCGTCGATAAGGTGCTTGGAGAAGGTCTCCTTGTCCAGCTTGGACTCGCGCGACTTTAGGAAGTTTAGCAGGTTCCTCTTGGAGATATCCGACTTGACGTACTCCCTGAGGACACCCTCGTCTCCCTGGAGGAACCTCAGCTCCCAGAGGAGCTTGGAGTAGTATTGGTTCTGGAGCGCCGCGGTGAATACCCCCAGGTCGCCGGACTTGCGGAACTCGCCGACCTGCTGAAGGAGGACGGCGCCGTACCCGTACTTGACGAGGTAGTTGATCACGGCCTCGACGTCGGGCTGCTGGAGCAGCGTCTGGAGCTCCGAGAGCGGGATGACAGTGAAGGACAGGCCGACCGGGAGGTTTCGCGAAGAGATTAGGAAGGCCTCCGTCTCCTCGAGGGTTCTCCCAAGGCTCTTGGCGGCGAGGATTAGCTCGATGTTCTCGATGTCCCACTTGGAGAGGTAGGCGCTCAGGGCGGCCTTGCCGAAGAGCGGGACGGTCTGCATCGCCGTCCTGTTCACGCCCACGAGGTGTCGGTTGACGGCCACCTCGATCAGCTCCGGGGGCTTGTAGACCGAGGCCGCGGCCTCGACCTCCGGCCCGTACCAGGTCGACTCCAGCTGCTGGGCGATCTCCGCGGTGTCCTTTGCCCTGGCGAGCTCGTCGAGCTTCTCCTTGCTGAGAAACGAGAGCGACAGGGCGCGCAGTCTTCCGAGGCCCGCGAACTGCGTGGAGACCATCAGGAGACCGCTACTCCTTCCCGAGCACGGCTGCGCGGACGTCGTCCTCGCGGCCGCGTAGGATCTCCTCGAAGGTGAGGTCGAGCTCCAGGGTCCGGTCCTCGTTCTCAGCCTTGAACCCGCCCATAGAGTTCAGGCCGGCGGAGACCACCTTGGCGCCGGCGGCCTTGAGCGCGGCCTCGTCGGCCTTGCGACAGATGACGCCGACCTTCCCGCCCAGCCTCTTGCTAGCGTACTTGACCATGCTGGCGAGGAGCTCTGGATACGCCGGGGACGCCGCGAACTCGGCCATGGCCTGCTCCAGGCTCGCTATGTTGTTCTCTAGGAGCTTCTCCGTGGCGTCAAAGAGCATCTTCTTGGCCTGGAGCTTGGACGCGCCCTCCACCTTGGTGACCTCCTTCTGGGAGAGGGAGACCGCCTCCGTCTTGGCGGAGTCCATCAGGTATGCGACCTGCTCCGCGGTCCGCTTCTTGACCTCGTCCCGCTTCGCGCCGTACTCGGCCTCCAGGGCCTCCAGGGCCTTGTTCCTCCGGTCCTCGACCTCCTTGAGGAGTGCGTCTACGCCCATCATGGGAATAGACAGCCCCTTAGAGGATGTTGAGGAGCAGGATTACTCCGAGAACGAAGCCGATGATCCACAGCGTCTCCGGGATGACGAAGAAGAAGAGAACTTGGCCGAACTTCTCGGGTTTCTCAGCTATAATTCCCATGCCCGCGGCGCCGATGCCCTGCTGGGCGATACCGGTTCCTATCAGACCGCCGGCCATCACGATGGCTGCGGCGAGTGCAAGCTCAGGACTAACTACTGCCATTTGAAACTCTGTGCTTCCGTTCCTTTGGTGAACCGTATTTATGGATATCTATGCAAATGTAAGCGGTTCTGCTAATTCTAATTGCGCAAAATCTCGAACGGGCGGGCCCATGCCCTTAAGTAAGGCGGGGGTTCTCGCGGAGGCGTGTCCAGCGTAAGGACGTTCTTCCGTCACTGCCCGTCGTGCGGCCGGAGGTTCGAGGTCAGACTCGTGAGGAAGAAGTCTGTGGGCGAGGAAGACATCCCCGAAACCCTGAGGAAGGCGGCCGGTGGATACATCAATCCTGCGCCGGCATTAATGACGGAGGACAAGCCGGTGGTCGTCGACATAGAGGAGTTCCAGTACACCTACAGGTGCCAGCACTGCGGGCACGAGTGGACGGAGGCCCACGAGACGGAGCGCACGTTCGACGTGCCCAAGGGCTACACCGGAGACTGACCGACGGCCCGGGCGGCTCAGGACGTCAGGAGCAGGATTGCCTTCGCGACCTCGCCGTCGGACTGCTCCAGCGCCGCGACGGCCTTCTCGCGCGTCACGTTCGCCTGCTGCTGGACGAGCGTGATGTCGTCGTCGGAGAACTTCTTGACCTCCCTCTCGACCTCCTCGACCTCTCCCGCGACCTGGAATACGCGGTTCCCCTGGAAGTTGACCTCAGAGACCGAGGCCCCGGCGATGACCATGTCCTTGGTGCGGGTCCTTATGATGACCTCCTCGACGTCCGGGACCTCCTTCTGGTTGATGCCCATCCGCTCCATCATCCGCCTCGCGTTCCTGTCGTTGATCTTCATTCCCATGCAGAGCGCCTGACCTCCGCTTCGCGTGCGTCCAGCCTTAAAGTCATCGTTGACGGAGGCCGGGCGCGCTCAGGCGCCCTGAGGTCCCTTGGCGCTGTCCCTGGTCTTGACGGCCACGCCGTGCTTGAACTGGCGCATGAAGTCTCCGTGGACCTTCGCGCTCCCCACCGCTATGACCCTGCCGGCGGGGTCGAGGACGGCGACCTCCCCCGAGGGGAGGACGTGCTTCCCGACGTGGGCGACGAACTTGCAGAAGACCGACCTCCCCTCGCTCACGAACTCGACCGCATCCTGCTCCACGACGACCGAGTTCTGGGCGTACGCCTTTGACTTGATCAGCAACGTGGCGCCGTAGTAGGTCGGGGATATCGTCCCGTTCGGACGGATGGTCGCGAAGAGCTTGTCGCCGTGGAAGACCTGCTTCAGCCTGTCCGATTTCTTCGAGTAGACGAACCTGAGGCCCGTCTTGGGCAGGGCCCTGCTCGTCCCGACTCCGAACTCGTAGTCGAGCATGGTGGAGAACTGCTTCCTGCCTTCGAGTAGCCTCATTTTTCCCTTGGGCCAGGTGTTTCGGGCCTATCTAAAAATCTGCGACCCGGCGGCCCTGGGGCGAAGACTTTAAGGCGAGTTCCGGGGCACACACAAACGTGAAAGCCGCGTGTGAGGTATGCGGTTCCCCCCTTCGAGCCTCTCCAAACAGAGTCGAGATAGACGGAGCCATAATGGTCGTCTGCAACAACTGCGCGAAGCTGGGCAAACAGATAGGGCCGGGCGCGCCGGTCATGTCGGTCATCTCTAACAGGGTTGTGCGTTCCAATCCTGTGCGGGTCAACCCTGCACAGAACGCCCTCAGGAACATGGCGCAGAGGCCCACGGAGCAGGAGTACGAGGTGGACCCCGAATACAACTTGCTCATCAGACAAGCTAGGGAGAAGCTGGGCCTCTCGCAAGACCAGCTCGGGAACCTTCTCAACGAGAAACCCTCCGTGATCAAGATGGTCGAGTCGAAGAAGCTGAAGCCCGACATCACTCTCACGAGGAAGCTGATGCACGAGCTGAAGATCAATCTGTTAGTCTCCCTCTCCGAGCTCGAGGGCGGCAGGCCGACTGGAATCTGAGCGCCAACAAAGCGCTGCTGGTCACGCGCCCCGACAAAGACACGGTCGAGGAGGCTGAGGCGCTCGCGGTGGCCGCGGGATACGAGCCGGTCGGCCTCGTCACCCAGGGATACCTACACCACGCAAAGTACGGGGTGGGGAGCGGGAAAGCGGAGGAGCTCGCCCTGGCCGTGAGGGAGAAGGGCGCCGACATTGTCCTCTTCGACTCGGCGCTGCGGGCCTCGCAGGCCTACGCCCTCGCCAAGCTGTGCAAGGTTGAGGTCAAGGACAGGGAGAAGGTGATCCTGGAGATATTCGCGATGAGGGCCTCCACCGCGGAGGCCAAGCTGCAGGTCCAGCTCGCCGAGCTCGAGTACGAGCTCCCCAGGGCGAGGGAGAGCGTCAAGATGGCGAGGCAGGGCGAGCAGCCCGGGTTCTTCGGCCTGGGCAAGTACGAGGCCGACGTCTACACCAGGATGATGAAGAGCCGCGTCTCGACCCTCAAGAAGAAGGTGGAGGGCGTCGCGAAGAGGAGGGAGATATTCCGCGAGCACAGGAGGAAGCTCGCCTTCCCGACCATCGCGCTGGCGGGCTACACGGCGGCGGGGAAGACCAGCCTCTTCAACCTCCTCACCGGGGAGTCGAAGAGCGTCGACGCAGGGGTCTTCACCACGCTCGCGCCCACGACCAGGGCGGTCATGGTGGGGGAGAGGAAGACCCTGCTCACGGACACTGTCGGGTTCATCAGCAACCTCCCCGCGTACCTCGTCGAGTCCTTCAAGTCGACCCTCGAGGAGATATCCTACGCGAGCATAGTCTTCCTCCTGCTCGACGTGAGCCAGTCGGCCGAGAAGTTCATCCGGAGCTACGAGAGCTCTGCCCAGGCCCTCTCCGACCTCATGGTCAAGCCCTCGAGGGCGATATTCGTGCTCAACAAGTGCGACCTCGCGCCGGCCGAGCTCATAGAGGAGAGGAAGAGGGAGCTCGGCCCCGTCGACGTCGTGGAGGTCTCCTCGAAGACCGGCCAGGGTGTGGAGGACCTGCTCAGGCTCGCCGACGCCAAGCTCAGGGAGGTGGCCGAGGAGGAGGGGATCGAGGGCAAGGTGCCCCTCTGAGTTGGGCCTGAAGAGCGTCAGGGTCGTCAGGGTCGGGCACAGATACGTCCGGGACTACCGCACGCTGACCCACCTGTGCCTGGTCTCGAGGGCGCTCGGGGCGGAGGCGATCTACCTGGAGGAGGTCGAGAAGGAGCTTCAGGAGACGGTGGCGGAGGTCGACCGCACCTGGGGCGGGGACTTCGCCGTCGTCGAGGGGAAGTGGAGGCGGGTCTTCCAGGACGCCAAGGCGGAGGGGAGGGCGATAGTCCACCTGACGATGTACGGCACCCCCCTGCAGGACGATATAGGTGACCTGAGGAAGCACGACAGCTTCCTGATCGCGGTCGGAGGGCCCAAGGTGCCCGGAGAGGTCTACAGGCTCGCGGACTACAACGTCGCGGTGACCTCGCAGCCCCACTCAGAGGTGGCGGCCCTCGCGATAACCATCCACGAGCTGCAGAAGGGGGAAGAGCTTAAGAAGGTGTTCGGCGGTTATAAGCTAAGGATAGTCCCTTCTGCTAAAGGAAAACGGGTAGAACAGAAAACGTGAAAATAGAATACGAGGACACTTTCGTGAAGGTCGCAGGCCTGATCGGGGGCCCGGACTACGTCAGGGTAGCTAGGGCTCTGCTAAACAACGAGAACGCCACGGACGAAGAGATCGCCTCGGCGACGGGGCTAAAGATAAAGACGGTGAGGAAGGCGCTCTACGACCTCTTCGGGAGGAGCCTAATATCGGGCGTCAGGGTCAGGGACCCGAAGAGGGGCTGGTTCGTCTACAGGTGGAAGGCCCAGCGCGACCAGACTGACGGCTTCATCCAGACCCAGAAGAAGAAGATCCTGAACAGGCTGAAGCAGCGCCTAGACCACGAGGAGACGCGCGAGTTCTACTTCTGCGGGACGCCGACCTGCGTCACCAGGACATTCGAGGAGGCGATGGAGACATTCTTCAAGTGCCCGACCTGCCAGAGGCCGCTCAACAGGATAGACAACACCGAGCTGAAGGAAGCGCTCAGATGGAAGATAAACCAGCTCGAAGAAGACATCACGATCACAAAGTAGCCGCCCACCCCCGGCGCGGACTTATAGACGCCCCACGAAGAGCGTGAGCCGATGATCCCCAGCGCGCAACAGGCGTTGGCCCTCCACGAGAAGTACGGGAGCAACGACAGGATAGTCAGCCACTGCCAGGCCTGCGCCAAGATCTCGAAGGCCCTCTCGGAGAGAGCGGTCCAGCGGGGGCTGCCCGTGAACGAGGAGGCGGCGGTCGCGGGCGCGCTCCTGCACGACATCGGGCGGAGCCAGACCCAGACGGTAGCCCATGGATACGTGGGCGCAGGGATCCTGGAGAAGGAGGGCGTCGACCCGGTCGTCGTGGAGATAGTCAGGAGGCACGTCGGCGCGGGCATCTCGCCGGAGGAGGCAGCCGCGCTGGGCTTCCCTCCGGGGGACTACATCCCGAGGACGCTCGAGCAGAAGATGGTGGGCTTCGCGGACAAGATGCTAGACGGGGACAAGGCGAGGCCCTTCGAGGAGGAGGTCAAGCGGTTCGTGAAGAAGGGGCACGACGTCCAGAGGCTGAGGCGGCTCAAGGAAGACGTTGATGCGGCGGTCGGCGCGGACGCGGAGAAGCTCGTGTTGTCTGGAAACTCTAGTTAGGCCATTTTCACGCTTTTTTTCTCACAGTCGTGCGTAAGGAAACGTGGTGATGTAGACCGACGCAGAGGCCCGTGAATTGGAATGAAATTGAATCTCGTAGACTCCGAGAAGGATATAAGGGTCAGAAATCGGTCTTTCGAAACAGCGAGGTGGGGAAGCCAGGTTATCCCGGCGGGCTCATAAGTCCAGAAATGGACTTGAGGGACCCGCAGAGCGGTGACCGGAGTAAATCCGGCCGTAAGTTCAAAGGAGGGGTAACCCTCTGAAACTCCACCCCTCGCTATTATTCTATACACTTAGGCCATTTTTCGGTTCTGTTAACTTCACTGGCCGCGACGGTCAATTTGGCCGCCGTTACAGGTCTGGACATGGGAGGCGGCCTGAATGGCTGGACATGGCCGACGGCGGTTTCTCTTGGAAGTTAAGACAACATTCGCAATTTTCGGCGGATTCGCCGTAGCTAGCATTCTGATTGCTCCAATTCAACCTGACCCTGCTGTGGTTCTCGGGTGCTTCTGTAGTCTCGCAGTCATCGGCATCCGGCTAACTTCCGCCCGCAAACCCCCATTCGGACTCGGCAAGCACAGCCAACACTGCGATGGCGCTCAAGAAGAAAATCGGGGGTCCTCCCTGAGCCTTAGCCGCCGAGACGACGTAGTTGACAATCGAATCGATGATGACCGTCCCGACCACGATTAGGAGAAAGAAGGCCAAGAACCCATTGTCCTTTCGATTGAAAACTGTTGTCGAGCCCAATCTTGACATACCCTTCCCCTGCTCGATAAGGCCCGTCATTATCACATCGAATGCTATATAAGAGACAAGGGCTCTCGAGGCTGAAGACCCACAGGGTGGTCGCGGCCCTCGCCGAGAGAGGCATCGTCCACGTCGAGAAGCGCGGCAACTCCAACGAGGTGACCCTCGCGAAGTGGTTCCTCGAAGGGATGGAAGAATGAAAAAATGCCCGCTTCGGCGAGTCCTGTCCTCCGAAACCCCGTCCCTGGCTACTTGCTCTTCATGAGCGCCCGCTCTTACCCTTAAATCAGGGCAACGGCTTTGATTGAATGGGTTGATGAAACTCGCCCACATCCTAGGTGCGGGTTCGGTCACGCGCAACGTGGACGGGATGGGACGTGATGTGGCACGATGAGCGGCGACAAGGTTCCGCACAGAATCCTGGTCGGGTACGACGGCTCGGAGGAGGCGTCCCGGGCCCTTGAGTTCGCAATCGGGCTCGCCGGGGAGGGAGGCCTAGAGATACACCTGGCCTACGTCGTCCAGGCTCCTCCCGGCATGTTCGCACCTGTGCTAGACGAGGTGATGGACTCAATCAGAGCCGCGGGAGAGGAGACGCTCGCAAGCGGGGCGAGGCACGCAAGGAACAGTCTAGTGAAACCGATAACCCACCTCGAGAGCGGCAACCCGGGAGAGGCGCTCTTGAGGCTGGCAGAATCGCTGAAGCCTGAGCTCGTCGTCCTCGGCGCGACGAGGCACTCGTTGTCGGAGAGGCTTCTCGGCACGGTCTCCTCGACGTTTCTCAAATCGAGGAAGTACCCTCTCCTCGTGGTGCCCTGAGGCGCTGAGGGCTACCCCACGGTGTACAGGATGTAGAGGAGGACGAAGACGAACGCGACCATTATGTAGACGATGTATAGGCTCAGCTTACCTGGCATCGCCTTCCTGCTGACCCAGGAGGAGAGGGCGAGCGTCCACTTGGCAAGAAGGTCGTAGAAGCGCTTGAAGACGTCCAAGACTTCGAGCTCCACGACATACTCCTCCGGGGACAGGATGACCGTGCGCGTGACCATCCCCACCTTCACGACGTTCTCCTTGGTCCTGAAGAGGAAGCGTAGCATTATCCTGATCGGGGTGCTGAAACCGAACGAGTCGTAGAGGTCGGCCGAGCTGGTCGGCTGAGCCATCCCCGCGAACCATCCCTGAGCTCGACGAAGTCGCCACGGGCCGCCAAGGCGCGAAATCGCTAGCGGGACGGCGAGGAGGGCGAGCATGAAGACCGCCGTGAAGGTCGGCGAGAAGCCGCCGAAGGGGCTGCCAGAAAGTATCACGAACCCAGCGGGTATCCCGAGAAGCCCAGTCACGAAGAGGCTGTAGACGGACTCGTGCAGGATTTGGACCGACGCGGTGGAGGCGAGGAAGAATATCGCGGGAGCCCCGACCCCCACCCCGATCACGAGGGCGGCGAAGTAGAGGAGGCTGCCCTCGATGAAGCGACCTCCGCGGTCCTCGTCCTTCGCCCCGGCTTGGCTCTTTCTGTCCACCGACCACAGGACGCCGAACCCGTAGACCTTGGTCATGGCCACTATGATGATCCCAGCCGCCAGCGCGGTGACCGCCCCCACGAGCGTCCCGACAATCTGGCTCGTGAGGTCTCCGTACCTGAAAGACTGGAAGAGCACCTCGAGAATCATCCACTCGGAAACCCAGCCGGCGAGGGGAGGGGCCGCGGCCAGGGAGAGGACGGTGAACGCGCCGGCGAAGACGGCCGCGCGGCTGCGCATCGGGCTGACCTTGCCGGGGTTGTTCAGGTCGAAGCTGGACTTCAGCTTGCTCATCCACCCGTTGATCAAGAAGAGGGAAGCCTTGGCGGTGGAGTGCGAGAAGGCGTGATACAACGCTGCGATTACCGCAAAGTCGGCCAGGAGCGTGAGGCCATAGTAGGAGGCCAACATGTAGGCCCCGACCGCGAGTATGATGAGCCCGTTGTTCTCTATCGTGCTGTAGGCCGGGAGGCCCTTCGAATGCTCGGAGACCGATGCGAAGAGCGCCCCCAGGAGCGCGGAGACCCCTCCTATGATGAGGGCCAGCCACCCCCACCACAGCTGATACACCGCCAGGTAGGAGACGACGTCCAACAGGCCGAAGACCCCCATGAGCGTCAGGGTGGCCGAGAGGAGCGCGGAGGCGTTGGAGGGGGCGCTTGAGTGCGCGATGGGGAGCCACTCGCTCATGTGGAAGGGCGCCACGCCCATCTTCAGTCCGAACCCCACGAGGGCAGCGACGAAGACCCACGACCCAATCGACCCCACCGCGCCGATGGGGGAAGGACCCAGGAAATCGAAGCTCCCGACGGAGCTGAAGAGCCCGGCGAACGCGAGCATGATGAAGACGGTGCTCGCCTCGCCGAACGCCAGGAATAGGAACGCCGCGTTGCGCACCCCCTCTCGGCTGCCCCTGCCCTCGAGTATCATGAAGAAGGAGGCGATGGTCATCGACTCCCAGCCAATCAGGAAAGTCACGGCGTCGCCGCTTACCAGGATGACCACCATGGAGAGAATGGTGAGGAGCAGCAGCGAGGAGAGCCCGCCCGGGTAGTCATCGTCGTACCTCACGGAGTAGAGGCAGGTGCCGAGCCAGACGAGGGACGAGATGAGCAGGAAGTACGAGTTGAACTGGGAGATTGCGACCTCGGCTGAGCTCGCGGGGGTTAGCTGCCAAAGGGAGAAGGTCGCGGCCTCCCCGCCGAGCAACACCGACAGGGAGAGCACGACCCCAATGAAAGATCCAACGACCCCTAGCGAGTAGGCAGCCCTCTTCGAGAACGGGCCCGAGAGGATTCCGAGGGCGTATGCGAGGAGGACGCCGGCCAGCATTACGAACTGCAGGCCTTCCGAGATCAAGGCTGGCTCGCCACCTCCCGCGCCGCCGGCCGCTTCTCCAGCCTCCCCATCGCTAGCAGCAGCCCCTCAAGTACCTGGATGGGCGTGGGCGGACAGCCGGGTATGACCACGTCCACGGGGACCGCGTCGCCCACCGGAGAGACGAAGCCCTCTGTCTTCTGGAAGACGCCCCCGCTAATGGCGCAGGCTCCCACCGAGATGACGAACTTCGGCCCCGGCATGCTCTCGTAGGTCCTCTTCAGTGCGTCTACCATCGCCGCGTTTAGCGCCCCGACGACCACCAGGGCGTCGGCGTGCTTCGGGGAATTCGTGAAGAAGATGCCCAGCCTCGTCAGGTCGTAGTATGGGTTGGAGAGGTTCAGGACCTCGAGGTTGCACGCGTTGCACGACCCCACGTCGATCATCAGGATGTGGAGCGACCTCCTGAACCCCCGGCGCCTCGCCTCGAGGCCAGACTTGACGCTCGCCTGGAGGGCCGCGGTCCCGCGCACCTCGGGGCCGGCGAACTCGAACCCCGCGCCTGTGCACCTTCTGCAGTAGACGCACCTACCGAGGTCGACGGCCCTCTCTGTCGCACGCCCGTCCTTGATGGCGCCCGTCGGGCAGAGCCTCTCGCCCTCGGCCCAGTCGGAGCGATCGGTCGCGGTGGGGGGAGCAGAGGTCTGGGGTATCTCTTCTGCGGTCGGCTTCGCCTTGGGGAAGCCGCTCGTGAGGATGCCTTTCTTCACGCCCCTGAGAATCCAGACCTTTGGCAACCCATCTCACCTGTCCGAGTCCGCGAACGACAGCCCGTAGCTCTCGAAGGCGAACTGGAAGTCCGTGAACACATTCCCCTCCAGGCTCCTCGCGAAAGGCAGCCAGTTTACGAGCGAGGCCGGCCTGACATGGAGGCGCGAGACCCGCCCCTGGTCGTCAAGCTGGACCACATGGATAAGGTCCCCGCTGGGGCTCTCTGTCCTGCAGAAGGAGAACTTACCCCGATCCTTGCCGCTCTCCGATGACTGGCGCGCCGCGGCGCCGTCGGACGGCATCTTGTCAAGGAGCTCGCTCAGCACGACCGCGCTCGTCTGGATCTCCCTGAGCCTCACCATCGTCCTAGCCATCGTGTCCTCGCCGCGGTCCGTCTCGATGTTGACGAAAATGTCCTGGTAGGGCTCTATGGGGTACGTGAGCCTATCGTCCCACTCCACGCCGGACCCTCGCGCGCAGGGGCCGACCGCCCCAAGGCTCAGGGCGTCGTTCTTCGCCAGCTTCGCCGTCCCCTGGAGCCTGTCGAGGAAGATCCTCGAGGTGAGGAAGTAGTCTACGAGCTCCGCGAACTCCCTGGTGATCGAGCGTATCGACTCCAGCAGCGCCTTCCTGCCGTCCTTCGAAAGGTCTGGCCGCACCCCTCCCACGCGGTTGAGGCCGAAGAGGTACCTGTGCCCGAAGTGCTTCGCGTTGAGCCTGAGGACGCTCTCCCTCAGGGCGTTCGTCTGGGCGGTGGCCACGTTCTGGGAGGCCGCCTCGGAGAGGCGGCCGAAGACGTAGAGGTGGTTGTATATCCTCTCGAGCTCGACGGCGGCCGCCCTCGTCCACCTCGCCTGGGAGGGGGCCTCGAGGCCCAGCGCATCCTCGACCGCCGTCACGAAGCAGGTGGAGTAGGACGCCGAGAAGTTGCCCGCCGACCTCTCGACGAGGAGGAGGGCGTCGTCGGGCTTCGACCCGACCACCGCGCGCTCCACCCCTCGCTTCTTGAAGTTCACCTGTGGGATGACCTTGACGACCCGCTCCCCGTAGGTCACGAGCTTGAAGCCCCCGGCCTCCGGGACTCCCGAGGTCACCGGCCCGTACCCGAACGTGAACACCCCGAACCCCTCCACCTTGCTGCCCGTGTCGAGGTCGATGGGGGCGCCCGGGCTCGCTTCCTCCCCCTTGAGGAGTAGCCCAATCTCCTCGCCCAGCCTCTGGGGCACCTCGCTGAGCAGGGTCCTGTTGTTCTGGGTGTCTGTGAGGAGGGCGAGGGTGTCGCCGCCCACGCGGAAGATGGTCGAGAGCTGTATCGGGCCGCTCGCCTCGTCGACGCGCCTCATCTCCACGAACTTGGGAATCAAGCCAATCCGCTCCTCCCTAGAGCCCCGCTCCCGCGATCGCCTGGGATATCTCGGGGACCATGTAGAGGCCGATCGCGAGGGAGACCGTCAGGTTGACGAGGGGGACCGCGATGGAGAGCCAGCTCTCCTTCTGGAGGCCCGGCTGGGCCGACCCGTCCTCCTGGAGGGGGGGCCTCTGCCCGAACACCATCCGGATTGCCTGGCTGTTTAGGCCGACGAAAGTGTACACGTATGCCACGGCGAGGAGCACCACGACCAAGAAGTCCCCGGCCTGCATCGCCTGGGAGATTATCAGGAACTCCCCGATGAAGACGCCGAAGGGTGGCGCTCCAGTCACCGCGAGGCAGGAGAGAGTGAAGAGGGAGCCGCTGACCTTCAGCCGGCCTATCACCCCCTGCACGGCCGCCATGCTCTTGCTGTTGAACGCGACGAGGATGTTCCCCGCCTCGTAGAACGCGGAGGACTTTGCGAACGCGTGGGCCACCACCTGGATGACGGCGCCGACCGCCCCTACCCCTCCCAGCGCGAAACCGACTAGGATTATCCCCATGTTCTCCATGCTCGAGTACGCCAGCATCCGCTTGTAGTTCCTCTGAGTCCCCATTATCACCGCAGCGAGAAGGGCCGTGAAGACGCCGAACCCTATCAGGAGGTTCCTCATCGCCTCGAAGGCGGGGGAGCCATCGAGCAGGACGAACGTGCGGAGGAGAGCGTAGATTGACGTGGGAAGCAGTATCCCCGAGAACATGGCGCTGACCGGAGACGGGGCCTCGCTGTGCGCGTCAGGGAGCCACGCGTGCATAGGGGCTATCCCCGCCTTCGTCCCGTAGCCGACCAGGGCGAACCCCACCGCCACCGCCATCACGAGGTCGCTCGCGGCCGTCCTGGTGAGGAGGACGGAGATGGTCAGCGTCCCCTGCGAGTAGAACACGAGTATCACCGAGAGGAGCGACGCCACCAGGCCGGCGGAGACGAGGAGGGTGTACCTCCAGGCGGCCTCCACGCTCGTCCGTTCCCGCTCGAGGGCGACGAGGAGGGCGCTCGTCACCGTGGTCGCCTCGACGGCTATCCAGACGAAGCCTAGGTCGTTGACGGTCACGGCGAGGAGCATGGTGAACACGAAGAGGTCGAGGAGAGAGTAATACCACCTGAACCTGATGAGCGGCTCCTTAATCCTCTTGAGGTAGAACACCGAATAGGCGACGGACGTCAGGTAGATCGAGGATATCGTGATGACCATCGTGCGCGTGAGGCCATCCGCGTAGAAGTAGCCGAAGACGCCCGACGTGGCGAGCGCAAGCATCGCGAGCGCTGCCCCGACGGTGAGGACGGCCGCGGCGAGGGAGGACGCTACCTCCACCCCCTCGCGGGGAAGGAGCGACATCAGGGCCGCCGCGGCCGGGGCGGCGAGCAGGAGAACGAAGACTAGAGTCTGGTCCGTGTTTTCACCCGCTCAGCTGCTCCAGGTCGGGGGCCTCAAGGGTCTGGAGCACGTTTCTCGTGGCGGAGAGAAGGACTCCAACGAGCACCACCCCGAGGATGTCAAGGACGACTGCGAACTCTATCAGCAAAGGTATGGACGGGGCGATGAGCGCTCCCGCGAAGAGCACCGCATTCTCCTCTTCGAGGAACCCCGTCATCTGCATCAGCGCGTTCCTCCTCGTGACTATCAGGAGGAACCCGAGAAGGAGGAGGACGAAGGGGACGGAGATGAGGGGGTTGGGGAGGATTGGGAGCAGGACCGCTCTGAAGACGGCGTAGCCGCCGATGACCATTATCACCCCGAGGATGACCAGCGAGGGTATGCGCTGCGCCGTCCCCGTCTCCCTCAGGCTGTGCCGGAAGGCCTGAACCTGGCGCAGCATCACCGTGGGTATCAGGACACCCCTGACCACCGCGGTCACCCCGGCGAGGTAAAGGAGGTTGAGGTCGCCCGACTGGACGAAGAGGACCGAGAAGAGGGTGGTGAGCATGAAGGACTGGATCGATATCGCCCTTATCGTGGGGTCGACGAAGGTCTGGCCCTGCATGTAGAGGGCAGAGAGGAGAATCACGATGCCCAAGAGGCCCAGGATGTCGGCTGAGATCGTGGGGACGACGGCCATGGGCTACGCGAACCCTCCTCCGACCAAGAACAGCGCTATCACCGAGAGCAGTCCCAGGCTGAACGAGATGGCCAGGAAGTCCAGGATCTTGAAGAGCCGCAGCTTGGCCAGCGACTCCTCGATTATCACTATCGCTCCGACTAGCACGAGGAGCTTGAGGAAGAGCGTCCCGACCGAGTAGAAGGCGCCCTCCACGCTTACGGAGCTCGACATGAACCAGGGGATGGCGAAGACGTTGAGGAAGACCGACATCAGCAGGAACTGCTTCATATAGCCTCCCCACTTTGAAAGGGCGAGGAGCTTCCCGGAGTACTCCATCACCTTGGCGTCGTCCAGCATCCCGAGCTCCATCAACCCGGCGCTCTCCACGGGCAGCCGCCCCGTCTCCACGAGGAGAAGCATGAAGAACGCGGCCATCACCAGGACGTGGGTCGGCGCCAGATACCACGAGGGGGAGCCGGCGAGGAGGTTGTTGGTGACGTAGGGGTTGTTCGTCCCCGAGATGGCGGCCACGCCGAAGAAGACCATTATCAGTGTCGGCTCAGCAAGGGCCGTGAAGGAGGCGCTCCTGCTCGCCCCCATCGCAGTGTAGTTGGTGCGCGCGTCGATGGCGGCGATTATCCCCACGATTCCCGCCACACCGAACATCAGCGCGCCTCCCAGCAGGTCGAGCAGGATGCCATAGGGGAGGGCGTAGGGCGTGACCACGGGGACGACCAGGGCGATGACCAGGTACGCGCTGATGGCCACGAAGGGTGCCAGGACGAAGAAGGCCGACGCCCTCTCCGGGACGACCACCTCCTTCCTGAGGAGCTTCGCCAAGTCATAGTAGGGCTGTAGGACGGGCGGCCCGTGCTTCGACTCAATCATCGCCTTCATGCGGTTGATTATGCCCGCGATGAGGGGCGAGATGAATAGGACTGTGCCCACCTGTATGACATTTATCAACTGGAGGGTGAGCTCGTCGCTCATTCGGCATCTCTCCGCACGCCGGGCTCGCCCCCGAGGCGCCTAGTCCCCTTGCGACCACGCGGGAGAGCATGCCCACTGGGAGAGCTCGTCGCCGCTAGGCATTCTGCGTTATACTCCATCGTCTACCATTCCCGCTCGCTTGTGTTGTTTAGTAGAAGCTATTGGCTCACAGTTTCTTGCGAGCGGTTATGGCGAGCTTCACCGCCGACATGGTTTGGGGCGGATTCAATCTTAAGCTTTTCGAACGCGGTCCTGATGCGGGGCGACCAGGAGCGCCGACCCTGGATCCGTGATGCCCAGACATTGAGAGGCCACGGCTGAGCCGGCACCAACGAAGACGAAAAGGAAAGTCCCGAGGACCTCGGCGACGCACCTCCTCCCCAGGCCTGGGTTGTCCGACAACTGAGGCGTTCTCCTCGTCCGGGTGGGAGTCGCGCTCTCTTAACGTTTGTCGCGGGAATTTCGGCGGTCAGGTCGTCACGGGGGCGGTTGGGGCGGGACTGGGGGCGGCCCCGAGGAATATGCGGTCATACAGGTCCTCTCCGTAGCTGGTCTCCAGCGGCTCCCCTTCGACAACCTTGAAGGTGCGCTCTCCGCCCGCCTTCCTCTCGGCCCGGAGGAAGACCGCGTTGGCCATCTTCTTCTCGTACAGGCTGTGCGCGAACTCGTACTGATGGGTGACGAAGAAGACCTTGACCCGCCTCTCGAGCAGCGCGCCGACTATCTGCCTCGAAATCTCCGAGCCCTCCCTTTCGTTGGTGGCAGCGAACGACTCGTTAAACAGCACCGCGGAGTCCGAGGACAGGTTGTCCACTATCTCGCTCATCCTCCTCAGCTCCTCATCAAGCTTGCCGCTCCTCATCGTCGTGTCCTCCTCCCGCTTGAAGTGCGTGAACAGGCCCTCGCTCAGGTCGGAGGTGAAGGACTTGGCCGCGACGAACGCGCCGCACTGCATCATCAGCTGGGCCAGCCCTATGCTCCGCAGGAGGGTCGACTTGCCGCCCCGGTTCGCCCCTGTGATGACCACGAGGTCCTTGCCCTCGGCGTTCAGGTCGTTCGGCACCACCCTCTGGTTCAGCTTCAGGGTCAGGCACGCGTCGTAGAGCCCCTCGAAGGAGAGGGCTCTTTCGCCCCTCGCCCGCGGGGTGGG
>Ga0335081_10006935_pt1 | contig 18067 bp, 17 predicted proteins | sample Lox_Sample_35_FD_206713 | JGI IMG/M metagenome (GOLD analysis project Ga0335081, IMG submission 206713) | Soil microbial communities from Loxahatchee National Wildlife Refuge, Florida, United States - Lox_Sample_3.5 | ecosystem: Environmental > Terrestrial > Soil > Wetlands | place: USA... | reverse complement strand
ACATCCGTCAATACAACAACGAGCCGAAGCCGGTGAAGTGGAAGTACTTCGATCCATCACGCCGAATCAGTTCGGATTCAGTTGTTACAGTCCACTAGTGTGTTGCATCCATCGGTTGAATCCGCGGTGAAAAGCAGCCAATCGATACCGGAGTACGCCCGGGCTCGTGCTGGCGCCGAAATTGCCGCTCCGACACATTCAACAAATCGGCCGCCTCCTGCTGGCTCAGCCGCCGCTCGGTCCAGCGGTCGTACACCTCTTCAAAGCGCATGGTCCTGATCTCCTGTAACACTCTCGCCCGGCCCAAGGTCACCCCTTTCTCGGAGGCCAACCTTAAACCGGACATTTCATGTGTTACCTGGACCGGACATTCCTCATGTTACTAACACACCCAGGACGGCGCTCTTGTCCGTCTGAACGAGTTGTGCCACGATGCGCCGAACTCCATCCCGCCGGGCCATGGATCTCAAGCACTCGCTGTTTACACTGGCAGTCTGTTGTGTTTCGTCAACCGTTTCGGCGGCGAGCTATGTCTACAAGGGTGCGCCGTATACGCTCGTTCAGGATTTTGCCGGTCCCTGTGGGGAGGGACCGTGCGCGAACTACGTCATTGGCGAGAAGGTCACGGGACAGTTCACGACCGCCGTCCCGTTGGCGCCCAATCTTTCGAATCAGAATATCCTTCCGAGCGTGACGAGCTATGCCTTCTCGGACGGGGTCGACACGTACTCCAGCGCCGATCCGAATGCCAGGGTCGATGATTTCGTCGTCAGCACCGACTCGAACGGAAACATCAGCGCGTTCGACGTCATGCTCATAATCTGGCAGACTGGTACGAGTCCGCATGCTGCGGGCGACCGCGTGGCGCGCTTCGCCGTTTCCTCTTCCTTCGAGGACCTCGCGGAAAACGACGCACCGTGCGTGGTGATCGTGACCGCACCGAGTGGGGCATCGGATGCCTGCGTCACTTTCGCCCCCGATGGGTCGACGAGCTTGAGCGAAGCGAACACGTACGGAGCGTTCTCCATCGTGACCGCGCCGGCGCCCGTTCCGACCCTTTCCGGATGGGCGATTCTCTCGCTATTCCTGTTCGTCGCCGGCATTGCGCGTCTAGCTCTGAGCACGGTTTAAAGAACTCGGCGCCTTCCCGCGTGCTGCTGGAATGACCGGAACTGGCCGGTCTGCGACCTTCTCAGGACCGCTTTACTCGTCGCTCCGTGCGAGAATCGAGAGGATGCGGCGGCCCTGCTAAAAACCCTTGGCGCCGGGTCCCGCATCATCCTCGGGAGGCGGCGTCGAGGGGGAATTTATTTGCGCCGTGCATGGGCCGAGGGTACATTAGTTCATTCGCGCGGCTGCGTCTGAAGGTTGCATCCTAGGCGTGAAATCGCGCGCGGGTCGCGCGAGAAACGGAACAAGCCATGCGTTGGGACGATTTCCGCCGCAGTGACAACGTCGAGGACGCCGGCAGCGGCGGCGGATTTCCCTTCGGGGGCGGCTTCCGGCTGGGCAGCGGCGCGATCATCGCCGTCGTCGTCATCAGCCTGCTGCTCGGCAAGAATCCGCTCGAAATCCTGGGACTGCTGGAGTCGGCGGCCCCGCCGCCGTCGCAGGTCTCGGTTCAGCCCGCGTCCGGCGCCGCGCAGCCGAACGACCCTCAGCGCGACTTCGTGCGCGCGATCCTCGGCGACACGGAGGACTTCTGGAGCGCGGAGCTGGCGCGCCACGGCGTACGCTACCAGCCGCCGAAGCTGGCTCTCTTCCACGGCCAGGTCGGCTCCGCGTGCGGCTTCGCCAGCGCGGCCATGGGGCCGTTCTACTGCCCGGGCGATGAGCGGGTCTACCTCGACTTGAGTTTTTTCCGCGATCTTTCCCAGCGTTTTGGCGCCCCCGGCGACTTCGCCCGCGCCTACGTCATCGCGCACGAGATCGGCCACCACGTGCAGAACCAGCTCGGGCTCATGCAAAAAGTGCAGGAGCGCAGCGCCAACGCCAGCGAGCGCACCCGCAACGCGCTCTCGGTTCGCCAGGAGCTGCAGGCCGACTGCTTCGCCGGCGTCTGGGGACACTCGGCGCAGCAGCGTGGGGCACTCGACACGAGCGACATCGAGCAGGGTCTCGCCGCGGCCGCGTCGGTCGGAGACGACCGGCTGCAGCAGCAATCGCGCGGCTACGTCGTGCCGGAATCGTTCACGCACGGCTCCTCGGAGCAGCGCGTGCGCTGGTTCCGCATCGGTCTCGCGACTGGCGACCTGCGCCGCTGCGATACGTTCGCCGCTGCCAGCCTCTAACGATAGCGTGTCGGCTGTCGGTGGGTACGAGGCACCAGCGGACCGGCTTGCTGCCCCCGATCTTTGGGCCTATAGTCACATCGCCGAAAGGAGGATCCCATGCCTAAGACACTCGCGGCTTTGTGCGGCGCGGTAGCAGTCGTCGGTTGCTCCTCGGTGCCGATGCAAAAAGTCGAAAGCAACTCCAGCTGCGATTACGCTCTGATGGCGAGGATCGAAGCGCAGCGCATGCCGGACCTCACGCATCGCTACTGGGTCAATTGTCCTCAGGTCGAGCCCGGGCGCAAGTCCTGATCGCTTTGCCAATGGAGTTGCCGAGCGCCTGCGTGCCCGATAGGTCCCGGAAGCGCTCGAGGATGGGTTGAACTGCCCCGGCTGCGGGGCTGCGATGAAAACGCGCGAGTTCGAGCGTCAGCCGCTCGGCGTTGTTCCGCTCGATTTCTGCTTCGCCTGCCAGCTTATCTGGTTCGAGAACTTCGAAAGTCAGCAGCTCGCGCCGGGCGGCGTCTTGCAGGTGTTCAAGGCGTTGAGCGAGCGGCAGGGAGTACCGCGCAATCCGCTGCCCGCCATGCTTTCGTGCCCGCGCTGCCAAGCGCGCCTGACGCTGACCCATGACCTGCAGCATACGACCCGCTTCACCTATTTCCGCTGCGGGTTCGGCCACGGGCATCTGACGCCGTTCTTCCAGTTCCTGCTCGAGAAGAGCTTCGTGCGCCCCGTCACCGGCCCGGAGCTCGCTCAGCTCAAGGCGAAGGTCAAGGCGATCCAGTGCTCCAACTGCGGCGCGCCGGTTGATCTCGAGCACGACGCCGCCTGCCGCTACTGCGGCTCGCCGGTCTCGATCCTGGATCCCGACGCCGCGGTGAAAACCGTCGACGCGCTCAACGCCGCGCAGACGCGGCTCTCGACGATCGACGTCGACAGGCTCGCCGAGGCGCTGCTAATGCCGCGACCTCCCGACGAGAGTCGGCCGCACCCGCTCGGCGACCTGGTCGCCGCTGGCTTCGCCGCCATCGCCGCCCGGTTGCTCTCGCCGAAGTAGGACAACCGCCGGTCGCGGCGGGTCGCGGGGCGCTGCTAGAATGGCGGCTTCTTTCCTTCACGAGGTCCAACGATGAACCCGCGTCCTTCCCTCGCGACGTTCGCCGCGCTTGCCGCTGCGCTGGCCGCGCCGGCGCTCGCGCAGACCGCCACCCCCGCGGCGGCGACCACGACAAGCCAGTCGTCGTTCACGGTGCCGCAGAATACCTGCACAGCGCCGAAGTTCCCCACCAAGTCCGAGGGTACCACCCAAGCGAACTACAACAAGGTTGTCGAGAAGTTCAACGCGGACTACAAGGCGTACGGCGAGTGCATCAAGAAATACGTCGAGGACACCAAGCTATGGGTGAAGGAGGTCGCCGACGCGGGCAACAAGGCGATCGACGAGTACAACAGGTACAACGCCGACCTGAAGGAGAAGCTCGCGGAGGAAAAGCAGTAACGGCGCCCGCGCTAGCGCGCGACGCTGCGATCGACGCCTTCCACCTTGCCATTGGCGCAGACGATCCGCAGCCTTCCCGCGTCCGATTCGTAGAAATATTCGATCGCGGGATCGCTGCCCGCATCGAGTGCCGGGACCTCGCGCTGGCGGGTCGGCGCACCCAGCGCCGACAGTACCTGCCGGCAGTCCTGACCGCGCGCCACCGCGCGATTGGCGGCGGGCTTGGCCTCGGTCGGCGGAGCGCTCGGAAGCCCCGCCTGCGCCAGCGCGGGAGCCGCTGCAGCAGTGCGGTCCGGCGCCGCGGCGGGCGGCGCGGCGGCGGTCGGCGCGGCGGCGGTCGGCGGTGCGGCCGTCGGCGGCGCGGCGGCGGTCGGCGCGGCGGCGGTCGGCGGTGCGGCCGTCGGCGGCGCGGCGACAGAGTGATTCGGTGGGCCGACCCGCGGTGGGGCTATCGGGCCCTCGGGCGCCGCCGCGGCGCGTGCTGGCGAGGCTGCCGTTTCGGGCGCCTGTGCGCTGCGTGCCGGCGTGGCGGTTGGTGTTTCCTGGAACCACAGCACCTGGTCGTTGAGCATTCCGACCTCGACGCTTCGGTCGGTCAGGTTGTACAGCCACAGCTGAGCGGCGCCGGCCTTCTGCGTGTCGCGCACCTCGGTCGGCTCGCCGAGCGCCTCGCGGACGAAGCGTCCCGGCATGCCGGCGACGAGCCGGTGCTCGGAGGCGCTCCTACGCCACTCCGCTTCCCGCTCCTCCTTGGTGGCGCTCCAGCGATTGTCAAAGATCTCGATGCGGCCGGCTTTGGCGCTCTTCGGGCACGGCTCGTTCTGGTAGGTCACGTTGCCCGACGCGTCGGTGCACTTGAAGATCTGCGGCGTGGTCTCGGCGGCGGACGCTGCAAAGGCGAGCGCGAAGCAGGCGGCGGCTGCAGCGCGCAGCAATGCGCCCGGTTCGTTTGGCAGGCAATCCATCACGCCACTGTACGCCGGAGCCGGTGCAGCGTCATCTGCGTTCGCCTCGCGCCGGGTAGGTCCGGACTTGCCCGGACGGGGCGGCGTAGGTCCGGATTCATCCGGACGGCACGGCCCTGAAGTACACTCCAGACCAGTTCCCTCCATGGCCTCGCCGACACCGCTCCACTCCACCGCCCGACCGCATCCGGCCGGAATCGCGCACGAGCCCGCTGCCATCGCCCGCGCGACGCTCGACGGTTTCAATCGCCATTACGCGCTCTTCCGCGACTGCGCGCGCGCCGCGAAGAGCCATTTCGAGGCCGGCAACTGGCTCGCGATCGCGCACACCTCGCAGGACAGGATCGACTTCTACGACCGCCGCGTCGGCGAGACGGTCGCCCGCCTCGAGCACGAATTCGGCTGCGACCGCATCGACGTTGCCCACTGGGAGCGCGTGAAGCGCGAATACATCGCGCTCCTGATCGAGCACAAGCAGCCGGAGTGCGCGGAAACGTTCTTCAACTCCGTCTCCTGCAAGATCTTACACCGAACCTACTTCCACAACCGCTGCCTGTTCGTCCGCCCTGCGGCCTCCACCGAGCACATCGACGCCGATCCGCCCTCGTACCGCTCCTACTACCCACGCCAGCACGGGCTGCGGCACGCGGTGATGGACATCGTGCTCGATTTCCGGCTCGAAGCGCGGTTCGCCGACTTCCGGTGCGATGTCCGCAACGTCGTCTCCGCGTTCCGCCGGCGCTTCGCGCGTCCCTTCCGGCTCGAGGCGAACCACCAGGTTCAAGTGCTGTCCTCGCCGTTCTTCCGTAATCGCACCGCGTACATCGTGGGCAAGATCGTCAACGGCTTCCACGTCTACCCCTTTGTCGTGGGAATCAAGCACGACGCCGAAGGCCGGCTCTATGTCGATGCGCTGCTCGTCGAGCCCGACGACATTGCGCTGCTCTTCTCCGCGAACCGCGCGTACTTCCTGGTCGACATGGAGGTGCCCTCGGCGTACGTAAAGTTCCTGCAGTCGATGGTCCCGGTGCGCACCGAGGCCGAGCTCTACACCATGGTGGGCCTGCAGAAGCAGGGCAAGACGCTGTTCTTCCGCGACTTCCTGCATCACCTCAAGCACTCGACCGATCAGTTCATCCCGGCGCCCGGGATCAAGGGGCTGGTGATGACGGTGTTCACGCTGCCCTCGTTCCCGTACGTGTTCAAGGTGATCCGCGACGACATCGCGCCGTCGAAGGACACCACCGCCGAGCAGGTCAAGAGAAAGTATTACCTGGTGAAGCACCACGACCGCGTGGGGCGGATGGCCGACACGCTGGAATACTCCGATGTCGCCTTTCCCAAAGCCCGGTTCGCACCGGAGCTGGCGGGAGAGCTGAAGGCGACATGTCCGTCGCTTCTCGAGGAAGACGGCGAGGCGATCATCGTCAAGCACCTCTACATCGAGCGCCGGATGACGCCGCTCAACCTCTACCTCGAGAAGGCGACGGGCGAGCAGCGTCAGCGGGCGATCCGCGACTACGGCGAAGCGTTGAGGCAGATCGCCATCGTCAACATCTTCCCCGGCGACCTGCTGTTCAAGAACTTCGGCGTCACGCGCTTCGGTCGCGTGGTGTTCTACGACTACGACGAGATCGAGTACGTCACCGACTGCCGCTTCCGGCGCATCCCGCCGCCGCCGCCCGGCTACGACGAGATGTCAGGGGACGTGTGGTATCCGGTGGGTCCGCGCGATGTCTTTCCGGAGGAATTCGCGACGTTCCTGCTCACCGATCCGGACGTGCGCTCGAGCTTCCTCGCGCACCACGCCGACCTGCTCGAAGCGGACTGGTGGCGATCCGTGCAGGCGAGGATCGGCGAGGGAGCCCTGCCGGAAGTGCTGTCGTATCCCGAACGGATACGCTTCGCGGCGCCGGCGCCGTCGCGCGGAAGCTAGAGCGACCGGATCTCGACTTTCCGGAATTTCACCACGCCCTGCGCCCACTGCAGGCCGATGTTGCCTCGGAGCGCGTGCGCCTTGTTGGTCTCGGCAGACTTCACCCCGTTCATCACCACCGTGATGCGCGGGCCCTGCGCGGTGATATCGAAGGTGTTCCACTTGTCGCCGGCCTTGGGCATGTCCCTGATCGGCGACTCCCAGGTGATGGCACCGGTGCCGTAGGTGGGGTCGGGACGCTCGTCGAAGATGTTTGCCTCGGTGCAATTGCGATCGGTGATGTTGCTCAAGTCGGGACAGCGCATGTAGATGCCGCTGTTCGCGTCGTGGCTGACCCAGAATTCGGCGTGCAGCACGAAGTCGCCGTACGTCTGCCTGGTCATTAGGTACCCGCTGTTGCCCTTCTCGCCGGTATCGGCCTGGGCGACGCCGTCGACGATCCTCCAGTTCGCCGGGCCGATGACCTGCCAGTTCTCCGTGAAGCCCTTCGGACCGTCGAGTAGCGTCGTCCAGCCGCTGGGCGCCGGCCCCATCTGCGTCGCGCAGCCGGCGAGCGCCGCCACGACAAGCACCACCAAGCAGCATGCGATACGGTTCATCGTCTCCTCCTTGGGACCGCAACGGCCGCGCACACGGCGACGGTTAGCGCGCGCGAGCGACTCCGGCACCGCGAGAAGGCGGTACGCCCCGGGGCGTACCGCTTCCTCTCCGGATCGCTACAGTGGCTTGTAGCCGAACTTCTGCCCGGCAATGGCGGCTTCGTACATCAGGCCGCCCTTGACGATGTAGAACGTCGCCATGCCCTTGTAGTACGCGCCCGCGGTGGTCGCTTCGTGCTTCGTGGCGCTGGCGCTGGCGGATGCTCCCGTCGACTTCGCAGATGCGCCGGCCGCGAGCGTGATCGCGACGGCGGAGGCATCCGCGCCGAACTCGAAGTTGCCGCCGGTGAATTCCTTGTAGGCGCGTTCGTCCTGGAAGAAGATGATCTCGCTGTAGCCCTGTCCGCCGAGCTGGAAGCCGATCGACAGTTGGGTCATCGACGTCTCGCCGACACGTTTCCCATGGGCGATGACACACCCCTTGCCATAGGCGCCGCCGACGCCGATACCGCCCTTGCCAATGGTCGGAAATACCGCATAGCCGTACGACGTCTTGAAGAAATTGGCGCTCTGTCCGGCCTTCCGGAAGAGGTTGGCGGTGTCGGTGCAGGAATCGGCCCAAGCCGCAAGCGGCAATGCAAGCAGAACGAATGCAAGAATCCCCATCAGACGTTTGAACATTTTCTTCTCCTCGGTCGAGTGCTTGCGCACGAATTTGATGAATGACCTGGCAAGCTTACCAGAGTGCCGTCAGCCCGGTCTGAGCTCGATCATCACGATACCCGTCGCCGCCCGGCGACTCAACGCGGCGCGGCCACTGCCCGCCTTGCGGCGGCGTGGCGAGGGCTGCGGCCTCTTCGCCTGCATCACGGCACGCATCAGCGCTGGAAATCTCTCGTACTGCGCGGTTCGCCGTTCTTAGCTTCACGCCGGCGGTATGCGCAGCACTTGCCCTGGATAGATCAGGTCGGGGCTCTTCAGCATCGGCTTGTTCGCCTCGAAGATCCTCGCGTACTTGTTCGGGTCGCCGTAGTACTGCTTGGAGATCTTGGACAGATTGTCGCCCTTCACGACCGTGTAGTACTGCGCTTCGGGTGCGCTCTGGTCGACGGTCATCTGATCGTTCACGGCCGCGACGCCCTGCACGTTGCCGCAGCAGAGCGCGATCTTCTCCTTGGTGGCCTGCGTGTCCGCGATGCCGTACACCGTCGCCGTTGCGCCGTCGAAGGTGACCGTGAGTCCGGTGGCCTTCAGGCCCTGCGATTCGATGTAGTCCATGATCGCATCGGCCGCGGCATCGTTGGCGGCTTTCTTCTTCTCCTCGGACGAAGGATCGGCTTGCGCCGCTGCAATCGTCTCCTGAGTTTTGCCCTTGCCGAAGAGCTTCTCCCCGGCTTCCTTGATGAAGCTGAGCATCCCCATGGCTGACCTCGATATGGATGTCGATCGTGATGAATTGGTGAAAGCCGCGAAGAAGCGGACCCGCGTCGCGCGCCCGCTTCGCCGTTGAACTCAGGTCTGCGACATATGGTCTTTCATCTTCATCATCGCCACGGTCGCCGCGATGCCGCCCAGCGTGTTGATGAGGCCCCGGTGCTGCGCGTAGAACGATCCAAGCTGATCCGCAATGCCGGGGTGCACCTCGTTCGCATGATTGACGACGTCCTGCACCTGCTGCGGCGTCAGTTGCGAAGCCTGGTCGGGCGTGATTTGCGTCTGCCCGGGCTTCAGCACATTACCCAGGACGCCTCCTCCCAGCCCCGCCATGACACTGGGACCCAACGTCGCGAGCAGCTGATTGAGCATGCCGGCCTGCTGCGCCCCGTTCGACTGGCCGAAGAGCTGTCCGACCATGCTGCCGATGTCCGGCGTCTGGTCGGAGCGGAATGCTTCGGCGAGACCTTTCGCCAGCACGTCCTTCGGCGCGTTCTGCGCCACCTGATCGAATTGCGCGGAGCCCTGTTGGCCGCCGCCGAGAGCCTGATTCAACATGTCCATGAGTCCCATGATCATCTCCTTTTCGTGAGGCTACGGTTTGCTTCTCATCGCAACGTGGTAGACCACCAAGAGCACGACGGCGCCGAGCACCGACGCGATGAATCCCGCGGGATGGCCCTCCGGGTACCAGCCCAGGGCCTGTCCGATGAACGTCGCCGCCAGCGCGCCCGCAATGCCGAGGATCGAGGTCAGCCAGAACCCCGAGGGTCCTCCGCCGGGCGTGATGGCCTTGGCGATCAGGCCTGCGACGAAGCCGATGAGAATGGTCCAGATCCAATGCAGCATGAGCGTCCTCCCTTGGTCGCTGGTTAATGCAAGGTGAAATCCACCCGCGTCGGCTTGCCGTTGTCCTTCAAGCCTTCCGCGGTCAGATGCGGAGCCACCACGAACACGCGCTCCGCGGGCACGTGCTCGTCTTCGATGAGCGACGTGCGCACGGCCTGGGCGCGGCGATCGGCGAGCGCGTGCAGGTCCTCGTCGGTCACCTTCGAGTTTTCCAGCATGAGCGCTTCCATCTCCGCGCGCGGCAGAGCCTTCGGAAACCCGATCGCGTTCTTCGGCTTCGCGAAATCCGCCGCCTTGTAAGCACGGGTCAGCAACGGTTCGTACTCGTCCGCGGAGACCTGCACGGCCTCCACCGAGGCCGGTGGCGCGCCGCTCCGGACGAGATCGTTGAACTTCTGCCGCTTGACCTGGCGTTCCACGGCGGCGCGCCTGAGCGCTTCCCGGTCTGCCGCCTCGTCGACGCGCCCCGCTACGTCGAGCTTGATCGCCGGCCGATCGTTGAGCGCCTTGGCGATCGCCTTGACCTTCTCCTCGCCGGCCTTGTCGAGCACGGCCGTCCCTGGGTGGAACTCGATGTAGGCGAGTTCCGCGCCATGGCCGCCGATCGCGCCCAGGATCGCGAACGGGGCCGTGACGATCTTCACGATCAGATTGACGAGCGCGCGGAACACGATCCCGCCCACGGAGAACTTCGGGTCGTCGAGCGAGCCCCCGACCGGCAGGTCGAATTTGATCACTCCGTTGCGGTCCTTGAGCAGCGATACCGCCAGCAGCACGGGGGCCTTGATCGCGTCCGGGCTTTCGACCTTCTGCCCGAAGGTGAGCTGATCGAGGATGACGCTGTTCTCCGCCTTGAGCTTGCGATCCTGGACGAAATAGGCGACCTTCACCGACAGCTTGCCCTTCTCGATCCCGTAGCCGATGTACTTGTCGGAGTACGGCGTGAGCGGCGGGAGCTCGATGTCGGTCGCGTTCGCCTTGATGTCGAGAAACAGGTTCGCGGCGAGCGGGTTGATCCGCCCGACGATCTCCACCGGCGCGCTGCCCTGCACGCTCCCGTGCAGCTCGACATCGGCCGGCTGATCGAAGGCGAGCGTCGAGAGGCTCCCTCTGAGGCCGGTGAGGTGCGCGGAATAGTTCGGACGGATGAAGTGGTCGGTGAAGTCGACTTCGCCACCGGAAAGGGTCGCCTTGCCGAGCTTGAGCCAGGTAGTCGCGGTTCCCGGAGGCTCGGAGATTTCGACGGTCTTCGGCTCGCCGGTCGGCTTCGGCGGCTCGGCGGCCGGCTCCCGCTGGCGCGAGAGCTGCTGGAGGTTGAACTCGCCGTTCTCGTTGAGAAGAAGCCGGGCGAAGAAATCGTCGAGCGCGATATCGCCGATGCTAACGGCGAGGGGCTCGAGCTGCGCGTCGACGCCTCCGAGTGCCAGGTTTTTCCATTTGAGCAGGTCCGCCTGGTTCGCCTCGTCCAGGGCGGCGACATCCGCGAGCACGACCTCGCCCTTGAACCCTGCGCGTGCAGGCGTCCCGGCGGCCAGGCCCAAAGTGCCGCGGAACGAAGCGTTGCCGCCCGTGAGAACGATGCGGGCCGAACGCGAGATGTAGGATTGGAACGGCACCAGGTCGATTGCCTTCGCGACCACGTTCAGGTTCCCGACAAAGGGCGCCAGGTCGATGGGTCCCGACACCGATATCGTGCCGCGCCTGTTGACGGTCGCCTGCAGCGATGCGCGGCCCTTGGCCTTTGGCGTGTCGGACAGATTCTCGGCGCTGAACGATACCTTGCTGAACGCGAGGTGGGCGGGCGGCGTCACCGTCTCGTCGGCGAAGGTCGCGGCGAAATCGTCCAGCGTCAATTTTCGCGCCTGGACAGTCCACGTCGCTCCGCCCGCCGCCTGAGCCGAGCTTTGCGGCGAGGTCTTGACCAGCCGGGCGAAGTTGAACGTGCCGTCCGCCGCCCGGCGGATCGTCGCCACGGCGCCTTTGCCCTCGATCGACTCGAAGCCGATCGCGTGCTTCGAAACATCGACCGAGCCGCCGTGCACCGCGAGCGTCGGAACGCGCCACAGCGGCTCCTTCTCGTCCGGAAGACGCATCTTCAGATTGCTCGCCGTGGCCTCCAGGTTCGCCAGTGTGAGCGCTTCGGTGCCGCCGTCGTAGCGCACGTCGGTGGCGGCGTCGAGCGTACCCTCGTCCACCGCGAGGTTGACGGCGCTGGCGTAGAAGGGGAAGAGGCGCGCCAGCTGCAGGCCGCTCATCTCCATCCGGCCGTCGGCGCGAAACGGCGAGAGAGCGAACATTCCCCGATGGGAGATGCGCGCTCCGGTGTCGCTGGTGAACGAGAAGGCGACGTTGGCTCTCTCCTGGCCCGTCGAGGCAAGCTTCGCGATGTCGACGGACACGTCGCTCAGCGTGGCGGCGAAATTCGGCGTGACCGAGGCGTCGGCAAGCCTGACGGTCCCGTGGCCGAGCCTGACGGTGTCCGCCTTGAAGCGGAACGGCGTCTCGCCTTTCTTGGGTTCGCTCGCGGGAAGCAACGTCGCGAGATTGACCTCGCCTCGCGCGTCACGTCGAACGTCGAGCTCCACGCCGTCGGCGACGATCGAGCGGAGCTCCGCGCTGTTCCCGAAGACGTCGAGCCGGTCCAAGGCGACCTCGAGCGTCGGCACGCGCACGAGCTTCGCGCCCGAGCGTTCGGTCACGACGAGCTCGGAGAGCTTGAACGTCCCGTCGATCGCGAGTTGCGGCGCCTCCTTGCCGCGACCGATGAAGCTCAAGTTCGCCTTTCCCCCCATGACGCCCGACTGCACCTTCACGGGGATGGCGACCGGCACGTAGTCGATATACGCCGGCAGCGGCAGGTCGCCCAGATCGACATGCAGGACCGTCTCGTGCGTGTCCTTGAACGGCCGAGTCTCGCCGGTGATGGCGACCGGCCGCCCGTTCACCTGCGCGGAGAAATTGGGCTCGACCCGGATCTCGGTCTGGCTCGGCAAGCTGGAGATGAACGGCACACCGAGCCTGATCTGCGTCACCTTGTGCTGGCGGTGCTCGGGACGATCGTCGAAATCGACCTCGCCGTCGACGATCTCGATGTTGCTCACCGAGAAACGTGGCGGGGCGGTCGGCGGGCCGGAGAGCGCGCGATCGAGCAGGTCCGAGAAGTTGTACGTCTTGTCCTCGTTGCGCACCAGGTGCACGACCGGGTGCGTCAGCTTGAGCGCGCTCACTACCGGCGCCCAGCGCAAGAGCGATGCGACCTCGGCGTTGAGGTAGAGCGCGCCGAGCAGGAGCAGCGGCGGGCCTTCGCCGCGCTCGCCGATCGACACGTCGGAGAGCGTGGCCGAAACGGCGAACGGATTGATCTGGAGCCGACCGATCGCGACCTTGCGCTCGAGCGCGGCGGAAAGCTTGTTCTCGAGAACCGGCCGCAGGATCAACGGCAGGATCAGGAAGCCGATGACGGCAAAGCCCGCGACGGCGCCGACAGCCCAGATGGCGGCGCGCAGTCGCGAACGGAACCAGGAGGCGAACGCCCCGGGGGAGGGCCAGGCGAGGGTCGACATGGCGGGCACTCCGCGTTGCGGCGAAACGGTCGCCGCACCCCGCCGCGCCGACCTGGACGTAGCGTATCACTAAGCCCGCCCATTGCAAGCGTCCTGCTCGCCCCGTCGGTTCGCGCCTTGACCCTCCCCCATTGCTGGCGTAGCGTCGCGTCTCCTTTCGGTCGAGCACAGGCGAGAAGCGGAACGTGAAACCATCGACGCCGTGTCCGCCCCCGATGGGCTCACGCTTCTTGGGCAGGTTGCTCGTCGCGCTGGCCGCGCTCTGTGCGGGATGCGCCGCCCTGCCCTCGCTGGAGGGCCGCGTCGCCACCTCCGCGATGACCGACACGGGCGATACGCGGCTGGGACGCGCCGTCGCGCCGGCGCTGAGCGGCCGTCCCGGAATGTCGGGCTTTCACGCGCTTTCCATCCCGGATGCCTTCGCGGCCCGCGTCCTGCTCGCGGGTGCGGCGCAGAAGTCGCTCGACCTCCAGTATTACATCTGGCACGGCGATCAGACGGGCAATCTGCTCTTCGAGGCGGTGTGGCGCGCAGCCGAGCGCGGGGTGCGAGTGCGCATCCTGCTCGACGACGCCAACACCGCCGGCGAGGACGAGACGATCGCGGCGCTCGACGCGCACCCGAACATCGAGGTACGACTCTACAACCCCCTGATGCTGCGCGGGGTCCGACTGCTCAATTTCGTGACCGACTTCACGCGCGTGAATCGGCGCATGCACAACATGTCGTTCACCGCCGACAACCAGGTGACCATCGTCGGCGGGGCGCACAATATCGGCAACGAATACTTCGGAGCCGGCGACGCGGTCGAGTTCACCGACCTCGACGTGCTGGGGATCGGTCCCGTGGTGAAGGAAGTCGCGAGCGAGTTCGATCTGCACTGGAACAGCGCGTCGGCCTACCCGGCGCCGAGCATCGTCGGCGCGGGCCGGGCGGATGCCCGCGCTCGACTGGGAGCGACTTTCGCCGCGGCGCGCGCGGATCCGACCTCCGCGGCTTACGTCGAGGCGCTGCGCACGACGCAGCTGCTGCAGCAGCTCGTCGCTCGACAGCTGCCGCTGGAATGGGCGAACGCCACGGTCGTGCGCGACGATCCGGCCAAGGCGCTCGACACGACCGCCAGGAGGGATGTCCTGCTGCTCGCCGAGTTGCTCCCGGTCATCGGCCCTCCAGGCAGCTCGTTCGATCTGGTCTCGCCCTATTTCGTCCCCGGTGACGAGGGCACCGCGGCGCTGGAAAGACTCGCCGCGCGGGGCGTCGAGGTGAGGGTTCTCACCAACTCGCTCGCGGCGACCGACGTCCCGGCTGTGCACGCCGGCTATGCCAGGCGGCGCTGCGATCTTCTGCGTTTCGGCGTCAAGCTCTACGAGCTCAAGCCTGCCGCGAGGCAGCAAGGCGAACGCACGCCAACACTCGGCTCGAGCTCGTCGGTGCAGCTCCACGCGAAGACCTCGGCGCTCGATCGCGATCGCCTGTTCGTCGGCTCGTTCAACTTCGATCAACGCTCGGCTTTCCTCAACACCGAAATGGGCATCGTGATCGACAGCCCCGTCCTCGCGCAGCGCCTCGCCGGCGCACTCGATGTTCAAGTACCCAAGGGGGCGGCGTATGAGGTGGCCGTCGCCGCCGACGGACACTGTCCCGAATGGATCGAGCGAACGCCGGCCGGCGAAGCGCGCTTCGAGATCGAGCCCGGGACCAGCGCGGCTCAGCGGGGCTGGATCCAGTTCCTGGAGATACTGCCGATCGAGTGGCTGCTGTAGGCTCGGTCGGACCGCGCACCACGATGGCCTTCGACAGTCTGCAATGGCTCACCCGGCGCGAGCGGCTCCACGCGGCACTGCTGATCGCCGCCCTGATTCTCGCCGGCGTCTACATCTATGTGGCGCTGGCGCGCACGCTGCCGCCGCGACGCATCGTTCTCGCCTCCGGTCCCGACTTCGGCGTCTATCACGAGTACGCGAAACGCTACCAGTCTCTACTCGCTCGCGAGGGCGTGAAGGTCGACGAGCGCATGACCAACGGTGCCGCCGACAATCTGCGCCTGCTCCTCGATCCGAAATCGGGTGTCGACGTGGCTTTCATGCAAGGAGGCGTCGCCGGCGCGTCGGACGCCGACGATCTGGTAATGCTCGCCAGCCTGTACTACGAGCCGCTCTGGATCTTCTACACCGGGCCCGCGACGCTTTCGCAGGTGATCGAGCTCAGAGGCAAACGCATCGCCGCCGGCATCCCGGGGAGCGGAACGCGCGCTCTCGTCGACCAAGTGCTTGCGGCGAACGGTTTGACGCTGCCCGACGGGTCCGCGCGCCCGAGCGCGTCGGTGCTCAGCATGGGCGGGAGCGAGGCGCTCGTCGCGCTGGAGAGCGGCCAGGTCGACGCGGCCTTGTTCGTCGGCGGGGCGCAGACACCGATTATTCAGCAGGCGCTCCGCGACCCGGCGATCAAGCTGATGAGCCTGTCCGACGTGGAGGTCTATCCGCGCCGTTTCCCCTATGTCACCCAGCTGAGCTTGCCGCGGGGGACGATCGATCTCGCGCACGACATCCCGGACCACACCGTCGCGATGATCGGCACCCGGGCGATGCTGGTCGCCCGCGAAGACTTCCATCCCGCGCTCATCAATCTGCTGGTCGACGCCGCGCGGGTCATCCACGGAAAGCAGGGCTATTTCGAAGGCGCGGGCGAGTTTCCGTCCACCGAGCCGATGGATCTCCCCGTCTCTCCGTATGCGGACGAGCACAAGAAATTCGGCGCGAACTTCCTATATCGCTATCTGCCCTTCTGGCTGGCGGCGCTGGCCGAGCGGGCGATCATCCTTCTGGTGCCGTTGGCGGTCATTCTCGTCCCGTTATTGAAGCTCCTGCCCGACTTTCTGCGCTGGCGCGTGCGCTCGCGCGTCTATCGCTGGTACGCGGAACTTGCGCTGCTCGAGCGCGACGTCAACACGCGCAGCGGCGCGCCGCCGATCGAAGAATGGCTGGGCCATCTCGCCCGCATCGAGCGCGCAGTGGAAGAGCTCAGGATACCGGCCAAATTTGCGAGCGAGGCCTACACGCTGCGCGAGCACATCGGTTTGGTCCGCGGCTCGGTGCTGCGGCGGGCAGAGGCTTCGCCGGTAGCCGCCTCCGACCTGAAGAGGATCGTCTAGCTCGGCACGCCCGGCGGGCGAGCCGATAGAGGCTCGCTCACCGCGAGGCGCCGCCCGACTCCGCGAGCCGCCGCGCCACGTCCTTCGCCTGCACCGCCGCGCCGATGTCGCCCTGCTGGGCGGCGAGCGTGTACCAGCGGAGCGCCCGCCTGAGGTCCTTCGTAACGCCGTCGCCGTGTTCATAGAAGCTCGCGATGATGTACTGCGCGCCGACGTCGCCGCCCTCGGCCGCGGCCTCGTACCACTTGGCCGCGAGCTTCCAGTCCTTGGGCGCACCGCGGCCCAGGAAATACTGCGTCGCGACCTCGACCTGCGCCTGCGTGTGGCCCTGCTCCGCGGCCTTCTGCCACCAGGCGGTCGCCTCCGTTAGCGAGCGCGGCATGCCCATGCCCCGCTCGGCGAGAAGCCCCATCTCGTACTGCGCCTGACTCATGCCGGCGTCGGCGGCGCGGGTGAGCCATGCCACGCCGCCCGAGACGTCGGCAGGCTTGCCCTCCCCGCGCAGCAGCATCATGGCGACGTTGAACTGCGCCAGCCGGTCGCCTTTCTGCGCGGCGGCTTCGTAGTCGGCGAACGCCTCGGCGTAGTCGCCGCGCCGGTAGGCCCGCCAGCCAGCGTCCGTCGCGGGGTCCCGGGCGGACGGCGCCGCGCTCGCCGCGACGGCGAGCGCGAATGCAACCAGCGGCATCCAGCGCTGTCTCATCGAGCTTCCCGGGGTATCATCGTCGGCCCAGTCTACCACCCGCGCCGTTTCATGTTCGTCAGCAGCTTCGATCTCTTCAAGGTCGGCCTCGGGCCGTCGAGCTCGCACACCGTGGGACCGATGCGCGCCGCGCTGCGCTTCGTCCAGCTGCTCGTCGCGGAAGACCGCCTCGAGGCCGTCGAGCGCGTGGTCGTGGATCTCTACGGTTCGCTCGCGCTCACCGGGAGGGGTCACGGCACCGATCGCGCGGTGCTGCTGGGGCTGTCCGGCGAAGCGCCGGATCGCATCGATCCCGACCAGGTCGAGCCCAAGGTGCGCCGCATCCGCGAGCAGAAGTCGTTGCGCCTCGGCGCTCGGAAGGAGATGCCGTTCCGCGAGCACGACGACCTGCGCTTCCGCATCGACAAGGCGCTCGCCTTCCACAGCAACGGCATGCGCTTCACGGCCCACGATGCGGCGGGCGGGATCGTCGCGCGCCGCGTGTATTTTTCCGTCGGCGGCGGCTTCGTGGTGGACGAAGACGAGGCGAAGCACGCCGGAGAGGTACCGAAGGGGCCGCACGTTCCCTTCCCTTTCGCGAGCGCCGCCGAGCTTCTCACGCACGGCCAGAAGTCCCGCAAGCGCATCCCGGAAATGATGCGCGTGAACGAGCTGGCGCTGCGCAGTCCGGAGGAAGTGCGCTCGGGGCTGCTCGAGCGCTGGCGCGTGATGAACGACTGCATCGAGCGCGGGACGAGGAGCGACGGGATCCTCCCCGGCGGACTCAACGTGCGGCGGCGCGCCAAGGGCCTCGCGGACGCGCTGCGCGCGCGCCGCGCGCGCAAGGAGCGCAATCCGACCGAGACGATGGATTGGGTGAGCGTCTACGCGATCGCCGTCAACGAGGAGAACGCCGCCGGCGGACGCGTGGTCACCGCGCCCACCAACGGCGCCGCGGGCATCATCCCGGCGGTCATCCGCTACTACCGCGAGTTCTACCGTGAGAGCGTCGAGGACGACGTCGTGACGTTCCTGCTCGCCGCCGCGGCGGTCGGGGGTTTATGCAAACGCAACGCTTCGCTGTCGGGCGCCGAAGTGGGCTGCCAGGGCGAGG
>Ga0335081_10006934_pt1 | contig 18068 bp, 18 predicted proteins | sample Lox_Sample_35_FD_206713 | JGI IMG/M metagenome (GOLD analysis project Ga0335081, IMG submission 206713) | Soil microbial communities from Loxahatchee National Wildlife Refuge, Florida, United States - Lox_Sample_3.5 | ecosystem: Environmental > Terrestrial > Soil > Wetlands | place: USA... | reverse complement strand
CCTCCTCTCTCATGGGACTGATAGGTTCCTTATCTTCTTTCTCGTGAGAGGCAGGATGAGAAGCCATGGGAGCGAGAGTTTCTTTTCATCCCTGAAGTAACCGAGACCGATTGTCATTCCTTCGTGGCCTTCCTTAGGCTGATCCTGATATGTGCCCATTATCCGGTCCCATAAGGAGAGGTTGAAGCCGAAGTTTGTGTTGGTCTCGCGGATGATGACGGAGTGGTGCACGCGATGCATATCCGGCGTCACGAAAAAAATCCTGATCAGTCTGTCCAGCGGGCCGGGGATATAGACATTGCCATGGGTGAAGATCGAGCCACCGTTTAAGACAACCTCGAATATCAGGACGGCAAGAGGAGGCGCTCCAGATAACACGATAGCGGCCATCTTGATGAAAAGGGAGAGGATCATCTCTACAGGATGAAAACGAACACCTGTTGTCAAGTCGACGTCCATGTCCGTATGATGAACCATGTGCAGGCGCCAGCACATGGGAACTGTATGGAAAGCGACGTGCTGAAGATATATGACGAGGTCGAGAAAGACCGCACCCGCGATTACGGCTGCCCATTCTTGGAGGTGATAATGATTGATCACACCCCAGCCGTTCCTCGCGGCGATTGCAGCCATGCCTATCGGGACGACGGGAAAGAGTCCCCTGATTAAAAGAATGTTGATGGCGTGGAGCGAGAGATTGTTGAGCCACCTGGCAATCCTGGACGTGGAAAGGCGTCGGCGCGGCGAGAGACGTTCGAAGACAAACATGAAGATAAAGGCGATTGCAAAAGATCCGACCCTGATCGGGATTTCAAAAGCTTCTGCGTTCATGGACTGTTCCCCACTGTTGTCGGGTTCCTTTCTTCAATCTTAGTTTAAAAGAATTAATTATAAAACAGAAAAGAACACCTTGGCCGGCGATTGCATTTATACGAAGGACCGGTAAGGTGACAATCGATTGTGATAATATTTTCTCCATGTTATAATTTAATTGAATGTTTTTGTGCAATGGTCGATAGGTAATGACGATGAAGTTTATCGACAAACTTGTAAGTCAATTCTTCAAAATAGATCTGCGTCGCCGCCTGATCATCGGGTTCCTTATTGCGACGTGTCTCACAGGATTAATAGCCACCCTGACCGGAATTTGGACAATCAATAAGAGCACCATCGGTGAAGTGCAAAACAGGGTGAGGCAAGACATCAATACCGCGAAGCTGATTTACAATCTTTCTCTCGAAAAAATGACCTCACAAATTCAATTTGCTGCGGAAGCAGTCGACATGCACAGGACCATAATCAGCCGCGACATCGGGAGAATGGAAACCTTAAAGGGTTTGATACGGCACAAGCCAGTGACGGAATTTCAGGAGGGGGAAGCATTCCTCGATATGCTCTCTATTGTGGATGCCCAGGGGCGCGTACTTTACAGGGCGGCCAATCCGAATGTCAATAGAGACAGTATGCTTTGGGAGCCCGTAGTCAGGAAGTGTATTGAGGAGGGTTCTCCACAGACGTCCGCCGAGCTGATGCCCATCGATAACATCCTCCGGGAGAACCCAGAGCTTTCAGCCCGCGCCAGGACGGAGATCATTAGAACACCGCTCTCATATGAATCACGTGAGAAGGAACTATCCAAGGGCATGGTCATGATGGCGGCCTATCCGATTACGGACAGTGCGAAAAGAGTGATTGGCGCTATAATCGGGGGTGTCCTTCTGAACAGGGACTACGCCATTGTGGATAAGATAAAGGAGACCGTGTATCTGGGCGAAAAGTACAAAGGCCGCGAGATGGGCGTTGCGACTATATTTCAGGGCGGCGTGAGAATCTCCACCAACGTCATGACGACCGACGATAAGAGGGCCGTGGGCACGATGCTGTCCAAGGAAGTCTATGACAGGGTTATCGTGGAAGGGAAGGACTGGGTCGGCAGGGCCTTCGTTGTGAACGACTGGTACATAACAACCTACACGCCGATCTATGACATAGATAAGAAGCTCATAGGGGCGCTCTATGTGGGCATACTGGAGGCGAAATACAGAGACATAAAATGGAGCACAATCTGGATCAATCTGGGAATAACGTTTCTCGGCATGATCATAGCCTTCATCATTTCCTTCTGGCTTGGGAATACCATTATTACGAGAATTCGCATGCTGAAGGAGGCAGCGGAATCTATAGCGGCGGGAAACCTCGACTATAAGCTGTCGCCCGACAGGCTCTCCGGGTTTGACATGCTCGATGAGGCCTTCAACTACATGTCGAAGTCTCTCAAGAACCACAATGAGATGCTCTACAGGGCCCATCAGCAACTGGCGAGGACGGAAAAGTTGACCGCACTGGGTGAAATGGCGGCAGGCGTAGCCCACGAGATAAACAACCCCTTAGGCGGCATACTCCTTTACAGCAACCTAGTTCTCGAGGACATACCTGCCGATTCTCCGGCGAGGGAGAATATGCAGAAGATCATTTATCAGACGAACAGATCAAAGAGGATCGTACAGGGGCTCCTCGACTTTGCGCGGACACCGACAGGAGACATGGTGCCGCTCAAGATAAACAGTGTCATAGAAAGCTCTCTCGGTCTCGTGCAGGATCAAGCGATGTTCCACGGCATAGAGATAAAAAAACAACTCGCAGAAGACCTTCCCGAGGTGATGGGAGACAAAGCCAGGCTGGAAGATGTTTTCCTGAACCTTTTCATCAATGCGGCCGATGCCATGAAAGGCGGCGGGACATTGACCATAACGACGACACCCGGTGTCGACAATTCCATTAAGATACTGATTGCAGATACCGGGAAAGGAATAGAGGAAAAGGATTTCCCGCACATATTCGAACCTTTTTTTACGACGAAGGATCCCGGTCATGGTACCGGACTCGGCCTTCCCATCGCATATGGCATTATCAGGAAGCATAACGGGTTCATCGATGCCGAGAGCAGACCGGGAAAGGGGGCCACTTTTATCATCACCCTTCCAGCATATATCGGAAAGTACAGCGGCTTGGATGTTGACTCTTTTATGGTTGATCCGGACGGCGGAGAAAGTAGAAGAAAATGACTGTGAATGATAAGAAGATACTGATCATCGATGATGAAGAATCCATACGGGACGGATGTACACAGATCCTGTCACGTAAAGGATTTCAGGTGCAAAGTACGGGAAATGCGTTGAAGGGTCTTGAGATGGCAATGAAAGACATCTACGACGTGATACTCCTTGATGTCCGCATGCCCAAAATGGATGGACTGGAGATACTTGCTAAGCTGAAAGTGGAAAGAAACATCCGCTCGAGAATCCTCGTCATCACGGGCTACGGCAGCATACCCATTGCCGTTGAAGCAATGAGACTGGGGGCCTTCAACTTTCTTACCAAGCCGTACTCGGCGGAGGATCTCAAGGAAGCCGTCGATGCCGCCCTCATGCAAGATGAATGTGGCGCTGAGAAGGGGCTTTCACTGCTCTACGGGACGAGCGACTATATGAAAGACCTTAAGGAGTCCATAAGGAGGATAGCGCAGACAGACAGCACCGTTCTCATCACCGGCGAGAGTGGAACGGGGAAAGAACTCGTAGCGCGCACCATCCATAATCTGAGCAAGAGGGCCAAGCAACCCTTCGTTCCCGTCGACTGCTCGTCGCTCGTTGAGACCCTTATGGAAAGCGAACTTTTCGGGCACGTGAAAGGGGCATTCAGCGGCGCCACTGAATCCCGTGAGGGCCGCTTCCAGATGGCAGACAAGGGGACCTTATTTCTGGACGAGATATCAAACATCAATCTCAATATACAGGCAAAACTGCTCCGCGTAATCCAAGAACAGGAGGTGCCCAAGGTCGGTCGGTCTTCTCCGGACCGCGTGGATGTGAGGCTGATCGCCGCGACCAACAAGGATATCCGCGTAGAGATTGAGGCCGGCCGGTTCAGGGAGGATCTGTTTTACAGGATATCTGTTGTTCCCCTGCACATAAAGGCGCTACGTGAACATAAGGCCGACATCATCCCCATAGCCCAGCACTACCTTGATATGTTCATAACAAAATACGACAGCAAGGTTCGATCCTTCTCTGAAGAGGCGAAGAAATCGCTCGTGTCGTACAGATGGCCTGGGAACGTCAGGGAACTGAAGAATGTCGTGGAGAGACTTTGCGTGCTTTCCGATCACGAGGTCGTCAATCAGTCCGACATATTTTATTACGGGCAGGAAGATCAGCCCGAGGCCCCTGTTGTGGATTCTTCAACCGTCAGGATGACCTTGATTGACGTGGAGAAGGAACACATCGTAAAGGCGCTAAACCATTTTCACTTCCAGATCAACAAGACTGCAAGATTTCTGGGGATCGACAGAAAGACCCTCCGGATAAAGATGCGCAATTACGGAATAAAAATGGAACAGCCCTAAAGACGCGGGCTGCGGGGTTATCCGCCTCAAATTCGGGGAGTTTTACCCCCTGCGATCGCCGGCATTTCCTCAGTTATTGCACCTTTTCTTCATATTTCAATAAGTTACATTCTGGCATCATCCTTGCTCTTCCTAATGATACGAAAATCACAATAGGAGGTGAGCATCATGTCAAAGAAAAAGATTCTCCTTATAGACGATGACAAGGACTTTCTCTTCGCGACCAAACTGATTCTCGAAAAGGGTGGATATGAGGTGTTCCTGGCGGAAGACGGAAAAAGCGGGGTCGAAATGTGGAAATCAGTAACCCCGGATCTTGCGATCATCGATATGATGATGGAAACGTGGGGCGAAGGTTTCTCGGTCTTGAAGAAGATCCGCGCCACAGACACTGGGAAGAATACGCCGCTCTTCATGCTAAGCGCAGTCGACCTGCAGGGCCCGTACCAGTCATTTGAACCGCCGGCGGAGTTTCCAAAGGTCAACATGGTCCTGCACAAACCGGTAAAGGCGGACGATCTTCTCGGGTATATTGCCAGTGCACTGGCAAATTAAAGTGGGACGATGAATGTCGATAAACCTCTGGTTTTGATTGTTGACGATGAGGAGTCCCTGCGTGACGGATGCAGGCAGACTCTGGGGAGAGCGGGTTACCGTGTCGCAACTGCAGCCGACGGGGCTGAAGGCATCAAGGTAGCCCGCGAGGCAAAACCGGACATAGCCTTCATTGATCTCAAGATGCCCGGTATGTCGGGCATGGAGATAATAGAGATCCTCGCCAGGGATACGCCGGACATCATTCTAGTTATGATTACCGGCTATGCGACAATAATATCTGCCGTGGAGGCTATACAGAAAGGCGCCTATGACTATCTCCCGAAACCTTTCAGTCCTGACCAGTTGAGGGCCGTTGCCAAAAGGGGACTTGAACATCGCAGCCTCAAGACAGAAACAAGGAGGTTGAGGGAAGAAAAGGAGCGGATGGAAAGAAGCTTCATTACATTCGTAAGTCATGAGATGCGGTCGCCGCTGGTCGTGGTAAGGCAGAGCATAGAGTCCCTAAAAGCAATCGCAGGAGATTGTCTTAACAAGGGTGCGGCAGATCTTGTCGAAAGATGCGCCACACGGGTCCGCAATCTTGAAGAGTTGATCGAACACTGGCTCGACCTGAGCCGGATCGAAGACGGTACCCTCGTGCAGAAGAAAGAGCCCCTCCGATTGCCGGCTATCATTTCAAGATGCGCAGAAGAAATGATGCCTGTCTGTAGGGAGCGAGGGATCCTTTTGGAAATAGCTGCAGAAGGCGATATGCCCGAGATCACAGGCGACGAAGAAAGTCTGGTGAGAGTTTTTATCAATGTCATAGGCAATGCAACAAAGTACACTCCGGAAGGCGGCAAAATAACGGTAGCCGCCCGAAACGAGGGACACTGTATTACCGTGACCGTTTCAGATACTGGGACAGGGATTCCGCATGACAAACTGCCGTTCATATTTGAGCCTTTTTTCCGGGCAGGAGGCAAGGACGAACGCCACAGGGGGTCCGGCCTTGGACTTACTTTCTGCAAGAAGATCATGGAATCTCACGGGGGGGAAATAAGCGCCGCATCGGAGGAAGGTGCAGGGACAACATTTACATTAAGGTTTCCCGTCTGACCCTGAAGCAAAAGCCTCGAAGCTTCAAGTCATCAGAAGTTCGAGAGTCTTGTGATTGTTGCAAAGCTAAGCAAATAATTCTATGTCCACAAAGTACGACGATGCAAAAGACTATCAATTTCATGAGAGCGATATGCAGGACAGGTGTTTTGTCTGTCATAGGAGTACCGATACCCTTCTCATCTTTCGACAGATCAAAAGCATGCTCCTAGTGCATCTGTGCCGGGACTGCATCTATGAAAACATAGCAGACTATCTCCTCGATAACACAAGGCCTTGGTTAAGCGAAAAGAACGGCATTTAGGGCAGTCTGCTCGAGAATCGGCATCGAAAGTCTGTGTGAGAGATTCATCGATTCAGACTAGATACATCGTTGTAAAATCTGCCACATACCATTTTTCTAGAACACAATTCAGATAAACATCCTGCCAAAAAAACTGCCGTTTTGTTCAGAAAATAGTTGACATAAAGAACAATATTCTGGTAAGGAGAACCCCTCTATCAATAGAGGGTCTTTCGAAGACCGGATAAATCTGGCGTGCGAGATGCTCTATTTCTCGACCTTAAGCGGTTTTTTCTACTACCCACTTTGCCTTGTTGCGATACCGTTGCTTGCTTTAAGAAAAAAACAAAAAGATCACGGGATGAAAAACCATGTCCATCTTTCCCCGTGATTGCGATGAATGCGGTCAGCCCGAGGAGAATTTCAGGTATTGTGAGAACAGATGCATGCTGCAGAGTTGCCCTGAATGCACTTTTCTTTTACAACTCTATGGAACCGGTTGCGGAAATATCCGCGTCTACTATCTGTGCCGTCAGTGTTATGAGAGACGCATTGAGCGGGGGTTTGTGGAGCCCTAGGAAGGAGGTGCGAGCTACTCCCTGTAATTTTGGCATTATTAATTCATGTCACTACTAATCATAAAGGAGGATTACATGGCAGATATCGACAAAAGGATGACGCTCAAGGATGCGGTATCGAAGTTCATCAAGGACGGCGATACGGTTTACTATGGGGGCTTCCAGATCATGGTCCCCATGGCACTGACTCACGAAATCATCAGACAGAAGAAGAAAAACCTGACGACAATCGAGTCCTCGACGGATGTCGGCGGTCTGGACATCATGGTCGGCGCCGGTTGCGTCTCGGAAATCCACACCGCCTGGATCATGAACTGGTATGTGAAGGCCCCCTACGCCATTCGCCGTGCCTTCAATGAAGGCAAACTCAAGAGGTACGACATCTCCAACTTCGGCGCCACCACCGCTATGATGGCAGGTTTTATGGGCATTCCCTTCATGCCTATCCTGGGGAATATCGGCACGGATATGCAAAAATACAACACTGCTGATCTCAAGATAATTGAAGATCCCTTCACTGGCAAGAAGGTAAATGTTGTACGCGCCTGGCGTGCCGACGTTGCTATCATCCACGCACAGAAGGCCGACCGTCTCGGCAATGTGATATCCTACGGGACGCGAGGCGTCACAGACGAATTCGGCGCCAACGGGGCTAAACGGGGCGTCATCGTCACGGCTGAGGAGATTGTCGAACCGGAGGTGACCAGAACCGATCCGGACCGCGTGATTGTCCCCTACTTCAAGACCCTGGCCGTTGTACATTGTCCGTACGGAGCTCATCCATCGGCCTGCCGCGGCTACTATGGCCTTGATATCCGCTTCAGCCAGTATCAGGGCAGATATGAAAGACACGCGGAGCTTCTGCCCCACTTCCTGGATGAGTGGGTATACGGCTGCAAGGACCAAGCTGCCTACATCGAAAAATATAAATCAAAATTCGGCCAGGCAGGTCTGGACCGGCTGAAACCAAAGCTTGGCTATACGCCGAGCCCGAAACTGGGTGTCGACTACGGCTACCATGATCCGGCATGCTGGAAGGGCGTGCCCATGTACACCGATGACCGGCTCAAGGCATTCGAAGATGCACTAGCCGCGAAGAAAGGGGGTAAGTAATTATGGCTGACTATAAACTGACAGAACTCATGGTGGTCCGTTGTGCCAAAGAAATTGCAGACGGAGAGAAGGTCTTCGTGGGAGTAGGACTGCCAATTATGGTGGCCGCATTCGCCTTTGCTACCCACGCCCCCAACATGATCATGTTAACCGAGGGTGGCGCCATCCGAGCGACAGCCCCTGAAGCCCTTGCAATTACCGTAGATGACCCGGCTGCTTTTACCGGAGGCGATGCAACATTCGGAATGCTCGCCACCATGGCGGCCCTGCAGCGCGGCGAGGTTGACGTTGCTTTTATCGGCGGCGCCCAGATCGATAAATACGGTAACATCAACTCGACGGGGGCGGGTGACTGGACCAAGAAGGAAGACTTTACCTACTTCGCCGGAAGCGGCGGCGCCAATGACATGGCAACCTCGGGGAAACGCGTTCTTGCGATTATGCCCCAGGATAAAAAGAAGTTCGTCGAAAAATGTGAATACATTACCACTCCCGGCTTCCTCGGCGGTCCGGGAGAACGTGAGAAACTCGGCATGATCGGCGGAGGACCGGATTGTGTGGTGAGCACCATGGGCGTTTACCGGTTTGATCCCAAAACCAAGGAGATGTACCTGGCCGAGTACTTCCCCGGACAGTCCGTGGATAAGATCAAAGCCAACTGTGCGTGGGATCTCAAGATTTCACCCAAGGTTAAAGAGACCGTTGCGCCCACCGCGGAAGAGGTTAAGGTCTTGAGAACCCTTGACCCGACAGGTTTCTACCTCGGATAGTTGTAAATATAATTATCAACGCGAGAGAGCGGTGTTTATTTCTGCGCCGCTCTCTTTTGGGGAAAATTACCTGATAGGCATCTGGTTGAGGTCCTCACAAAGAGGCCATTTCCTTTATCAGCTATTATTCCCTTTATAAGATAAGCCATACCGTCGGTTTGCGTAGTTGTAGGAGATGCGCGCAAGAAACGGTAAGAGCGGATTCTCTCGACTCGTGAGTGACGATTGTCGGCCTTGTAGCGTTCTGTATTTTGCGGATTAGTTGATGGAACGAACGATATCAGCGGCGGGTCAGGAAAGCGGCTGCCACGACAAGATTGAGGAAAGATACCTTAAGTACCGGTACTATTACGCAGGCATCGACATCTACGGCTTCGGCGATTACGGAAAGGCCGTGTATGATCCTCTGTTGCCCAGATTTGATCGCTGGTACAGCAGGAAATCCCTTCATGATGTCCCTCCTAATCTCGACTTCCTTGAAGAGAGGGTGTATCTTGTTGATCATCCCGATTACAGCGATGAAAGGTGTGTGGCAGTCAGCTTCCATCTGAAGGTGATGGCCTTGAGCATGATCGGGCTTATTATGAACCACAACAAAGATACGATCCCGCAGCGACTACTGCGCTGCATCATTTCCGGCGTATCGCAGCGGACAAAATCTTATGATTATTCCGAATGCCTGTGCTTTTCGATCACTGTGAGAATGTTCATCGAAATGGTGAAAGAAGATTTTTCTCATTTTGACAGTCTTGTTCCAGGGCTTACATTTGCTGATTTTGCAAACGAGGAAACGTTGATCTCCAAACCACAGCCGGTCATCAGCGTGCTGTAGGGGACAAGAAAGACGCACCGTCATTCCCCCTGCCTTTCTTCACCGTTTATCAGATAGACGCCGCACGCATAACCTCCACATTTCTTGACGGCAGAAAAGTAAAGATGTTAGGTGTACAGAAGGAGGACGGGAATGTTTTTACACCAGATGCAGGTAGGCCGGATGGCGGTATTTGCTTACATCGTTGGCGATCAGGCGAGCGGCGAAGGACTGGTCATAGATCCGGCGGGAGAGGTAAATCGCCTGGTCAAAACTGCGACTGACAATGAGATCACAGTCAAATACATCGTCAACACCCACGGGCATGTAGATCATATGACAGGGAATGCTGAGATGAAGGCCAAGACCGGCGCGCAGATTGTTGTCCACAAGGATGATGCCGAGCTTGTCATGTTCATGCCTGCTCCCATTTTCAGAATGCACGGGGCTGAAAAATCACCACATCCCGATGTCGTCGTAAATGATGGCGATGAAATCAAGGTGGGAGAGATTTCACTTCTCGTAATCCATACTCCGGGACATACACTGGGAGGCATGTCTCTTTACACAGAAGGATATGTCTTCACCGGAGATACACTCTTTGTTGAATCGGTAGGGAGTACCGCTTTTCCAGGCGGATCGTGGCCGACTCTGCGCCATTCGATAATGGAAAGACTCTTTACGCTTCCGGACGATACAGTAGTGCTGCCCGGCCACAACTATGGCAGGATGCCGTCGTCCACCATTGGGCATGAGAAGATGTATAATCCGTTCCTGAAGTAGTTTTATTCTGCCTCAGACTCGGAAAGAGCAGGCAGTAGCGTTCTCATGTCGCCAATGATCTCGTGGGCAATGGCAGGCAATATCTCAGACAGCTCAGGAGAAATACTTTCAGCGAAGGCCACGTCGTTTCCTATTTCTATGCCATAGACCGCAGCAAGGCGGGGCATCGGAAGTCCGCATCGGACGCCGAGCTCCATGAGCTCAAAGATATTCAGGCCGTGCGAGGAGAAGAGATGCAGGGTCCCGCATTTGTCATCTGTGCAGACTTTTTTCCAACCCCCTATCTTTCCCTCCCTTGTGGTCATGGCGTCGATTATGAACACGGTGTCGTAGCCAACAATCAGGTCAAAAAGAGAAAGGCCGATCATGGCCCCAGCCGCGAAGTCCACCCGGTTGATCCTCTTCTTCAATATCTCGACCAACGCCAATCCCACGGCGTCATCGGACAATATCGGATTGCCCATCCCCAGAACAAGCGTCTTCATACCAATTCCGTTCCGCGGTTTCATCTGCGGTGTGATAGGGGGATTTTCTTAAAGGAGGCGAAAGAAAATCCCCCAACCCCTTTTGTAAAAGGAGCGAAGTGTGCAAATTAGCCCCTGCTGAGTTTCCGTATGACCTTTCCTTCAGGATCCCTGATCGTAACCGTAAGCGGCATCGTGCCGGGCAGGGAGTGGGTGGCGCAGGAGAGGCAGGGGTCATAGGCACGAAATGCCATCTCCACCATGTTCAGGAAACCTTCCTTCACATCCGGGCCGTGGACGAACTCCTGGGCGGCCTTCTTCACGGAGAGACAGATGGGAGCGGCATTATTCTGTGTAGCCACGATCAGGTTGACCTTCGTCAGAACGCCCCGGTCGTCCGTTTCATAATGGTGGAAGAGCGTCCCGCGGGGCGCTTCCACACAGCCGACACCTTTGTTTTTCAGCTTCAGGTTCATGTTTCTGATGTCCTTACTGGTTAGCAGGGGCTCGTCGGCGATGATCACATTATTTTCCGCCGCTTGAAGAGCGCAGATGAGACGCGCCCAGTGGGTGGCCAGCGTGTGATGTGCTGGCTTGCCCCCCAGAGTCTCGAACATGATCTCCGCTTCCTTCTGTGCGAGAGGCGTCTGCATGGCACGGGCCACATTCAGCCTGGCAAGCGGGGCGACGCGATACAGTGACGTCCCTTCACCTTCTTTCAGGCCCTGCCAGCCGAGTTGCCTCAAATGGCTAAGTCTGATGAATGTCCATGGCTCCACCCATTCACCGATATACTGATCGTAGTCGCGGGGATTGAATCTCACATATTCCTTGCCTTCCGGATCGATTACCTTCACCGTGCCGTCATAAAATACCGCCCTGTCCCTCTCATCAACAAGCGCCATGTAGTAAGTCTTTAGTTTGTAGGCATCGTTCAGAATTAGGTCCACATATGCTTTATTCGCTAGCACCACGTCCTTGAAAAGCTGGATCGCGAACTTGGCGAAGTCAAGAGAGAAGAGGGCAGTGTCTTTCACCCACTTGCGGTCCTGCTCGGTGAACCCCTTAGGCACGCCTCCGGGCAGGCCGCCCTCAGGATGCGGCGCCTTTGTAAAGATGTGGCGGATGATGTCCCGGTTTCTCTTCCTTACCTCAATTACCTTGAGACCAATCTCCTTGCCGACCTTGCCGATGACGCCCAGGATATTTCTCTCTTTCGGGTCAGCGTCCGGACCGACTACGAAATCGGGCGCGGCAAGGAAGAAGAAGTGGATGTAGTGATCCTCGATGTAAAATGCGTTAAATTCGAGTTCCCTGATCAGCCTTGCCGCGGGTGTCGGCTCGACGCTGTAAAGATCGTCAAGGGCCTTGGTGGCGGCCATATGGTGCGCCGAAGGACATACACCGCATATGTTGGGTACGATCCTCGGCATCTCTTCCGCCGGCCTGCCGAGGCAGAAGCGCTCAAAACCGCGCAACTCTGCCACCTGCCAGTAGGCATCTTTCACATATCCTTTTTCGTCGAGGAGCAACTCAATCTTGCCGTGTCCCTCAAGCCTGGTTATGGGATCTATGGTTATTTTTCTAGCCATGCTATTTCTCCTTGTTCTTGCCATTCCGCTTGAGCGATGCACTGGGGAGACTGAAGCGGTAACAGTAGCCTGCGAGGTCCTCTATCCCTGCTATGGTTCTTTCCGCCTCTGTCTCTCCTTCTGCACCAATGAGGGATGCTAATCCGGAGATGAACTTTGCGCCTGCATCGTCCACTCCGTCTACCGGACCGAAGCAGCCCCTGCAGGGCACATTGGTTCTGATACACGTCTCGCCGCATCCGGAACGAATTGCAGGCCCTATGCAGAGGACACCCTGTGCCAGAAAACAAAGGTCGTCCTTTGCCTCGATCTCGTGAATCCTTTTAAACTCTGATATCTCCATCTTCTGCGGCTTCGATTTGTTACGCGGACAAGCGTCGCACAAGGGCTTGGTCGGCGCGAGTGTTGCGCCTAGCGGGGGAAGTTTGTCCTCCAGGACGGCAAACACCGCGTTTGCAATGAGTTCGGGCGGCGGCGGGCACCCTGGCAGGTAGTAGTCTACGTGGATGATATCGTGGAGCGCATAAACCCGGTCAAAAAATTCCGGAAGCGTCAATCTGTTCCCGTTGACTTTCGTTTCCGGTTGCGGTCTGTTGCCGTTCGGGTTCACCACTGTTGGCGCATCCCTGTAGACCCAGTCGAATATCTCTTCTTTCGAGACGAAGTTAGCGAGCCCCGCCGTGCCTCCGAAGCACGCGCAGGCGCCGAATGCCAGGACGAGCTGCGACTTTTCCCGGAGGAGTTTTGCCATCTCTTCCTGTTCAGAATTTCGGACAGAACCGTGAATTATGGAAAGGGCTATCTCACCTTTTTCCATCTTGCGGATGCTCTCGTACTTGAAGTCCAGGGCGACGGGCCACAGCACGATATCCACGGCGCCGGCAACAAGGAGAATTGCCTCATTAAGATCAACTATGGCTTCATCACAGCCTGCACAGGATGCCAGCCAGTAGATTGCTACCTTGGGTTTCTCCGCCATGTTATCCTCCAATGTTCCTCATAATCGGTCTCCCGTTCAAACCGCAGCGAAAAGCGGTCCCATGGCCTCAATTTCTTTTTTCATCTCTTCGACGAGGACAGGAATCTTTGTGCCTTCCGGGTCGAGATCGAAGGCTATCCTGAGGCGGCCGGGCTCGATGCCAAATTCTCTGAGAATTTTCTGCAAGAGAATGACCCTCTTCCTTGCCTGGTAATTGCCTGTCTGGAAATGGCATTGCTTATCCGCGCAGCCGAGGATGAGTACACCATCTGCTCCTTTCCTGAAGGCATCGATTATATGTGTGGCATCCACCTTGCCGCTGCAGGCTACAGGGATGAGGTTCTTAATACTTTTCGTATTGCCGTTGCCGTTCAAATAACCCCATCCGAATTTGCAGGAGAAGCATACCAGCCTGGGGGTGAAGTCCTTCATATTATTCCTCCTAGCACTCAAGGTGCATTCGTAGTAACTGAATCTCGTAAGATTGTTAAGCTGCACGGGCGATGAAGCGACGTCGCTGCCTGTTTCGGATATCTTCCCGGCTGTCGGCCAGATGGTCTCGCTCCTTAAAATGGGTCCTCTCATATTTTTTCCGTGCCAGTTTTACAGGCGTACCGATCAAGTTCAACCAGTTGACCAGTTGAGCGCGGCCTATTTCAATCCCGTGTCTCTCTTTCAAATATCTTCTTACCAGTGGATTGTCCCAGCGCATCTGCTCGTAGCCTTGATCCATCGGTGAATAGGTCAATGTCTCTTTCAGGTCATCGGCTAGTTTCGCCGTCAATTTGCCGGGGCGGCCGAGGTGATGGTCCTCAAGACCGTGCAACCCTTCTCTGTTTATGCGATAAACAAGATTGTAGATGCCCTGACGGGACATTTTACGCCTGCGGCTCAGGTGATCTATAGGCTCTCTCTCCATGACGCCCTGCAGGATCGCTATTCGTAATTTCACCCTGTGAGGAGCCCGCTTTGATAAGTATGCATCCAGTGAAGCGTGTGAAACCTCGGGATGCGTGATTGTCAGTTTCGATGTTCCCATTCTTTAACTCCTTCTATCCATCTTACAGCGAGGCATAGATTTCGGTGATACGTCCCTCCATGTCGGAGCCTGTGAGCTCGCGTGCGCCCGCCGGGCAAGCGGACACGCACATACCGCAGGCCTTGCATCTAAGAGTATCGGTGGCGGAAACCAGGTGGCCGCCTTGGTCTTTGAGATATGCGGCGCCGTAATGGCAGGATGAGACGCAAATCCCGCACCCGCTGCACAGGTGCTCGTGGATAACGACGGCAGGCAACTCATCCTGCATGCCTATCGACACGCATGCCTTGCATGACACGCAGGGGCCGCAGCAGAGGCAGCGTCTTGCCTCTTCGATGGCTTCCTTGAGGGTGAAGCCTTTTTCGAACATCTGGAAGTGCAAACGCTTCTCCGCCGGTATCCATATGACCTCGGGTTCCGACCTGTAGTCTTCATCCTTGAGCTGCGGTATCTCGAATGTCTCGAATGCCTTCTTTCTTCCGGCCCTGATGTCCACGCCCTTCAGGTAACGTTCGATGGACTCTGCAGCCTCCCGGCCTTCACGCATTGCATCAACCATGAAGCCTACCCTTCGCACGTCGCCGCCCATGAAGACCCAGTCCTTGTTGTTGCTCTGTAAGGTGAGGGGATCGACGGCAAGCCGCCCGTTTTCATCCAGCAGACCTTCTCCTTCAAGAAACGCCCTGTCCGGTCCCTGACCGACGGTGATTATAAGGGCATCTCCGCTTATCGTAACCGCATCTGCCGTATCGAATTCGGGATTGAACCTGCCGTCCTTATCGAAGACGCTCGTGCACTTGGGAGAAACTATGCCCGTGAATCTTCCCCCCTCACCCAGTATCTTGCTCACGCCGCGTGAGTAAATGATCCGGATGCCTTCTTCCCACGCGCCGCGAATCTCTTCATGATCCGCCGGAATGCCGTCCTTCGAGGACTTATCCTCGTTTTCGAGGGCTACCAGTGTTACATCACCGCCCAGTCTCCTGGCCGAGCGGGCCGCATCGAAGGCCACGTTGCCGCCGCCGATGACAATAACCCTTTTGCCCCCGAGATAATCCTTCACGAGGATGCCGCGGCTTACCTCATAGAGGAATGTCTGTCCATAAAGGATGCCATCGAGGTCCTGGTTCTCAACAAGTTCCCGGCCAAAAGTTAGGACCCTCGGCGTAGGCGTTCCCTTGGCGATGAACACCGCCTTGTAGCCATCCTTCCGTAATCTATCGAGCGTGAGATTCCCTTCGCCAATTCTGGAATTGTACTTAACCTCCACACCGGCCACTCTCAGCATGTTCTCTATGACTCTCTGCAGTACTATCTTGGGGAGACGATAGTGTGGTATCAGCCATAGCGCGCCCCCGAGTCTACCCGAGGCTTCGAAGATGGTCACTCTGTAGCCCTTTCTACCAAGATGAAAGGCACACATCAATCCGCCGGGTCCGCCGCCGATCACAGCTACATTTCCCTTGTCCTTGACAACGTCATACTCTTTCTTTTCATCCAGGTGATTCAGAAAATGGTCCGAAACGAACCGTTTCAAAAGCCTTCTTCTGATCGCGCCCCCTTTGCTCTGATAATTGCAACCCAGTTCGCAAATGCCGCATACGTAGCCGCATACCGGGAAGAGAGGGTTGTTTTCGAAAAGATAATCCCCGATCTGGATGAGACCCTCTCTGGCCTCGTCTATATTTTCCGGAAGCAGGGAGATGAGGACGTTCGTGCGCTGGATATCTTCGTTGATGGGACATCGTTCCTGACAAGGCGCTAGGCATTGCTTGATCGCAGGTTCTGCGGATGCCTCTCCCCGGATTGTAGTCTTCCACATTTTGATTCCTCCTAAAAATTTTCCCGACTTAGGTCCCGCACACATCCATCCGTGAATTCTTATCCTCTCAATCTTCGCTCAAAACAGAAAGACCTCGCTCGCCGATCAGAATAATCTCGGTATGAGTCAGGCGGGTGGCTATTACTTTTGCCGTTGCTTGCATGAATTTATATCCCAGTGTGATGTCTTTGATAAGCAGGTCCCTGAGTTTAGTTCCATCGAAGACAATGGCTTTGGAATCATCGATGCAACGGGCGCCAAGGGTATACACATAAGGCTCAATCACGGCTGACCAGCCCATGGCATCCCCCTTTGTAACTATATCCACGGTGACCTGCATTGGTGGTCTCGCCGTGCCCATGTAGGTATCCACGACCAAGACGACCTTCCCGCCTTCCAACAGATAGAGGTTTTTTGCCGGCTCTCCCTTCTTCCATAGCTCAAAGCCGGCCCGATAGGATTCTTGAGTCGCAATGTCCGCCAAATTCTTCATTTGTTCGTCACTGAATCCCCGAAAAAAATTGAATTGCCCCAAGACATCTGCAGAAGCCATATATAGCCCTCCTTTCCGGGAAGAATAGTCTGGATTCCAGATCAATCCTTTGTTTCGAATCCCATGGTCGTGAAATAGATTGCACGATCGAAAAAAAGAACGGAGCGATTGATGAGGTCTATCGCTTGGTAGAGGTCGAGAGCCGTATCCAAGAGGCCTTCGGAACGCACAAGCAACCATATATGGCGTCTCGTTATAGTGAGCGCCTGAACGACTTCTGATAAGGCGAATCCTTCCTGGCGCCGCTGCTTACCAAGAGCCATGTAGATTCTCTTAATTTCTTCTTTGGTAGTCTCTTGCGACATCCATTTGTCAAACTGGCTGTAGACTGTGAATGCTCGTTGATAGAGTTTTTTTTCATCATAAGCATGATAGGTCTTCGTTCCTGGGTGTTTCTTTACATCATCGAGCCAGCGTTTTGTTAAATTGTCGGCGTTCCGTTCAATGAGCTCCACTAATTTTCTGGATAGCACTTTCATAGCCCGCTTCCTTCAGAAGTAATTATAGGGTTTCTGGGATTAAGTACCGGAACCCACTAATCAGAGTGTACACTTAACAATTAGCAATAGTAATGCCACATAATTTTATTGAATAAGTTTAAAGAGATATGGCCTTTGAAGGCGAGCATCTTCAGCATTCAGGGGTAATATTACCCCCAGCCGGGGGTCTTATTCCCCGTTGCCATTCCTAAGATGAAATAAAAGATATGTGAGCGATATTCAAGGTAGTGAATGACTTCTTGACAAGAAAAGATGAATTTGTTTAACTGCACCACAGGTGATGGAGTTCACTTCCAATAAACCGCCGCGAGGCTGATAACTCCTACCAGTACTTATCCTGGAGGAGTTTTTTTATGTCAGATGCCAAAGGCCGTATTCAGGATGTTTCACGACAATCGCTAGCGAACGTCCGTGATATCTGCACCAGATTTTCCATCCTTTCTCTCTCCCGCGAGATAGAGGCCTGCGAGAAACTCCTCGTCGACAACCCGCCCATCGATGTTGCCATCCTCGGTCAGTTCAAGGCCGGGAAGAGTTCCTTCATCAACAGCCTCGTCGGCAAGGCCGTTCTTCCCGTAGGCGTCATACCTGTTACCACGGTCATTACGCGCCTGCACTACGGGGAGACAGAAAAGGCCGTTGTGAGATACTTCGATGGGAAGACATCGGAGGTCGGCATGAGTGAGATCCACACCTTCACTTCAGAAGCGGAGAACCCTT
>Ga0335081_10006933_pt1 | contig 18068 bp, 16 predicted proteins | sample Lox_Sample_35_FD_206713 | JGI IMG/M metagenome (GOLD analysis project Ga0335081, IMG submission 206713) | Soil microbial communities from Loxahatchee National Wildlife Refuge, Florida, United States - Lox_Sample_3.5 | ecosystem: Environmental > Terrestrial > Soil > Wetlands | place: USA... | reverse complement strand
TGCTCCATGTGCGGCCCGAAGTTCTGCTCCATGAACTACTCGGCCAAGGTGGACGAGTACAACAAGCAGGTGCATGGCGTGGAGAAGAAAGATTACTCGGAGTTGATGAATAAGCTGGTGGCGATAAAGTAGCTGCGAGCCACCCCCGGGGCGAGCATTGGCGCGGAACTCGAAGCTACCACAGGCGACAAGACCAGCCGCGCAGCGGCGGGATGGGTTTAGGCGGGGGCGGAAGCATTAGCATCCGACCAACCTTAACCAAGATTGTCATCACGAGCGCAGCGAGGGATCCGCTGTTCGCCCGACGGGCAACAATGTCGCAGCTCGGAAGGAAAGCAGATCCCTCGCTGCGCTCGTGATGACAATCTTCCACCACCGCACCTTCTTGGCATCCCCGTTCATCCTGCCCTCATTTCCCTTTGCTACACTCGCTGCGTGAGACGCATCCGCCCGAGAGCCTGGATTTTCGCCTGCACCTCTGGGATTCTTCAGGTCCTCATCTTTCCCACGCCCGCCCTCTACCTGCTGAGCTGGGTGGCGCTGGCGCCGCTGATCTACGCCATCCTCAAATGCCGCGAGCAGGATGTGATGATGGTGCTCGCCGACGGCGGCCAGTTTCTCGCGCCCGCCACCGCGTGGCAGGGTTTTCTGCTGGGCTATGCCAGCGGCATCCTCTGGTATCTCGGCAGTTGCCACTGGGTCTATCACGTCATGCATTTGTATGGCGGGCTGAACGTCGCAACGTCCGTCTTGCTGCTGATTGCGTTCGCGCTCTACCTTGGCCTGTATCACGGCCTCTTCGGACTGCTGCTGGCGCTCATCGCCGCGCGCCGCAACGGCTTCAGCCTGCGCGCGCTCGTGTTCACGCCCTTCATCTGGGTGGGAGTCGAGCTGGCGCGCACCTACATCACCGGCTTTCCCTGGGACCTGCTGGGCACCGCGCAAATCGACAACATCCCGCTGTCGCGCATTGCGACGGTGACCGGCGTCTACGGAATCTCGTTCGAGATTGCACTGGTCAACACCGCCTTCGCGGCGGCGTTCCTGGTGCCCTACGCGCAGCGCAGGCTGCTGCTGACCGCTGCTGCAGCGGCGGCCATCGCGCTGCACGCGGGCAAGCTGGAGAAGCCTGAGGCGCTACCCGCCTCGCATGGCGCCACTCTGGTGCAGGTGAATATCCCGATCATGGAGAGCGACTGGTCGCTCGATTATCTGGTGCAGACGCTGCATTCGCTGGCCGCGCTCAGTGTGCGTCCGCAGCCCGGCCTGATCATCTGGCCGGAGGCGCCTGCTCCCTTCTGGATCACCGACCTGCACCTGCGCAGCACACTGGCCAACGTTGCACGGGCGAGCGGTTCCTACATCATCGCCGGCTCCATCGGCATTGAGCACACCGGCGAGTTGGAGCGGCAGCCCAGCATCTACAACTCGGCTTCGGTGATCGCACCAACCGGGGAGTGGACCGTGCGCTACGACAAGATCCATCTTGTACCGTTTGGCGAATACGTACCCTTTCAGACGGTGATCAGCTTCGCCAAGGCACTGACCCGCCAGGTGGGGACCTTTGCGCGCGGCAACCAGCGCACGCCGCTCACTGTGGGCGACACGAAGGCCGGCACGTTTATTTGCTACGAGTCGATTTTTCCCGATGAGGTGCGGCGATTCGCTAAGAACGGCGGCGAGGTGTTCGTCAACATCTCCAACGACGCCTGGTTCGGCGACACGGGTGCGCCGCGCCAGCATCTGAACATGGCACGCATGCGTGCGGTGGAGAACAATCGCTGGCTGCTGCGCGACACCAACAGCGGCATCACGGCGGTTGTCGATCCCTATGGCCGCATTGTGAACGAGGCGCCGCGCAATCAGCGCGTCGCACTCGAAGCAGCGTACGCGCTGGAAGAGTCCACCACGTTCTACACCCGGCATGGCGACTGGTTCCCGATTGTGTGTGCGATAATCACGGTAATAGGGATGCTGTTGCGGTACTTTGGGCCAGCCGGAGCCGCGCAAGCAGCTTAAAGATTGATTAACCACAGAGGCACAGAGACACAGAGGGTTTAAGGCATTTCATTTGCTGATTGCTAAAGCGGCCTACGAATCCTAATTGCTAATTGCTTCCTGCTTCTCTGTGCCTCTGTGTCTCTGTGGTGAATAGGTTTTCGCGAAATGGTAGAAGAACTAGAACAGGAATACTCCGCACTCCGCGACAAGGTCCGCGACCTCCAGGAGTATCTTTGACGCGCCCAAGCTGCGCGAGAAGCTGAGCGAGATCGAAAGGCAAACTGCCGATCCCACGCTCTGGTCGAATCCCGAAAAATCGCAGCACGTGATGCGCGAGAAGAAGCGGCTGGAGAGTGCGCTCGCGACTCATGACGAACTGGTGCGCCGCACCGGCGATATCACCGCATACTTCGACTTGGCGCATGAAGGTGAGGATGTTTCTAGCGACCTGCGGCGAGAAGTGGACGATCTGCGCGCGCTAGTCGAAAGGCTCGAGACCGAGACGCTGCTTTCGGGCGAGAACGACGACCGCAACGCCATCGTGACCATTCATCCCGGCGCCGGCGGCACCGAGTCGCAGGACTGGGCCGAGATGCTGCTGCGGATGTATCTGCGTTGGGCCGAGCGCCAGGGCTTCCAGACGCAGCTCTATGAATATCAGCCGGGCGATGAAGCGGGCATCAAGTCGGCGACCTTCGGAGTTAACGGCGAGTACGCCTACGGATTGCTCACCAGCGAGATCGGCGTGCATCGCCTGGTGCGCATCTCGCCCTTCGATCAGGCCAAGCGGCGGCACACTTCCTTCGCCAGCGTCTTCGTCTCGCCGGAAATTGACGAGAGCATTCAGATCGACATCAAGCCGGAAGACATTCGCGTCGATACCTATCGCTCCGGCGGCAAGGGTGGACAGCACGTCAACACTACCGACTCGGCGGTGCGCATCACGCACATGCCGACCGGCATCGTTGTTGCCTGCCAGAACGAACGCTCGCAGCACAAGAACCGCGAGAAAGCGATGAGCATCCTGCGCTCGCGGCTGTATGAATACGAGTTGGAGAAGAAGCGCGCCGAGACCAAGCAGATCGAGGACTCGAAGCTCGACATCGACTTCGGTTCGCAGATCCGGTCCTACGTGCTGCAACCCTATCGCATGGTGAAGGACCTGCGCACGCGGGTGGAGATAGGTGATGTGGACCGCGTGCTGGACGGCGACTTGAACGAACTGATCCGGGCGTATCTGCTGGCGCGGAGAAAAGAGCAGAAATAGCGGCTCGGAGCCGTCAACCAACAGAATTAGCTTTTTATCGAATGAGGTGAGCTCTCGGAATTCCGCGATCCAGTGTTGCGAGCAGGGCCCCGTTCGCAGTGGCAAGTTCCGCAAGATGTCCGTCGGTCACCTGCTTAGGATGCTGGACCCAGATCGGTAGTTTGGAGATGTCGTGAGTGTCCGCAACAAATGTGAAAAGCGTCGGGTCCTCTTTCTTCATGCGGAGTAGAAGTGCCCGCGCGGTGGCCGTGGTGAAGCCATACAGGGGTGTCTGAGCCAGAACACGCACAAACCCGAGCTCGGTAACAGAACAAGTCAGCAGCTCGATCCTTCCCTCCGCCCTTAATCTGTCGAGCCACCGGGCAACCGGATGGTGGGATTCATGGTCCACAACGGCCAAAGCAATGAGCGCGTTCACGTCCAGGAGATATCTCATGGAAAATCGGAAAGCATATCTTTCACTTGCTTGCTGGTGAGAACGGGTGCGCCTGGACCCAAAGTTACGGCGGGAAGTTTGGAAACCGGATCAATGACAATCTTTGCTTTCCTGGACCGCTTCTTTCGCGGGGTTAAAACGATCCGCTCACCCTCGACCTTAGCATCCAGAGGGTCGCCCGCTTGTAGTCCGAGGCGTCGACGAATCGGACCGGGCAGCACAACCTGGCCTTTAGTTGAAATGCGAGTCTGCACGGTAAGACAATCCTACCACCGCTTGCGGAAGCGGATAAACTTAGACGGCCAAGTAGCGGCCGGCACTTAGGCAACGATGACGCGAGAAGAGTTTAACAAGTTGGTCGGAGAGGCGCTCGACTCGCTTCCGGCGGAGTTTCGCCGCCGTATCGAAAACGTTGCGGTACTGGTGGAGGACCGCCCGGCCAAGCCGCTCCCATCTGAGCCGGGCAAACCGCAGCGATTGCTGTTGGGACTCTTCCACGGCATACCGAGGACCAACAAGAGCGTTTTTCAACTGCCGACCGGGCCGGACTACATCGTGCTTTACCAGAAGAACATCGAGGCGGTGTGCTCCAACGACACGCAAGTTCGCGAGCAGATCAGGCGCACTGTCATCCACGAATTTGGGCACTACTTCGGGATGACGGAAGAGCAACTGCATGGTGTGTAATCGCAGGCGACTGACCTCCGTTTGCAAACCGGTACGTCTCGGTGTTTGCCGCCAGCCGAAGCCAGTAATTCCTCACCCTCACATGGCGATATGACCGCAATCACTGACAGTTGGAATCCAAACTGGTAACGTTCGCGAGTGCGAAATCCCTGCCTTGTTTCTGTGGCAGCCGTTAGTCGCACGCATAGTGGAGGCTTTCCATGAGTGTGACCACAGAGGTAAAAGACATCCGCGCAAGAATCGCCGAATTGCGCGAGCGCAAAATCGAACTCAAAGAGGTCCCGCGAAGACTCACGGCACAAGAGCTGGAGTGGATACGCATTTCAACCGTGTGCCCGGAGATCTCTAATGTGCAGCAGGCTCTGCAAAATCTGGGCAAGAAGTTCTGGGACATGATGTTTACAACAATCGATTTCGATAACGACCTGAACGGCAACCCAATTCCCGACAAGACCCAACTGGATGACATACACACAAATCCGTATCAGAGTCTTGGGGTCACGTTCACAGCACTTCCCGGCCCTATCTGGGACCCAAAACGGATGCCTATGCCGCATGTCTGGATACGGCCCTATCCTGATGAGGCGGCATCAACGCCCAACATAGTGACGCTCGACCAGTGGGAGGGCGGTGGTGACTTCGATGTATTCGGGCAGATAATGGTTTCGTTTGAATCGCCTCATCAAAGCGTTTTCATTGATGCGCGAGTGGCAACGCTGGACTTCAGGAACGGTACCACCTTGTCTCCGGGAAGTGCGCCTTACCTCCGCGCCTTTGATGCTAACGGTCAGTTGTTGGGTGAGGTGCAGTTCCCGCCGGATCAGATACCACAAACGCCTTACACGTTGAGCCAGCCGCACAGGTTAGCCTTTGGCACCGATTCCCCCATTATTTCAAGCGCCTATTTTTCCTGTAGCTACCCGGAGGGGGCGGATATGCTGATTGGCTACTTTGATAACCTTGTAATTTCGAGGGTTATGGGCTGAAGCTTGCAATGAGAGGTTTGCCCTAGCGCCGTCCCTCGCGGGACGGCGTTTTATTTTCCAGGGAGGCGTAGGCGCATTACAATAGGCGTCTGTCCCTGTGGCCCGGACCCTTATGAGTACATCGCCGAAGCCCGCACCCACGAAGGGGAGACGACCGTCTGCCCGCGCTATCACCGCCTCTGAGGCTGGCCCCATCAGCATCCCTGCCGAACGGCGCAATGGCCCTGAACCCGCGCGGCCGCTTGATGATCCGTCCCTGTACATCAATCGCGAGCTCGGCCTCGTCGACTTCCAGCGGCGCGTTCTGGAAGAGGCGCAGGACCCCCGCAATCCACTGCTTGAACGGCTGATGTTCTTGTCGTTCGTTGGGTCCAACATCGACGAATTCTTCATGGTCCGCGTGGCCGGGCTGAAGCGACAGATCGAAAAGGGAGTGCTCGACGCCGGTCCCGACGGAATGACCGCGGCGGAACAGTTGCGCGCCATCCGGGCGTCCGTGATTCGCCTGTTCCGCAGCGCCCACGAGTGTTGGAGCAAGGAGCTGGTGCCGGCCCTGGACGAGGCGGGCATACACATCCTGAACTACGCCGACCTGACGGAGGAGCAGCGCTCCAGCGTGAACTCGTACTTTCAGGAGACGGTTTTCCCCACTCTCACTCCCCTGGCGTTCGATCCCGGCAGGCCTTTCCCGCATATTTCCAACCTCAGCTTGAATCTCGCCGTTCTGCTGCGGGGCGTGGAAGGGGAGGAGCATTTCGCGCGCATCAAGATTCCCGACACGCTGCCGCAATTAGTGCCGGTCGGCGGTCCCCCCACGAGCAAGAGCCGCACCAAGGCGGTTGTCAAGGAACAATCCTTCGTCTGGCTGGAGCAACTGGTCACCGCCAATCTCGGCGATCTCTTCCCCGGCATGACCATCGAAGAGGCGCATCCCTTCCACGTGACGCGCGATGCCGACAGCGAGATCCAGGACCTGGAAGCCGGCGATCTGTTGGAGTCCGTCGAGGAAGGGGTGTGGCAGCGCCGCTTCGCCGATGTGGTGCGGGTCGAGGTGGATGAAGGCATGCCCGCGCCGATCCTCGAAATCCTGACCAAGAACCTGGAGCTGGAGCGCGAGGACATTTATAAGTTCGGCGGTGGCCCGCTATCGCTGGTGCGGGTGCGCAACCTGACCAAGATCGATCGCCCGGAGCTGAAGTTCCCACCCTTTGTGCCGGCTCTGCCGGCCGCGCTCGCCAAGGAAAGCGAAGACGAGGACATCTTCGCCACCATCCGGCGCGGCGACATTCTCCTGCACCATCCTTTCGACTCGTTTCAACCCATCGTCGGGCTTCTGCAAAAGGCCGCGCGCGATCCCGATGTGCTGGCCATCAAGATCACGTTGTACCGTGTGGGCCGCAACGCTCCCGTAGTGGACGCACTGCTGGACGCTGTCGAGCACGGCAAGCAGGTCGCGGTTTTGCTGGAGCTGAAAGCACGCTTCGATGAGGAGAGCAACATCGAGTGGGCACGCAAGCTGGAAGAATATGGCGTGCACGTGGTGTACGGATTGCTCGGGCTGAAGGTCCATTGCAAGGCGCTGCTGATCGTGCGCAAGGAAGGCGATGTCATCCGCCGTTATGCGCACCTTTCCACTGGCAACTACAACAGCGTCACCGCGCAGCTCTACACCGACATCGGCATGCTGACCTGCGATCCGGAGGTGGGGGCCGATTGCACCGATCTGTTCAACTTTCTCACCGGATATTCCGCCAAGAAGTCGTATCGCAAGCTGCTGGTTTCGCCGGTGACATTGCGCCCGCGCATGGCACATCTGATCGAGCGCGAGATCGAGCACCAGAAGGCGGGACGCGGCGGACATCTGATCTTCAAGATGAACGCGCTGGTCGACCGGAAGATGATCCAGCTCCTGTATCGGGCGTCGCAGGCGGGAGTAAAGGCCGAGCTGCTGGTGCGCGGCATCTGCTGCCTGATCCCAGGAATTGCCGGCGTCAGCGAGAACATCACGGTGACCAGCATCGTGGGCCGCTTCCTGGAGCACAGCCGCATCTTCTACTTCGCCAACGGCGGCGAGGAAGAAGTGTACCTGGGCAGCGCCGATCTGATGCCACGAAATTTGAATCACCGCGTAGAAGTGGACTTCCCGGTGCAAGACAAGGGCCTGGTTCGGCTGATCCATGACCAGATTCTGGGAACGTACTTGCGAGACCAGGCCAAGGCGCGGCACATGACCTCCGAAGGCAAGTACGTGCGCGACCCCAATTACAACAAGCGGAATGCCTTGAACGCGCAGGAGGCGTTACTGGCACGCGCCGCCAAGCGCATGGGGAAATAGCACCAGGTATCTCTCGCACCACACCCCGGTGCTGACGCACCGGGCTCACCATCCCGCCCTTCGGGCTGGAGCGTTGGCTTGGAAATCACCTTCCCGGCAGCGCTTGGGATAACAGTCGCAGGGTTGGCAGAATCTCTAACCTGTAGGCGAGATCGAGGAAGGAGTCCCCAGTTGCGGTTCCTGGTTACTGGAGCTGAGGGTCCTAATTAGTTACCGCACCTATGTGGGGCATCGTAAATAGCTGATGCACAGGTACTTACGAGGCCAATAATTGTTCCTCGAGGAACAATTTTGGGGATCCAAAAAAAGGTAGTTGCTGGGCTGGCAGCTAGCCCGCTTGTCGGGGGCGAATATCGTACTGGCGGATTTTGTAGAGCAGCGCCTTGTAGCTGATGTTCAATTTGCTGGCGGCGCGCTTGCGGTTCCAGGCCGTCTCTTCCAGCACCTGCGCAATCACTTCCATCTCGGCGCCATTTTTCAGGTTGCGTACCATCTCTTTGAGGTCGGGCTGCGGCTGCGCTGCCTTCTCGTGGGAGGAATGCTCGCTTCCGGGTGCTGTCCCGCGAGCTGTTCCGCGTTGCAGCTCGGAGATCGCGCTGGCTTCGTCGCCCAACACGAGATAGCGCTTCACAAAGTTCTCTAACTCGCGAATGTTCCCCGGCCACGGATAGTTTTCGCAGGCCTCGACCAGCCGCGGCGAAACGCTCAGGGGCGCACAGGCATAGCGGTCGGCGAGATGGATCATGAAGTGCCGCAGCATCATGGGGATTTCGTCGCGCCGCTCGCGCAGCGAAGGCATGCGCAGCACGAAGCTGTTGAGGCGGTAATAGAGGTCTTCACGAAAGGTCTTCTGTGCGATGGCTTGCGGCATGTTGATGTTGGTCGCCGCCAGCACCCGGACATCGACTTTGACGGTGCCTCGCCCGCCGAGGCGGGAGAACTGGCCATCCTGCAAGACCTGCAAGAGCTTGGCTTGCAGCGCCGGCGACATCTCGCCGATTTCGTCCATCAGCAGCGTGCCCTTATTGCACAGCTCGAACTTGCCCGGCTTGGCTTTGTTGGCGCCGGTAAACGCGCCCGGCTCGTAGCCGAACAGTTCGCTCTCCAGCAGCTCGCTGGGAACGGCCGCGCAATTGACCTTCAGGAAGGTGCGATGCGAGCGGTCGGAGTATTTGTGGATGAGCTGCGCCAGGACTTCCTTGCCGGTTCCGCTTTCGCCCAGGATGAGCACCGGGAAGTCGTACTTGGCGACCTGCATGGCGTGCGCGCGAAGCTGGCGCATCTGCGCGGTCGCGGAAAAGAAGTAAACGCCCTCGCTGACTTCGATCGCTTCGCCGGCGCCGGGGCCGGCGGGATCGGTGTTCTCCAGGCAGAAGCGAACAACCTCGTCCATCTCTTCCTTCTGCACTGGCTTGGAGAGATAGTCCTGGGCGCCGAGTCGCATGGCTTGCGCCACCTTGCGAGTATCGCGGACACAGGACAACATGACCACCTTGGTCGAGGGGCGAGTCTCACGAATGCGCTGCAAGGTCTCCAGCCCATCGGCGCCGGGCATCACCATGTCCAGCAGCACCAAGTCCGGGGTGTCGCGCTCGACCTTCTGGACCGCTTCCAGACCGTTCGAGGCCGTCGAGACGCGATAGGAATCCAGCTCCAGCACCGTTTGCAGGTAACGGAGCATGCTCGGTTCGTCGTCCACCACCAGGATGTGGCCAGCGCTCATTGCCCCTCCGCAATGCGTTTGGTTGACGGATTCAGGAGAACCAGAAAGGAAAACTTGCTGCCTGAGCCGGGTTCGCTCTCGACCCAGATCTTTCCGCCGGCCGATTGCACCAGACGGCGGGCGATGGCCAGTCCAAGCCCGTAGCCTTCCGCCCGCATGCCCTTCGGGTTAATACGGAAGTACTCCTCGAAAATATCCTGCTGGAATTCGGGTGCGATTCCCGGACCGGTGTCGGAGACTGAGATGCGGCAACAGTTGGATCCCATGACGCGCTGCTTGCGGCGCTCGATGAGCGGCTCGCGATTCACCGTTCGCCGCTCCCAGAAGTAGGGCTCGACGTGCAGCCAGACGGTGCCGGAAGCGGGCGTGTACTTCATGGCATTGTCGAGGAGGTTGGAAACGACGTGCTGCATCTTGTAATAGTCGAACGGGAACGGTTCCAGCTTGTCGCTGGGCAGGAAGTAGAAGGCAATGGCTTTGTCCTGGAAGCGTTGCGCCCAGACCTCCGCGATCTCGCGGATGCAATCGTTGATGCTGCCCACCTCATAGTGGAGGTCGAAACGATCCACTTTTAGGGAGGTGTAGGTCAACAGGTTCTGGATGAAATTCGACAGGCGCACCCCGTTGGCCTGCATCTCGGCGAGCACCTCTACCTGGCGCGGATTCAAGGGACCCAGTTTCTCCGACAACAGCAGTTGCAGGTAGCCCCCCATGATGGCCAGCGGCGTCTTCAATTCGTGCGCGGCGGAGGCCAACGCATCGCGGCAACAGTCACAGTGCTCTTCGGTGACCAGCTCGAGCTTGTGCTTCACCGGAGACATCTTGGCTGATGGCATGGGAACCCACTCCCTTCCTATTCCGGGCGACAACCGACACTTTCTTCGCGTCCTCAGGAATAATCCCCGACTTCTGCTCCACAGGCATACTCTCGACAAGCGAAAGGCTTTGGTTTAGTTAATGACCGGTTCCTCGGGAAATAGAGTAGAACCACTCTACAGGGGGAGACATGATCTTACCGCAACGCCGTCGATTGTCAACGGTTAACTGATGAATTTTTGGGGAAAGTGGCAAGATATTTTCCTTTTCAGGAAGGAATTTTCACCTTTCGCGGGCATTCCTCTTCCCCAGAACCGCAAGATATTGCATTTTTTGAGCATGGGCCATAAAGCGCTGGTCTGGCGTATCTCGAACAAACCAAGGCTGTTGGAGCGGTAATGGCTTTGGTGATCGATGTGCGTCACCACGCCGTAACGTAGGAGTTCGCAGTGCGTCGAACCGTATCCGTCGCCGAGCGCCGCGGCTGGGAGCGGCTTCCTATTTCCATTCCATTTTTTGTTCGCGGGAACACCGTCGCCGGCGAGGAATTTCTGGAATTTGCCACCGCCCTGAACATTTCGGCCAGTGGCGTTCTGCTGGCCACGCGCCGCTATCTTGACCCCGGAACCAAGATCTCCCTCGAGGTTCCCGTTGCGCTGGTTAACAAGGCCCAACTGCCACGTTCTGTCTCCCGCTTGAATGCCACCGTCCTGCGATGCACAGCCGACCGCCAGTATTTCCTGTTAGGTTTGCAATTCCACGAGCCACTGCTGAATCACCTGGTGGCGGGCGCAGGGAAAGTGAGTTCCTCCGAGTGAAAACATTTGCACATATCTAAGCGCAAAATCATTCTCCTTAGGGGCCATATCGGTTAAGTACCTCATAGACTGCCAACAAGCAATTCTATATAATCCAGCAACATACAAACGAAATGCGCATTCTCTTGCGATGTGCAGGAACTTGGCGCAAGAAATGCAATTCATTTGTACTGTCCCCTCAAGGCGACATGAGGACGAGATGCCCCTGCTGGCCGGCTCGAACAACGAAAGTGCGGTCTCAGTCCAACAGCTCCCCCCCGAGCCAGTGATCTTCGGCCAGACGCCGACGATGCGCGATGTGCACCAGAAACTGGAACGGGTAGCAGGCGCCAATCTCTCGGTGCTGATCACGGGAGAAAGCGGCACGGGAAAAGACATTATTGCGCGCCTGCTGCATATCTACTCGCCCTGGTCGGCGGGCCCCTTTGTGAAGGTCAACTGTCCGGCAATCCCGGGGACGCTGCTGGAAAGCGAACTGTTCGGCTACGAGCGCGGGGCTTTTACCGGCGCCTTCAATCCCAAACCGGGACGCGTCGAAATGGCTCATCGCGGCACGCTGTTTCTGGACGAAATTGCCGAATTGGATGGCATGCTCCAGGCCAAGCTTTTACAGTTGTTGCAGGATGGGCAGTTTAGCCGTATCGGCGCGCAGGAAGACAAGAAGGTCGAAGTCCGGGTGGTATGTTCCACCAACCGCGAATTGCACGACGAAATTGAGCATGGCAACTTCCGTGCCGATTTGTTTTACCGTATTGCGACCATGACCATCCACCTGCCGCCATTGCGCGAGCGGGCGGTGGATTTGCCGCTGATTTGCGACTATCTGCTCCAGTACTACAACGAGAGGTTGAACGGGCGGGCGGTGATGGTGCGTCCGGCGCTCATGGCAAAGATGCAGCGTTACTCCTGGCCGGGCAACATTCGCCAGTTGGAAAACCTCGTCAAGCGCTACGTGGTGATGGGCACCGAAGATGTGATTTTGAGCGAACTGCTGGAGCCGAATGAGCGCGACCCGGTGGACGCCCTGATGATGGACGGTCCGGTTTCGCTGAAGAAATTAACGCGGCAGACAGTCCGCAAACTGGAGGCGCGTATTATCCTGAACGCGCTGCACGCAAACAACTGGAACCGGAAAAAGGCGGCGCGCTCGCTGGACATCAGCTATCGCGCCCTGTTGTACAAGCTGAAGGAGGTCGGGATTCCTCAGCGTCGCTCCAGTTCCGCTAACAACAAACATGGCGAAGACAAGGCCGAGTAATCCGCAGTGAGGTGACTTTGATGGATTCGCAGGAACGGGCTATGAAAACACTTCGATTGGTATTGGCGGTAATGGTACTCATGGGAATGTGGGCGCTGACGATGGCCGCGCAGGACGCCGCATCGCAGCAGGGGACAGATAATTCAGGGGCCGCTAAGCCGGTGCTGCCGGCGAGCGACGATGCCAAAGATGTGGCCAAAGCGACGCCGCTACCTTCTACCGATACCCCGGCGTCTCGCGTTTCCAGCGTGCGGCCTGACGCTTATGTGGTTGGTGTCGGCGACGGACTTGAAATCAACGTCTGGAAAGAGGGCGAACTTTCCCGCACCGTCGCGGTTCGGCCCGATGGAATCATTACTCTGCCCTTGATTGGCGAGATCAAAGCCTCGGGGCTGACCCCGGTGCAGTTGCAGGACCAGATCACGACGGCGTTGCAGAAAGTTGTATCGGACCCGCAGGTCACGGTCATCGTGGTGAGCGTCAACAGCCTGAGCTTTAACATCATGGGTAATGTGCTGAAGCCGGGATTCTATCCGCTTACCCGCCCCTTTACGATACTGGATGCCATCGCGATCAGCGGCGGCTTCCGCGACTTCGCCAAGGAGAAGAAGATTTACGTTCTGCGTGCCACTGCTGGGCACAAACAGACAAAGTACTTCTTCAACTACAAAGATGTCATCAAGGGCCGAAAGATGCAGCAGAACATCATGCTTCAGCCTGGCGATACCCTGGTTGTTCCCTAAGTTCGGGGCAGACGCGAGGGCACTGGGAGGATGAGATGAAACGGCAACTCGGACCAATTTTGACCGCAATGCTAATGCTCTGCGCCCCCGCGGTATGGCCACAGAGCACTTCGGATGGTTCGTCGCAGGGTTCCTCCTCCACGAGTTCGTCTCCGGGCAACTCGACGACTTCGTCACCGAGCAGCAGCACCAACTCCTCGCAGGGTAGCTCTGCTAATTCGTCCCAGGAAGGATCTGTGGATTCGTCGCCAGGCACTGCAACCAGTTCGTCGCATGGCCTGTTCACCTATCCCTCACCGGGCACTTCCCCGGGCTCCTCCCAAGGACTGTTCACGAGTATGACGCCGGGTGCGTCGACCGATTCGGCACAGAGCGGCGCCGGCGACCCGCAGCAGAGCGGCGGCGCGAGCAACACCTCGCAAACCGGCGCCAACGGGCCGCAGGACACTTTTTCTCATCCGGAAAAGCTCCCGCCGCTCAACCTGTTCAGCGAAGCCACGGGAAATACCGGGCTGACCTTGTTTACCTCGGTGGGAACGCTGGTGCAACGGGTTTCGGAGACCCGATCAACCTCCTATTGGCAAACTTTGGCCGCGGTCAACGGCGGCATCAGTATTTCGCAGTATCGGCCTGCACTTCTCTGGTCCTTCACCTACAACGGCGGGACAAACCTTAGCTCTACCTCAGGTTATTACAACACCAGTCTCTCTCAGGCTGGCAATGCGCGCATAGCGTGGAATTTTGCCAAACGTTGGCAGCTACGGATCAAGGATAACTATCTTTACTCCAACGACCCCTTCCAGCCGTTCCTTACCTACCTGGGTCAACCCACGCCCAACAATCCCAACCCTGTGGTTTACATTCCGAACGCTATCGTCGCGCAGAACACCGGGAATATCGATGTCAGCTATCGTCTGGCCGCGCACGATACCGTGAATTTCTCCGGTGGAGAGAGCTTTCAGCACTTTATCCGGGGTTACAACGCACAGTGGAATTCGTTTACCTACTCCGGCGGAGTTTTCTACCAGCACGATTTCAGTGCCCGGTTCTCTGGCGGAGGGGGATACCTGTTCCAAGCTATAGACTTCGGCCATGGAACCTCGCGCGCCGGCGTAAATTGGTTTCAGGGCTTCGCCACCTATCAGTTCAGTCCCCGGCTACAAGTTAGCGGATGGGTGGGGCCAGAGTTGACGCACACCAAAGACCTCATTCCAATCTTCTGTTCCCAATACGGGTGCCTGGTGGAGGTCGAGCACCGCGGGTCATGGAACGTCGCCGAGGGCGGCACCCTTACCTGGCAAGTGGCGCCGGGCAACGCGTTGGGATTGCAGGTCGCTCACCAGATTACCAATGGCGGCGGTCTGTTGGGCATAGCACGGACTTATCAAGGGGCTCTGACGTATTCGCGCCCGCTGACGCGGGCCTGGTCCCTGGGCTTGGGTCTGCTGTACAACGATAGCCTCTCCGAATCGGCCTTCCGGGCAGCACAGTATTTGAAGTCCTGGGCGGGGACGGCGGGCTTCGGTCGCAAAGTCTTCAATGACGCGTGGAGCTTCAACGCTTACTACGCGTACATTCGCCAATCATCGAATTTCTTTGGGCGGCCGAGCACGGGTTCCTCGAATGGCTTGGGCCTATCGCTCTCGTACGCCTGGAACCATGCACTTGGACGGTGATCCTTTATGATGCAACAATTTGACGAGCAGAAATCAGGACAAGGTTTTGACGAATATTGGGCGATTGTGCTCCGCCGCAAGTGGTGGATCCTGGGGCCCCTGTTCTTTGGCTGGGCGATCGTGTTCGCTTCGGCCTGGTTCTTACCGGCGACGTATGTCTCCGAGAGCACGGTTCTGGTCGAGCCACCCAAGGTGCCCAGCAGCCTGGTAGCGCCGAACGTAGAGGTGGACCTGGCGGACCGCGTGCAAAGTATGAGCACTCAGGTGCTCAGCCGTACGCGCTTGCTCAACCTCATCGACCGCTTCCACCTGTATCCGCGCTATTCCAATTCCCCGGACGATCAAGTGCAGAAGATGCGCGACGACATCAGGATGGACTTGATCACGGGCGAGTCGAACATTTCCAGCAAGCCGGAGCTGGTGGCCTTCAAGATCTCCTATAAGGCGCCCGACGCCGGGGCGGCGCAGAAGGTGACCATCGCCCTCACCTCGTTCTTCGTAGACGAGAACGTCCGCGCCAGCCAGGAGCAGTCCGAGGCGACCACGCTCTTCCTCGACTCGCAAGTGCGGGCCCTGGGAGAGGCGCTGGCCGATCAGGAGGCCAGAGTGCGCGCCTTTGAGGCCCAGCACGAGGGCTCGCTGCCGCAGCAACTGCAAAGCAACATCCAGATCCTCAACGGCATTCAGCAGCAGCTCCAGGCGGCACATGCGGCCCGCGAACGGGGCATCCAGCAACAGACCTATTTGAATTCGGTGCAGAGTCAGTATCAGAACATGAGCGACTCCGCCGTGGTTCCCACCAGTATTGACAACCAGTTGGACCAGGGGCGCGCCAGCCTGGCTGCTCTTCAGGCCCGCTACACCGACGACCATCCCGATATTCGGAAGCTGAAAGAGACCCTCGCGTCGCTGGAGAAGCTGAAGAAGGACATGGCGGCGGAAGCCCGGGACAACATCGAGTCCAACAATGCCACGCCCGCTCAAGTGCAAGCGGGTATGCCGTTGGTGCAGTTGAAGACGCAGATGAAGCTCAACAAGATGGAGATCGATCGCGCCAACCAGCAGATCCAGCGGCTGGAGCAGACCGCGCAAGTCTACCAGGCGCGCTTGAACGCTACCCCGCCGGTGGAAGCCCAGATGGCCGACATGATGCGCGACTTCGGCAACATGAAGAAGGAATACGCGGAATTGCTGGCCAAGAAGCAGCAGTCGGCGCTGGCCACCAGCCTGGAAAAGCAGCAGCAGGGTGCGCAGTTCCGCATCATCGACCCGCCTTCGCTGCCCAACAAGCCCTACTTCCCCGATCGCTTTAAGTTCTCGCTAGCGGCCATCGGCGCGGGCTTGGCCTTCGCCATCTTGTTTGGCTTTGGCGCCGAGTTCCTGGATGACCGCATACGCGGCGAGCAGGCCCTGGCGGAAGCCGTCGACCTGCCTATCCTGGCCGAAATTCCCCCACTGTCCACCCCGAAAGAATTGCGCAGGGCGCGATGGGTGCCGCGACTGGCGGTGGCGGCTGCCATCGCGGCTTTGATCCTGCTGCCCTCCGGCGTCGCCTACGCCTACTGGTGGAGCACGTAAATGTACAAACCATTCTTCGGGTTGGCGCGCAATCCGTTTGAGATCAGCCCTGACCCGTACTTTTATCATCCGACGCCCCGCCACAATGAGGCCCTGGCCAACCTGCACTACGGCGTTGGCCGCAGGAAAGGCTTCATCGTAATCACGGGCGAGGTAGGGACCGGCAAGACCCTGTTGGTGCGCTGCCTGCTGGCGGAGCTGCGCAAGAACAACATTGCCTTCGGCTATGTGTTCAACCCGCTGCTTCCGGTGGTGGAGTTCTTTCAGTACATCATGGCGGACCTTGGGCTTGCTTATGCGGGACGCACCAAGACCGAGATGCTGCTCGACCTGAACCGCTTCCTGATTCAGCGCCATGCGCGCGGTCTAATCACCGCGCTGGTCGTAGATGAGGCGCAGGCGCTGCGGGCGGATTTGCTGGAAGAGATTCGCCTGTTGACCAACCTGGAGACCTCGCAGCAGAAGCTGCTCCAGATCGTGCTGATGGGGCAACCCGAGTTGGAGATGATTCTGGACTCGCCCGAGTTGCGGCAACTGAAACAGCGGGTGGCGCTGCGTTGCCAGTTACAACCTTTGAATGACCAACAGACCAGGTCCTACGTGCACTCGCGCCTGGAACGCGCCGGAGCGCCGCCGGAGCCGCCGATCTTTTCCGACGAAGCTCTGGACAAGGTCTTCGAATTTTCGCGGGGCATCCCGCGCATCATCAACAACCTCTGCGAAAATTCCATGGTCAACGCCTTCGCCCGCGAGCAGCGCCCCGTGACCGGGGACATGATTATCGAAGTGGCGGCCGACTTCCGCCTCATCAGTCCGGCCTTGCCGGAGGAAGTCCCCATTTCCGTGGGCGCCAGTGAAGAAACCAACGACAGCCTTTTGCGTTCCTTGTTCCGCATGCTGCGAACCATGGACAACCAGCAATTGCAAACCGAGAAACCCATGCAAGCCAGTGCAGGGAGGAGAATCTAGACCATGAGTCGAGTGTACGAAGCGTTACAGCGGTCCCAAGGTGATAAATCCAGTGCCTCGCCCTTGGTCCCAGATCAGCCGGAAAGTGCCGCGGTGGCGGTAGCGCCTCCACTAGAAACCGCGGAGCCCATTGGCGGGAATTGGCTCCACGTTCCCGCCGACCGTGTTCTGCGTCCCGTGCCCACTCCAGAGCAGCGCCTGGTCGCCATCAGCGAGCCGGAGGGTACGGGCGCCGAGATGTTCCGTGTGTTGGCTACTCGCCTGGCGCACATGCAGAACAAGCGCCGCTTGCAGAAACTCCTCATCACCAGTTCGGTGGTGGATGAGGGCAAGTCGGTGGTGGCGGTCAACCTAGCCCTCACCCTGGCGCGGCGTCCCAACGAGCGGGTGCTGCTGATGGAAGCCGACCTGCGCCGTCCCACCGCGAGTGTGCTTCTGTCCCCGTCCCCGTTACGCGGCATCAGCGAGTGGAGCGCAGGCAAGCTGGCGCTGGAGGATTCGCTCTATCAGGTTCGCGACTTGCCCCTGTGGTTCCTGGCGGCGGGTCATCCTATGGAGGAGCCTCTGCCGCTGCTGGAATCGGACCGCTTTGCCAAGATGCTGGACCAGGTCTCCGCCAGCTTCGATTGGGTGCTGTTGGACGCTACTCCGATGCTGCCGATGGCCGACTCCACCTCGCTGGCGCGGCTTTGCGACGGCGTGCTCGTCGTTGTGCGTGAGGGCGTCACCCGTAAGAAGGTCCTGAACAAGGCGGTCGCCTCGCTCGAGAGATCGA
>Ga0335081_10006932_pt1 | contig 18068 bp, 17 predicted proteins | sample Lox_Sample_35_FD_206713 | JGI IMG/M metagenome (GOLD analysis project Ga0335081, IMG submission 206713) | Soil microbial communities from Loxahatchee National Wildlife Refuge, Florida, United States - Lox_Sample_3.5 | ecosystem: Environmental > Terrestrial > Soil > Wetlands | place: USA... | reverse complement strand
CGAGCCGCCCTGGCCGTAGCGCGCCGCGACGTTCGGGGCGAAGTACTGCAGGTAACCCTCCAGCATCGAATGGGTGCCGGGCGGACCGTAGACGCTGATCGGCTCCCTGCCGCCCGCGGTCCAGGCGAGCCCCATGAGCGTGCCCCAGTCGGCGTTGTGGTCATCGTGATTGTGGGTGATGAAGATCGCATGCACCCGCGCCGGAGCCACCCCGACGAGTGCGAGCTGCCGTGCCACGCCGTTGCCGGCATCGATCAGGTAGTTGACGCGATTGACGATCAGCAGGTTCGCCGGCTGGGCACGATGGGCATTGATCTGCGGGCCGCCCTGAGTACCAAGCAGGATGAGGCGCGTCTGCGCCTGCGCTGCCGCCGCCGTCACCGCCGCGGCGGCGAGTGCCGCGATGCGCACGCTCCAGCGACTCACCCGGCCACCAGCTCGATGCGGCTCATCAGCAGCTGCGCGCGGTCTGCGCACGGCCCGACGAGGACTTCGATCTCGCCCGGCTCGAAGCGGGGCCTGAGGTCGATCCCGAGCACGGCCAGCGCCGCCGCCGGCACGTGCAGCGTCAGCGTGGTCGACTCCCCGGGGCGCAGCGGCGCCTTGGCGAAGGCCCGCAGCTCGAGCAGCGGGCGGGTGACGCTCGCCACGACATCGTGCGTGAATACGAACACCGTTTCCTCCGCCGCGCGCGCTCCGGTGTTGGTCACATCGACCTGCACCTCGATCACATCGGCCTCGCGGGCGCGCGCTGGCGCGACGCGCAGGTTCGCCAGCGCAAATCTTCCATAGGTGAGTCCGTGACCGAAGACGAACTGCGGCTCGTTCGCAACGTCCAGATACTTGCTGGTGAAATGATCCTGCGGATTGGCGGGTCGTCCGCTCGGGCGCTCGCCGAAGAAGATCGGAATCTGCCCGGCGGCGCGCGGCCAGCTGATCGCCGTGCGTCCGCTCGGTGAGGCGCGTCCGGTGAGGAGGTCGGCGAGCGCATTGCCCGCCTCGCAGCCGAGGAACCACGCGGCGAGCACGGCGTCCGCGCGCTCGATGAGCGCGGGCACGACGAGCGGCCGACCCGAGAACAGCACGGCGACGACGGGGCGGCCGAGGGAGCGGGCGCACTCGCAAACCGCCTCCACGAGTGCCTGCTGCTGTCCGGGCAGACCGAGGTGCGCGCGGCTCGCGGCCTCCCCGCTCATCACCGCGGCCTCGCCGACGCACAGCACCGTCGCATCGGCCTGGCGCACGGCATCGAGCGCCACCGCAATCCCCTGTGTCCCCGTGCCCTCGATGTCCACGCCGGGCGCGTGCAGCACACGCGTCTCGCCCAGCGCGCGTCTCAAGCCCGCGAGCACGCTCACGTGATCGCGGGCCTCGCCGGCGGCCCACCAGGGTCCGCGCATCTCGGCGGGCGCATCCGCGAGCGGTCCGACCAGCGCGAGTCGCTTCACATCGGCAGGCAGCGGCAGCGTGTCCGCGGCGTTCTTGAGCATCACTACCGCGCGCATGGCGACATCGCGCGCCAGGCGGCGGCGCCGCGTCAGCGCATCCGGAGGATCGGGCGTCGCGCCGCGCCGATAGGGATCATCGAACAGGCCGAGCCGCTCCTTGAGCGTGAGGACGCGCACGACCGCGGCATCGATCTCCTCGAGACGCACCAGCCCTCGCTCCAGCGCCACCGGCAGGCCGCGGCGATAGGCCTCCGCCATCATGTCGATGTCGACACCGGCCTTGAGAGCGAGTGCCGCCGCCTCGGTGAGATCGGCCGCGATGCCATGGCGCACCAGCTCGCCGATCGCGTTGTAGTCGCTGACGATGACGCCCTCGAACCCCAGCCGTCCGCGCAAATGCCCCTGCAGCAGCTCGACGTGCGCGGTCAGGGGGATGCCGGCGAGGTCGGTGAAGGCCGGCATCACGGCGGCGACGCCCGCCGCGACGGCGGCGTCGAAGGCCGGCAGGTACACCTCCCGCAGCGCGCGCTCGGAGATGTCGACGGCGGCGTACTCGCGTCCGGCCGTGACCGGACCGTAGGCGCAGTAGTGCTTGGCCACGGCGGCGAGCGAGCCCGCGCTCGCGAGCGAGCTGCCATCGCCCCCCTGGAATCCCTTCACCTTCGCCTCGGCGATGCGTGTCGCGAGCCAGCCGTCCTCGCCCGGTCCCTCGACCCCGCGCCCCCAGCGCGGATCGCGCGATACGTCGAGCATCGGCGCGAACGTCATCGCAAGCCCGTCGGCTGCGGCCTCGAGCGCCGCCTCGCGGGCGGTCCTCCACCACAGCTCCGGATCGAACGTTCCGGCCTCCGCGAGCGGCACCGGAAAGAGCGTGCGGTGCCCGTGAATCACATCGAGACCGATCAGCAGCGGGATCTTCAGGCGCGAGTGCTCCACCGCCAGACGCTGCATCTCGTGCACGTGCGCCGCGCCGACCATGTTGAGCAGGTTGCCGAGCGTGCCGTTGCGGATCGACTCGGTGGAATCGCCGGCGATCACCGGGCCGGTGACCGCGTAGCTGGAGGCGGTCATGGTGAGCTGCCCCAGCTTCTCGGGCAGCGTCATGGCCTCGAGCAACGCATCGATACGGCTCATCGGCGACCTGCGACGGGGGCTAACGGCGAAGTCTGTGCCAGTGGCAGAATCACTCGAGCTCCGAAAAAGCAAGGCGGGCTACGATGATAGATCAGCCTGAAGAAATCTCCAGCGCCACCCCCGAGATCGCCGATGCGGTGCACTCAGGGCTCGTGCCGCAGATGCAGATGATGATCCGCGCGCTGCTCGCCTCGCGCGTCCGCAACACCATCTTCGCGCTCGCCGGGGGCATCTTCGTGGTCATCGTCGTGACGGCTTACGGCCAGATCCGCCTGAACGGCTGGAACCGCCCCTTCTACGACGCCCTCTCGCACCGCGACCTCGGCGGCTTCCTGGTGCAGCTCGGGGTGTTCGGCATCATCGCCGGCTCGCTGCTGGCACTCAACGTGGCGCAGACCTGGCTCGGAGAGATGTTGAAGCTCAAGCTCCGGCAGGGGCTGGTGATGGACCTGATCCAGCACTGGCTCGCTCCCGGGCGGGCGTTTCGCCTGGCAAACGCCGGAGCGATCGGCGTGAACCCCGATCAGCGCCTGCACGAGGATGCGCGCCACCTCACCGAGCTGTCCGCCTCGCTCGGCATCGGACTGCTGCAGGCCTCGATCCTGCTGGCCACCTTCATCGAGATTCTGTGGGGACTGTCGAGCGACTTCACCTGGCGCCTGTCCGGCCGCGTGGTCGCGATCCCCGGCTACATGGTGTGGGCGGCGCTCGTCTATGCGCTCTCGGCCTCGCTGCTGAGCTACCGCGTCGGGCGCAGCCTCATCAAGAGCAACGCCGACCGCTATGCTCGCGAGGCGGAGCTGCGCTTCACCCTGGTGCGCGTCAGCGAGCACATCGACGCCGTCTCCCTGGCACGCGGCGAGGCCGACGAGGCACGCCGGCTGCGGCGCGATCTCGTGGCCGTGCTGCGGGCGATGCGCCGCCTGGTGACCGGCGCCACCAATCTCACCTGGGTCACCGCCGGCTACGGCTGGTTCACGAATGTCGCGCCGATTCTGGTCGCGGTGCCGATGTACTTCGCCGGCACCATCTCCTTCGGCGGCCTCATGATGGCGGCCGGAGCCTTCACCCAGGTGCAGTCCTCGCTGCGCTGGTTCGTCGACAACTTCAGCGCCATCGCCGACTGGCGCGCGACGCTGCTGCGCGTTGCGAGCTTCCGGCGCGCGCTGATTGCGACCGACGTGCTGCACGACGCCGAGCATCGGATCGAGTTCGTCGACGGACCCCCGGGACAGATCACCATCGATCACCTCGAGATCGCCTCCTCGGCCGGGTGCACGATGCTCGAGGAGACGCACGTGGAGATCAAGGCCGCCGAGCGGGTGGTGATCATCGGCGAGCCCGGCACGGGCAAGACGCTGCTGTTCCGGGCCTTCGCGGGGCTGTGGCCCTGGGGCGAGGGCCGCATCGCCCGACCGAAGAATGAGGAGCTGCTGTACGTGCCGCGTACCCCGTATCTGCCGCCGGGAACGCTGCGCGAGGTGCTCGCCTACCCCGCCAAGATCGAGAGGTTCGAGGAGCAGGCCTTCGGCGATGCGCTCACGGCGCTCGGTCTGCGCCGCCTGCTGCCGATGCTCGACATCTCGCGGCGCTGGGACCGCGAGCTTCCCGATGAGGAGCAGCAAAGTCTCGCCCTCGCGCGCGTCGTGCTGCATGCTCCGCCGTGGCTGCTCATCGACGAGGTGCTGGATGCCATCGACCACGAGACCCTGCAGCGGTTCATCGCAGTTCTGGGCGGGGAGCTCAAGAGGAGCGGCGTCATCCACATCGGCCGCGGCGGTGCGCGCCACGCGGTGTTCACGCGCGTGCTGCACCTGGTGAAGGATCCGACCGTGCGCCGCCTCGCCCGCGGCAAGACCAGGTTCGTGCCGCCCGAGGCCGCCGATCATGCCCCGGCGGGTGGCGCATGAGCCGCGCGCGGACCCGAACCACCGCGCGAGCGCGGCGCAGGGCGCGCCCAGCCGCAACGCCCGCGGCGCTCGCAAGGCTGCCCGACGCGGAGCTCATCGAGGCCATCCAGCGGCAGACCTTCAGATTCTTCTGGGAGGGAGCGCACCCCGCGAGCGCACTTGCGCCCGACCGGCGGACGACGCGCCCCGGGCGGGTGGACGATCTGGTCGCAATCGGCGGCTCGGGCTTCGGCATCATGGCGCTGCTCGTCGCGGTCGAGCGCGGCTGGGTCGCGCGCGCGGCCGCGCTCGAGCGCCTGAGCCGCATGCTCGATGTGCTGCTGCGGGCGAGGTGCTATCACGGCGCCTTTCCGCACTTCATGAACGGGCTCACCGGGGCGACGATTCCCTTCACGCGCAAGGACGATGCCGGCGATCTGGTGGAGACCTCGTTCCTGTGCATGGGGCTGCTCTGCGCGCGCGAGTACTTCGACGGCGCCGCGCCGCTCGAGGCGCAGATCCGCGGCCGCATCAGCACGCTGTGGCACGAGGTGGAGTGGACCTGGTACACGCAGAACCGCAAGCTCCTGTACTGGCACTGGAGTCCGAACAACGGCTGGGCGCTCGACCACGAGATCCACGGCTGGAACGAGTGCCTGATCACCTACGTACTCGCGGCGGCCTCGCCCCGCTACGCGATCGACCCGGACGTCTATCATCGTGGCTTCGCGGCCGGCCGGGATTTCCTGAACGGCAAGCGCTACTACGGCATCGAGCTGCCGCTCGGCATGTCCCACGGCGGCCCGCTGTTCTTCGCGCACTATTCCTTCTGCGGCCTCGACCCGCGCGGGCTCAAGGACGGCTACGCCGATTACTGGGAGCAGAACGTGCGCCATGTCGCCATCAATCGGGCGCACTGCATCGCAAACCCCGGCCAGCATCGCGGCTATGGTGCCGCGTGCTGGGGCCTCACCGCGAGCGATGATCCCAACGGCTACGATGCGCACGCGCCGGACAACGACAACGGCACCATCTCACCGACGGCCGCGCTCTCGAGCCTGCCCTACGCGCCGGCGGAGGTGCTGGAGGTGGCGAGACATTTCCTTGCCGTCCACGGAGCGCGGCTCTGGCAGCGCTACGGCTTTGTCGATGCGTTCTGCGAAGAGCGCGGCTGGTACGCCGACACCTTCCTCGCCATCGATCAGGGGCCGATCATCGTGATGATGGAGAATCACCTGAGCGGGCTGCTCTGGAGGCTGTTCATGCGCGTGCCGGAAGTGCAGACCGGGCTGCGCCGGCTCGGGTTCTCGAGCCCGCACCTCGCCCCGCGCGGGGCGGATCCGCGCAGCGGATGAGCGAGCCGCTCGAGACCTGGATCGAGCGCCAGTACCGCCACAGCGCCGCGGCGATGCTGCGATCGGTCTCGCCGCTCGCGATCGTCAAGGACCGACCGGAGTTCGGGCTCAGGATCGTGCCGCGCAAGGGCGCGGTGGTCGCATCGCCCGTGCTCGGCGCCTACGATCCGGACCCCGACTACTTCTATCACTGGTACCGCGATTCGGCACTCATCGTCGATGCGCTGCGAGTGCTGCACGAGGACGGCAGCGCTCGCCCGTACGCCCTCGCCCACTTTGCGGACTTCGTGCACTTCAGCCTCGCACTGGATGAGCTCGATGGCCGGATCCTGCTCGAGTCGCCGCAATGGCGCGAGGCCGTGGCACCGCAGTTCCGCCAGTATCTGCGCTCGGATGAGGAGCTCGCCCGCGTGCACGGCATCGCGGTCGCCGCCGACACGCGCGTCAATGCGGATGGCTCGCTCGACATCACGACCTGGGGCAGGCCGCAGCACGACGGCCCGGCGCTGCGCGCGCTGACGCTGCTGCGCTGGTCGCGCGCCGCACGCTTCGATGCGGAGCTCGCCGCGGCCGTCGCAGAGCTCGTGCACGCCGATCTCACCTACACGCGCGAGCGGTGGCGCGAGCCGTGCATCGACATCTGGGAGGAGGAGCTCGGCTGGCACTACTACACCCTGCGCGTCGCTGCAGCGGCGCTCGAGGACGGCGCGGCCTGGCTCGAGCGGCGCGGCGAGCGCCGGGAAGCCCGCAGCTGCCGCGCCGAGGCTGGCGCGATCTTCGAGCGGCTCGAGGGCTACTGGGCGGATGAGCCGGGTGTGTACCGCTCCCGCGTACTCGCCTCGGGTGCGCAATCCAGCAAGGAGCTCGACATCAGCGTGGTCTTCGCCGCGATCCACGCCGGCGGCGAGCGCGCGCGGCACTCGGTGCGCGATGTGCGCCAGCAGGCGACGCTGGAGCGGCTCGAGACTCTGTTCGATACCGCCTACCTCATCAACCGCGACCGCCCGGCGGGGCGGGCGCCGGCGCTTGGCCGCTATGCGGGGGACCGCTACTACTCAGGCGGTGCCTATTATTTCTCGACGCTGGCGGCCGCGGAGTTCTGCTTTCGCGCAGCCCGTGGCACCGGCGGGGGTCGCGCACTCAAGGAGCACGGCGATGCGTTCCTCGAGACGGTGCGCGCTTTCACGCCCGCAAGCGGTGCGCTGTCCGAGCAGTTCGATCAGACAACCGGCGCGCAGACCTCCGCGAAGGAGCTCGCGTGGAGCTACGCTGCGTTCATCTCGTGCATCGCCGCGCGGCGCAGCCTCGCGGCGCGAAGCGCGTGAGCGCTGTCAGCGGGCGGGGCGGTTATACGGGTCGCCGGACCAGTCGCGGCTCGGCTTGCTCTCGCCTTCGAGGCCGAGTGCGCCGGGCTCATCGAGAGTCGTGATCAGGTCCGCGATCGTTTTCTTGGCCAGTACGCCGGTCGCCACGGCCCAGTCCCAGATCGCCGTGCCGCGGGCATCGTGAGTCACCCGGCCGGAGAGACGTTTTGTTGACATCGAAGAAGCACCTGTAGGGCTGTCGCCAGATGGGTGCAGGTTTGGTGCCAGCGCGGTGACTGACGCTCGCGGCGCGCCCGGCGCGCGCACCGCGGCGGCCAAACTGTGGTCCGCGTCTCACCGCGTCCACGAAAGTGCGACGCACTACAGTTGCCGCCGCCGCCGCCCCGGGAGGTCTTGCGGCTGGCGCGGCAGCGCCGCTGCCGCCGGCGGCGGCTTCTTGCCGCTGCCCGCATGCTGCGCTAGCGTAGCGCGATGGTGAGGCTGCTGCTGTTCCTCATTCTCTGCGTGCTGTGCTGGCCGCTCGCGCTGCTCGCGCTCGTGCTGTGGCCGATCCTGTGGCTGCTGTCACTGCCATTCAGGCTCCTCGGGATCGCCGTGGACGGTGTCTTCGAGCTGCTGCGGGCGCTGCTGCTGTTCCCGGCACGCCTGCTGCGCGGCCATCCTTGAGTTCACCCCAAGAGCTAGGTCGCGGTTCCGGCCTGGATCGACTTGAGCAGCCGCTGCTCCTCGCCGTGCGGGTCGTTCACCAGCTTGCATTCGTCGTTGAAGATCATCGTCGCCCGCTGCTGGGTGTCGAAGGCCGTCCAGGTCGGAAGTCCCTTGACGTTCGGGTTGCCCGAGCGCGCAAAGGCGGCCCAGGCGCCCGCCATGCGCGCGGCGAGCACGTAGCGATCGGCGCCCGAGCCGGTCATCGATTTCGCCGCGTCCACGTTGTCGAACACGAACGGAATCTCCACCGTGTGGAACGAGCGCAGCTTGCCCTCGCGTACGGGCGAGCGCCAGGTGAAGTAGTAGTGATACACGGGCGCACGTCCCTGCTGCGCCTTGCGCTCAGCCTCGGTCAGAACTCCGGCACGGAAGGTGGCATCCGAGGCGATGATCAGGAACAGGTCCGTATTGGAGGCCCCGGGGCGCCCGGCGCGGTAGGCCGCGATCAGCTTGTCGAGCTGTGCGTCGCTTGCGTTGCGCACGGTCTGCTTCAGGTGCGCATGCAGGCTCGCATCGTCGATCGGATCGAGCACCTGGTTCGGGAAGAAGGTCACTTCCGTCTCCACCGTCCCGATGAGCAGCGGCACGTCCGCCGATAGCGCCGGCGCGACCGGATCGAACGGATCGGTCGGCAGCGTGCGCCCATCGACCACCGGCGCAAAATTCAGCGGCGGCCCCGCGCTCGCCTCCGTCGCAGCGAGTAGCTTCTCGAACGGCATCTTGCCGAGCTCATCGACCTGGCTCGCCTTGAGATTGAAGCGCGCCAGAAAGGCCTCGGCCGTCTTCGAGGCGGCATCGCGCGACACGCCCTTCACGGCGGCACCGCTCTGCACGATCGCCCGATGAAACAGGCCCTTGGCCGCGGGCATCGCCATCAGCGAGCTCACTTTGCCGCCACCCCCGGACTGCCCGAAGATCGTGACGTTGCCGGGATCGCCGCCGAAGGCGGCGATGTTGTCGCGCACCCATTCGAGCGCGGCGATGATGTCGAGGTTGCCGAGATTGCTCGAGGTTGCATACTTGTCGCCGCCGATGCCGGCCAGGTACAGGTAGCCGAGCGCCGAGAGGCGATGGTTGACGGTGATCGCGACCACCTCGTGCTTCTGCGCAAGATGCAGCCCGTCGTAGCAGATGAACCCGCCGGAACCGCTGGTGTAGCCCCCGCCGTGCAGCCACACCATCACGGGCAGCCGGTGCGAGGCGCCGAGGGCCGGCGTCCACACATTCAGCATCAGGCAGTCCTCGCTCATCGGCTCGTTGCGATCCATGACCTCGACCTCGGGTGGTACGAAGCCATGGAACGAGGACAACAGCTGCGGCGAGCGCGGCCCGAGCTCGAGCGCCGGGCGTACGCCCCTCCACGGCTCGCGCTTCACCGGCGGCATGAAGCGCCGGGCTCCGGCGGTGCTCGCGGCGTAGGGCACGCCCTTGAATGCGAACACCTGATCGAGGAGCGCACCGCGCAGCGAGCCGGCCGTCGTCGCGACCGTCGTGCCCTTCGAGGCCCCGTCCTCGGCCAGTGCAATGCTCACGCCGCGAGCGCCGAGCAATCCCGCAGCCGTCCCCATGCCAAGAAACCCGCGCCGGTCGATCATGCTTGGTAACCTTTGTTATGGCCGCCCGTGACGAAGATGTCGTGCCGGTTGATCGATCAACCGGCGGGTGATTTTATGATAAAAAGTGCTCCGACACAGCGCCGGCTTGGGATCAAGTCGTGCTCTCACGGAGCGTGGAATGCGTACGGTGACTCGAGGCTCTCGTGCCGCGGCGTGCGGTGTGCTGCTCGTGACGCTGCTCGCAGGGGCGCTGGCGCGCGCGCAGACCGATCCGTCCGGTAGCTGGTCGCCCCGCTTCGATGAGGACGCCACCGAGCGCATTCCCGGCGGCGAGATCGGCGAGTACCTGGGCTTTCCGCTCAACGCCGCCGGCCTTGCGCGCGCGGATGCCTGGGATGCCGCCTTGATGGAGCTGCCGGAGAATCAGTGCCGGGCTCACGGCTCCGACTACGGCTGGCGCGGCCCCTCGCTGCTGCGGATCTGGACCGAGGTCGACCGTGCCACGCAGAAGGTGATCGCGTACCACACGCATCTCTCGGCGTACGGCGCGGAGCAGACGATCTGGATGGACGGGCGGCCGCATCCTCCGGACTACGCCCCGCACACCTGGGCGGGGTTCTCCACCGGGGAGTGGGACGGCGACATGCTCGTCATCACCACGACGCACCTGAAGGAGAACTGGCTGGGGCTCAACGGGCTGCCGCGCAGCGACCAGGCGACGGCGCGCGTGCATCTCATGCGACACGGCAACTATCTCACCGTCGCGGTGATCATCTACGACCCGGTCTACTTCAGCGAGCCGTTCATCCGCACCATCGATTTCGTCTACAACCCGCAGCAGCAGATGGCGCCATGGCCGTGCGAGTCGGTGGATGAAGTCGATCGGCCGCCCGGGGTGGTGCCGCACCACCTGCCCGGCACGAATCCGTTCCTCAACGAGTATCCGGCCAAGTACGGCATACCCCCGCAGGCCACGCGCGATGGCGCGCTGACCATGTACCCCGAGTACCTGCTGAAGCTGAAGACCCTGCCAACGTTGCCACGGCCGCCGAAGAAGCCCGCGCCGTGAGCGTCATGACACCCCGATTGCAGATCCCGACCCGCGGGCCATGGCTCGCGGGGCTGCTGTGGGGCGCCCTGTCGCTTGTCTGCGCGGCCGCGCCGGCACCGCCCCCGCACGACTACTCGAAGGACGAGGTCCACGTGCTGCCGGTGCAGGGGAACGTGTACATGCTGGTCGGCGCCGGCGGCAACATCACCGTGCAGGCGGGCGAGGACGGCGTGCTGCTCGTTGATACCGGCGTCGCGCCGATGAGCGCGAAGGTGCTTGCGGCGATCCGCGGCATCTCCGACAGGCCGATCCGCTACATCGTCAACACCCATCTGCACGCCGATCACACCGGCGGCAACGAGACGATCGCCAGGGCCGGCATGACGATCGCGGGCGGCAACGTGGTCGGCGACATCGGCGCGAGCGCGAGCAACCAGGCCGGCGTGATCGCCTTTCAGACGGTACTCGACCGCATGAGCGCGCCGGTGACCGGCGCCGAGCGCGCAACGCCGCAGGGATCCTGGCCGACCGAGACCTACACCACCCCGGAGCGCAAGATCTTCTTCAACGGCGAGGGTATTGAGCTGATCCACGTGCCGGAGGCACACACCGACGGGGACACGATCGTGTTCTTCCGCCGCTCGGATGTGATCAGCACGGGTGACATCTTCGTGACCACGAGCTATCCGATCGTGGACCTGAGCCACGGCGGCAACATCCAGGGCGTGATCGCCGGGCTCAATAAGATCATCGATCTCGCGATCCCCGCCGAGCTGCAGGAGGGCGGCACCATGGTGATTCCCGGACACGGCCGGCTGTGCGACGTGGCGGACGTGGTCTTCTATCAGGAGATGGTGACGATCATCCGTGACCGCGTGCAGGACCTCATCAACAAGCACATGACACTCGAGCAGGTGAAGGCCGCGAAGCCCACGCTCGACTACGATCCACGGTACGGCTCCGACACCGGCTTCTGGACCACCGACAAGTTCGTCGAGGCCGTCTACAAGAGTCTGAGCGCGACGCACTGAACGACAGGAGACTGACTGATGAAGCGCACGCTGCTGGCATTGCTCGCGACTGGCACGCTCCTCGGGGCCAGCGCGGCGCGTGCCCACCACTCCTTCGCCGCGACCTACTACGTCGATCGCGAGGTCACCGTGGAAGGCACGCTCACGCAGTTCCTGTACCGCAACCCGCACTCGTTCGTGAAGCTCACCGCCACCGACGACAAGGGCGCCGCGCAAGTGTGGTCGATCGAATGGGGCGGCGGCGCGCAGCTCGCGCAGGAGCACGTGACGCGCGAGACGCTGAAGCCGGGCGACCACGTGGTCGTCTCCGGAAATCCCGGTCGCAATCCCAGCGAGCATCGCATCCGCCTGCGCAAGATCGTCCGCACCTCGGACGGCTGGAAGTGGGAGGGCGTGATCCAGTGAGACCCGCGGGTCCCCTGGCAGCGCTGATCGTCGCACTCGGGGTTGCGCTCGCGAGCCACGCGCAGTTCGTGCGGGCGCCGCCGCCGCCGCCACCGAACGCTCGCGTCGGCGCACCCGTGGATCTTACCGGCTACTGGGTGGCGGTAGTCACCGAGGATTGGCGCTATCGGATGATGACGCCCGACAGGGGTGACATCGCAGGCGTGCAGCTCAACGCGGCCGGCCGGGCGCTCGCAGCTGTCTGGGACCCGGCGAAGGACGAGGCGAGCGGCGAGCAGTGCAAGGCCTACGGGGCTCCGGCGATCATGCGAGTGCCGACCCGCCTGCACATCAGCTGGAAGGATGACGACACTCTGCAGATCGACACCGACGCCGGCATGCAGACGCGCCTGCTGCACTTCAAGGGTACGGCGCCAGCGGCGCCCGAACCGAGCTGGCAGGGCTACTCCGCGGCCTCCTGGGAAGGCCTCGGACGCGCGGCGATCGCCTGGGATGCGCGGCGCGGCGAGCGTCCGACCCAGCAGGGGCATCTCAAGGTGCTGACGAGCCAGTTGCGGCCCGGGTATCTGCGCAAGAACGGCGTGCCCTACAGCGCCGAGGCGACGGTGGAGGAGTATTTCGAGAGCTTCCGCGAGCCGAACGGGGACCGCTGGCTGATCGTGACCAGCATCGTGCGCGATCCCAAGTACCTCACGCAGGAGCTCATCACCAGCGATCAGTTCAAGAGGATTCCGGAGAAGTCCGGCTGGCGTCCGACCGAGTGCACGGCGCGCTAGCCGTGGAGCCGTTCCTGCACTGGCTGGCCGGCACGCCCTTCAGCACGCTGATGCGTGAGTCGGTGTGGGCGGAGCCCATCGTCGAGACCGTGCACGTGCTGACGCTCACGGTGTTCCTGGGCTTCGTGCTGCTGCTCGATCTGCGAATGCTCGACCTGGTACTCAGGCGCAAGCGCGTCGCGGAGGTGCTCGAGCAGCTGAGCCCGTGGCTGTTCGGCGGCTTCGCGGTGATGATCGTCACGGGGCTGCTGCTGTTCACCGCCGATCCGGTCGCCTTCTACAGCACGCTGTTCTTCAAGCTGAAGATGATCATGATCGTGCTCGCCGGACTCAACGTCCTCACCTTCAACGCCACGCTGGGCCGCGGTATCGCAACGTGGGACCAGGGCACGGCGACGCCCTGGAAGGTCAAGCTCTCCGGCCTCGTCTCGCTCGTGCTGTGGGTGTCGGTCGTGGCTGCAGGCCGCGGCATCGCCTACGCTCTGCCGCCGCCATGAGCGCGCTCGCAGCCGCGCTGCTCGCCTTCTGCGAGTGGTGCAACGGCTCATTCTTCGGTCATGCCATCCGCGACTCGGTGTGGCTGTTCCCGTTCGTCGAGATCTTTCACCTGCTGGCGCTCGCGCTGCTCGGCGGCACGCTGCTGCTCATCAATCTGCGCCTGCTCGGGGTGCGCTTCGGCGCGGACCCGACCGCCGTGCTCGCGCGCGAGCTGCGCCCCTGGATGCTCGGCAGTCTCATCGTGATGCTGGTGTCGGGCTTTCTGCTGTTCTCCACCGAGGCGGTGAAAATGTACGGCAACTGGGCCTTTCAGCTGAAGATGCTGTGTCTCGTGCTCGCGACCGTGTTCACCTTCACGATCCATCGGCGCGTCACGAGTCGCGAAGGCGCCTCGTCCGCGCTGCGCTGGACGACGGTGGCGGTCTCCTCGCTCCTGTGGCTCGCGGTCGGACTCGGTGGCCGCGCCCTGGGCTACGTCACGACGGCCGTGAGCGCGGTAACGGGCGGCTGAGGTCTCAGCCGCGGACCATGCGCAGGCAGGCGGCCTCCAGGCGCTCGAACTCGCGTGCGGAGCTCGCGTAGTCCTTGGCCGCGGCGCCGCTCGAGCGCGCCGCCCGCTCCCGCTCGCCGAGCGCGACCACCCGGCAGGCACGCGCGAGCGTGCGCCACTCGAGCTCGGTCGGAATGAATGCGGGCGCCGTCATGCGCACCAAGCCTAGCGCAGGGCGCGGCTCCACCAGCAAGCCCGATCAGGGAGTACTGGATGCGACTCGCCTTCGAGCCTCACGCAGGCCCTCCAGCTCGATCGCGCACCGCATCGACATCCGCCGGCCGGCCAGCTCATGCTAGAGTAAGCTGTGAGAAGAATAAGTTTGCAGGTACGCGATCCTCATGCGCTCGGCGTTTGTGCTGCTGCTGCTTGCGGCCGGCGTGCTCGTGATGCTGCCGCCCTTCTTCACGCATGGGACCTGTCAGGCCGAGTTCGAGGCGGCGAGCGCGCTGGTTGAGCACGCACAGGGGGGCCTCGCGACCGCATCGCGGGCCGAGTCCTACCTCAACGAGCAGGGCATTTCATACCGCATCGCGGAGCCGCCGCCTTGCCCTGCCGGCGCGCGCCTCGACAGCCTGAGCTGTCCTGAGGGACCGAAGGTCTTCGCCTCGATCCCGGTCAAGGACCGGATCTGCCGCTTCTACCGCGACGACGCCATCCGTGTGCGGCTCGATTTCAACGCTCACCGCCAGCTGATCCGGATCCAGACGGACATGAGGCCCTTCCGTGCCTACCGGATCGGCCTGCTCGGACTCGATCTGTACTGGGCGAGGTAGCCGATGAGCATTCCGGATGACGCGGCACTGGCCCGCGAGCTGCTGCGGATGATCAACGCCAGCTGGGTCGCGCAGGCCTGCTACGTAACCGCTCGGCTCGGGATCGCGGACCTGCTGGCCGCCGGGCCGCGCAGCGCGGCGGACCTGGCGGCCGCGACACACACGCACGCCCCCTCCCTGCAGCGGCTGCTCGCGGCGCTGGGCAGCGTCGGTTTGAGCCGGCAGCTCGCGGACGACACTTTCGAGATGACGCGGCTCGGCTCGCTGCTGCGCAAGGATGCCCCCGTGTCGCTGCGCGCGTGGGCGCTCAAGTGGGGCGGCGATGACTGGCCCGTGTGGGCCAATCTGCTCTACAGCGTCCGCACTGGCCAGAGCGCGCGCAGCCTGATCACCGGCACGCCGGGGTTCGCGCACCTGGAGCGAAATCCCGAGACGGCGGCCATCTTCAATCAGGCCATGGCCGATCTCACCCAGCTCTCCGCCATGGCCATCGCTCGCGCCTGCGATTTCTCCGGCCTGCGCGTAATGGACGTGGGCGGCGGGTACGGTGAGCTCCTGGCACAGATTCTGCTCGCACATCCGAGTGCCACGGGCGTGCTGTTCGACATGCCCCACGCGATCGCCCGCGCGCGCGAGCACCTCGCCGGCCGCGGGCTCGGCTCGCGCTGCGAGTTCCTCACCGGCGACTTCTTCGACAGCGTCCCGGGCGGTGCCGATGTCTACGTGCTGAAGAGCGTGATCCACGACTGGCCGGATGAGCGCGCCCGCGAGATTCTCGGCAGCTGCCGGCGCGCGATGCGACCGGGTGCCCGGCTGTTCGTGATCGAGCGGCTGATGCCTGAGCGGCTCGAGTCCTGTGCCGATCACGAGGCGCTCGCGCGCAGCGACCTGCACATGCTGGTCGCGCTCGCGGCGCAGGAGCGCACCCAGGCGCAGATAGCTGCGCTGCTCGAGTCCGCGGACTTCCGCAGCCTCAAGCGCATCGACACGGGGTCGGACTTTCAGATCGTCGCGGCCGAGCCTTGAGGCAGCCCGCTCAGGCGGCGTCCCAGAACTGCTCCATCCTCCTGCGCATCGCCTCATCGGGCAGCCGGCCACGCGCCGCGCCTTGATTGTCCTCGAGGTGCGCCACCTGCGTGGAGCCGGGAATGGCGCAGGTCACCGCCGGATGCGAGATCACGTACTTCAGCAGGAACTGGCCCCAGCTCTTCGCGTCAATGTCGGCGGCCCAGGGCGGCAACTGCCGCTTTGCCGCCTCGCGCAGCACCGAGCCGAAGCCGAACGGAATATTGGCGAGCACCCCGATGCGGCGCTCCAGCGCGAGCGGCAGCAGGGTCGTCGCGGCATCGCGGTTCGCAAGCGAGTAGTCGACCTGCACGAAGTCGAGCGGATACTTGCGCATGAGCTCGATCATCTCCGCGTGCTGCGACACGCGTGAGGTGGTGATGCCGAGGTAGCGGATCGTGCCGGCCTGCTTCCATTCTCTGAGCAGCGGCATGAGCGCATCCACGCCATCGAGATTGTGGACCTGCAGCAGATCGATGCGCGGAGTCTTGAGCAGCGCGAGTGAGCGCTCGAGGCTCCTCTGTCCGCCGACACCGTCGCCACGGTAGCCGCCGGTCGGGGTGAGCTTGGTGGCGAGGAACATCTGCTCGCGGATCTTGAGTGCCGCCAGCGCCTCACCGATCAGCTCCTCGCTGTCGCCATAGGCCGCGGCCGTATCGATGACCGTGCCGCCGAGCTCGTGCAGGCGCGCGATCTCGAGGCGGATTGCATCGCGATCGCTCGTGCGGAACTTGTCGGTGCCAAGGCCGACGACGGGCAGCCGCTCGCCGGTGGAGGGGATGGCGCGGGTGAGCACGCCGGATGAGGCGGGCGAATCAGCCCGGGCCGTGGCATCGGTCAGAGCGAGCGCGGCGGCAACGCCCCCGCACAGCACATCACGTCGCGATACAGGCGCAGGCGCGCGCAGCACATCCATGGCGATATCTCCAAGCGATGATGAGGTGAGCGCCTAAGGATACTACGCGTGCCCGCGCAGACGATGACGACCTATCTTGCAGTTAATTTCTTATAATATAAATACTTACGGGATATATCTAAAGTATTTTCACAACTCTGCCGAATCGCGCTTGCGGCGCGGCCGCCCGAGGGGAACGCTCACCTCGAGCGTCGTGCCCTGTCCTGCAACGCCGAACACGCGCAACGCGCCCCCGATCTGCGCGAGCCGCTCCGAGGCGGCGAACAGGCCAAACGCCCCCGACTTGTTACGGTCCTCTTCGCGCAAGCCAATGCCGTCATCGCTCACGCGCAGGCGCAGCGAGCGCTCGTGCACGGAGATGCTCACCTCCACTTGCTTCGCCTGGGCATGACGGATCGTGTTGTTGAGCGCTTCCTGGAACGTGCGATACAGGATCGTCAGGCGCCGGTTGCCCAGCTCAGGCATCAGTCCGGTCACCGAGAAACGGATCTTCAGGCCCGACTGGCCGGTGCGCTCATCGGCGTAGCGCTTGACGGCATTGACGAAGCCCAGGTCCTCGATTCCCGGTGGCTGCAGCTCGAAGGCCACGTGCCGCAGGCGACGCACGCAGCCATCGGCCAGCTCGAGCAGTCGCGACAGTGCCGCCGCGGCGCGCTGATCGGCGGGCACGAGGTTGCGCAGCGTCTCGATCTCGAGCTTCAACGTCGTCATGTCCTGGCGCAGCCCGCCCTGCAGCATCTCGGCGAGCTCGCGCCGCTCCTGCTCGCGCAGATGCTCGAGCCGGTGAGCAAGCGAGCGCACGCGGGTGTGAAAGCGATCGATGGCCGAGCGCTGCTGCAGCTGCTCGGTGATGTCGACTTCCGCGGAGATGAAGCCGAGCGTGGCACCGTCGTCGTCGCGGATCTCGCTCGCGCGCGCGTGCACCCAGCGGGTCTCTCCGCTCGCACGCTGATAGCGGAACTCGAGATCGAAACGGGCGCCGCGCGAGAGTCCCTCCCACGCATCCGCAACCCGGTCGCGGTCATCCGGATGAATCGCGTCCCACCAGCCCAGATCGCGCGCCTGCTCGAAGCTGAAATCGCTCGTCTGCAGCCAGCTTGCGTTGGCGTAGGTGCAGGCGCTGTCCGCATCGGTCAGCAGGATGCCGATCGGCGCGGAGTCGGCGAGCTGGCGGAAGCGGTCGGCCGCCATCAACTGTGCCTTGCGATGGCGCAGCTCGCCCTCGACCTGCAGGTGCTGGCGCAGATCGGTGACCGTGATGATGCGATTGCTCGCTCGCCCCTCGCCGTCGCGGACCGAGACGATGCTCACTTCCACCGGAATGAGCGTGCCGTCGCGGTGGACCTGGCACGTCTCCAGGCTCGCCGCGCCCTCGGCATCGGCGAGCTGCTCGGACGCGCTGATGCGCGCCTGCTCGGTCTTCGGGAACAGCGTGAGGATCGCGCGCCCCTCGAGCTGCGCGGCCGTGTACCCGATCAGCTCGGCAAAGGTCGCATTCACACTGCGCAGCGCATTGGTCGCGGCGGTCGTGATGGCGATCCCTCGGGTGCTGTGCAGGAACGCCTCCGCCCAGAGCCGTCCCTGA
>Ga0335081_10006931_pt1 | contig 18072 bp, 15 predicted proteins | sample Lox_Sample_35_FD_206713 | JGI IMG/M metagenome (GOLD analysis project Ga0335081, IMG submission 206713) | Soil microbial communities from Loxahatchee National Wildlife Refuge, Florida, United States - Lox_Sample_3.5 | ecosystem: Environmental > Terrestrial > Soil > Wetlands | place: USA... | reverse complement strand
GGATCCGTTGAGCCGAGACGCGGTGGCGGTGCTGGCCGCCGGCAGCGGCCTGAATGCCATTGAGTTGCATCGGCTGACCGGTGGTAACCCGTTTTATGTGACCGAGGTCTTGGCCGGCGGCGCCGACCGGCTGGGCGGTGGTGGTGGCCTGCCGCGCAGTGTGGCTGAGGCGGTGTGGGGCCGGCTTGCGCGGTTGTCGGACGCGGGCCGTGATGCCGCTTATGCGGCGGCGGTGTGTGGTGCGCGCGCCGAGCCGGTGCTGGTGGAAAAGATCTGCCCGGTAGCGGCGAGGGGGCTGGGTGAATGCCTGCGTGCTGGGGTGTTGGTCAGCGAGGATGCGGTGGTGGGGTTTCGCCATGAGCTGGCCCGGCGCGCCACGCTGGATCAGATTCCCGGCCACCAGCGTCGGGTGTTGCACACAAAGGCGATGGCTGCGCTGGCCGAACCGCCGGTCGCGCCGGATAGGTTGGCGGCGTTGGCGTTTCACGCCGATGAGGCCGGCGACGACGAGGCGGCGATTCGCTACGGCGTGGCGGGGGCGGCGCGGGCGGCCGCCTTGGGCGCCCACCGGGAGGCCGCCGAGCTGTATGCCCTGGTGCTAAACCATGCCCACACCAGCCCCGCCGCAGACAAGGTGGACTGGCTGGAGGGGCACGCCTTTGCCCGTTACCTGTGTGGGGACGCCGAAACGGCCGCGGCGCTTTTCCGGGAGGCCATCGAGATACGCCGCGCGCTGGGAGATCCGCTCAGCGAGGGCCAGGACCTGCGCTTGCTGTCCCACATGCTGTGGGGAGGGCTGGGGCGCCCTCGCGAGGCCCTTGAGGCGGCGCGCTCCTCGCTGCGGCTGCTGGAAGACCTCGGCCCTGCTCGCCACGGTAACCGGGCTGTTGTCAGCTGATTTCTTCTTCACCGTGCCGTATTACAGCCTGCGGGTGGCGCACTGGGTCGACATTGTCGCTCTGATCGTCTTCAGCGTGGTCGGGATCGCCGTCGGGATCTTGGTCGACGTGCTCAGCGCCCGGACCCGTCAGACCACCCGCTTCCGCGCCGAGGCCGCACAGCTGGCCCGGTTGGCTGCTCGTGTCCTGGCGGCTCCATCGACATCGGAGGCCGATTTGGTTGTGGAGCTGCGCCGAACGTTCGACCTCGACAGTGTCGGTATCTTGGCGCGAACCGCCTCGGGTTGGCGGGTGGAGGCGAGCGCGGGTTCGCGGCCGTCCGAGGATCCTGGCGCCGCACAGTTTTCCGCCGAGCTCGCCCACGATCGGGTTCTGGTCATGGCCGGGCGCGGGTTGACTCACTCGGACGCCGAGTTGGTCCGGGTTTTCGCCGCTGAGCTGCTCCTGTCGCGGCGGCGCGCGCAGCTTGACGAACTGCGTGGCGCGACGGTCGAGGATACGGCCGGCCCAGACCCGGCGGGCGAGGGCGCGCAAAAGTAGCGCTAAGAATCACCGACCGCTGGTTCGCGGCCTCTATACCAGAACGGCGACATCTGTGTACTCCAAGGAGGTCCCGAGATGGGCGACGTCGGTTATCTGGTCCTCATGGTGGCGTTCGTGGCGCTAGCAATGGTCTTCGTCGTCGGCTGCGACAAGATCATCGGGCCCGACGAGGCCGCGGTTTCGAATGCCGGACGCGACGACGAATCCGCGCCCGCACGCTTGAGCCAAACAAAGGCCAACGCGTGAGCACGCTGGCGTTTGCAGGGACCGCATTGGGCGGCGATGACTTCTTTGGCGTCATCATCTCGGTCGTCCTGGCCGGTTACCTGGTTACCATCTTGATCCGGCAGGGGAGGGTTTAAATGTCGGCGGCTAGCTGGCTCCAAATCGCCTTCTTCGTCCTGCTTTTAGCCATCAGCACGCCGCTGCTGGGCAACTACATGGCTAGGGTCTACAGCAATGAGAAGGCGCCCGGAGACAAGGTATTTCTGCCGGTGGAGCGGTTCATCTATCGCGTGTGCCGGATCGATCCCGCGTCCGAACAGCGTTGGCGCAGCTACGTTTTCTCGCTAATCATTTACACCCTGGTCGGTGGCGTGTTCACCTACGCAATCCTGCGCTTGCAGCAGCATCTGCCGGGCAATCCAGATGGGCTGAAGGACGTACCCACGGGGGTTTCGTTTAACACCGCTATAAGTTTCATGACAAACACCAACTGGCAGAACTACGCAGGTGAATCCACGATGAGCCAGCTCAGCCAGATGCTGGGTTTGGTTTGGCACCAGTTCATTTCGGCTGCAGTCGGCATGGCGCTGGCGGCCGCGTTCATCCGGGCGCTGATACGCCGCCGGCAGACAACGCTCGGCAATTTCTGGGTCGACACCATCCGCTCCTCGACTCGGATCCTGATCCCGATTTCGTTCGTATTCGCGATTGTGTTGATGAGCCAAGGCGTCATCCAGAACCTCCACACAACCACCACCGTGACCACCATCGCCGGTCAGCAGCAACACATTCCCGGTGGCCCGGTAGCCAGTATGGCGACCATCGAAGCGTTGGGCGACAACGGAGGTGGCTACTTCAACGCCAACTTCAGTCACCCGCTTCAAAACCCCAACGCGTTGACCAACGTGCTGCTGCTGTGGCTGATGGCGATGATCCCATTCGCCTTTGCCTGGACGTTCGGCAAGATGGTTGGCTCCCTGCGGCAAGGTATGGTGGTGCTTGCCGCGATGGCGGTGCTGTTGGCGATTTCGGTGTTCTGGGTGGTGCCGTTCGAGAACGTAGGCAACCACTACGCTTCGACCGCCGGTGTGTCCCAGTCTATTACGGCGTCCAGTCCCGGCGGCAACCTCGAAGGTAAAGACATCCGGCTGGGGGCGACGGGCTCGGGGCTTAGTGCGGCGACCGTGACCGGCACATCAACCGGAGGCGTCAACTCCGCGCACGAGAGCTACACGCCGATCGGCGGGGTGGTGCCGTTATTCAACATGATGCTGGGCGAGGTGGTACCCGGGGGCACCGGCACCGGACTTTACGGGATGCTGATCTTCGTCATCATCTCGGTGTTTATAGCCGGGTTGATGGTCGGACGCACACCGATGTATCTGGGCAAACGGATTCTGGCCGGGGACATGACGCTGGCGGCGATCTATATCCTCGTGCTGCCAATGAGCGTGCTGGTGCTGGCCGGCATAGCGATCCTGTGGCCGCCTAACGCTCACAACATCTCGGCCTCCGGCCCGCACGGGCTGACCGAGGTGGTCTACGCCTATACCTCGGCCGCGCACAACAACGGCTCGGCGTTCGCAGGCTATTCGGGAAACAGCTTGTGGGGCAATATAACTCTGGGGTTCTGCATGTGGATAGGCCGGTTCTTCGAGATCATCCCGGCACTGGCGCTGGCCGGGTCGTTGGTTCGCAAACGAACGTACGCAACCACTTCCGGCACGCTGCGCACTGATACGCCGCTGTTCACGGTCATGGTCATCGGCGTGGTGATCATCCTCGTCGGCCTGACCTACTTCCCGGTGCTCGCCCTGGGCCCGCTGGCCGAACATTTCTCCGGCCACTTCGGATGGTGATTGCGATGGCAAAGGAGTCCGCGATGACCGTAACAGGCCCACCGACCCGTGAATCCATGCACATCACGGCAGAGGCCGCCCGCCGCGCCAGGGAGCTGTCGATTTGGGATCCGAGGATCGTGCGCCGCGCGGCGCTGGATGCCGTCATCAAGCTCAACCCGCGCTACCTGATCGACAAGCCCGTTATGTTTGTGGTCGAGGTTGGCGCGGCCTGGGTCACCGTGCTGTTTCTGCGCGACGTCTGGCACTCCACGGCCGCCGAGAACTGGTTCTCCGGACTGGTGATCCTGTTTTTGTGGTTCACCGTGTGGTTCGGCACCTTCGCCGATGCGATGGCCGAAGGCCGCGGCAAAGCGCAGGCCGCGACTTTGCGCCGGACCCGAAAAGACACCGTCGCCCATGTGCTGCAACCCGATGGCACAACGCGCGAGGTGCCCGCGGTGCAGCTGCACATCGGTGACCGCTGTGTGGTCGCGTCGGGTCAGCTGATCCCCGGCGACGGCGACGTCGTTGAGGGCGTGGCGCTGGTCGACGAGTCGGCCATCACCGGCGAATCAGCGCCGGTGGTGCGCGAGGCCGGCGGTGACCGCTCGGCCGTCACCGGATCCACGCGGGTGCTGTCCGACCAGATCGTCGTGCAGATCACCGCGGCACCCGGCGAAACGTTCCTGGACCGCATGATCGCACTGGTTGAGGGAACCGACCGGCGCAAGACACCCAACGAGCGGGCACTGACGGTCGTTCTGGTCAGCCTCACCTTGATCTTCATCACCGCGGTCGCCACCTTCCAGCCGTTTGCCGTGTATTCCTCTGCGCACCAACCGATTCTGTTGTTGGTCGCCCTGCTGGTGTTGCTGTCCCCGACCACGATCGGCGCCTTGCTGTCGGCAATCGGCATCGCCGGGATGGACCGGATGGTGCGACGCAACGTGCTGGCCATGTCCGGCCGGGCGGTCGAGGCGGCCGGTGACGTCACCACACTGTTGCTCGACAAGACCGGCACGATCACCTACGGCAACCGGATGGCCACCGACCTGATACCGGCCCCCGGCATCGACGCTTCGGGCCTGGCCGAAGCCGCGCTGGCCTCATCGATCGCCGACGAAACACCCGAGGGCCGCTCAATTGTGACGCTGGCCGCCGAGCGTTACGGCCTAGAGCCGCCGCGGCTGTTCGGCGCCGATCTGGTGCCCTTCACCGCGCACACCCGGATGTCGGGCATCGACTGGGCAGGCCGGTCGGTCCGCAAGGGCGAGGTATCCGCGGTGGAGGCCTGGGTGGCCGAGCAGGGGGGCGAGGTGCCCTACGAGGTGCGCACCGTTGCGCGTGGCATCGCCGAAGACGGCAGCACCCCGCTGGTCGTCGCCGAGGGCCGCACGGATACCGGTGAATCCTCGGCACCAGTGGTGTTGGGTGTCATCCACCTCAAAGACACCGTCAAACCGGGCATCGCCGCGAAATTCGAGCAGATGCGCTCGCTGGGGATCCGCACAGTCATGGTGACCGGTGACAACCCGCTGACTGCGGCGGCGATTGCGCGTGAAGCCGGCGTGGATGACTTCATGGCCAGGGCAACCCCCGAAGACAAGATGGAGCGGATCCGGGCCGAGCAGGCCGCCGGTCATCTCGTCGCGATGACCGGGGACGGCACCAACGATGCCCCGGCCCTGGCACTGGCCGATGTCGGCGTGGCGATGAACACCGGCACCCAGGCCGCCAAGGAGGCCGGCAACCTCGTCGACCTGGACAGCGATCCCACCAAGCTGATGGACATCGTCGAAGTGGGCAAGCAACTGCTCATCACCCGCGGCTCGCTGACCACCTTCTCGATCACCAACGACGTGGCCAAGTACTTCGTTGCAATCCCGGCGATGCTCTACGGTGTCTTCCCCGCGCTGACCGCGATCGACATCCTGCAGCTGCACAACCCGCAGTCAGCGATCCTGTCCGCGGTCATCTTCAACGCCATCATCATCATGATCATGATCCCGCTGGCACTGCGCGGCGTGAAAGTGAAGCCGATAGGTGCGACCGCACAGTTGCGCCGCAACCTGTTGCTATTCGGTGTGGGCGGATTGATCACCCCGTTCATCCTGATCAAACTGATCGACCTGCTCATCGTTGGGCCGTTGGGGGTGCACTGAGATGTGGTTTCGGCAGCTGTTGAGTTCTCTCCTGCTGACTGTCGTCGTGGCGATCGTCGTCGGCATCGCCTATCCGCTGTCGCTCTACGGAATCGGCCAGGTCGCCTTCAAGAGCAAGGCCGACGGCTCGCTGGTCAGTCGCGGCGGCCAGCCAGTGGGATCGACGCTTCTCGGCCAGAACTTCACCGACAACAACGGCAACGCGCTGGCCCAGTACTTCCAGCCGCGACCGTCCAGCGCCGGCACCAGCGGCTACGACGCCTCCGCCAGCGGGGCGTCCAACCTAGGGCCCGGCGACCCCCGGCTGGTCGGGTTCATCCCCGGTTTCAACTCGGTAGGTCTGGACGGTGCGAGCACGGCGACCAATCCGTTCGGCACGCCTGCGGACCCCTACTGTGTGCCCACCGACACCTCCGGCAACCCGGTCACGTCGCCGCGGTCGGGGCAGCAGTACGCCAAGGACTCCGATGGCCACTACAGCTGCTACAGCGGCACCATCCCGCAGCGCGCGATCGCCTACCGATCGCTGAACAACCTGCCCGCCGACGCCGCGGTCCCCGTCGACGCGGTCACCGGCTCGGGCTCCGGCCTGGATCCGCAGATTTCGGTGGCAAACGCCCAGCTGCAGGCCCCGCGGGTGGCGCAGGCCCGCCACCTGCTGCTGAGGGACGTCACGGAAATGATCGCTGGCAACACCACGGATCGGTACTGGGGGTTCCTCGGTGAGAAGGGGGTCAACGTGCTCGCGCTGAACCTAGCGCTGGACGGGCGGCAGGGACGACCATAGGTAAATGGCGACCGCTCGGGGGAAGCTCCGCATCTATCTAGGGGGCGCACCGGGAGTCGGTAAGACCTACTCGATGCTCGACGAGGGGCACCGCCGACGCGACCGCGGCACCGACGTGGTGATCGGTCTGGTCGAGACACATGGACGGGCTAAGACAGCTGCGTTGATCGGCGACCTGCCAGTGGTGCCGCGACGCACGTTGATGTACCGGGGTCGCACGCTGGAGGAGATGGACGTCGACGCAGTCCTCGCCCGCCATCCACAAGTGGCCCTGGTCGACGAACTCGCCCATACCAACGCTCCCGGCAGCCGCAACGCCAAGCGCTGGCAGGACGTCGATGAGCTGCTTGACGCCGGGATCGACGTGATCTCCACCCTCAACATCCAGCATCTGGAAAGCCTCAACGACGTGGTGGCCAAGGTCACCGGCATCACCCAGCGAGAGACTGTTCCGGATGCGGTGGTGCGCGCCGCCGAACAAATCGAACTGGTCGACATGACGCCAGAGGCGTTGCGCCGCAGGATGCTCCACGGCAATGTCTATTCCCCCTCTGGCATCGATGCGGCCCTGAACAATTACTTTCGCATCGGCAATCTCGCGGCATTGCGCGAGCTGGCGCTGCTGTGGGTCGCCGACCGCGTCGAGGAGGGCCTCGACGACTACCGGGCCCGGCACGGCATTACCGCGCCCTGGGAAACCCGCGAGCGTGTGCTGGTCGCGCTGACCGGCGAGCCGGAGGACGAAACCCTGGTACGACGCGGCGCCCGGATGGCCACCAGGCTGCGCGGCGAACTGCTGGCCGTCCATGTCGAAGTTGCCGACGGCACCGTCCAATCCCGCCCGCCGGCGTTGGATGCCTTGCATGGGCTGGTCCACGACCTCGGCGGCAGCTACACCGAAATCACCGCTGGCGACGTGGCCAACGCGCTGCTGGCTTTCGCGACCGCGGAGAATGCCACGCAGCTCATCGTTGCCCGCAGCAGGCACGGCCGTTTGCGCCAATGGCTGCGCGGATCACTGGTCAGCGAAATCCTGCGTCTGGCCGGGCCGATCGACGTTCATGTCATCGCGACACCGCGCAATCAACCCCAGCCACTACCGCGGTCTCCCCACCGCGGCCAACCGGTCCACATGCCGCCGCATCGCCGCAGGTTCGCGTGGGCCCTCGGCACCGTCGGCATCGCGCTACTGGCCACCGCGCTGTCGCCGCTGCGCACCTTGATAGGTCTGTCCGGCGGGCTGCTGAGCTTGCTGCTGGCGGTGGTGATCGTCACCGTCATCGGCGGCGCCCGCCCGGGCGCCGCCGCCACCGTCATCGCTTGGCTGTGCGGGGATTTTTTCTTCGCCGAACCGATCTATAGCCTGCGCATCGCGCATGCCGCCGACGTCGCGGCGTTGGTTGTGTTCTTTGCCGTCGCTGCCCTCGTCAGCGTCCTGGTGGACCGGCTGGCGCGGCGAACGCTGCAGCTCGCGCGTGCCCGCGCCGAGATCGAGACGCTGGCCCGGCTGGCTGGAGAAACCGTCGATGCCGACGCCCAGTCGTTGCCAGAACTGCTGGCCGAGCTACGCCGCACATTCGGGCTCGACAACGCTGCGGTTTTGGTACGGGAAGGACGCGGCTGGCGACCGATCATCACCGACGGCGCCGCACCACCGGCACGCCCGCAGGACGCTCAGTTCGCCGCCGAGGTGGGCGACGGCTCCATGCTGACGCTGAGCGGCCCGGCACTCAGTGAGGAAGACGCCAAGATGTTGGGACCGTTCGTGACCCAGCTGCGTCTTGCCCTCGAACGGGTCCGGCTGCAAGGCGAAGCGTCGACCGCCGCCGAGCTCGCCGAGGCGAACACGTTGCGAGCGACCCTGCTGGAGGCGGTGTCGCATGACCTGCGCACCCCACTGCACACCATCAAGGCGGCCGTGACGAGCTTGCTCTCGCCGGAAACCGATTGGGACCGAGGCAAAACGCTGGACTTCTACCACATCATTGACACCGAGACCGACCGGCTCACCGACGTGGTGGCCAACCTGCTGGACATGAGCCGACTGCAGGCGGGGGCGCTGCCGCTGACCATCGGCCCAACTGACCTGGAAGCGGTGTTGTACAACGCCGTCGACAGCCTCGCCGACGCCGGCAGCGCGGTCGCCATCGAGCTCGCCGAAGAACTGCCCGCCGTGCAAGCGGACGCCGGGCTGTTGGAACGAGCTATCGCCAACGTCATGGTCAACGCACAGACCTGGTCGCCGCCTGGGCGCGCGGTGCGCGTCCGGGGCGGCGTTGTCGACGGCCGAGTCGAAGTACACATCATCGATCAGGGACCGGGGATCCCGGCGGAGCGCCGGGCCCATATTTTCCAGCCCTTCCAACATCGCGACGATGCACACGGCGGGCGCGCCCGGGGGCTCGGGCTGGGATTGGCCATCGCCAAGGGCTTTACCCAGATCATGGGCGGCGACCTGAGCGTGGACGACACCCCAGGCGGCGGAACAACATTCATCTTTTCGCTGCCCCGATATGGCGCCGGCGAGCAGCCGACCACGCAGCGTGAAACGCAGTCCACCGAAGAAGCAGAAAGGCAAGAGCAAGGAGCCCTGCCATGACCACTGAGCTCGCCAGTTCGCGGAGGATCCTCATCGTCGAAGATGAGGTGCCTTTCCTGCGCATGTTGCACACCAACCTGCACAGACGCGGTTACGCGGTCCAGGCCGCCACCAGCGGTACGCAGGCCCTCAACTTAGCCGCCCGCCAGCGCCCCGACGCCGTCATCCTCGATATGGGGCTGCCGGACATGGACGGATTCGACGTGATCACCGGACTGCGGCAATGGAACGCCTCACCGATCATCGTGCTGTCCGCGCGCACCGCCGAAGCCGGCAAGATCGCCGCCCTGGACGCCGGCGCAAGCGACTATGTGACCAAGCCCTGCGGCATGGACGAAGTAATGGCTCGGCTGCGGGCCGTCCTGCGTGATACCCGCACCAACACTGACCATCCTGTCGTGAAAACCGCTCACTTCACCATTGACCTGGCCGGCCAGCAAGTCATCCGCGATGGAAAAGCGATTCGACTGACCCGCACCGAATGGCAGATCGTGGCCCTGCTTGCCCGCAACCCAAATCAACTCATCCCCCAACACCGGTTCCTCGCCGAGATCTGGGGCATCAACGACATCAACAACAATTACATGCGGGTATTCATGGTCACCATCCGGCGCAAGCTGGAGCCAGATCCGACCCGTCCCCGTTACTTCATCACCGAACCGGGCCGGGGCGTTCGGTTCCTGCCCGACGGGCCACCTCGAACGCTCAAAAGCGCCTGAGTGCCAGAGGCATAGGCATTGGTGACTAGCGCGCCGTCCTGAGGGGCCGGCGTTGCTCGGTGAACACGCGGGGCGGCGCCGTTTCACCCCGCGGGCAAACAGGCTGACCAAAACCGTGGGGGCACGCTGATGTGCCATGATGTCCACGCTGTCAAGAGTCAGGGAGCAGTGGTGGATCTCAATTTTTCGTTGGTCACGCGACCGGTCGAGCGTCTGATCGCTACGGCACAGAACGGGCTGGAGGTCTTGCGACTGGGGGGATTGGAGACCGACGTCGCTCCGTCGCCGTTCCAGATCGTCGAGAGCGTACCGATGTACAAGCTTCGGCGGTATTTCCCGCCGGACCGCCGGCCCGGACATCCGCCGGTGGGCCCGCCTGTGCTGATGGTGCACCCGATGATGATGTCGGCGGACATGTGGGACGTCACCCGGCAGGACGGGGCGGTGGGGATCCTGCACGCCAATGGGCTGGATCCGTGGGTCATCGACTTCGGCTCACCGGACAAGGTCGAGGGCGGCATGCGCCGGAATCTGGCCGACCACATCGTCGCGCTCAGTCAAGCGATCGACACGGTGAAGGAGGCCACCGGCAGCGATGTGCACCTGGTGGGCTATTCGCAGGGCGGGATGTTCTGCTACCAGGCTGCGGCATACCGGCGTTCGAAGAACATCGCCAGCATCGTGGCGTTCGGCGCCCCGGTGGACACCCTGGCCGCATTGCCGATGGGCATCCCGCCGAATTTCGGCGCGGCCGCCGCGAATTTCATGGCTGATCACGTCTTCAACCGGCTGGCCATCCCAAGCTGGCTGGCGCGCACTGGTTTTCAGATGCTGGACCCGCTCAAAACCGCCAAGGCCCGGGTCGACTTCGTGCGGCAGCTGCACGACCGTGAGGCGCTGCTGCCGCGCGAACAGCAGCGCAGATTCCTCGAGTCCGAAGGTTGGATAGCGTGGTCGGGCCCGGCCGTCTCCGAGCTGCTCAAGCAGTTCATCGCGCACAACCGGATGATGACCGGCGGTTTCGCCATCAGCGGGCAGATGGTCACGCTCACCGATATCACCTGCCCGGTGCTGGCCTTCGTCGGCGAAGTTGACGACATCGGGCAGCCGGCGTCGGTACGCGGTATCCGGCGGGCGGCGCCCAACACCGAAGTCTACGAATGCCTCATCCGGACAGGCCATTTCGGTCTGGTCGTCGGATCCAAGGCGGCACAGCAGAGCTGGCCCACCGTCGCCGAATGGGTGCGATGGCTCTCCACCGGCGGCGACAAGCCGGACAGCATCGACCTGATGGCCGATCAGCCGGCCGAGCACACCAACAGCGGCGTCGCGTTGAGCTCCCGGGTCATGCATGGCATCGGGGAGGTCTCCGAGGCGGCGCTGGCGCTTGCTCGCGGCGCGGCCGACACGGTTGCCGCGGCCAACAAATCCATGCGCACACTGGCCGTAGAGACGGTCCGGACGCTGCCGCGACTGGCCCGGCTGGGACAGCTCAACGACCACACCCGGATCTCGCTCGGCCGCGTCATCGACGAGCAGGCACACGACGCCCCGCAGGGCGAATTCCTCTTGTTCGACGGGCGCGTGCACACCTACGAAGCCGTGAACCGGCGCATCAACAACGTCGTTCGTGGCCTGATCGAAGTCGGGGTGCGGCAGGGAGACCGGGTGGGCGTTTTGATGGAGACACGGCCCAGCGCACTGGTCGCCATCGCCGCACTGTCCCGGTTGGGGGCGGTCGCGGTGGTGATGCGGCCAGACGCCGACCTGGCGGCGTCGGTCCGGCTCGGGCGAGTAACCGAAATCCTGACCGACCCCACCAACCTGGATGCCGTGCTTGCTTCCGGGCGTCAATTGACAGGACAGGTTCTGGTGCTGGGCGGTGGCGAGTCGCGGCATCTGCACCTGCCCGAGGACGCCTTGGAGCAAAACCAAGTCATCGACATGGAGCAGATCGACCCGGACGCGGTCGAGCTGCCCGGGTGGTACCGGCCCAACCCGGGATTGGCTCGGGATCTGGCGTTCATCGCGTTCAACGCGGCCGGTGACGAGCTGGTGGCCAAGCAGATCACCAACTACCGGTGGGCGGTGTCGGCTTTTGGAACCGCCTCGACGGCCACGCTTGATCGCAAGGACACCGTGTACTGCTTGACGCCGCTGCACCACGAGTCCGCGCTGCTGGTCAGCCTCGGCGGCGCGGTCGTCGGCGGTACCCGCGTCGCGCTCTCGCGCGGCCTGCGCCCGGACCGGTTCGTCCAAGAGGTACGGCAGTACGGCGTCACAGTGGTGTCCTATACCTGGGCCATGCTGCGCGACATCGTCGGCGATCCCGCATTCGTGCTGCACGGCAACCATCCGGTGCGACTGTTCATCGGCTCGGGTATGCCGACCGGATTGTGGGAGCGGGTCGTCGACGCGTTCGCGCCCGCACACGTCGTCGAGTTCTTCGCCACCACCGACGGACAAGCGGTGCTGGCCAACGTTTCCGGCGCCAAGATCGGCAGCAAGGGCCGTCCGCTGCCCGGCGCGGGGCGGGTTGAGCTCGGTGCCTACGACGCCGAACATGACCTGATCCTGGAGAATGACCGCGGCTTCGTCCAGGTCGCTGACACCAACCAGATCGGGGTGTTGCTCGCCGCGTCCCACGGGCCGATCGATCCGACCGCGTCCGTCAAACGTGGGGTCTTCGCTCCCGCAGACATCTGGATATCCACCGAGTACCTGTTCTACCGCGACGCGGACGGGGACTACTGGCTGGCCGGCAGGCGCGGCTCGGAGGTGCGCACCGCGCGCGGGATGGTCTATGCCGAGCCGGTTACCGACGCTCTCGGCCTCATCAACGGCGTCGACCTCGCGGTGACCTACGGCGTGTCGGCGGCTGGCCGGCAGGTGGCGGTATCGGCGGTGACGCTGCTGCCGGGAGCGACCATCACGGCGGCCGACTTGACCGAAGCCGTGGCGGGCATGCCCGTCGGGCTGGGGCCCGACATCGTGCACGTGGTCGGCGAGATGACGTTGAGCGCGACCTACCGGCCAACCGTCAGCGCCCTGCGGGCGGCCGGGATTCCCAAGCCGGGACGCCAGGTGTGGTACTTCGATCCCCGGAGCAACGAGTTCCGCCGGCTGACTCCCGAAGTGCGGTCCGAGCTTTGCGGGGCGCACTGATGCTTGACGATTCACTGCTGAGCATTCTGGTGTGCCCGGCTGACCGGGGGCCGCTGATACTGGTCGACGACGCGGACGGCCAATTGCTGTACAACCCGCGGCTGCGGCGCGCCTACCGCATCGAGGACGGCATCCCGGTATTGCTGATCGACGAGGCCCGCGACGTCGACGACGACGAGCACGCCCGGCTCATGGCACGAGCCCGTCCGGCAGATCCCCAGTGAGATAGCGCTGCAGGTTCGGCGCGATGGTTCGCGCGATCTGCTCGGCCGGCAGCGACGCGAACGGCTCCAATTGCAGGATGTAGCGCGCCATCAGCACGCCCACCAGCTGCGACGCGACGAACTGGATGCGGATGATTCCACTGCCCGGGGGATCGTCGACGCGCGGACCCACTTCGACCGCGATCACGTCCTGGATGAACGAACGAAACAAATTGACCTCGGAGCCGGCCATGATCGACCGCAGCGTGGCAATGAACCCCGCACCCATCTCGGAGTCCCACAGCGGCAGCAACATTGACGGCAGTTTGTAGCCGAGTTCCTCGACGGGCACTTCGCGCAACGGGCCGATGACGTCCATCGGGTCGATCGCGATGTAAACGGCCGCGGCGAACAGCTTTTCCTTGGTGCCGAAGTAGTGATGCACCAACGCCGAATCGACGCCGGCCGCGGCGGCCACCGCACGTATCGAGGTATTACCAATCCCATTGCGGGCAAACAACTCCCGCGCGCTGGCCAGGATCCGCTCCCGAGCATCGGAGCTCCCGGCCGGCCGCCCGGGCCGCCGGCGCCCGGTGTGCGTGGTTGCCACGCTACGGCGTCCGTCGCCGCAAGGTCGCCGCGGCCAGGCACAGCGCCGCGATCGCGAAACCCAGCACGACGAGGATGTCGCGCACCGCGATGCCGGTCAGTTGGGTATGTGCGCCCACCTGCTGCAGGGCTTCCAGCGCGTAGCTGGCCGGCAGCACGTTGCTGATCCACTGCAGCCAGTGAGCCATCAACGCCCGGGGCACCATGATGCCGGCCAGCAGCAGCTGCGGCACCATCACCAGCGGTATGAATTGCACTGCCTGAAACTCGGTGCGCGCGAACGCACTACACAGCAGGCCCAGACCGACACCCAGCACTGCGTTGACGATCGCGATCACGAACACCCACACCGGGCTGCCGGCCGTGTCGAAGCCGAGCAACCAAAACGACACGATGCAGGCCAAAATGGCTTGCGCCGCAGCGGCGATCGAGAACGCGGTGCCGTAGGCGATCAGCAGGTCGAGCCGACGCAGCGGCGTGGTCAGGACGCGCTCCAGCGTCCCGGAGGCCCGTTCGCGCTGCATGGTTATGCACGTGATGATGAACATTACGAAAAGCGGGAAAAGGCCCAGCAGGATCAGGCAGGCGTTGTTGAACGGCGACGGCGTGCCCGGCCGGTGCGGGGCGTTTTCGAACATGAAGTACATCAGCGTGATGACCAGGACGGGCACCATCAGGATCAATACGACACTGCGGCGATCGGCGGCGAGCTGGCGCAGGATCCGGATCGTCGTGGCGACGTAACCCTGCAGCGTCAGCCGGCCGCGGGCTCGGTGGTGCGCCGGATGATGGACAGAAACGCTTCCTCCAGTGACGTACATCCGGTGTCCTCTCGTAATCGGTTCGGCGTGGTGCGAGCGAGAAGTCGCGCGTCGCGCATCAGCAGCAGATCGTCGCAGCGATCGGCTTCGTCCATGACATGGCTGGACACCAGCAGCGTGACACCGGCCGCTGCGAGCGCGGTGAACTTATCCCATAGGTCGACACGCAACACGGGATCGAGGCCGATGGTCGGCTCGTCGAGGACCAGCAGGTCGGGGTGGCAGACCAGCGCACAGGCCAAAGACACCCGGGCGCGCTGCCCGCCCGACAAGTTGGCGCAGTACGCGCCGCGCTGCCCCTGCAGGTCAACCGCCTCGACGGCCTCCTCGGCGGCGTGTCCGTCCACGCCGCACAGCGCCGCGAAGTAGCGGATATTGTCGATAACCCTCAGGTCGTTGTAGATGGTCGGGTCTTGGGGCATGTAGCCGACCCGCCGTCGCAGCGGGGCCGATCCAGCCGGGTGACCCAGCACCGTCACAGAGCCTCCGGCCACGATCTGGGTCCCGACGATGCAGCGCATCAGTGTGGTCTTGCCGGATCCGGACGGGCCGAGCAGGCCGGTGATCGTGCCACGGGCGATCCGGACAGAAATGTCCTGTACCGCCGGCACTTTGCCGCGGATCACGTTGAGATGCTCGATGGTGATAGCCGGCTCCGCGTCATTGCGCAACAATTCATCACTTGATGAACTCATCATATGATGAATATTCGCCCCTGGTTCGGGGTTGTCAAGAGCCCGGGCTGGATTGGTGCACAATCTGTGCGGTGAGCGCTGATCAACTGCTGGTCGACCCCCTCGCGGCCGCGCATCGACTAGTCGGCGCCACCATCACCGGACGCGGCGTGCGCGCCATCGTCGTCGAAGTCGAGGCCTACGGCGGGGTCCCCGAGGGTCCCTGGCCGGATGCCGCAGCCCACTCGTACCGCGGTCTCGATGGCCGTAACGCCGTGATGTTCGGACCCCCGGGGCGGCTCTACACCTACCGCAGCCACGGGATCCATGTCTGCGCCAATGTCGTGTGCGGACCCGATGGGACCGCTGCGGCTGTCTTGTTGAGGGCCGCCGCCCTCGCGGATGGCGCCGACGTCGCCCTGGCCCGCCGCGGCGAGTCGGTGCCTACCGTCGCGCTGGCGCGCGGCCCTGGGAATCTATGCTCTGCATTGGGAATCACTATGGCCGACAACGGGATTGATTTGTTCGACCCGGCCAGTCCGGTGACGTTGAGGCTCAACGAGGCGCACGGCGCGATCTCAGGCCCGCGGGTCGGGGTCAGCCAGGCCGCCGACCGACCATGGCGCTTGTGGCTTGCGGGTCAACCGGAGGTCTCGGCATACCGCCGCAGCCCCCGGGCGCCGGCGCCGGGCGCCAGCGACTAGCCGGGATGATGCTGAAAGACTCTTACACCATGATCATCGACGAGCTCGGTTGGCGCGGATTGATCGCGCAGTCCACCGACCTCGATGCGCTGGCCGCCGAAGCGCAGCGCGGGCCGATGACCGTGTACGCCGGCTTCGACCCCACCGCGCCGAGCCTGCATGCCGGCAACCTGGTGCCGCTGCTGGCGTTGCGCCGATTTCAGCGCGCGGGACACCGTCCGATCGTGCTGGCCGGCGGCGCCACTGGCATGATCGGTGACCCGCGTGACACCGGTGAGCGCAGTCTCAACGAGGCGGACACCGTCGCCGAATGGACCGAGCGGATCAGCGGGCAGCTGGAACGCTTCGTCGATTTCGACGTTTCGGCCCAGTCCGCTACGGGCGCCGTCGTCGTCAACAACCTGGAGTGGACGAGCCGAATGTCGGCGATCGAGTTCCTGCGCGATGTCGGCAAACACTTCTCGGTCAACGTGATGCTGGATCGCGACACCATCCGGCGGCGTCTGGCGGGGGAGGGGATCTCCTACACGGAGTTCAGCTACATGCTGCTGCAGGCCAACGACTACGTCGAATTGCACCAGCGCCACGGCTGCACATTGCAGATCGGCGGCTCCGATCAGTGGGGCAACATCATCGCCGGGGTCCGCTTGGTCCGGCAAAAGCTCGGCGCGACAGTGCATGCGCTCACGGTCCCGCTGGTGACTTCCGCCGACGGCACCAAGTTCGGCAAATCTACCGGCGGCGGCAGCTTGTGGCTGGATCCGCAGATGACCAGCCCCTATGCCTGGTACCAGTACTTCGTCAACACCGCCGACGCCGATGTGATCCGGTACCTGCGGTGGTTCACCTTCTTGTCGGCCGACGAGCTGGCCGAGCTGGAACAGGCGACGGCTGAACGTCCGCAGCAACGTGCCGCCCAACGACGGCTGGCCGCCGAGCTGACCGTTCTGGTACACGGTGCGGCGGCCACCGAGGCGGTCGAGCACGCCAGCCGGGCACTTTTCGGGCACGGTGAGCTGAACCGCTTGGACGAGGCGACGCTGGCGGCGGCGTTGCGCGAGACTTCGGTCGCCGAGCTCAAACCCGGTGGTCCCGACGGGATCGTCGACCTCTTGGTGGCCAGCGGCCTGTCGGCCAGCAGGGGAGCGGCGCGACGCGCCATCGACGAAGGTGGCGTTTCGGTCAACAACGTTCGCATCGAGAGCGACGAATGGGTGCCACAGCCCTCGGACCTCCTGCACGGGCGCTGGCTGGTGTTGCGCCGCGGCAAACGCAATATCGCCGGGGTAGAACGGGTGGACGGCTAACCCGGACCCAGGCGCTCGCGGCCCCGTAGTACCCGACCCGTGCACAGAGGTGCTGCAAAACGCGTTAGTGCGCAAACTTTTATCTCACCGTGCTGTAGATGTGACCCTTGTTGACCACTGTTGTCACAGTGATTTGCGCGACACGCGTGCAGCAGCCACTCGGTTATAGATGGGCTTTGCGAGTGGGCGGGCCGGCGACAGCCCTGCGGTTTCTCGGGGTGACCGCAGGGTTGGCCGCCCTGGCTGCCTCACTGGCGACACCCATCCGCGCCGACATGATGGGTAATGCATTCCTGGTGGCTCTCACGAATGCCGGCGTCTCATATTCCCAACCGGCAAGCACGATGGCGCTGGGACAGTCGGTCTGCCCGATGGTGGTGCAGCCGGGTGGATCCTTCGACTCGGTTGTCTCTAAAGTGGCCGCCGGCAATGGAATGTCCCACGACAAAGCGGGCGTATTCGCACTCATCGCGATAGCGACCTATTGTCCCGCGGTGATAGCGCCGCTGCTGCCGAACCGGCACCAGGCCTAGTACCAGTACCGTTTACTTAAAAGCTGCACAAACCGCCCATGAAACGCCGCCGCTTGCCCGGCTAGCGCCTGATAGTCCTGGGCCGCGGGGCTCCCACTCGCGCCGCTCGAGGAGGTCATCGAGGTTGCCAGAGGGCTGGTGCAGGTTCAGGGCCAGGGCGAAGGCCACATCAGCCATCGGCGGCTGCCTGCCGGTTACAGGTCGCGGGTCACGATGTCGATAGTGCGCCGGGCCAGCTCGGCGCCGTAGTCGGCCCAGGTGCCTTGGCCCCAGTAGCGGTA
>Ga0335081_10006930_pt1 | contig 18074 bp, 26 predicted proteins | sample Lox_Sample_35_FD_206713 | JGI IMG/M metagenome (GOLD analysis project Ga0335081, IMG submission 206713) | Soil microbial communities from Loxahatchee National Wildlife Refuge, Florida, United States - Lox_Sample_3.5 | ecosystem: Environmental > Terrestrial > Soil > Wetlands | place: USA... | reverse complement strand
ACAGCGGCGAGCACAAGCAACGAGCTGGTCAGAAGAGAGCCGTCGGCGCGGCCGCCGCGTGGAAGCTCGGCTGCGAAGAGGATGAGCTCCGCCATTACGATGAGGCCCACGGCATACGGCAGGGTCGAGGCGGCGGAGGCGCCCCCGCCCGTCACGTCGACGACGACATACGCAGCGCCGAAGAGAACGAGCCCTACGCCGAGAAATCGGCGGAAGAGGATCGCCACGAGGGTGCAGAGGAGCGCGAGCCCGCCGAGCGTGGCGACGACCGGCAGCAGCTCTCCTGCTACCAGGACCGGGTAGGCCGCGAGAGCGGCGCCGGCCAGAAGTGCAGCGACGCTCGCTCCTAGACGGAGGCGGTCCGTGCGTAGCGCCGGAATGCTCTCACCTCCTCGATCGCCTGGGCGAGCGGCTGACCGCTGTCCCATTCGACGACCGCCACCCCAAGGCGCTCGAAGCGGAAGCGCAACGCATCCCGCCAGAGCTTCCAGAAGCGGAACGCCAGTTCTTCTTCGTCGCCGTGCGCGCGCCCCGCGAACCCGACCGGGGTGATGTCGACGACGACCAGGTCGAAGCCTCGCGCCCGCAGATCGAGGAGTGTCGTGACGCTGCGCTCGTCGAGAAGTGGCGTGAGCGCGACGACGAGCGCCTGCGGGGTAAGGCTGCGAGCCGGCAGGACGTCAACGCCTTTCCACGCAAACGAGAACACGACCTCGGTCTCGAGCAGTGCTTCGACGATTCGGTAGAGCTGCCTCGTGCCGGTGGCCGGCGTCAGCCAGCGAAGAACCCCGCCGAAGGAGACAAGTCCGACGCGGTCGCGCGCGAGAAGATAGCGCTCGGCCAGCGTCCCCGCGCCGCGCACGGCGAGGTCGAGCGTGCTTTCGTCCTGGCGGCGTGCCTCCGCGAAGCTGTCCAGGAAGATCACGACGTCCGTGTTGCGTTCCGGGTGCTGCTGATTGACGTAGAGCGTTTGCCGGAGCGCGCTCGCCCGCCAGTTGATGCTTCGCGCCCGGTCACCGGGAACATAGGGCCGGACATCGGCGAACTCGATTCCTTCGCCCCTCGCTCGGGCGACACGGTTGCCGGAGAAAGGCTGCGTCTCGAAGGGAGCGATCAGCCTCTGCAGACGCTCGGAGCGCGGATACACGCGCAGCACGTCCTCTCCGGTGATGCGCTCATCGCGGACGCGAAGACCAAGGAGGTCGCGGCATCTGACGACGAGCTGCTCCGGGCGGTAGGCGCCCCAGCGCCGGCACTCGACGCGAATCGGCACGGCGCGCTTCTCGTTGGGGCCCAGGCGGAGCGCAAGCGTTTCCCCCGCCGCCTCAACCGGGTGGAGCCCTTCAGGAAGAAGAAGCGCGAGCTCGACCCTTTGAGAGTTGGTCCCGGCGCGAAGCTCGAGCTCCGCTTCGAGCTCGTCGCCTTCGACCGCGATCTCGCGCGGAAGGCGGAGCGAGACTTCGATCCGGCGCGGAGGGCGGAGCGCGAGTCCCGCTGCGAGGACGAACGCAAAGGGGGCTCCGAGCGCGGCCAGCTCCGGGCGACCGAGCACCAGCGCGGTCAGAAACGATGCGGCCGCGAACGTCGCGTAGAGCGCGGTCTTCGATGTCTGTGTCATCGTCGTGCCGGTTCGACTTCGTCTGGCGGGGGTGTCGGGACGCTCTCGAGCACGCTCTTCACAACCTCCTCAGGCGGCACCCGTTGCACCCATAGCTCCGGACGCAAGGTCAGCCGATGAGCCAGCGCCGGCACGGCGACGTTCTTCACGTCGTCCGGCGTTACGAAGTCGCGGCCCTCGAGCGCAGCGCGTCCGCGCGCGAGCAGGTAGAGGGCGAGCGAGCCGCGCGGACTCGCCCCAACTTGGACGCGGCGGCTCTCACGTGTCGCCCGCACCAGGTCGACCATGTAGAGGCGGACGCTCTCGGAGACATAGACGTTCTCCAGGGCGCGCTGCATTGCCAAAAGCCTCTCCCGGTCGACGACCGCCTCGAGCTCGATCTGCTCCTGGCGGCGCTCGCCGCGGCGCTCGAGGACCGCGGACTCCGCGTCACGTGCCGGATAGCCGACAGAGACGCGCAGCAGGAAGCGGTCGAGCTGAGCCTCGGGCAGCGGGTAGGTGCCCTCGTACTCGATGGGATTCTGCGTTGCGAGGACAAGGAACGGTGGCTCGAGCGTGTGCGTTTTGCCATCGATCGTGACCTGCCGCTCCTGCATCGCCTCGAGCAGCGCTGCTTGCGTTTTCGGCGGGGCGCGGTTGATCTCGTCGCCGAGGAGCAGGTTGGCGAAGACCGGCCCGGGCCGGAAGTCGAAGCTGGCTCGCTGCGGGTTGTAGATCGAAGCGCCCGTGACGTCGGAGGGCATCAGGTCCGGCGTGAACTGAATACGTGCGAAGCGCATCGAGGCGGTCTGGGCGAACGAGCGGGCGATCAGTGTCTTTGCCAGGCCAGGGAAGTCCTCGATCAGCACGTGGCCGTCGGCGAGCAATCCGAGCAACACGAGTTCGAGGGTCTCGCGCTTGCCGACCACCGCCCGCTCGACCTCGACCAGAATGCGCTCGGCAAGCGGGCCCACCTCTTCGAGCGAAAGCCCCTCTCTCGTCTCGCTCATCGCGCCTGCTCCAGCTCATCGAACAGCTCTTTCAGTTCAAGGCGCGACCAGCCCGGCGCGAAGTGATTCACCGGAGGTTTGCGGTCTGGCCGGACAAGCTCCCATGCGCGACCTTCGCCGAGCAGCTTGTGCGCCTGCTCAGGCTCGCGCTCGAGGTCGACGCCGTAACGGCGTGAGAGGCGGGCGTTGACGATCTCTCGCACGGCTGGGCGAAGCCGGAAATGCAGCTCGCTCTGGTTCCAGCGCGCCGCCGACAGCATCCGGCTCAGCGTCTCGAACTGCGCAATCGGCTCGTTCGGCTCGGCCGCCTGCAGAGCCAGCTGCTCGAACCGCGGCGCTCGTCGAAGCTGGTCCCGTAGGGCGCGCGAGAGTGCGACCAATCCAACCCCTGTCAGGAAGAGCACGTAAGCGAGAAGAGCGAGGCCACGATCCGAGCCCGCCAGAACGAGCGCAACGATCAGCGCCACGCTGGCCAGGAAAGCCCAGGCCACGACGCGCCACAAGCTCACTCGCTCCGCTCCGCGAGCTCGTCACGGACACGACGGAGCGCAGTGATCGCCTCCTGCTTCGAGGCCGGCTCGACGTCATGCGTACTGAAGCGGGCGCGCTGGAACAGCTCCGTCAGCCGCTCGCCGGCGGGCCTGCTCACCTGCAAGGCGACGAGCGAACGGGCGAGATACTCGAGTGGCGCTTCGAACGGACGACGACCTAGACCCCTCCTTGCAAGCGTCCGCTCCATCCCGGTGTAGGCGCGGATCACGGCACGGCGCGGATCGGGCTCGCGTTCGAGCTCTGCCAGCGACTCCTCGATCACGGCCTGCAGCTCGAACGCTTCCTCGCTGACGCGCCGCTCCGAATCGACGCCGAGCCCACGCTGTCGGCGCCGGCGAGCGAACAAGAGCACGGCCCCTGCTACTGCGAGAACGACGGCGAGGGCAGCGACCAGCCACCAGTCAACCGCAAGACCGGAGGAATGCGGGGAAGCTCCCTGGCTCGGGGTTGTTGCGACCGCAGTTGTGAGCGGGGGAGTCACGCCCGTCGTCTGGGTCGGATTCGTGACGCTTTTCGCGTGGTGGACGAGAACGACGACCGCTGCGATCAGGCCGGCGATCGGAAGAAGCGCCATCCCGAGGAGGAGCGGCTTCTCCCACCACTCGGTGTCGGGCTCCTCGAAGACCGTCTCCGGCTCGTCGGAGCCTTTGCCGCGCCGAACCCCGAGCATCCGTAGGAAAAGCCAGGCGATTCCGCCGAGGACAAGCAGCGAGAGAGTGCCCAGGACAACGCCGAGGTCGCCGGCAAACGCTCCGCCATGAAGTACATGGCGCGGTCCGCCAATTCGTGTCGAGGAACGGTTGCTACCGAACGCGACCAAGAAGACCAGGCCGAACACGCCGATGCCGACCGCAAGCGGAGTCGGCCGGTGCCTTTCTGCAGTCCTCGGTTCAGTAGGGAAGCGCGCCATCTTCCTCCGATGTCTTCGTTACTTCGGTAGGGCCGAAGCGTCGATAGAAGCCATCAGCGCCGAGGGCGCACTCGAGGGCGAGCTTCATCGCCGTGGTCGTAGTCGCCGTAAAGCGTACTCCGCGGCTTGGGGCCGCAGCGCTATCTCTCGCGCCAACGCCTGCGGCGCCGTCGCAAGTTGAAGCGCAGCTCGAGCGCCAGCATAAGCGCGCCGAGATGCCGAGCGTATGACGAGTTCGGCTGTGCTGCGCCCCTTCGATGCCCCGGGTGGCGCGGAGGAGCTAGAGTCTCGGCAAGGCGATGAAGCCCGCCTGAGTCGAACCGCCTTCGGGCTGATGGCTTCTACCAAAGAGGTTGGTAGAAGACGATGGAGGCAAGGGTTCGCGTCCTCGTAGTGTGGTTCGGTCGGTATGGAGACTCGCGGTGATCTACTGGCGCGTCGCGCCCGACGGGCGCCGGCTCACGATCCGTTGGCTTGAACGGCACGGGCATTGGGAGGTCAAGTGCGACCAGGAGGCCGGCTGGGTCGAGGCGCGGCGACTCAGACGCGCCATGGCTGCCGCGGTCGGTGAGCCGGCGACCGCAACCTGGATCAGGGCGATCGAAGCGGAGATCGAGGCCGGGAACGCCGAGCCGTATCTACGGGAGGCGCAGGGATGAGTTGGCGAGAGGAGGACTGATGGACATCGGCAGGCCGAAGCGCATCATCACGGTTGAGCCGCTCCAGGAGCCGGTGCCGCAGGAGCCGCGGCCGGGCACTGAGGACGAGCGCTCAGAGCGCGCGACCCCGCCCGAGCCGCAAACGGTTCCGGCAGGCGTCTGACTTCATGACGCTCGAAGGCATGATCGGGCTCTCAACCTTCGGAGCCTTCATTCTCGGCTCCATGCTGGTCGCTGTACTGCGGCTGCGGTTCGTGAACTGGTGTCCGGCCTGCGCCGGCCGCGGCTACATGGCAGTCGCGGGCGTGGCCCGGAACTGCACGGCATGTGGTGGCAGCGGAATCCTCAAGGTTCCGAACGCCGTCCCCGAAGCATGGGACCTCGAAGATGAGGCTCGGCCACGAGCTACGCCGGGCTCCGACACGTGATCATGGGCGAGGTGCCGTGGCCCGGCGCACGAGCTCGGGTTCGGGGTAGACGCTTCCATTCTCAGCGGCGACGAGCGCTCCGTCGAGTACGTCACGGACGAGGCTGAAGCGGGCGTTCCATTCGCTCGGCGCGACCATCGGTCAGGACTCACGTAGCGGTCGAAGAGGGCTTGGACGTCGCCAGGCGGCACCGTCTGATCGACGAGCATTCCGACCACCTCCGTGCTTCTATGTGGAATCTGTCGGTAGAAGCCGTCAGCCGGGTGGCGGTTCAGGCGGGCTCCATTGCCTTTTCGCAATTGTGCTTGCTGCGAGTCCGTCCTCGGGTCACGTCCAGGCGCCTTTGTAGCCTCCACACGAAGCGCGATGAGGCGCCGCGCCGAACCGCCCCAAAGGGCTGATGGCCTCTAGCTCGATCCAGAAACGGACGGAGGTTCCATGAGTTGGCCCTACAGCCCTGAAGAGTGCCCACGCTGCAAGTTCTTCGAGCGACTCGATCCCCCCGCGTATGACGACGTCGGCTACGAGATCGTCGGCGTCTGCCTCAATCCGCGGATTGCGACGGAGCTGTTTCTGTTCAGGCAGCGCGACCCGAAGACGATGGATCCGTGCCCGTGCTTCCGGGAGAAGCCGGCGGTCGCGTGAGGGCTTCCGACATCTGGATGTAGCAACGGCCTGCGGCCGCATAGGCAGCTGATCGTGCTCGTCAGCCCGAACGAAGGATCTCGAGATCCGCCGTCAGCTCGAGCAGGTCCTCAGTGACTTCCCGCCTTCTGGCACGACCGATCCGACCCGGAAGCGAAACGGCACATGCTCCAACTCGTCTTCGAACGCGTCTGGCTCGACGACGGCCACATCGTCGCCGTCCGGCCCAAACACGCCTTCGCACCCTTCTTCCAAAAGCGGGCGAAGACGAGGTGTAAAGAGCGGGAGCGACGGGCGTCCAGCCCCGGCTTTACACCTCGTGAGATCGAGATCCGGTGACGTGACGTTCGTGGAGTGCCGGGCTTGGCGGCGCTGCCGTGGTCAGGCGTTAGCTGCGTGGGGTGTGATGGCTACGCGCGCTGGGCGCGGCGGCTGTCGGTGTGGAGGTAGTGGGCACCCGGTCCGAGTTTGGCAGCTTCGTCGTCGGGGTTGAGGAGGCTGCAGCGGTCGATGGAGAGACAGCCGCAGCCGATGCAGGTTGTGAGTCGGTTGCGGACGGCTTGCAGGGTGGCGATGCGTCGGTCGATGTCGATGCGCCAAGAGCGGGAGAGGCGTTCCCAGTCGCGGCGGCTGGGCGTGCGTCCCGACGGGAGGGTTTCGAGCGCTGCTCGGATCTGGTGGAGTGGGATGCCGGCGGCGCGGCCGGCCTGGACGAGCGCGACGCGACGGAGGGTCGCGCGCGGGTAGCGGCGTTGGTTGCCGCCGGTCCGCTCGGCGTCGATGAGTCCCTCGGCCTCGTAGAAGCGGAGGGCGGAGGGGGCGACGCCGCTGCGGGCGGAGAGCTCGCCGATCGTGAGTTCGTCTGCCATTTGACTTCAACCTTACTTGAGGTTCTACCCTGCGGGCTGTGAATGGACGCTGCGTTCTCGTCTACGCGCTCGCGCCGGAGGGAACGACGGCGCGGGAGGCGAACGACCGGCTGAACGAATACGTCGCGGAGCGGTCTCGGGGGCTCGCGGTCTGGCACGACCACTTCGTCGGCGTCCACGGCGGCGCGATCGTGCTCGACGTCCGCTCCGAGGAGGAGCGGGCGCTGCTCGACGAGCCCGGCCCGCTCGCCGGCTGGCAGCTCTCCGTGCACCCGCTGACGTTCTCGCTCTCGGCGGTCGGATTCGCGGCGCAGACGGCGTTCACGCTCGAGCGCTACCGCGACGTGACGCTCGAGGAGCTTGCTGCGGCCGAGCCGGCCGATCCGCGCTTCTGGTGGCAAAGGAGGAATGCATGACCGCTGTCGCATCCGAGGGTCTCGTCCGCGCCTGCTCGCTCACCGAGCTGCGCGCGGCGGGTCGCCAGGTCGTCCACATGGGCGGCCACGTGCTCTGTCTCTTCGCGGAGGACGAGGAGGTGTATGCCGTTGACAACCGCTGCCCGCACATGGGCTTTCCGCTTCACCGCGGCTCGGTTTGTGACGGGATCCTCACCTGCCACTGGCATCACGCCCGCTTCGACCTTGCGACCGGCGGCACCTTCGACCAGTTCGCCGACGAGCTGCGCCGCTTCCCGGTCACGCTCGAGGGCGATGACGTGCTCGTCGACCTGAGCCCGCTCGACGATCCGGTCGGCCATCAGCGCAGGCGGCTTCGCGACGGACTCGAGCGCGACATCCCGCTCGTCACGGCAAAGGCGACGATCGCGCTGCTCGAGGACGACCCGAGCGGAGTCGACGTCTTCCGGGCCGGACTCGACTTCGGCGTCGCCCGCCGCGGCGGCGGCTGGTTCCGCGGCCTGACCACCCTCACGTGCTTCATGAACCTCGCACCGCACCTCGACCCGGTCGATCGCCCGGCGGCGCTCTACCACGGCCTCGCCGACGTCGCTGCCGACTCGGCAGTCGGGCCGCCGCGCTTCCCGCTCGAGCCGCTCCCCGGCCGCGCGCCCGGACCGGCGCGGCTCGCCGCGTGGTTCCGGCGCTTCGTCGAGGTGCGCGACGCCGAAGGAGCCGAGCGCGCCCTCGTCTCCGCCGTACGCGGCGGCGCCTCGCCGCAGGAGCTCGCCGACATGCTCTTCGCAGGCGCCACCGACCACCGCTACCTCGACGGCGGCCACACGCTCGACTTCCTCAACAAGGCGCTCGAGGCGCTCGACACGGCCGGCTGGGAGCGGGCCGAAGCGGTGCTCGCCTCACTGCCGGCGCAGCTCACCGGCGCCGAGCGGATGGAGGAGTCGAACGCCTGGCGCAACCCGGTCGACCTCATCGCGCTGCTGGAGCGCGCCTTCGCCGAGCTGCCCGGGGCGGTAGCGGCGGGCGACGCGCGTGGACGTTGGAGCGGCCGAGCTGCGCTCGTGGAGTCGATCCTCGAGGACGAGCCTGCCGCAATCCTCGACTCGATGCTCGAGGCGCTCCGCGCGGGGGCGAGCGAGGTCGAGCTTGCCTCCGCAGTCGCATACGCGGCAGCGATGCGGATCGCGCGCTTCCCGACCTCGAACGAATTTGGCGACTGGGACACGGCGTTGCACACCTTCACGTTCGCCAACGCGGTCGAGCAGGGGCTGCGTCGCTCGCCCTCGCCGCAGCTGCTGCGCGGCGTCCTCGACGCGGCGATGAGCGTCCATCTCGACCGGTTCCTCAACGTCCCCGCCCGGCGGCTGCCGGCTCCCGCGACCGGCGCCGACCCGGACGCGCTCCTCGCTGAGCTCCCGGTCCTGCTCGACCGGCAGCAACAGGTCGACGAGGCGAGACAGCTCGCCGCCTCGTTCCTCGCCGTGGGTGGCGAGCCGCGCCGGCTTGTCGCCGCCCTCGGTGCGGCGCTCGTCCGCGAAGACCGCAACTTCCACACCATCCAGTGCCTCGAGGTCGCAGTCCGGCAGCACGAGCTGCTCGCCGGCAGCGCGGACGCGTCACTGCCTCTCGTCGCAGCCGCCGGCTACCTCGCCGCGCACGCCACCACCACCCGCTCGCAGCGGCAGACGTTCGAGATCGCCCGTCGCCTCCACCGCGGCGAACAGCTCTACGAAGACGACGCAGCCTGACCGAGAAGGGAGACGACGTGACACCAACGGCACGCCAACAAATCATCGAGGAGGTCACGTCCTGGCCCGGCGTCGAGGCGGGACCAGGACAGCGCGGGGAGTTCTCATTTCGAGTCCACGGCCGCGAGATCGGTCACCTGCACGGCAGCCACGCCGCCCACTTCGCCTTCCCCAAACAGCTCTGGCGCGATCTACGCGAGCAAGGACGGATCGGACCGCATCCCGTCTTCCCCGAACGAGAGGGACTTGCAGCGCGCCGGATCGACACCGACGCCGACATCCGCGACGTCATCGAACTGCTCCAGCTCAACTACGAACGCGCGACCGCCCGTGACGGAGCACCACCGCAGGCGGCCTGAAAGGCCCGGTCCGCCTAACCCGGCACGCAGGTGCATGTGGCGTCCAGCCCGGGCTTTACACCTCGTGATATCGAGATCCGATAGGTAGGCGCGGCTCCTCCGGTCCTCGTGCCGACTCCGTGCCGGTCGATCTCAAAGATCGGCAGTCAGGCGCGCTCTCCAGCACTAGGGTCAGTAACAGGAACGGGACGGCGCGGAGTGCCACAGCGTTCGCATGTGCCCGCTGGGATCAATCTCGACGATGACGTCGGTGCAACCGCGATGGCGAACCAAGTAATCCTCGTTGACGTAGACGTGCCGGTGATGGTCGATAGCGATCCCGTTGTCGCCCATGCGAAGGGCCGCACTGGAGACGAGCTTGGTCAGCTGCTGCTGGGTCGCGATCGTTTCAAGTCCGCTGACTCCGATTCGAACGACTGCACCGTTGTGGATCGCGACGACGGTTCCGTTGGAGGCAGCCATGTCGTCCGGTTGCGAACCGATGTCCGGATAGTTCACGGTGCTGCCGTTGGAGCGGACGACCATGAGCCGGGGGCCGCGTCCAGCACCGGACCCGCAGCCGAATGCCATGAACCCGGGTCCGGCGATTTCGGGGCCGCAGTAGCCGGAGACGTTCGGGATCGAGTCGGCCGGGGTCTGAACGAGCTTCCCAGTGGCGGTCAGGCGGAGAAAGCTCCCGAGACGCAGGACGTTCGCGCACACCGTCGTCGAGAGGTCGAGCCGGCCGCTGCTCTCGATCGTAAGCGAGGCGCCCGAGAACTCCGCAGATTCCGCGGGCACGGATTGAGCGTTCGCGGGCACGACCGCACAGTTGGGGTTCCGGCCGATGACCGTCGAGATCGTGCCGTTCGGTTCGACTTCACGAACGACGGAACTCATCAGCCCCGAGGAGGTCTTCATTCGGCCCGTCTGCGCGAAGTAGACGGCTCCGTTCGGAGCGACCGCCAAGCTGCCCGGCCCGTCGAGCTCGGCTCGGGTCGCTCGGCCGCCGTCGCCGCTGTAGCCGGGGATGCCTGTGCCGGCCACTACCACGAAGCGTCCGTTCGGTAGTCGTCGGAGAATTTGTTCCCGTCCGGGGTCGGCGACATACAGCTCGCCGTTCAGTCCGACGGCGAGAGAAACCGGTTGCTTGAGGACAACGGTCGAACCCGTCGCCGGAGGGGAAGGCGGAGGGTTTGACGGCTGACCGTTCGCTGGATGGCCGGCACCACCCCAACCACCTACCAGCCCTGCGATCAGCACGCCGGCGGCGAGCGCGGCGGCGGCGAGAGCCCAGCCGATGCGTCGATGGCGTCGCTGCCGCGCGCGAGCATCCTCGATCACTCCATCCTCGATCCCAGGATCCGGCGTAGACGGCTGGGCAGGCGGAGTCTGAACGACCACTTAATGTGCTACTCTAGATGGCACATTGCTGGGCGTCAACATCGACCGAGACGATCCGGCACACCTCCACGAACAGGTAGCCGCCGAGATCCGCCGCGCAATCGCCGAGGGCGAGGCAAAGCCGGGAGACCGCCTCCCGCCCGCCCGCCACCTGGCCGCAGTGATGGGCGTCAACACCAACACCGTGCTGCGTGCATTGCGGGCTCTGCGGGACGAGGGCCTGCTCGAGATGCGGCCCCGCCGCGGCATCCGCGTCGTCGGGACACCGGCCGAGAGCGAGCTGCGCGGCAAGGTCGCGGAGCTGGTGCAGCTCGCACGCCAGCGCGGCTACACGCGCACCGACTTGCTCCAGATGATCACCAACGCGTCATAAGCCGGAGTCGCGTTCGACGCTAGGGCGAAAGATGGCGTCGCTTTACCAGTCAGTCGAGTCGACGAGTTCGCGGCGGAGTCGCGTCGCGTCCCGCTCCTCGCGCGCAGTCCGCGGCGCGTTAGTCAACGCCTCCAAGTCGAGCCGTCCCTCCTCGTCCCCGAAGAGCTCGACCGCTTCGCGCTTGATCCGCGTTATCTCCTCTTCTGAGCGGCGCTTGACGAGCCAGGCAAGGATCGTCGTTGCGCGCAGGAGCCGTGCGCGGAAGTCAGGAATGCGGCTCACGCGCTCCCAGAAGTCGTCCGAGCTGAGAACGGTGATGTCAGAGTTCGATCGCATCACTTCGGTCTTCGGACGGCCGAAGAGAACGGCGATGTTCAAGTCGACGCGCTGCCGCTGGTTGCGCAATGGCCGAGCCCCGCGACGGAGTGCATCGATGTCGCTCTTCCGGCCGCCCGCGTTCTTCGTGTTTGGGGCGGTCTGTATCGCGTAGAGCTGCACGACGCCGTCGGCGCCTTGCACCTGAAGGTCGACGCCGCTGCCCGGCTTGATCCCGCCGCTCACCAGACGCGCGACTTCTTCCAGCCAGGTGCCGATGTGCGCCTCGATCGCCGACGTCTCCTTGTCGGCGAGCACCTGCTCGGCCCACGCCTCGACCGACTCAGTGCCACGCGCCGTGTAGATCATCGGATTGCGCTTCGCGAGATCGCGGCCGTGCAGCTTCGTCAGATTCGCGGCGAGCGGTTTGGCGACGAAGTCATCGAACGCCTGCACGATCCGGTCGGTCAGCCGGTGCGGCAGACCAAGCGCCGCCCGCACGGCAGGAACGATTGCTGTGCGCGGGTGTGGGGTGCCAAAATCGCCGTCACCCGGTCTCGCCGATCCCCCGCCGCCTGGTCACCTCCTCCCGAGCACGGAGGGGGTCGAGGCGGAGCGGCGCGCCAGAAGCGCGCTGCCGGCACGGGTGGAGCATTTGCGGAGCAGTCGTGCTCCTCGCAGAACCGGCAATTCGGCACCGATACGCGCAGAAGCCGCGCATTTCGATGGAGCCTTCTTGGAGCAGGTTGACGCCGCGTCGCGCTCGAGGATGTCCGCTTCGCGCTCACGGGCTAAATCCAGTCGAATCGCAGTGAGGGCTCTCGTGCCGATGCGTCTGCGAGCGGTGAGCGGAGCACAGGGCCGTTAAGCCTGATTGCAGGGTGACCACGGGGAGTGCAAGCCTGATCGCAGAGTGACCGCGGGTAATGGAATCGACTACGGCAGACTTACCGCTACTCGCGCTCCGACGGCGGCGACGTGGGATGCGTTCGTGCGCGAGGTCCTCGAGCCTGAGTGGCTAGCGGCCTACCGGGCGGCGACGCCATGGACGGCGGAGGTGCTGGAGATCCCTCAGGGCGAGCTGGTGTTTCTCTTCGACGCGGCACCGACGCTGAAGCGCGCGCCAGAGTCGGGCGATGATCGAGTCGTCGCGGTGTGGGGGCGCTCGCATGCTCCAACGGAGCCTCGCGACCGTGCGCGGCTTGCGGGCTTCTTGCCGAACCCGCTTTCGTGGTCACGCGCCGAACTCGATCGCGGTCACCTCGTGGCGCACACAGCCGGTGGAGGACTCGATCTCAACCTGTTTCCGCAGGTGAGCGCACTGAACCGCGGCCGCTCGCGCGAGGGACGCCTCTGGCGGCGAATGGAGGACCAGGCGGCCAGAAACCCTGGCACTCCACTGTTCGTGCGGCCGGTCTACTGCGATTCGACCTGGCGACCGTTTGCGGTCGAGTTGGCGCTGCTCGACGGCAAGAGGCTTTGGTGTGAGTGCTTCTCGAATCAGTAGACGGCTACCCGCCGAGTAGTTCTCGAAGGGACGCCAGTTCTGCCGGAGCAGCGATCGGCAGGTAGTGCTCGAAGTTGCTGCTGAGGGCGATCCGGTACAGCGGCGAAGCGAGGTCGACAAGCATGACGCCTGCGTAGAGATCGTCTGCCTGAAGCGACCACTCCGACATGGCTGGGTTGGCAGGGTCGTTGAGCCATCCGCGGCTCATCTGGCGCAGGCGCGAGGGTGTGAGCCGGGGAATCGTGCCGCGTCGCAGGGTTCCTTTGACCTCGAGCGCGAGCACGCTCTCCTCCGGTGAGAGGAAGAGCAGGTCGACGCCGTGGATGCCGGGCGTCGTGATCTGCCAGAAGAGGTTGTAACCCTGCTGGTCGAGCACGATCTGCGCTACCGACTCCGCGACTTCGCCGATCACCCGGGCGAGGTGCCCCGAGCGCTGGCCTCGGTCGATGCTGTTGAGGCCATCGATGCGGGCGCGCTCGAAAAGTGCGTCCGCCGGGTTTGACGGCTTCACACAGCCGCGCACGATTCTCTTCGAGAGTGGGAACGATGACGCGGCGCGGAGCGCGGCGCGCGCCGTGAGCACTTGCCGAGCGGCCACAGCGCAGATCATCGTCGGTGCTGGGGACCACACGATGTTGGAGAGCGCCTCGGCGCGCCAGGCGGCGTTACTCGCAAGAGAGCCGAAGCCCGCGACCCTTGGCTCCGAAGAGCTTCCAGGCTACGGGCTTCGACTCCGCGACTCTTTCACTCTGGAGATCGGCTGTCAACCGGCTACCGCTGCTGCGGCGATGATGCTCTGGCGCAAGCGACGCTTGCGTCCGTGGGCCGGTCGGAGAATGCGCCGATGAGAGGTGCTGCTGCGAAGCGAGGAGGCCGAGGCGTTGCCGGGTTATCGCGTGCGATTGCGAGTGGTTGAGGAGTACGAGGTCGCGTTGCTGGCCGAGTCGCCCGACGAGGCGAGGGCGCTGGCGGAGGCGGAGATCCGCGGGGGCGGCGAGTTCCAGGCGATTCAGGACAGCTGGCCGGAAGAGGTTGTCTCGGTCGAGGCGGTCGCTGTCGAGCCGTATCCCGACCTTGAGTAGCCGCCGGCTGCGGGCGCTGCCCGATGCGCCGGTGTCGGCGCACGATGCGCCAGCTCTGGCGCAGGTCGGCGCCGCCCCCGCCGCCAAAAGGGTCGGAGCTCGTGTTCCTTGTCCGGGCTGGCGACATGCGAACATGCGTTCGTGATGTATGCGGATGGGCTGCTGTTCCTGTTCGAGTTGGCCGACCGGGAGGACGAGCGCTTTCAGCTTGCAGCCGCGCGCTGGCATGCCCGCTTCGTGCTGGAGGCTGGGCTGTCGCTGCGCGACGCGGAAGGAGTGATGACGTTGCTCTGCCGGCTTCGCGGCGCCGACCGGCTCGTCGTCCGCCGCCGTCTGTTGGCCACTGTTGAGCGCGCCGGGCTCACCACAAGGGAGATCCGCTCCGGTGCATAACGTCTCAGGCGAGGAGGGGCGACGCGACGATGCCTGATTACCGGTACGAGCTTCGGCGCGGCGACGAGGTGATCGCGACCGGCCACTTCAGCCGGGAGCAGCCGCTCGAGCTTGGCGAGCGGATCACGATCGGCAGCCGAGCCGGGATTGTCCGTGACATCGGACCGCTTCTTGGCGAGCGGGAGCTGCGCCTGGTCGTTCAGCTCACGCGCGACTTCGAGAACTAGCTTCAGCGGCGGGTGGCCGTTCGAGGCGCGTCCGCAACGGTCAGCTGCTTTCGAGGTCGAGCCGAGCGAGAATGACTCGATGCTCGTCTGTGCTGAGTGCGGTTGCATCGACGACGAGAAGGCGGCCGGGTGGCGCGGCTACCGAGAGGATCTTCCTGATGAGGGTGAGCAGCCCTCGCTTGTGTTCTTCTGCCCGTCGTGTGTTGCAGCGCGCGAGTTCGATGAGGTCGAGCGGTGAGGTGAGCCGCGTGCGCTGAACGAGCGAGAGCCGCGCGTCTGCGGCTCCCGCTGGAGGTGGCGCGAACGCTGTTAGCGCGCGCGCTTCGCGGTCGTGCGCTTCGCCGGTGATCGCTTCCCGGCCGGCTTCGACTTCGCGGTGGCCGGCTTGCGCGTCGCAGGACGCTTCGCCGTGCTCGGCTTCGTCTCCGCCGCCTTGCTCGTGCAGGCGCTGTCGGCGAGGGTGTAGGTGCCCTTGTCGACGCGGCTGAACGGGCCGCCGGGCTTGGAGCCGATGGCGAGCATGGCGCTGATCGTCGCCTCGGGCGTCTTGCCCTTCAGTCCGGCACAGCGGCCGGAGGCGAGCACCTGCTTGGCGATCTCGCTCGCACGCAGCGGCTGACCGGCCGTGCGCAGAACGTCAATCGCGACCTCCTTCGCAGAGGCACGCTTGGTCGTGGCAGTCGTGGTTGGCATGGTGGCCTCCTTCTCCTCGTGGCTGGTGGCTGGCGATACGGCGAGGAGTGGCCGCGGTCGCCGAAGATCACTGGCGATGCGCCCGTGGGTGAGGGCGTGCTGGGCGCGTTTGTGCTCGGGCCAGCGGCCGAGCGGTCCGCCGGTGGGGCAGTCGATGCAGCGGACGTCGTCGCCGAGGTGGTTGAAGCCGTGCTTGTCAGGCATCGCTTTCTCCGGGTGGGAGCGCGAGCCGGGTGACGGTCGGTTGGGTGAGTTCGCGGTGGCGGTGGAAGAGGTCGCCGAGCTGCTGGCCGATCTGGCTGCGGCGGGCGTCGCGTTCCTTCCACTGGTGCGTGTAGACGCGCAGGGTGGTGTCGGGCTTTCGGTGGCCGAGCCGCCGCTGCACGTCGACGACGGGAACGTCGAGCGCGATCAGCATGCTGGCGTGGCTGTGGCGCAGGTCGTGCAGGCTCGGCGCGGGCGGCGCCAGCTTGGCCCTCGTGGCGGCGCGCTTGAGCGCCTCGCGGGCGACCTTGCGCACGAGACCGGTGCCGTTGCGGCTCGCGAACACGAGCGCTGCCGGGTCGGCGAGCGCGCCGCGCTCCGCGAGGAGCGCGACCAATCGAGCCATCAGCTCGGGTGGGGTGTCGATCGTCCGCCGCGACTCCGCCGTTTTCAGCTGCGAGCGGTTGCCGTGGCGGTCGAGCTGGTACTCGACCCGGATCAGCGAGCCCGGCTGGTCGAGGTCGCAGACGGCGAGCCCGAGCGCCTCGCCGATCCGCACGCCGGTGGTCACGAGCAGTTCGAGCAGGCAGCGGTACTGCTCGCCGTCGGCGCAGGCGATCAGGCGTTCCATCTCGTCGAGGCTGAGGATCCGCTTCGGCCGCTGGTCGTCGAGCTTGGGCCGTTCACCGCGTTCAAGCTGGCTGCAGGGATTGACGGCGATCGCGCCGCGGCGGGCAGCGTGCCCCAAGATCATCGAGAGCGGCTGCAGCGTGCTGAGGATGGTGGTGCCGCGCGCGCCTTTACGTTGCATCACGGCGATGAAGGCGGCGACGTCGTCGACCGTGATCTGGTCGAGCCTGCGTCGCCCGAAGTACGGAACGAGGTGCTGGCGCAGCGCCCAGTCGTACTTCTCGCGGGTGCGCTCCCGGCAGGTCTGCCGCTCCAGCCAGGCGGTGGCGTAGTCGGCGAAGGACTGCCGGGTCGGTTGGATGCGCTCGCCGCGGCGGCGGCGCAAGGTCAGCTCGGCTCGCTTCGCCTCGGCCTCCTCGAGGCTGCCCTCGACGGTCCGCCAGCGGCGGGTGCCGCTGGAGTCGAAGTAGTAGACCTCGTAGGGCGGCCGGACTTTGCCCCCCGGCCCGGGCCGGTAGTAGATGCCGGGGTGGCGCGGGACGGGACGCCGCCGCACGCCGCGTTTACGCTTCGTCTGCATCGGAGCGCTTACCTCCGTTGCCGGCCCCGGGGCGTTCCTGCGCCGCCGGGGCATTTATAGGTCACTGGTTGGTGGACGACCATAGCTCCACCTCGCCCGCACAGCCAGTCGGCTCATACGCGGTCTGCAGCCAGCGGTCGAGCTCGTCGCGGTGGAAGAGCAGGCCCTGCCCGCCACGCTTCTTGCGGAACGGGATCTCCCGGGCCGCGGTCAGCTTGTACAGCTGGTCGCGCGAGAAGCGCAGGTAGGCGCGCGCCCCCTCGAAGTCGAGCCAGGGCGACTCCGCCGCTGGCGGCAGCCGCTCGCCAACGCGTACCGCGACCAGCTCGGCGAGCGCCTCGAGCAGCTCCGCGGGGAGCGTCAGCGTCAGCTCGACACTCTCGCCCGCGGCCGTCACCGTGCGCCGCCGCCTCTTCGGGCGATGCGAGCGCTGGCGGTTCTGCGCTGGAAGACGAGGACGTCCTCGTGGGCGATGATCAGCATGCGTGGGATCGCGCCTTTGCGCTGGTGGGTGATCTGGAAGAAGCTCGCCCGCGGCAACACCTGCTCGCCGGCGAGGCCGCAGAGGAGCGCGGCATGGCGGGCGCAGAGGCGGAGGCCGCTGCGGGCGGCGAGCTGCTCCACCTGGCCGGGAAGATCGATCAGCCTGCCGCCGCGGCGGTAGGGGCGGACGGTCATCACCAGGTGCCCGTGCGGGTGGAGCATGCGCCGGCAGGCGGCGAGGATCTCCGCCAGCACCCGGTCGAAGCCGGGCTTGCGCTTGCTGGTCTGTGGGAGGTGGGCGAGGTTGTCGGGGTTGCGCGAGTAGCGGTAGTCGAACTTGCGCACTCCGCCCTCGCTCTTTCGCACCTGCCCGTGCAGCGACGAGCCGTACGGCGGCGAGGTGAGGATCAGCCTCGCCCTTCCTGTGTAGTCGTCGGCGAGGCCGTGGCCGAGCGTGCGCGCACCGCCTTCCAGCACGAGCCCCTGCCCGGCCGCTCCCTGGTCGAGCGCGTGGCTGAGGTTGGCGGCGGCGAGGCTCGTCCAGCGCGGCTCCAGCTCGACGCCGACCGCGGTCCGGCCGAGGTGGATCGCCTCGACGAGGGTGGTGCCAATGCCGCACATCGGGTCGAGCACCAGCTCGCCCGGACGGGTGAAGCGCAGGATCGCTTCGCGCGCGAGCGCCGGCAGCATCTTCCCCGGGTGCGCCGTCGAGGCGGGGAGGTAGCGGCCGCGCCGCTGCACGCGTGCCGGCCGGTCGCCGACCTGCCAGACACTCGAGTGATGGTCGATCACGCCGCCACCTCCCTACGTTCCGCCCGCGCGCGTGCGGCGGGCTCGTCGAGCTGGGGTTTGCGGAAGGCGAGCACGTCGGTGTGCCGAAGCGCCTGCGGGTCGCCGGCACTGCTGCGGAAGGCGATCACGTGCTGCCAGTACTCGAGCCCCGCCCGCTCGACGCTCGCGACGAGGTCGCCCAGCCCGGCGGTTGCTCGGCGCTGCTGCTCGTGGACAAGGAGC
>Ga0335081_10006929_pt1 | contig 18078 bp, 19 predicted proteins | sample Lox_Sample_35_FD_206713 | JGI IMG/M metagenome (GOLD analysis project Ga0335081, IMG submission 206713) | Soil microbial communities from Loxahatchee National Wildlife Refuge, Florida, United States - Lox_Sample_3.5 | ecosystem: Environmental > Terrestrial > Soil > Wetlands | place: USA... | reverse complement strand
GAGGGAGGGATCTGATGGTTCGGCGCATCCTCGGGCTCTGTCTCGCTGGCCTGCTCGCCGCCTCGGCGCCGGCATTCGCGCAGGATAAGACCGTTCAGCTCAAGCTTGCGCATTGGCTGCCGCCGGCGCACCCGCTGCATCCGGCTTTTCAGGCTTGGGCCGCAGACATCGAGAAGGCCTCGGGCGGGACCATCAAGTCGACGATCTTTCCCTCCGAGCAACTCGGCAAGGCATTCGACCACTACGACATGGCGCGAGACGGCATCGCCGATTTCACCTACGTCAATCCCGGCTACCAGCCCGGACGCTTTCCCGTCATCGCCGGCGGCGAGCTGCCCTTTCTTGCGACGAACGGCAAGAGCGGCTCGGCGGCATTCGACGCCTGGTACCGGAAGTATGCGGCGACCGAGATGAAGGACGTGCATTTCTGCTTCGCCTTCATAAGCGATCCCGGCGCGCTGCACAGCCACAAGAAGATCCTGCTGCCCGCGGAGATGAAGGGGCTCAAGGTACGGCCTGCGGATGCGACGATTGCGGCCTTTGTCACGCAGCTCGGCGGCACGAACGTCCAGGCTTCGGCGCCCGAGGCGCGCGACGTTCTCGCCCGCGGCGTCGCGGATGCGATCACTTTTCCTTGGGGCTCCGTCCTCCTCTTCGGCATCGACAAGGCCGTCAACTACCACATGGACGTCCCGCTCTACGTCTCGAATTTCGTCTGGGTCATGAACCAGAAGACCTATGACGGGATGTCCGCGGCGCAGAAGAAAGTGATCGACGATCACTGCACCACCGAATGGGCCGAAAAGGTCGCGGCGCCCTGGGCCGATTTCGAGGCGGCGGGACGGGGCAAGATCAAGGCGATGGAGGGCCAAGAGGTATACCCGCTCACTGCGGAGCAACTCGCGGAATGGCGCAAGGCCGCCGAGCCGCTGCAGGCGAAATGGGCGGAGGGCGTGAAAAAGGTCGGTGTCGATCCCGACACAGCGATGGCAGAGCTCAAGGCGAGCCTCAAGAAATACGACGCGCTCTATTGAGCGGATCCCCGTGACCGCAACGCGGCCTGAGCCTTCGGAGGCGCACGCGCGTCGCAGCCGCATGGATCGCTTCATCGACGCGATCGAGATGGTGGCGGCGATCTTCGTGGGCATAGTCGCCGCGGACATCTTCGTCTCGGTGCTGCTGCGCTATTTCTTCAGTCTCGCAATCCCCGACGGATACGATTTCGGGCGGCTCCTGCTGGGTATCCTGATTTTCTGGGGGATCGCCGCGACGAGCTATCGTGGCACTCACATCACCGTCGACCTCGTCTGGAGCGCGGTCGGCCCGCGGCTTCAGCGCGCGATCGACGTCTTCGCGACCTCGGTGCTGCTTTTCGTGGTGACGGTGCAGACCTACACGCTCTTTGACAAAGTGCGCGACACCTACGAGGCGCATGTCGGAACTTTCGATCTCAACCTTCCGAACTGGCCCTTCTTCGCGGTCGCCTGGGCGGGAGACGTCTCGGCGGTTCTGCTGATCGCGATCCGGACCTACCGACTCATTTTCCACCCCGAGAGCCTCGGCCGGGCCGTCGTGGTCAAGCCCGTGGAATGAGCCCCGATACGGTCGCGATCCTCGGCTTCGTCGCGCTCTTCGCATTGATGCTGCTGCGAGTTCCCGTGGGGATGGCGATGGGCCTGGTGGGCGTCGTCGGCTACAGCTATCTCGTGGGCGGCGGGCCCGCTCTGAAGCAGGTCGGACTCACCTCCATGCGGACGGTGACAGACTACAATTTCGGCGTCATCCCGATGTTCCTGCTGATGGGGGCGTTCGTCTCGGCCTCGGGCGTGAGCCGCGAATTGTTCCGCGCCGCGAACACGGTGGTGGGACATCTGCGCGGCGGCCTCGGCATCGCGACCGTCGTCGCCTGCGGCGGCTTCGCCGCTATCTCCGGCTCCTCCGTCGCCACCGCTGCTACCTTCTCCAGCGTCGCCTATCCGGAGATGCGACGCTATGGCTACCCGCAATCCTTCGCGACCGGCGTGATCGCCGCGGGCGGCACGCTGGGCGCGATGCTCCCGCCCTCGACCGTGCTTGCGGTCTACGGCCTCATAACGCAGCAGGACATTGGCAGGCTCTTCATCGCGGGGGTGCTGCCGGGCATTCTCGCTATGGCGATGTACGTGGCGACAGTCGCGCTGATCGGCGTGCTGCGGCCGAGCTTCCTGCCGCGCGGCGAGGCCAGCGGGTGGCGGGAGATGCTCCTCGGGCTGCGCGACGTCTGGGCGCCGCTTGTGCTCTTCATCTTCGTGATCGGCGGGCTCTATGGCGGGCTCTTCACGCCGACCGAGGCCGGCGGCGTGGGTGCGGGCGGCGCCTTCGTCCTGGGCGTGCTCCGGGGCCGCCTCTCGCGCGCAGATATTCGCGGTTCCCTGCTGCAGGCGACCCGGACCGCCGCTGCGGTCTTCACGGTCCTCATCGGCGCGCTGCTGTTCGGCTATTTTCTCACCGTAACGGAAGTCCCGCAGAAGGTGACGCTTTTCCTCACGGGCCTCGGCCTTGGCCGCTACGGCGTCCTCGCGCTCATCATGGTGATGTATCTGGCGCTGGGCTGCCTCATGGACGCGATGGCCATGATCATTCTGACCGTGCCGATCATCTTTCCGGTGGTGACGCAGCTCGGCTTCGATCCCGTCTGGTTCGGTGTCATCATCGTGATGACCGTCGAGCTCGGCCTCATTCACCCGCCCGTCGGCATGAACGTCTTCGTAATCAAGAGCGTCGTGCGGGACGTGAGCTTCGCGACGATCTTTCTGGGCGTGCTGCCTTTCGTCGCGACGGACATCCTCCGCCTCGTGATCCTGATTGCCATTCCGGAGATCGCCCTCTACCTGCCGAGCCGGATGTAGCGCCTTATCCGCCGTGGTGCGCACCGGCAGGATTGGGAGAGCGCGCGGCCTCTGCTAGGCTCAGGCGCAATCCCAGCGATGCGAGGCGATCATGCGGCTCCCGGACAAGGTTGCAATCGTGACTGGCGCTGCCGGCGGCATCGGAGCCGCTATCGCCGAGCGTTTCGTCGCGGAGGGCGCCACCGTCATCGCCGCCGATGTCGCGATCCCGGAGAAAACGCTGGTCCAGTCCGAGACACCGCGGCTCCTGAAACATGCGCTCGACCTCACCGACGCGGACTCCGTGACACGGCTCGTCTCCGACGTGCGCGCGGAGTTTCCGCGCATCCACGTGCTCGTCAACAACGCCGGCATCGGGCGCAATCTTCCGTTCCTCGAGACGCCCATCGACGTCTTCGACCGCATCCTCGCGGTCAATCTGCGCGGCACTTTCCTGATGAGCCAGGCCGTTACCAAGGAGATGGCGGCGGCGGGCGGCGGCGCCATCGTCAATCTCGCCTCGGTCTCCGCGCATCGCGGCAATCTCGGCCGCGCCGCCTACGGCGCCTCCAAGGGCGGAATCGTCACGCTGAGCGAGGTCATGGCGGTCGAGCTCGCGCGGTACAAGATCCGCGTCAACGCGATCTCGCCGGGCCCGATCGAGACCTCGCTCGTGGCGTCCATGCATTCGGCAGCCGAGCGCATCGCTTGGACCGCGCACGTGCCGCTTCGGCGCTATGGCAGCGTCGAAGAGGTCGCAGCGGCTGCGGTCTATCTCGCGAGCGACGAGGCCTCCTATATCACCGGCCACGTGCTCGCCGTCGACGGCGGTTTCCTCGCCGCAGGCCTGGCCTCCGTGCCATGAATTCGCCTCATTAGGGTGTGAGGCTAGGCTTCTCCTCGGATCGAGCGTCGGAGGCGGGAAGCTGCGCACATTACTCGGGGCCGGGCTCCTAAGCCTGCTCGTTATCGCCGGCGCGGCGCATGCGGAGAGTGAGCGTCCGTCCCTCGTGGTCGCGCATGCCGCGCTCCAGCAGACCGCCTACACGCTGAGCTACGATCCCGCCTACGTCCGTATCGCCTATCCCAACGGCGATCTCCCGCGCGATCGTGGCGTCTGCTCCGACGTGATCGTCCGTGCCTTTCGCGCGGCCGGTGTCGACCTCCAGAAGGAAATCCACGAGGACATGCTGCGGAGCTTCGCAACCTATCCGCATCGCTGGGGCCTCGCGGCGCCGGACGCGAACATCGATCACCGACGCGTGCCGAATCTGATGACCTTCTTCGCGCGTCACGGCAATTCCCTATCCGTCACGGCGCGGCGCGAGGATTACGCGCCCGGTGACGTCGTCGCCTGGGATCTCGGCGGCGGCCTTTTGCATGTCGGGCTCGTGACCGACGTTCCCGCGCCCGACGGCGAAGGTTACGCGATCGTGCACAACATCGGCGCCGGCGCACGGCTCGAGGACGTCCTGCTCAATTGGAAGATCATCGGCCACTACCGCTATTTTCGCTGAGGGGGAGCATGCGCACATTCACGGCCATTTCAGTGGCGCTCGGCGTCACTCTCGCGTTGGGCGCTCATGCCAAGGAGCCGCTGCCCACGGTCGACTCGATTGAGGTGTTCAAGGCGCGGCACGAGCTGGTGCTGATGCGCCAGGGCCAACCCGTCAAGACCTACAAGGTCTCGCTCGGCATCAACCCGGTGGGCGCGAAGGAACAGCAAGGCGACCACCGCACTCCGGAGGGTCGATACGTCATCGACTTTCATAACCGCGCCAGCGCCTTTCATCTCTCCTTGCACATCTCCTATCCGAATGCCCAGGACCGCAAGCAGGCCGCCGCCCGTCACGTATCGCCTGGCGGCGACATCATGATCCACGGGCTGCCCAACGGCATGGAGTCGCGCGCCCTGCTCTTCTTGGGCGTCGATTGGACGGACGGCTGCATTGCCGTCAACGACGAGGAGATCGAGGAGATCGCCTCGGCCGTACCGGACGGGACACCGATCACGATCCACCCTTGAGTCCCGTCGACCATGACCCATGTCAAGGCGATGGGCCGCCCGATACGCGAGCCTTGGGCGGTTTTCGGCGAGGAGGGTTGGATGAAAACTGCGAGAGCGTCCCGAACCAAGAAATTCTCCCGCAAGCGGCGCTTCGGCCGGGCGCAGTGGGACCACCAGCTCGACCCCTACAAACCCGTCCGCAAATCCGCGGAGCCCGCCGCTTGCCCGCAATGCGGGGCGGTCCTCCACGAGGGCCGCTGGCAATGGGGCAAGCGCGCCGAGGGCGCGCAGGACGTGCTTTGTTCCGCCTGCCACCGGACCAAGGACCGCTTTCCCGCGGGGATCGTCACACTCGCGGGGCCGTTCGTGGCACAGCACAAAGCCGAAATGCTGCGGATCGCGCGCAATCAGGAGCAGGAGGCCCGGCGCGACCATCCCTTCAACCGCATCATGTCGGTCTCCGAGGCGCCGGATGAACTCGTGATCAGCACCACCGATACCCATCTCCCGAGCCGGATCGGCAAGGCGATCAAGCGCGCCTTCCGCGGCACGCTGCAAATACACTTCGACGAGAACGCATACTTCGTGCGCGCGAACTGGCACCGCGAGGCCTGAGAGCCTCGCGCTCACCGGGCCTTACTTGATCTCCGGCTCCGCCTGGCCCAGGGGAATGCCGACGTTGAAATAAAGCCGCCCCTTGTGGCCGGCGTCGTCGGAAACATCGACGACGTCGAAGGCCCGGCCGTCGCCACGCACCATGGACCGCGACATCGGCTTCAGCCCCTGGCTTCGCAGCAGCGCGAATTCCTCGTCGGTAGAGATCACGACGAAGGCGGAGTCGATGCTGCCGCCGCTCCCGGAGTCCCGGATCGATTGCAGCAGACCCATGGCGACCGCGCGATGGAATTCCGCCTTGGCGTCGTCGTTGGCGCGGCGGTAGGCGATCGCCGAGATCAGATGCGCGTCGATGTCGACATAGACGAGATCGAGGATCCGCTGCGCGCGCTCGCCCGCCTCGCCGGCATTGCCCGTCGCCAGCGCCTGAAACATCTGCCCCCGGAGCTCCGCGAGATCGGTATCGTCGGTGGCGGCATAATAATCGCTGCGCGTATATGCCATTCGCAGCGCCTCGAAATCGACGTCGAGGTTCCCTGCCCGGAGACGCTGCACCATCGCTTCGTATTTGGGCGTCGATGCCTGGGCCGCAAGGGCTGGCGCGGCGGGAAGGGCAAGGAGCATCCCCGCGAGCAGGCGGAGGATGATCTCCCGGCCCATCATCCGCTGCGCTTCAGGAGCGATGGGTCCTGCAGCGTCGTGTCCTGACCCCGCACGGGGTCGGCAATCGCGGCCTCGAGGCTGCGCGCGCCCTTCCATTCCGAGGACGGGCGGACGGTGCCGTCGCTTCCGACCTGGTCGAGCCCCCAATAGATCTCCAGGCGATGCCCGTCGGGGTCCCGGAACTCGACCGCGATTTGCACTCCCGCACGGCGGCGGCCGTCAAAATCGATCTGCACGCCGTGCTTGCGCAGGTGGTCGCGCGCGCGCAGCACCTCGTCGAGCGTCGCGACCTCGAAGGCCATGTGATTGAGCTCGATATTGGGCGAGCGCTCGGTCATCGAGCCCACGAGCGCCACGCCGTGGTGATCGGAATTGCAGCGCATGAAGACCATGCCACCGGGCATCATGTCCTCGGCGTAGACGTCGGAGACCTTGAATCCCAGGACCTCCGTGTAGAAGCGGACGGAGCGCTGCAAATCCGTGACGTTGAGCACGACGTGCCCGATCTTGCCGATGCGGAAGGGCAGCCCCTGCGGCGGCTCCATGCGCTTGATCGCGGCGGTATCGACAGACATGGCGGCGCTCTCCCTATTGCTTTGCACCGATGCCTCGCATGAAGCGGTCGCGGATCTGCGCGGGATCGCGCTCGGTCGTCGCATCGGAGGGCTTGGCATCGATGCGTGCCGCGATGAGGCTCGGCCCTTCCGTCGCAAGCGCGCGCTCGACGAGCCCTTCGAATGAGGCCTCTTCGAGTGCCCAATCCGCATTCGCGATACCGCAGCCACGTGCGATTCCGACGAAATCCGCGACCTGCGCGCTCGCGGTCGGCTGCGCGCCGGTGATCTGGTACATGCCGTTGTCCATGACGACGATCGTGAGGTTCTTCGGCTTCAGCATTCCCACGGTCGTGAGACAGCCGAGCTGCATCAGCAAGGAGCCGTCGCCCTCGAGCGCGATCACGCGCCGCTGCGGCTGCGCGAGCGCCACGCCGAGCGCGATCGGTACCGCGAGGCCCATGCTGCCGAACATGTAGAAGTTCTGCGGGCGGCGGCCCGTCGCCCAGAGATCGAAATTGGTGTTGCCGATGCCACCGATCACGGCTTCGTCGTGCTTGAGCTTGGCAACGAGCCGCTTCGTGAGCTCGAGGCGGCTCATGACCTTGGGGGCGTTGGGTCTTGCAGAAGTCATGGCGCCGCCCTCAATGCGTGAAGGTTTTGCCGCCCGTGAGGAGCGGCGAGAGGATGAGCGCCACCGGCGATTGCGTCGCGATCGCTTGCTTGATCGAGCGGTCCGCGATGAATTCGAGCTCGTCGTGGCGCGCGATCGTGTGGTGCTCGATCGCGAGACTCTCGAGGATCGGCCGCATGGTCCGGCAGACCATAACTTGGCCGATGTTGAACTCGCCGAGCGTGCCGCGCTCCGAAATAAGCATGATCAGTGGGATTTGATAGGGTAGTGCCAAGGACGCCAGCACGTTCGGGAGCGTTGCGAAGCCGCTGGTCTGCATCAGCACGATCCCGCGCATCCCGGCCATCCAGCCGCCGGTGACGACGCCGAGCGCCTCCTCCTCGCGAGCGGTCGCGAAGGTCGTGAAGAAGGGATCCTCGTGGAGGGAGCGAATGAGCGGCGTCAGAACGCGATCGGGAACGTAGGGCGCGAGCTTTATCTGGTTCCGCTTCAAGGTATCCTGCACGATCTCGTGCCAGCCCCGCGTGTTCGGCTTCGCCTCGTCTTTGCTCGCCATGCCGCCGCCCTGCCTTTCTTGACACTCCCGACCACGCTGTTAACAATTCTGACACTCGTTTGAAAGCGAAAAAAGGGCGCAGTTTTGGGAGCCGCCAGACACCGATGAGGACCGTCCCGGCGCCCTCGCGCAACCGCGCCATCATCGAAGATCCCGTGGCCTTGCAGGTCGTCTGGACGCGGCTCATTGCGATCGCCGACGAGGCGGCAGCGACGCTCAGGCGCACGTCCTTTTCCCCGACAGTAAGGGAGTCCAACGACTTCGCCTGCGTGCTTTTTGACGCGGCGGGGAATGCCATCGCCGAGAACACCATCGGCATCCCCTCCTTCAACATGACGCTCTCGCGCACCCTCGCGCATTTTCTCGGGGTGCGGCCGGCCGGAGACTGGCGTCCCGGCGACGTCGGTATCTGCAACGATCCCTGGCTCACCTCCGGGCACCTGCCGGACATCACAATCCTGGCGCCGGTCTTCGCGGAGGAAAGGCTCGTCGCATGGACCGGCAGCATCGCCCATATGGCAGACATCGGTGGCACGCTCTGGTCCGCGGACACGCGGGAGGTCTACGAGGAGGGTATTCGCATCCCGCCGCTGCTCTATTTCCGCGAAGGGCGGATCAATGCGGACCTCCAAACCATGATCCGCGCGAACGTGCGGCTGCCGGAGCAGGTGCTCGGCGACATCGCCGCGCAGATCGCGGCCGGGGAGACGGCGGCGCGAGGTCTACGCGATTTGATCGCGCGCGAGGGCATCGACGATCTCGCGCCGATCTCGCGGGAGATCTGTGCGCGCACCGAGCGCGCGATGCGCGCGCTCATCGCGGAGATTCCCGACGGCACCTACAAGAGCGAGCTTGATCTCGACGGCACCGGCGAGGAGCCCGTGCACATCGCAACCACGATCACCAAGCGCGGCGAGGAGCTCTTCATCGACTATGCCGGAACTTCGGCCGAGGTCGGCCGCGCGCTCAACACCGTCATGAACTACACCGAGGCCTATTCCTGCTATCCCGTGAAGTGTGCCCTCGATCCCGGAACGCCGCGCAACGAAGGCACTTACAAGATGATCCATGTGACGGCCCCGGAAGGCTCGATCCTCAATCCGCGCTTTCCCGCGCCGGTGCATGCGCGCCAGCTCGTGGGCCATTGCCTCGCCGCCGCGATCTACGAGGCGCTCGCACCGGTGCTCGGCGATCGGATCGTCGCGGAATCTGGGAGTGCGCCCACGCTTCGCGTCCTCGTCTCCGGCTACCGCGAGAACCGGCGCCGCTACACCTCGATACTCTTCATCAACGGCGGCATGGGCGCGCGTGCGGGCCAGGACGGACTCTCCGCGACCTGCTTCCCCTCGAATGTCGTCTGCGGCTCGATGGAGATCATCGAGGCGACATCGCCGCTGCGCATCTGGCGGAAGGAGCTTGCGCAGGATTCCGGCGGCCCCGGCCGCTACCGCGGCGGCCTCGGGCAGGACGTGGAGATCGAGCTCACGGGGACGCGCGGCGGCACGCTCTCGCTCCTGGTCGAGCGGAAATACCATCCCCCGCGGGGCGTGCTCGGCGGTGGCGCCGGATCGCCCTCCTCCGTGGTCTGGAACGGCCGGGACAGCGGCTTTCCGCTCAAGGGCAAGAGCACGATCGCCGCCGGCGACCGTCTCCGCGTGCGCTATCCCGGCGGGGGCGGGTTCGGCGATCCCCACTCCCGCGACCGCGAAGCCGTGCGCGAAGATCTGCAGGCAGGCCGCATTTCCGAGAAGGCAGCGCGCGAGATCTACGGTCTATGAAGCGCTTCCTCGCGGGCGCCGATGTCGGCGGCACCTTCACCGACATCGCCCTATACGACTCCAAGACGCGGACCCTCAGCCTCAACAAGCTGCTCACCACGCCCGACGATCCGCGCCGCGCGATCATCGATGGGCTCGCGGCGCTGCCGGCCAAGGCTCAAACCGTCGTGCATGGCACCACGCTCGTCACCAACGCGCTCATCGAGCGGCGCGGCGCGGCGGTCGGGCTCATCACGACCGAGGGCTATCGCGACGTCCTCGAGATCGGGAACGAGCTCCGCTACGACACCTTCGACCTGCAGCTCGAGCGGCCGGAGCCGCTGGTACCTCGCCATCTTCGCGTGCCGGTCGCGGAGCGCATCGGCGCCGACGGCACGATCGCCCTGGCGCTCAACGAGGAGGGTGTGCGGGCGGCCGCGCGCCGGCTTCGTGACGCGGGCGCCCGTTCGATCGCGATCGCCTTTTTCAACAGCTATCGAAATCCCGCTCACGAGGTGCGGGCGCGCGATCTCGTGCGGGAGGCGTGCCCGGAGCTCGCCGTCTGCACCTCGGCGGAGATCGCGCCGGAAGTGCGGGAATTCGAGCGCTTCTCCACTTGCGCCGCCAACGCCTACGTCGCGCCGATAGCGCAGCAATACCTGCTGGAGCTCGCGAGATCGCTGGGCGTGCCGCTCTTCATCATGCTCTCGGACGGCGGCATCGCGACGGCACGCGCGGCGAGCGAGCAGCCGATCGCGCTCGTTGAATCGGGGCCGGCGGCCGGCGCGATGGGCGCAGCCTTCCTCGCGCGGCAAGCCGGCTGGGAGGACGTGATCGCCTTCGACATGGGCGGCACCACCGCGAAGGTGAGCCTGATCCACGAGGGCCTCCCGCACCGGAGCCACGAGCTCGAGGCGGCGCGCCTTCAGCGCTTCAAGAAGGGGAGCGGACTGCCGCTGCGGCTTCCCGTGATCGAGCTCATCGAGATCGGCGCGGGCGGCGGCAGCATCGCCGACGTCGATGGTCTGGGCTTGTTGCGCGTCGGCCCCCGAAGCTCCGGCGCGGTTCCCGGCCCCGCCTGCTATGGCCGCGGCGGCGAGGAAGCGACCGTAACGGACGCGGATCTTGTCCGCGGCTACATTGCGGCCGACCGCTTTCTCGGTGGGCGCATGCGGCTCGACACCGTCCGCGCGAGCGCGGCGCTCGCGCGGCTCGGCGCCCGGCTCGGCCTCGGCGTCACCGAGAGCGCGAATGGGATCGCGCGCGTCGTCGACAACAACATGGCGACGGCCGCGCGCGTGCACATCGCGGAATCGGGCACCGATCCGCTGCGCTACAAGATGGTAGCCTTCGGCGGCGCCGGACCGGTGCACGCCTACGAGATCGCGCGGCTCCTCAATGTGAGCGAGGTGATCTTCCCGCGCGGCGCTGGCGTCGCCTCCGCGATCGGTATGCTGGTCGCACCCCGCAGCGTCGAATACACGCGCAGCCTGATCGCGATCGTGAATGGGCTCGACTGGGCGGAGGTCGCCGCGGTCATCGCCGAGCTCGCGGAGCGCGGCCGCGCAGTACTACGCGAGGCCGATCTTCGCGACGACGAGATCGCCCTCGAACTCTCCGCGGACATGCGCTACGTCGGGCAGGGCTTCGAGGTGACGGTGCCCCTTGAGCGGGCACTCGTCGAGCGTCATGACGAGGCGGCGCTTCGCCGCGCCTTCGACGCGCAGTACGAGCGCCGCTTCGGCCGCACGCTCGACGCGGTGCCGGTGGAGGTCGTCTCCTGGCGCGTGCGATCGATCGCAGCACCGGCGGTCACGGAAATCCGCTTCGCCCGCGGCGACGAGAGCAGCGGCGACGCGCTGATCGAGCGCCGTCCCGCCTACTTCGAGGAGGCCCGCGGCTTCGTCGAAACGCCGGTCTACGCGCGGTCGCGGCTCCGCGCCGGCGAGGTCTTCAAGGGACCGGCGCTCATCGAGGAAGCGGAATCCACCGGCGTCATCGGGCCCAGCGCCACGGTCGAAGTCGATCCGTTCGGCAATCTGATCATGCGGCTTGGCTAGAGCGCCGTCGCGTCTTCCCGTCGTCATGGCCGCGCTTGTTCCGGCCCTCCGCGCGCCAACAATCCGAAAGCATGAACCACCAAAGCGCCTTGTCGGTTCGAATTAATGCGCGGCTTCGCGTTTTGCGCGCGTCACGATTTGAGTGGGGTCGACGAAGCGGAGCGCGATCAGGAGCCAGACCAGCGTCGTGAGCATGTAGATGACGGCCATGGCGTCGATCGATTGGCCCGCACGCACCCCCGCGGCGTAGACGGCGTAATAGAGGGCGACGACCAAGGTCTGGCTGCTGGGGCCGGCGGTGAAGAAGGTGAGCTCGAACATCGCGATGGTCCGCACCAGCACCAGCAAAAGCGCCGCCAGAATCCCGGGCGCCAGAAGCGGAACCAGCACATGGAGGAAGAGCCGTCCCGTTCCGGCGCCGAAGACGCGAGCGGCGGCCTCGATGCGCGGATCGATCTGCTCGACGAAGGGGATCATCACGAGCACGACGAAGGGCACCGTCGGCACGAGGTTCGCGATGATGACGCCGGAGAGTTGGCCCGCGAAACCCGTCTTGTAGAGCACCGTCGCGAGAGGAATACCGAAGGTGATCGGCGGGATCAGCAGCGGCAGCAGGAAGAGTAGGGTCACAAAGCGCTTTCCCGGAAACTCCCGGCGCGCGAGCGCATAGGCGGCGGGGACGCCGAGCAGACCCGAGAGCAGCACCACCGCGCCGACGACCTCGAAGGTCACGATGAGCACGTCGTCGAGCTGGAATTCCTTCCAGGCCGAGACGTACCAGCGCGTCGTGTAGTCCGGCGGAAGCCAGGTGCCGAGCCAGCGCGTGCTGAAGGAACTCACGAGCACGGCTGCGATCATCGCGAGGAAATTCAAGATGAAGAAGATGACGAGGGCCCAGATCGCAAAGGCCCAGAGCCGCTCGCCGAGGGGCTCGCGCCGTTCCATGCCGCTCACCCCTTCCCGGCGCCGGCGGCGCCGCGATAGACGAGGCTCCGCCCCGCGAGCACGAGCGTCACGACCAGGAGCTGCACGAAACCCATGATCATCGCTATCGCGGAGGCCATCGAGTAGTCGTATTGCTCATAGGCCGCCTGATAGGCCGCGATCGAGATGACGCGCGTCGCCCCCGCGGGCGCGCCCAGCAGCACCGCCGAGGGGAAAACCGAGAAGGTCTGCACGAACGAGAGACAGAAATTGATCGCAAGACCCTGCGCGAGAAGCGGCAGCAGGATGTGGCGGAAGCGCGAGCGCGGCTTCGCGCCCAAGGTGGCTGCCGCCTGCTCCAGCGAGGGATCGATGCCGGTTATGTAGGAGAGCGTGAGAAGGAAGGTGAAGGGAAAACCCGAGAGGATCAGCGAGAGCATCACGCCGGTGTAGTTGTGGACGAGACGAACCGGACCGTCCGTGAGGCCGAAGAGCAGCAGCACGTGATTGAGCCAGCCGCGCGGGCCCAGATAGTTGAGGAGGCCCTCCGCGATGAGCACGGTCCCGAGCGTGATCGGCACCACCAGTAAGGTCGTGAGGAGCCGTCGGCGGCGCATGCGGCGCACGCGGAGCGCCACCGGGATCGAGAGCAGCACATTGATGAGCGTCGCCGGCAGCGCCAAGCGCATGGTCGCGCCGATGGTGTCGTAGAGGAAGGGGTCGGAGAAGAACTTCGTGTAGTTCGCGATGAAGTCGCCCGCCTTCGGCTGGAACGAGAGTACGAAGCCATAGAGGAAGGGATAGACGAATAGCAGCACGATGAAGAGCGCTGCCGGCAGCACCAGGAGAGTGACGCCGTCGAGGCCGCGGAGCGCAAGCCACTGCCGCAGGGGCAAACGCTCGCCGCCCGTCATTGGTCCGCATCCGGATAGACGAGCACGCGGCCGGGGTCGACGGAGAGGCGCACGCTGTCACCTTTCGCGACCCGCGGCTCCGACTGGAAGTAGAGATCGGTGCCATCGGCCGCGCGGCCGGAGCAGTAGAATTCGCTGCCGTGATATTGCGCGCTCTCAACGGTGACGGCGATAGGCCCATCGGCCGCCGGAACCAGATCGTCCGGGCGGATCGCCGCAACCGCGGGACCCTCGGCGCCGGCCCCGATGGGCGTTCCCCCGATCGAGGCGCCGCCGATCAGGACACGGAACGAGTTCCCATTCCCTTGGGCGCGCGTGCGGACGATGTTGCGATACCCCATGAAATCCGCGACGTCCGCGTGCGCGGGCGACGCGTAGAGCTGCTCGGGCGTTCCGACCTGGCGGACCTCTCCATCGCGCATGACGACGATGCGGTCCGCAAGCGAGAGCGCCTCCTCCTGGTCGTGCGTGACGTAGATCGTGGTCGAGCCGATCACTTCGTGGATGCGCCGTATCTCCGCGCGCATTTCCAGTCGGAGCTTCGCATCGAGGTTCGAGAGCGGCTCGTCCATCAGCACCAGCGGGGGCTCGATCACGATCGCGCGCGCGATGGCGACGCGCTGTTGCTGTCCGCCGGAGAGCTGGCCCGGGAGCTTCTCCGCCTGCTCGCCGAGCCGGACGATCGCGAGCGCCTCGTCGACCTTGCGCTCGCTCTCAGCGCGATCGCGGCCCTGCATGGTGAGACCGAATGCGACGTTCTTCCGCGCGCTCATATGCGGGAACAGCGCGTAGTTCTGGAACACCATGCCGAAGCCTCGCTCCTCCGGCTTCAGGCGGTCGATGCGGGTCTCGTCGAGCCAGATGCTGCCGCCCGTGAGCGTCAAGAGCCCCGCGAGGCAGTTGAGCGCCGTCGATTTGCCGCAGCCCGACGGACCCAGGAGCGCAATGAACTCTCCGCGCCGGACGTCGAGCGTCACGTCGCGGAGAGCGTTCACGCTACCGAAGCTGCGGCTCATATGCTCGAGCCGCAGCTCTCGGTAGTCGCGTGTCGCCGATGCCATCGGCATTCGGGCCTATTTACTTCCGCTTGCCGCCGCCGACCTCCTGGTCCCAGCGATTGAAGGCGTAGACGAGCTTGTCCGGCATGAGCGGCAGCTCCTGCGGTGCTGCGTCGATCGCCTTCGCGTACTCGTCGCGGCCGAACTCCTTGATCGCCTTCTGGCTCTCCTCAGGCGCCATCGAAAGCGGCACGTCCTTCACGGCGGGCCCCGGATAGAAGTAGCCGAGGTCGTAGGTCGTGGCCTGCGCTTCCTTGGAGAGGAGGTAGGTCAACATATCCAGGAGCACCGCGAGCTTATCCGGCCCGACGCCCTTGGGGATGCACATGTAGTGCGCGTCGAGGACCCAATGGTAGCCCTTGAGGAAGTAGACCTTCGCTTCCTTCGGAACGACGCCGAGGACGCGCGGATTGATGTCCCAGCCCATCTGCGAGGGCGTCATGTCGCGCGAGCCCTCGCCGAGCTCCTTCATCACCGCGCCGGTGCCGGAGGGGTAGTACTCGATGTACTGTCCCAGCTCCTTCAGATAGGCCCAAGTCTTGTCCCAGCCCTTTTCGGGATCGTGCGGATCCTTGTCGCCGAGGATGTAAGGCAGGCCCATCATGAAGATGCGGCCGGGCCCCGAGTTGGCGGGACGCGCGTAGATGAAGCGATTCGGATTGGCCTTGGCATAGGCAAGGAGCTCCTCTGCCGTGCCCGGCACCTGCTTCACCTTGTCGGGCATGTACTCCATCACGGGGCCCGCGGGGCAGAAGACGATGCAGACGCCCTGGTTCGAGGCGAGGCTCTGCATCTTGAGGGCGCCCGGGAGATAGATGTCCTGGAGCTTCGGCAGCTTCGCGGCGTAATCCGGGAAGAGCGGCGTCCATAGCTTCTGGTCGACGCCCGCGGAGAGCGCGTCGATGCCCGTCAGCACGGCGTCGATGTCGACGCGGTTCGCATCCTGCTGCGCCTTGATCTTGCCCGGGAGCTCCGGCGCCGGCGCCTTCGCGAAGCTGATCTTGGAGACGAGCTTCGGGTTCTTGTCCCGGTATTTCTCGATCGCGGATTGCGTCAGCGCCAGGTTGCCGGCGACGTCGACGATGTTGAGCGAGACCGGCGAGCTCGGCAGCGCCTGGCCGAAGGCGCGAAGATTCAAGGCCATGGAGCCGGCAAGTCCGGCGACGACGGCGCGACGTGAAGGCTTGAAAGTCATGCTGAGGTCTCCTCCCGTGGATCGGCTGCGATTCAGTCTGGTATCGATTTGGCGTGCGAGCGAGGCCGCCGGACCGCGGCGGAGCCGGCCTCCTCTAGGAAATAGGCGTGACGCTCTGCGGTCAATATCTCGATGGTACGGAAGATGCCGCGAAGGTGGACGCGCATCGCCTCGGAGGCGCCCTTGGCGTCGCGCGCCGCGAGCCGGTCGACCACCGCCGCGTGCTCGGCGACGACGATCGACTGCTTCTGCGGGATGCGCATCGCGAGGTAGCGCACGCGGTCCATTTGCGCCTTGGCGCTCTCGACGTGCTGCCAGACGCCGGAATGCCCCGCGATCTCCATGATGAGCGCGTGCATCCCCTCGTCCGCCTGCATGAATCCGTCCTCGTCGCGGGCGCGGTAGTGGAAGCGTTGCCGCTCGAGGAAGGCCGTGAGCTGCCGCTGATGCGCGGGCTCGATCCGCTCGACGGCCTTGCGGATCGCGCTCACCTCGAGGGACTCGCGCACGAACTGCGCGTCGTAGACGTCGCTGAGCTTGATAGGCGCGACGAAGGAGCCGTGCTGCGGGAAGATCTCGACGAGGTTCTCCTCCGCGAGCTTGATGAGGGCCTCGCGCACGGGCGTGCGCGAGACGCCGAAGCGGCGCGAGAGCTCCTGCTCCGAGAGCAGCGTTCGCGGCGGCAGATGCCCCGCGATGATCTCGCGCCGTAATAACGTCCGCACCTGCGCCGCAATGGTGTTGCGCCGCAGCGGCACGACCGATGTCGCCGTCGTCTCCTCGCTCGCGAGATCGTTGCTGCCCGCGCGCGCCGCGCGTCGCGCCATTCTTCCTCCCGACGCGACTCCATTCCGGCCGCTTATTGGCATGCTACCATACTAGCAACCGCGGGAGTCAATGGTTGCAGGACCGACCAGCCGATCCGAGGCGCTACCGGATTCCCGCGCGCATGAAGCTCTGGACGAATTGGCGCTGGAAGAGCAGGAAGGCCAGGAGGAGCGGCGCGGAGGTCATCAGCGTCGCTGCGGTGATGATGGACCAGTCGATGCCTTGGTCCGTGCTGGAGAACACCTGAAGGCCCACCGTGAGCGGACGCGCCTCGACGGAGTTGGTGACGATGAGCGGCCAGAGGAAATTGTTCCAGTGGTAGCTCACGGAGACGAGCGCGAAGGCGATGTAGACGGGGCGCGCCAAGGGAACATAAACGCGGCGTAGCACCGTGAGCGGCCCCGCGCCTTCGACGCGCGCGGCCTCGTCGAGCTCGCGCGGGATGGTCTTGAAGGTCTGCCGCAGCAGGAAGATCCCGAAGGCCGAGGCCATGTAGGGGAGCCCGATCGCGCCGATCGTGTCGAGAAGGCCAAGCCCGCTCATGGTGCGGTAGTTCTCGACCAGCAGCACGTCCGGCATGATCATGAGCTGCACCAGGACGAGCGCGAACATCAGGCTCCGCCCGGCGAAGGCGAAGCGCGCGAAGGCATAGGCGCCGAGCGTGCAAATGACGAGCTGCGCCGCCAGGATCATCGTGACGAGAATGCAGGTGTTGAGGAGGTAGCGCGCGAAGGGCGCGGCATGCCAAGCCGCGATAAAATTTGCGGTCGTCAGCGGCGCCAACGGGTCGAAATGCGCGGTGTAGGCGCTGGGATGAATGGCGGTCCAGACCGCGAAGGCGAAGGGCAGCACCCAGAGGAGCGCGAGGAACCAGGCGCCAGCGGTGTCGAGGGGCCGCGTCATTGGTAGTGCACCCGGCGCTCGAGCGCGAGGAATTGCAGGAGCGCCGAGCCCCCGAGGATCGCGAGCAACACGATCGTGAGCGTCGCGGCATAGGCGCTGTCCCAGTACCGGAAGCCTACCTCGAAGATGTAGTAGAGGAGCAGCGTGCTCGCATTGTCGGGCCCGCCCCTCGTCATCACCACGATATGGTCGACGAGGCGGAAGGCGTTGATGACGGCGTTCACGAGCACGAAGAGCGTCGTCGGCATCAGCAGCGGGAAGGTGATGCGGCGGAAGAAGTACCAGCGCCCCGCGCCCTCGATCGCAGCGGCCTCGCCGAGAGAGGGCGAGATCTGCTGGAGAGCCGCGAGGTAGAAGATCATGAAGAACCCCGCCTCCTTCCAGACCGCGACCGCGATGACGCAGGGAAGCGCCGTCTCGCGCGTGCCGAGCCAGTTGTGCGCGGGTACGCCGAAGAGACCGAGGACCTGATCGAGGAGCCCGTAGCCCGGCGTATAGAAGAAGAGCCAGATGTTGGCGACCGCGATCATCGGGAGGATGGT
>Ga0335081_10006928_pt1 | contig 18079 bp, 15 predicted proteins | sample Lox_Sample_35_FD_206713 | JGI IMG/M metagenome (GOLD analysis project Ga0335081, IMG submission 206713) | Soil microbial communities from Loxahatchee National Wildlife Refuge, Florida, United States - Lox_Sample_3.5 | ecosystem: Environmental > Terrestrial > Soil > Wetlands | place: USA... | reverse complement strand
GATCGCGCGACGACGCGACCTCGGCCTCGGGGATCGAGCCGACCACGTCGAGCGACGCGCGCTGTTCGCGGCCGGTGTTGGCGTCGCGCGCGCGCACCTGCAAGATTCCCGACGCGTCGAGCATGAACGTCACCTCGATCGCGGTCTCGCCACGCGGCCGCGGCGGCAGGTCGTCGAGCCGGAGGTCGCCGATCACCACGTTGTGATCGAGCCGACGCGACTCGCCCTGCACGACCACGATGCGCACGACCTGCTGGAGGTCGCGCGAGGTCGTGAACAGCTTGCGGATCTCGGTCGGCACGCGCGAGTTGCGCCGGATCAGCTCCTCGCAGTAGCCGGCGACCGTCCCGATCCCGAGGCCGCGCGGCGTCACGTCGAGCACGGTCGGCGGCGGCATCGCCGCGAGCACCGGGTAGGTCTGCGGCGGGAAGCGGTTCGCGGTGATCGCGGCGGACGACTCGGGCGGCACCATGCCGCGCGCGGTGCTCGCAGGCGACACCGGCGGCTGGGTGGGCCTCGGCGGCGCGGCCGGAGGATCGATCATCAGCGTGGGGGCCTGGGGCGCGGCGATCGGCACGGCGCGCGCGGACGGCAGCGGCTCGGGCACCGCGCTCGGCGCGGGCGGCACCATCCCGCGCGGCAGCGGGATGGTCTGCTGCGGCGTCGGGGCTTGCGGCGGCACCGGCGGCACGCGCATCTCCTTCGAGGTCGTGCGCGGCGCCGCCGGCGGGCTCACGCCCTGGCGGGTCATGCGGCCGAGCGGCTTGGCCTGTGGCGGCGGGGTGGGCACCGGCATCGGGGTATGCTCGTCGAACCGATCGTGGTGCTGGCCTCGCATCGTGTAGCCCGCGGTCGCGCGCTTCTCGCGCGGCTCGAGGTCGGGCACCGGCAGCTCGCCGGCCGGCTCGGTCAGCGAATCCTCGCTCGCCGCCGAGTCGGGCCGCGCGAGGTCGGGCCGGGTCGCGGTCGGCGCGTCCTGGAACGTCGGCTCCTGATCGGCGGGGGGCGGCATCACGACCGCCTGGCGCCGCGAGGTCGGCGGCTTGCGCTTGAGCACGCGATCGAGCGCGCTCGCCTGCAGCGCGGCGCCGATCGCGACCGCTTCCTCGGGATTGACGTCGGTGCGCGGCGCCTTGGCGAAGAACTTGCTCACCTGATCGCGGACGTACGGGATCTTGGTCGTGCCGCCGACCAGGATGATGTCGTCGATCTGATCGGTGTGGATCTGCGCGAGCTGCAGCGCCTCCTGGCACACCGGGAACGTGCGATCGATGATGTCGGCCACCTGGCTGACGAAGTCGTCGCGCCGGACCTCGATCTGGAGGTCGAGCGGCTTGCCGGCGGTGCCATACGCGATCTCGTCGATGCGCACGACCGCGCGGGTGCGCCGCGACAGCTCGATCTTGGTCTGCTCGGCGACCGCGCGCAGCCGCATCATCGCGACCTCGTTGGTGCGCAGGTCGACGCGATTCTCTGCGAGGAACTTCTCCACCATGCGGTCGACCAGGCGCTCGTCGAGATCGTCACCGCCGAGGAAGGTGTCGCCGGACGTGCCGAGCACCTCGTAGACCTGGTCGGCCAGGCGCAGCACCGTGATGTCGAACGTGCCGCCGCCGAAGTCGTAGACCGCGATGATCTGGCGCAGGTTGCGCTGCGCGCCGTAGGCGAGCGCCGCGGCGGTCGGCTCGTTGAGCACGCGCACGATGGTGAGCCCGGCGATCGCGCCGGCGGTCGCGGTCGCCGAGCGCTGCGCGTCGTTGAAGCTCGCCGGGACGGTGACCACCGCGCGGGCGACCTCGGTCTTGAGCTGACCGCTGGCGATGTTGCGCATGTGATCGAGCACGATCGCCGAGATCTCGGGCACCGCGAACTCGCCGCCGCGGGTCGCGACCACCGGCAGGTGGTTCTGCCCTTCCTTGATCGTGTACGGCATGCGCGACTTCGCGATGTGGACCTCGGGCGCGTCCCAGTCGCGCCCGATCAGCCGCTTCACCGAGAAGATCGTGTTCTTCGGATCGATGACCTTGCGCTGCTTGGCCGCCGCGCCGACCACCACGCCGCCGCTCGGATGGAACGACACGACGGAGGGATGGATCTTGTAGCCGGACTCGTCCGCCAGCACGCGAACCGTACCGGCGTCGTCGGCATAGCCGACCACCGCGTTCGACGTTCCCAGGTCGATGCCGACGATCGGATCGTTCACGCCTGCGAGACCACTGTCGTCAGGACTCGATCGTACCACCGTTCGACCCGACCACGAAAAGGCCACATCCAGCCGTACGACGGCCCGATGAACTGCTGCACGATGTGCGCACGGTACTCGGGCCGTCGCGGATAGTCGGGCCCCCACACCTCGGCGGCCGCGCGGATCGACTCGGCGTAGGCCTCGCGCTCGAACCGCGCGCGGAAGTACGCCAGGCCGATCGGGAACGGCAGCAGCACGTACAGCACCGCCATGACCGGCACGGTCAGCCGGCGAAACTGCCGGAGATGGACCGCTTCGTGGCGCAACGTGACGTAGCGCTCGTCGTCCCCGCGGCCGTCCCAGTCCGCCGTCACGTAGACCGTCCGGCCGATCGTGGTCTGGTAGCTGTCGAGGTACGCGGTCATCCGGCCGAGCGTCACCACCTGCAGCGCGCGGTGGATCGCGTGGTGCAGGCGCGACCGATCCTTGCGCACGATCCGGAAGCCCGGGAGCTCCGCGCGCAGCGCCGCGACGAGCGCGTCGTAGCGACTCACCTTGTGATCGTACCAGACGACCGTGTAGCGTCGGCGCCGCGTGGTCGACCTCGGCGAGCTCAATCCCCCGCAGCGCGAGGCCGCCGGTCACGGCGACGGCCCGCTGCTCGTGCTCGCCGGCGCCGGCTCGGGAAAGACCCGGGTCATCACGTACCGCATCGCCCACCTGCTCGCGCGCGGCGTCCCGGCCTCGGCGATCTGCGCGGTGACGTTCACCAACAAGGCGGCCGAGGAGATGCGCGAGCGGATCGCGCGGCTGCTGCGCGATCGCGAGCTCGCCCGCGAGCTGACGATCGGCACGTTCCACGCGCTGGGGCTCACCGTGCTGCGCAGCGAGCGCAAGGCGCTCGGGCTGCCGCGCGGCTTCGCGATCTACGACCAGGCCGATCAGCTCGGCGCGGTGCGCGAGGCGATGCGCGCGCTGCACGACGGCGACCGCCGCTACGACGCCAAGGCGGTGCTCGCCCGGATCTCGCTGGCCAAGAACGCGTTCGTCGGGCCGGACGACTATGCCGGCAACCCGGCCGACGATTACGACGAGATCGCGTCGCAGGTCTATCCGAAGTATCAGGACGCGCTGCGCGCGTGCGCCGCGTTCGACTTCGACGACCTGATCGTCGAGCCGGTGCGGTTGTGGCGGCGCGACGAGGAAGCGCGCCGGCGCTGGGCCGAGCGCTTCGCGTACGTCATGGTCGACGAGTTCCAGGACACCAACCGCGCGCAGCTCGAGATGGTGCGCCATCTGGTCGAGCGCCACGGCAACCTGTGCGTGGTCGGCGACGACGATCAATCGATCTACAGCTGGCGTGGCGCCGATCCGACCAACATCCTCGAGTTCGCGACGCTGTTCCCCGGCGCGAAGATCGTCAAGCTCGAGCAGAACTACCGCTCGACCCGCACGATCCTCGCCGCGGCGAACGAGGTGATCGCGAACAACGTCAAGCGCCACGGCAAGACGCTGTGGTCGCAGCTCCCCGCCGGCGAGCCGATCACGCACGCGGTCGCCGCGACGCCGGAGGACGAGGCGAAGTGGATCGCGCGCGAGATCCGCGCGCTGCGCGCCGGCGGCCGGCGGTGGAGCGACGTCGCGATCATGTATCGCTCGAACCTCCAGGCCAAGCTGATCGAGGAGGAGCTGCGCCAGCTCGAGGTGCCGTACGTGATGTACGGCGGCCAGCAGTTCTTCGAGCGCAAGGAGGTCAAGGACGTCATCGCCTACCTGCGCGTCGCGCTCAACCCCAGGGACGAGCTCGCGCTGCGCCGCGTGATCAACTATCCGGCGCGCGGGATCGGCGCGACCACGATCGACAAGCTCGCGGCGGCCGCGCAGGCGCGCCACGTGCCGATGTGGGACGCGCTGGCGGCGGTCGAGGTTCACGGCGCCGCGCGCGCGGGGATCGCGCGGTTCGTCGCGGCGGTCGAGCGCGTGCGCGGCTCGCTCGCCGCCGGCGTGGTCGCGGCGACCCGCGCGCTGATCGACGACATCGCGCTGTACGACGACCTGCGCGACGCGTCGCCGAGCCTGGCCGCGGCGCAGCGCCGGATCGACAACGTCGAGGGCCTGCTCGGCTCGCTCGATCGGTTCGCGCAGCGCGGCGGCGCTGGCCGCGGGCTGTCCGACTATCTGCGCATGCTGACGCTCGACACCAGCGAGGATCGCGGCGAGCCCGGCGACAAGGTCGTGATGACCACGCTGCACGGCGCCAAGGGCCTCGAGTTCGCGGTGTGCTTCATGATCGGCCTCGAGGAGGAGCTATTGCCGCACGCGCGCTCGCTCCAGCCGCAGGTCACCGACGTCGTGGATCCCGATCACGTCAGCGACATCAGCGAGGAGCGCCGGCTGTGCTACGTCGGGATCACGCGCGCGCAGCGCAAGCTGTACCTGACGCGCGCGTGCACCCGGGTCAGCCGCGGCCGCGCCGCGCCGCGCACGCCGTCGCGCTTCCTGCTCGAGATCCCCGACGAGCTGCTCGAGGTGCGCGACCTCGGCGAGGAGGCGCGCCAGGCCGTCCCCGCCGACGAGGTCCAGGGGTTTTTCGCGGCGCTCGCGGCCGACGACTGACCGCGCGCAGGCGATGCGCCGCCTCGATCAGCGCGGCGACCTGCGGCCACGCGACCGGGCGGTCGAGCCGCACGCCGATCCAGCCCAGCCGGGCCACGTACGGCGGCAGGTAATAGATCTCCGGATCGCTGTCGACCAGCATGGCCTGGACGCCGGGCTCGGCCGCGCACACCAGCGCGAGCCGGCCGTCGTGGTGGTGCTGGTTCGAGAACACCGCGAACTGGTGCTTGCCGACGAACCACGCCGGCATGCCGTGGCTCGGCCGCTCGGTCACGTCGGGCAGCGCGAGACAGGCGGTGCGGAGCTTGGCGAGCGCGGCGGCGGGCGTCACGAGGCGGCATGTTAGCGTGTCGCACGTTGTCGCAGTTTCGTCGCTGGCAGGATCGATGGTATGGCCCTGACCATGAAGCGGAACGTGCTCCTCGTGGCCACCCTGGCAGCGTGCGGCGGCAGCAGCCCCCCGCCGCCGGCGGTGCCGCAGACCGACCTCGGCACCTCACGGCACGCGACGATCGGCGGCACCGGCCTCGCGGCCCTGCCCGATCCGGCGCTCGGCTTTCGCGTCCACTACTCCGACCCGGGCGGGATGTGGATGCCGGCGCAGATGGTGCTGCCGCAGCACGTCGAGAACTTCAAGGACATGGGCGTCGCGATCGATCCCAAGACGCTCGCCGATCCGCTGGCCGAGCCGCTCGCCGCGGTGGTGTTCCTCGGCGGCTGCACCGCGTCGTTCGTGTCGCCCGAGGGCCTGCTGGTCACCAACCATCACTGCGTGCAGGGCGCGCTCCAGCTCAACTCCGACGAGAAGCGCAACCTGGTGGAGGACGGCTTCCTCGCCAAGACCAAGGGCGACGAGCTGCCCGCCGGCCCGGCGCAGCGCGTGACCGTGCTGCAGGCCTACAAGGACGTCACCAAGGACATGCGCGACGGCCTCGACGCGATCAAGGATCCGGTCGCGCGCAAGGAGGAGGCCGAGAAGCGCCAGAAGCAGCTGGTCGCCGCGTGCGAGAAGGAGCATGCGGGCGCGCGCTGTCAGGTGTCGTCGTTCTTCAAGGGCGACTACTACCAGCTGCTCGAGTTCCTCGAGCTGCGCGACGTCCGCGTGGTCTACGCGCCGGCGCGCTCGGTCGGCGACTACGGCGGCGAGATCGACAACTGGGGCTGGCCGCGCCACACCGGCGACTGGTCGTTCTTCCGCGCGTACGTCGGCAAGGACGGCAAGCCGGCCGACTACTCGCCCGACAACGTGCCGTACCAGCCCAGGCACTGGCTCAAGGTCACGACCGCGGGCGTCGAGCCCGACGACTTCGTCATGGTCGCCGGCTATCCGGGGTCGACCAACCGGATGGCGACCGCCTCCGAGATCCACCACGACATCGAGTGGGTCTATCCCTACCTCATCGCGTACTACAAGGAGCGCTACGCGCTCGCCGAGAGCCACCTCAAGGACGGCGGCGAGACCGCGATCAAGGCCGGCGTGGCCAAGCAGTTCCTGCAGAACGGGCTCGAGAAGTTCAACGGCATCCTGACCGGCTTGCAGAAGGATCCGGAGCTGGTCGCGCAGAAGGACGAGCTCGACAAGAAGGTGAAGGCGTGGGCGGCCCAGCCCGGCCACGAGGTGCAGAAGCAGGCGATCGACAAGCTCGAGAGCATCCTCGCCGACGAGCGGCGCACCGCGCGGGTCGACTTCGACCGCGGCGCGGTGTTTCGCGGCTCGAGCTTGCTCGGCGCGGCGCTGTCGTTCACGCGCTGGGCCGAGGAGCGCGAGAAGAAGGACGCCGATCGCAAGCCCGGCTTCCAGGACCGCGACATGCCGCACGCGATCGCGGGCCAGAAGCAGCTGGGCAAGCAGTACGACCGCACGCTCGACCGCGCGAACTTCCGGCTCGCGCTGGTGCGCGCGATCCAGCTGCCCGAGGCCGATCGGCCGTGGCTCGCCCAGCTGCTCGACACGCGCAAGGGCCAGCCGATCGACGAGGCGTTGATCGACAAGACGCTCGACGCCTGGTACAAGGCGCCGGGCCTCGAGGACGAGAAGCTGCGCTTGCAGCTGCTCGAGAAGGCCACGCCGGCGCAGCTGCGCAGCTCGCGGGATCCGTTCATCCGCGCGGCGCAGCGCGTGTGGGGCACGGTGAAGGCCGAGGAGAAGAAGAGCGACGCGCGCTCGGGCGAGCTGCTGCTGGTGCGACCGGTGTACTTCCAGGCGCTCAAGGAGGTGCTCGGCGGCGCGCTCGCGCCCGATGCGAACGCGACCCTGCGGATCAGCTACGGCACGGTGCGCTCGCTCCACCCCGAGTCGAAGGATCCGGCGGACTCGCCGATCACCGTGGCGTCGCAGATCCTGGCCAAGGACACCGGCAAGGAGCCGTTCAACGCGCCGCAGAAGCTGCTCGACGCGATCAAGGCCAAGAAGTTCGGGCCGTACGCCGATCCGCTGCTCGGCGGTGACCTGGCGATCGACTTCGAGGCCGATCTCGACATCACCGGCGGTAACTCGGGCTCGCCGGTGCTCAACGGCAAGGGCGAGCTGGTCGGCCTCGCGTTCGACGGCAACAAGGAAGGCCTCGCGTCGGACGTCGTGTTCAATCCGGCGACCACGCGGTCGATCCAGGTCGATGCGCGCTACATGATCTGGACGATGGACCTGCTCGACGGCGCCGATCACCTGGTGCGCGAGATGGGGCTCGAGCCCAGGATGCAGTAGCTAGCTCGCGATCCCGACGCACTCGGCGATCTTGCCGTCGGCGTCGAACCGGAACACGTCGGTGCCGGCGGCGAGCGTCTTGCCGTCGCGCACCGCCGCCCACTCGACGAGCGCGGTCGCGTGGGCGTGGCGCGGCGCGCCGCGCTGCTCGAGCCGCACGCCCGGCATGAACCGGTGCGAGGCCGCGATGTGCTGCACCAGCTCGTCGACCCCGCGCGTGCAGCCGTGAGCGTCGCGGAACGTGACCTCGGGCGCGACCGCGCCGGCCAGCCGCTCGCGCGGCGCGGCGTCGTTCCACGCCGCGAACCAGGCCGCGATCGGATCGGGCGCGAACACGTCCTCGGCGACCACGCGGGCGAACACCGCGAGCTGATAGCGCCAGCCCTGCACGTGATCGTCGCGGGTGCCGCGATCGGCGACGTCGTGGCGCAGCTCGAGCCGCGTGCCTTCTGGCACGTCGTGCAGCGTGATCGTGACCAGCGAGCCGCCGGGCGCGATCGGCTTGCCGGGCGCGTCGTAGCCGTAGGTGAACGCGATCCGCGCATCGGCTGCGAGCTCGGCGACCTCGCCCGATGCGGTCGAGCCGTCGGGATAGCGGATCCGCACCGCGCCGCCGACCCGCGGCTCGATGCTCGAACCTTCGCCCCACCAGCGCGCGAACCGCGCGCTGTCGGTGAAGAACCGGAACACCGCGGCGCGCCGGGCGCGGATCACGATCGTGCGGTCGAGCGAGAACGCGAGGGTCATGCGTCGTCTCCTTCGGCGAGCGCGGCCAGGTCGTCGAGCGCGCTCGCCCACATCTGCTCGAGCCAGCGCCTCAGCGGGCCGAGCGCGGCGCGGCGCGCGCGATAGAAGCGGTGGCGGCCGGCCTTGCGCACGTCGACCAGCCCGGCGGCGGCGAGCACGCGCAGGTGCTGCGACACCGCGCCGAACGTGACGTCGCCGAACGCGCGATGGATCTCGCCGGCCGCGCGCTCGGCCCGCCAGGTCAGCCGCAGGATCTCGCGGCGCCGGGGCTCGGCGAGCGCGTGCAGCACGGCGGCTTCCATCCCGATGGTTTAGCGTAGACTAAAATGTCGGTCAAGCGCGAAGGCGCTCGCGGGCCAGCCCGACGTAGCGCGGGTCGGCATCGCCGCAGAGCCAGCTCCGGCCGAGCCGCGCGGCGACCACGGCGGTCGTGCCCGAGCCGACGAACGGATCGACCACGAGCTGGCCGGGCGCGCTCGACGCCAGGATCAGCCGCTCGATCAGCGCCTCGGGCTTCTGGGTCGCATGCGGCGTCTTCTCGGCCATACCGTTGCAGATCACCGGGATCTCGAGCACGTCGCGCGGCTTGGCACCGAGCGGGTGCGGCTCCCAGCGATCGCGCCGCACGCCGCGGCCGTACTGCGACGACACCGCCTGGACGCGCGCCGGGTAGCGCGTGGTGTGGCCGTTGTAGGGCACGCGCACCGCATCCACATCGACCCGCGCGGCCTCCCCGCGCAGGTGCAGGATCGACTCGTGCGAGCGGCCCCAGTCGCGCCCGAGGTTGGCCTTGTTGCGGTAGTACCAGACCAGCCAGCGGCAGCCGGCGAAGCGCCGCGCGCTGCGGACCTTCACGTCGGCCAGGATCTCCGAGAACCCGCACACGTAGGCCGAGCCGTGCGGCGCGAGCACGCGCGCGACCTCGCCCAGCCAGCGATCGCACCACGCGACGTAGGCGTCGAGCGACTCGAACTCGTCCCACTCCTGCTTGGCGAGCGCGTACGGCGGATCGGTCACGATCAGATCGACCGAGCGGTCGGCCAGCCGGCCGAGCAGGTCCAGGACATCGGCCAGCCACAGCTCGCCGCCCTTGTCTGCCAGCGCGCGCTGCGGGCCGCCGCCGCGCAGGTCGTGCGGGATCGCGAGCTCGCGGGCGACGCGGGGTGGACGCTTGGGCACGGCGTCGGCATCCTACTGCCGATGTCTGACGCGGTCGTTCACCCCACGGCGATCGTCGAGACGCCGAGCCACCTCGGCGCCGACACCCGGATCTGGCAGTTCGTCCACGTCATGGCGGGCGCGTGGATCGGCGATCGCTGCTCGATCGGTCAGGGCTGCTTCGTCGGCCGCGTCCGGATCGGCCATGGCTGCCGGGTCCAGAACCACGTGTCGATCTTCGACGGGGTGACGCTCGAGGACGACGTGTTCGTCGGCCCGTCGTGCGCGTTCACCAACGTCCAGCATCCGCGCGCGCACGTGTCGCGGCGCGCCGAGCTCGCGCCCACCCTGGTGCGGCGCGGCGCGACGGTCGGGGCCAACGCGACGATCGTGTGCGGCGTGACGATCGGCGAGTACGCGATGATCGGCGCGGGCGCGGTGGTCACGCGCGACGTCGCGGCGCACGCCATCGTGGTCGGCGCGCCCGCCCGGCCGCGCGGCTGGGCGTGCCGGTGCGGCGAGACCCTGCCGGCCGAGCTCGCGTGCGCGCGGTGCGGCGACACCTACACGATCGGAGCGGGTGGCCCGACGCTTCGCAAGTAGGCGGAGGTCCACGGCCTTCTCGAAGTGATGCGACGGTTCGTGCCGGGCCGCTCCTTGCCGGTATGCGGACCTCGATGTCGTTCATCCTCGCTGCCGCGCTCGCCGCGTGCGGGACCTCCAGCTCCATGGCCACGGATCCCGGCGATCCGGCGCCCGTCGGCACGCCGACCGGCGATCCGGTCACGGCCACGATCGGCGCGGCCGGCGGCACGCTGACCAGCGGCGATGGCGCGCTGTCGATCGTCGTGCCGCCCGGCGCGGTGGCGTCCGACACGACGTTCTCGATCCAGCCGATCACCAACACGACGTTCGCGCCGCTCGGCGCCGGCTACCGGCTCGCGCCGAGCGACCTCGCGTTCGCCGCACCGGTCACGCTGCGCTTCTCCTACACCGACGACGAGCTCGCGGGCACCGACCCGGAGGCGATGACGATCGCCGGGCAGGATCCGGCCGGATTCTGGCACGGTCGCGGCGACACCGCGCTCGATGCCGGGGGACACACCGTGTCGCTCGACGTGTCCGGCTTCGCGGTCGCGTCGACCGCGGTGACCGCACGGCTGGCGCCGGACGCCCCGGCCACCGCCGACTGGACGCGCACGTTCACCGTGCGGGTCACGCCGACCACGGCGACGGTCGCGCTCGGCAAGACCGCGACGTTCGAGGTCCACGAGTGCTTCAAGCTCGATGCTTACGGCAACCTCGCCACCGAGGACGTCATCATGCGCCGCTGCGTCGATGCCCCGCCCGGCGCGCGCATCGAGTGGTCGGTCAACGAGGATTCGTCGGCGGGCATGGCGGGCACGGTCGTCGGCAACGGCGCCAGCGCCAAGTACACCGCACCGCAGCAGCTGTACTCGCCGGTCCGGGTCGACGCGTATGTCGCCTACCACGACCACGGCCTCGGCTACGCCGCCCTCGTCACCCTGGTCTGCCCGGCCGGCCATCGCGTCGCGCCCGACGGCGGGAGCTGCGCGCCGGTGACGTGGAACGGCACCTCGCACATCACCGGCGATGACGGCGCGGTCTACGACTCGAGCTTCGTGTTCGCCGCCGATCCCACCATCCCCGGCGCGTTCGTCGTGCAGTCGGGCGAGGTCAACATCACCACCCAGCCGCCGTCGAGCGGCGACTGCACGACCACGATCGAGGCCCACCACGCGATCGCCAGCAACGACGGCCGGCTCACGGTCGACGACACCGACTACAACAACCCGGTGATCTCGGGCGGGGGCACCACGGTCTGGACCGCGACCTACACCATCACGTGCCCGGACGGGACCACCACCGAGCAGCTGCCGTACTCGATCGCGTGGTGGCCGACGCCCGAGACCGGTCCGGTCCCGGTCACGGCGCCCGCCGGCAGCGCGACGGTCCCGGTCAGCGGCATCGGCGGAGCGGGCACCGTGACGATCAGCCGCGTCGATAGTGGTGCTTGAGCCGCGACCACAGCTCGATCGGGTCGAACCCGAGCAGCGCGAACGGATGCGCGCCGGAGTCCTTCATCGCGGTCTGCGCGCGCTGGGCGAGCGCCGACGCGCGGTCGCGCGCCGACTGCGGCAGCATGCTCGCGATCGCGGTCGCCGCGCGCCCGGCCATCGCCGCGACCGCCGCGCCGCCGAGCAGGCCGAGCAGCCACGCCGGCGCCGGATCGATCACGACGCGCTTGGCGTTGAGCTCGCGCGCGAGCTGATCGCTGGGACCGGTCAGCACCTTGAGCAGCGTCGCGCGCTCGAGGAACAGCCCGATCGCCGGCCGGGCGAACCGGTCCTCGACCGCGGCGAGCACGCGGCGATAGCCCTTCTCCCAGTCGCGCGCCAGCGTCGACTCCGAGACCACATCGGCGATCGCGCGATGCGAGGCGGCGCGCGCGAGGTCACCGCCGTCCTTGGTCGCGATGATCGAGGTGTGGACGCGCGAGCGATCGTCCTCGATCACGTAGGCCACGAGCGCGCTGCGGTCCGGGACCAGCAGGTCGAACGTGCGCTGCACCGCCTCGAACGACGGCGCGGGCAGGATGTCGAGCAGCGGGGGCTCGGTCCACACGCCGCGCCCGGCGTGCCGCTTGAGCGCGCGCAGCGCGATCAGCGCCTGGGCCACGCCGTCCTGATCGAGCGCGAGCGCGCCCTCGATCTCGGCCGACAGCGCGCCGATCACGCCGCGCTCGATCACCACGACCGACGCGACCCCGAGCTGCGCGGCGTAGGCCGCGAGCTGCCTGGGCGCGACCCCGGGCAGCGCGACCGGCGGGATCGTTCCACGCGCGTTGCCGCCGGCGATCACCAGCTTGATCACGCGGTCGGGCGTACCGTCGACCACGACCAGCGCCCAGGGCGGCGCCTCGAGCATGCGCGGCGGCACGAGCAGCCGCCAGCCGTTGCGCCAGTGGCGGGAGTCGAGGTCGCGCAGGTCGAGCTCGGGCGACAGCACGCCCGGACCCTAGCAAGTTGCACGGCGCAGCGCATCGCGAGAGCATCTCTGACATGACGAAGAACCTATTGCTTTCGTTGCTTTTCGTCGCAGTCACGGCCGGCGTCGCGAGCGCCGGCGGGCAGGCCGGCTCGATCGGGCTGGGTGCCGAGTACCAGCTGAGCGGCATCGGCGGCATCTCGGTCAACTACGACGCAGGCCGGTTCCACGTCGGCGGCTTCTTCGGCTACGACGACCCGTCCGGCCCGGCCGAGTACACGGTCGATCTCGGCGCGCGCTTCTTCTATCACCTGCACACCACCGCGATGTCCGACTTCAGCCTGGGCGGCAGCCTCGGTTTCGCGAGCATCCCGCCCGCGGCCATGGGCGGCCGGACGAGCGCCGTGTTCCTCGAGCCCGGCTTTCAGATCCGCGTGTTCGTCGCGTCCAACGTCGCGCTCAGCTTCACCGGCGGGTTCTCGATCGGCCTGGCCGACGTCTCGGGCTTCGCGATCACCAGCCAGGCGGTCGGGATCGCCGGCATCCACTACTACTTCTTCTAGTCGCCGTCGCCGCCGCCGACCGCCGCGGCGATCGCGACGTCCTGCGCCTTGATCTTCGACGGGTCGAACTTCTTGGCGCCCTCGATCATCTTGTCGATCGTCTTGTCGAAGTCCGCGCGCTCGTCCTTGCCGGCCTTGACGAAGCGCAGCGGGTTGACCCGCGCGACCACGATCGGCTTCAAGTAGCCGCTGGTGAAGCCGGCGGCCTTGAGCTTCTCGACCGCGGCGGCGACCGCCTGATCGAGCTCGAGCAGCTTGTCGGCGTGGGCCTCGCGCATCGGCAGGCTCTTCGCGATCGGCTCGGTCGCGAACGCCTCGCACTTGGAGACCACCGAGTTGTACGCGCCGCCCGAGAACCGCGCGTTCTTCTCGTAGCAGATGCCGATCGTGACCAGCGAGGCCTGCTCGAGCTCGAACGCGACGTCGGCCTCGCTCTGGCCGGCGCGCTTGGGATCGGCGGCGATCGCGCGCACCATGCGGATCACCTCGAGCGCCTTGTCCTTGAGGTTGTGCGCCTTCTCGGTGTTGAGCGCGAGGATGCGGAACGCGATCTCGGGCTCGGGCATGACCAGCGCGACCGCGGTCTTGGCGCCGAGCTGGCTGAGCGCGGCGAGCCGGTGCATGCCGTTGGGCGAGATGAAGTCGGCGCCGTCGGGCACCGCGATCACCGGGTCGAGGAAGCGGCCGACCTTCGGGATCACGCTGGCGAGCCGCTCGGCGTGCGCCTTCGACAGCTCGCGCTGGTACGGCGTGGGCTTGACGCGATCGAGCGGGAGCGCGGCGAGCGCGACCCAGTGGCCGCCGAACGGCTCGCGATACGACGCCAGCACGTGGCCGCCGGCGCTCTCGATCTGTCCGCGCAGCTTGCCGACCTCGGCGGGCGGTGACCCGGTCGCGACCTCGTCGGCGGTGAGCCCGACCGTCCCGGGAGCTGCCTTCACCTTCTTCTTGCGCGGCGTCGTCGCCTTCTTCGGTGCCGCGGTCTTTGCCCGTGCCATGCGCGCACTCTAACCCTGGTAGTCTCGGCGCGAGATGCCCGAGACGTCGTTTCCGAAGTCCGAGATCAAGATCCTGCTGCTCGAGAACGTCCACCCGGTCGCGCGCCAGGCGTTCGCCGAGGAGGGTTTTCACGTCGAGACCGTGACCGGCTCGCTGCCCGAGGCCGAGCTCGCCGCGCGCGTCCGCGACGTCCACGTGCTGGGCATCCGCAGCAAGACCCAGGTGACCGCGAAGGTGCTCGACGAGGCGCGCCGGATGCTCGCGGTCGGCGCGTTCTGCATCGGCACCAACCAGCTCGATCTGGCGCACGCCAACCGCGCCGGCATCCCGGTGTTCAACGCCCCGTTCTCGAACACCCGCTCGGTGGCCGAGCTGATCCTCGCCGAGATCGTGATGCTGTCGCGCCACCTCGGCGATCGCCTGCGCGAGGTCCACGACGGCAAGTGGCGCAAGGTCGCGGCCGGCAGCCACGAGGTGCGCGGCCACACGCTCGGCATCGTCGGCTACGGGCACATCGGCAGCCAGGTCGGCGTGCTCGCCGAGTCGTTCGGCATGCGGGTGGTGTTCCACGACATCGTCGCGAAGCTGCCGATGGGCAACAACCGCTCGCTGGCCAAGCTCGAGGATCTGCTCGAGCAGTCGGACTTCGTCACGCTGCACGTTCCCGAGACGCCGCAGACCAAGCACATGATCGGCGCGGCCGAGCTCGCGCGCATGAAGCAGGGCGCGTGTCTGCTCAACGCCAGCCGCGGCACGGTCGTGGTGATCGAGGCGCTCGCCGCGTCGCTGCACTCGGGCCACATCGGCGGCGCGGCGGTCGACGTCTACCCGCGCGAGCCCGAGTCGAACAGCGATGGCTTCGAGTCGCCGCTGCGCGGGCTCGGTAACGTCATCCTCACGCCGCACATCGGCGGCTCGACCGAGGAGGCGCAGGAGGCGATCGGCCGCGAGGTCTCGGCCGCGCTGCTCAAGTTCGTCAACCAGGGTGCGACAACGGGTGCGGTCAACTTTCCGCAGGTCGAGCTGCCGGTGACAAGAAATGTTCACCGCATCCTGAACATCCACCGCAACGTGCCCGGCGTGCTCCGCGACATCAACAAGATCGTCTCCGACCTCGAAGCCAACATTCGCGCGCAGTTACTGTCGACCGACCCCGAGATCGGCTACCTGATCATGGACCTCGATCAGGACGTTTCGCAGGACGTCAAACGGGCCGTGGCCGCGCTCCCGACGAGCATCAAGACCCGCATCCTGTTCTGATTGGCGATCCGGCGCGCTCTCGTTGTGTTGTAATCGGCCCATGACGAAGCTGCTGATCCTCGTCGCCGCGGTTGCAGCCTGCACGTCCGAGCCGACCACGCCGCTCGCTCGCCTCGACTCCAACCAGCTGCAGGTCGTCGCGAACGGCCAGCTCAACATCATCCTCCACGTCGATGGCAACGGTTGCCCGAAGCTCGAGGACAACGTGGTCGCGACGTTCGACGGCATGCCGATGAACGTCGCGCGCGGCGGCTACGCCACGAATGCGACCGGCTGCTTCCCGATCGCGTTCTGGTTCGACACCATGCCGAGCGCCGCGATCGCCGACTACGAGGCGCGCACGCTGGGCTCGGAGTTCGTCGTCGCGGACCGGAGCGCGACCTGGACGCTCGACTCGGCGAACAAGCTGTTCGGCAACGACTTCGAGATCCAGCCGCAGAACAACCTGATCGTGTGGGAAGACGTCTCGACGATCTCGCAGGCCGAGATCGCACCGGTCGCGCCGACCACGATCGACGGCAACACGATCCACTATCCGGCCGGCACGATGATCACGTGGGTGAGCGGCATCGCGCACCCGACGCCGGCCTCGTGCGACGGCCCGACCGGCTGCGAGATCGACGTCAGCGGCCAGCGCACGTTCAAGTCCGGCGAGTAGCGGCTAGATCGCGAGCTTCGCGCGCAGCCACCAGCCGAGCTGCTTGCGGCGCTGGAACGGCGGCAGCGCGCGGTAGGTGTCGAGCGCCTCGCCACGCCAGCGCTTCGCGCCGGCGTCGTCGCGGTTGCGCTCGCACGCCGCCGAGATCTTGCAGTAGCCCTCGAGGCTCGACGTGTTGATCCGGAGGAAGCGGCGATAGGCCTCGATCGCCTCGTCGCGCCGCCCGACCGCGGCGAGCGCGTCGCCGATCGCCAGGTACGCCGAGCCGTAGCGCAGCTTGGCGTCGCGCCGGAGCGCCTCGCCGAGCGGCCCGAGCGCGCCCTGCGCATCGCCGGCGCGCAGTCGCGCGATGCCGAGCAGGTAGCGCAGCTCGGCCGATTCCGGGTCGCGCACGAGCGCCTGTTCGAGCAGCGGGATCGCGCGGCGCGGCCGGCGCTTGTCGAGCCAGATCTCGGCGAGCTGCGCGCGCGCGACCGCGTTGGCGGGGTTGAGCTCGACCTGCGCGCGCAGGCTGCGCACCCTCCCGGCGTAGCGCGCGATCTGGATCGGATCGGGCAACCAGCGCCGGCCGACCAGCGCGACCAGCGCGACCACCAGGACGACCGGGTGCGAGAGCGCGGCCGCGCCGGCGGTCGCCGCGAGCCAGAACACGTAGTAGGTCCACGGCATCCGCAAGGTAGAGCCGCGCCGCGGCCCGAGGTCGCGCGCGATCGCGTAACCCGTGGCAAACTGCGGATGTCGTGCACATCTCGGTGTTCGATATCTTCAAGATCGGGATCGGGCCGTCGAGCTCCCACACGGTGGGACCGATGCGCGCGGCCAAGCGCTTCGCCGAGCGGCTCGCGGCCGACGGTCAGCTCGACGCCACGACGAGCGTCAAGGTCGAGCTGTTCGGCAGCCTGGGCTTCACCGGCAAGGGCCACGGCAGCGATCGCGCGATCATCCTCGGGCTCGAGGGCGACGAGCCGGCCACCGTCGACGTCGACTCGATCGCGCGGCGCGTGGCGGCGGTCGAGGCCGGCCATCGCGTGAAGCTGCTCGGCCGCCGCGAGGTCGCGCTCGATCCGGCGAGCCAGCTGGTGTTCCACCGCCGCGACAAGCTGCCGCTCCACGCCAACGGCATGCGGTTCACCGCGCAGGGCGCGGGCGACGCGGTGCTCGCCGAGCGGATCTACTACTCGGTCGGCGGCGGGTTCGTCGTCGATCACGCCGGCGCGCCGGCCGACGGCTCGACCCCGGCCGATCAGGTGCAGGTGCCCTATCCGTTCAACACCGCCGAGGAGCTGCTGCGCCACGCGTCCGAGCACGGCATGAGCCTGTCGTCGCTCATGCTGCACAACGAGACCGCGCGCGTGCCGGAGGCCGAGGTCCGCGCGCGCGTGCTCGAGATCTGGCACGCGATGGAGGCGTGCGTGAAGCGCGGCTGCGAGCGCGAGGGCATCCTGCCGGGCGGGCTCAAGGTCAAGCGGCGCGCCGCGGGGCTCTACCGCAAGCTCAAGAGCGATCCGCGCGGCACCGGTGATCCGCTGGTCATCATGGACTGGGTCAACCTGTTCGCGCTCGCGGTCAACGAGGAGAACGCCGCGGGCGGTCGCGTCGTCACCGCGCCGACCAACGGCGCCGCCGGGATCATCCCGTCGGTCTTGACCTACTACCGGCGGTTCGTGCCCAACGCCGACGACGAGGGCACGCTGCGCTTCCTGCTCACCGCGGCGGCGATCGGCGCGCTGTACAAGAAGAACGCGTCGATCAGCGGCGCCGAGGTCGGCTGTCAGGGCGAGGTCGGCGTCGCGTGCTCGATGGCGGCCGGCGCGCTCGCCGAGGTGATGGGCGGCACGCCCGCGCAGGTCGAGAACGCCGCGGAGATCGGGATGGAGCACAACCTCGGGCTGACCTGCGATCCGATCGGCGGGCTGGTCCAGGTGCCGTGCATCGAGCGCAACGCGATGGGCGCGGTCAAGGCGATCAACGCCGCGCGGCTCGCGCTGCAAGGCGACGGCACGCACAAGGTCTCGCTCGACAAGGTGATCAAGACGATGTGGCGAACCGGCGCGGACATGAGCAGCAAGTACAAGGAGACCGCGCGCGGCGGGCTCGCCGTCAACATCATCGAATGCTGATACGCTGAGGGCAGTGGAGATCGTCGGGCTCGAGCCGCGGCGGACCGAGCTGGCGCGAGG
>Ga0335081_10006927_pt1 | contig 18080 bp, 14 predicted proteins | sample Lox_Sample_35_FD_206713 | JGI IMG/M metagenome (GOLD analysis project Ga0335081, IMG submission 206713) | Soil microbial communities from Loxahatchee National Wildlife Refuge, Florida, United States - Lox_Sample_3.5 | ecosystem: Environmental > Terrestrial > Soil > Wetlands | place: USA... | reverse complement strand
CCGCCTCGTTGGCGGCGATGTCCTTGGGCGTGCCTTCCGCCAGCATCTTGCCTTCCGCCAGCACCATGATGCGGTCGGCCAGATGGAAGACGACGCGCATGTCGTGCTCGATCAGCACGATGGTGAGGTTTTGGTTCTTGTGCAGCTTCCAAATGAGCTGTGTGATGTCATAGGTTTCCTGGTCGCCCATGCCGGCGGTCGGCTCGTCGAGCAGCAAGAGCCGCGGCTTGAGCGCGAGCGCCATCATGATCTCTGTGGCGCGCTGATCGCCATGCGCGAGCTCGCCGACCAGGCGGTCGGCTTTTTCGGTCAGCCCGCCCATGTCCAAAAGATCGATGACCCGGGCGCGGATTTCCCCGTCGGCATCGCTCGACAGCCACGGGCTCACGCGATAGCCGGAGGCGACCTCGACCGGGATGCGCAGGTTCTCGCGCACGGTCAACTCGGGGAACACTTCGGTGATCTGGAAGGTGCGCGCGATCCCCTTCCACACCCGGCGCGCCGGCAGCAGCTTGGAAATGTCCGCGCCCTCGAAAATGATCTGGCCGGTGGTCTGCGTGAGGAAGCCGCTGATCAGGTTGAAGAAGGTGGTCTTGCCGGCGCCGTTCGGTCCGATGATGGCGCGCAGCTCGCCCTGCTCGACCGTCATCGACACGCCGTCGACGGCGATCAGGCTGCCGAAATGCTTCGATACGTTCTCGACGCGCAACAGGCTCATGAGGTCGCCCTACGCTTGACCAGACCGAGCACGCCGCGCGGGAAGAACAGCACCACCAGCATGAAGATCAGCCCCACGAAGGACATCCAGTTTTCCGTGTGGCTCGAGATGTAATCCTGCAGCACGATGAAGATCGCCGCGCCGATCAGCGGCCCCCAGAAATTGCGCATGCCGCCGAGCACGGCCATAATCACAAAATTGCCGGACTGATCCCAGCGCAGCGCGCGCGGATCGACGAAATCGTTGAGCAGCGCGTAAAGCGCGCCGGCGAGGCTGACGAAGGCACAGGAGATCACCCACGACATCCAGATATGCCGGTCGACGGGAATGCCGAGGAAGCGGGCGCGGCGTTCGTTTTCGCGGATCGCCAGCAGCGTGCGGCCGAACGGCGAGCGCAGCAGGAACGCCATGATCGCGACGGCAGCAGCGAAGAATGCCAGCGCAAAGTAATAGAACGAGATGTTGTTGTTGAGGATGTCGAGGGTCGCGAAGCCGAAATTGATCGGCGCCCGGTGCCAGGCCGACAGGCCGTCGTCGCCGCCAGTAAAATCGCGCCATTGGAAGGCGATAAAATAGAACACCTGCCCGAACGCGATGGTGCACATGGCGAAGTAGACGCCGCGCAGACGCGCGATGAAGGGGCCGATGATCGCAGCCGCCACAGTGCCGAGGACAACGCCGAAGGCGATCGCCAGCGGGGTGCTTTCGACGTAGTACTTCATCACGATTGCCGTGCCGTAGGCGCCGAGCCCGAAATAGGCGGCGTGACCGAACGACAGAACGCCGGTGTAGCCGAGCAGGAAATTCAGCGCCATCGCCGCCAGCGCCAGGATAAGGACGCGGCTACCCAGTTCGACGTAGCCGCCGGACAGCGGCAGCCAATAAGGCGCGGCCAGCAACAGCAGCCAAATGACGACGTCGCCGGTGCGGACGTTGACCTTGTCCATCAGAACCGTCCCTCCTCACCGAACAGGCCACGCGGGCGGACCAAAAGCACCGCCGCCATCATGACGTACATCACCGCTTCGCTCGCTTGCGGCAGATACACGGTCGTAATCCCGGAGGCGACGCCGATCAGCAAGCCGCCGAGCAGGGTGCCGGGCAAGCTGCCAAGGCCGCCGATGATGATCGAAATGAAGCTCGGCATGATCAGCGAGTCGCCGATAGTCGGCTGCAGGCCGAGCATGCCGGCCGCCAGCACACCGGCAAGGCCGGCCATATAGATGCCGAGGCCGAAATTGAGGTTCCGCAAAATGCGGACGTTGACGCCGAGCACCGACACCGTTTCGAGGTCGAGCGTACCGGCGCGGATGCGCAGGCCAAGGCGCGTGTAGTTCAGGATCAGGAACAGGGCGAGCACCATGACGCCGACCATGCCCACCATGAATACGCGATAGCCGGTCAGGAAAAAGAGCTCGTTGCTCAGGGGACTCTGAAGCCAAATCGGGACTTGATATTGCAGGCCCTGGGCGCCCCAGATGAAGCGGGTGCCGTCCTCGATGATGAACGACAGGCCGAAGGTCAGCAGCAGGCTATAGAGCGGATCGCGGCCGTAGAGCCGGCGGATCAGCGAACGTTCGACGGCGAGGCCGAGGATCGCGGTCAGCACAGGGGCGACGATCAGCGCACCCCAGAAGCCGATATACGGGATCAGCATGTAGGCGATATAGGCGCCGATCGCCAGGAAGCCGCCGTGCGCGAAGTTGATCACGCCCGACAGGTTGAGGATCAACGAGAGACCCAGCGCCATCATCGCGTAGAACGCGCCGATGATCAGCCCGTTGAACACATTGAAGAAGAGAAGCGTCCCCATTTGCCCCTAACTACTCCTACCCACTTCCCGGCATTCATACAGCAAGGCGGCCCGTCCGTTGCGGGGCGGGCCACGGTCGCAAGATAGTCCAACGAAGTTCGCAAGCCTAGCGGCAAAAAAGCGCGGGCGCCGCGGAATAAACCGCGGCGCCCGGCTTTTCAATCGGATCAGCTTGGCCAGACCATCTTGCAGCCGGTCTCCTGCACCGACAGAGCGGCGTCGGTGCCTTTGACCAGATTGGCGACCTGGAACAGATCTTCCTTGTCGCCGCCTGCCGGGGCCGGCCGCGAATGACCGACGAACAGCGTCGGCATCAGCTGGTTGTCGCCCTCGCGATAGAACGGATTGTTCGGCATCAGCGCGACTTCCGGCGGCAGGACGAGGCCCTGCATCGCCTTGGCCAGCTTGATCGCCTCGAGCGACTTCGCCTTTTCGGCGGCGAGCTTGCAGGTCCAGGTCGCGGCATAGCCGAACCAGGTGCGCGCGGTCGGAACGTGACCGCCCGAGCGCTTGCGGACGTCGGCGACGAACTGCTCCACGTGTGGCACGCCCGGCTGCTTCCAGTACCATTCGAAGCACCAGTCGCCGAGCAACGCTGTCGGCGGCAGGGCGAGGTTGACTTCCAGCTCTTGCTGAGCGCCGGCGATGTGCGTCTTCTTGTCGATGCCGAACTGCACCGCCTGCTTGAGGCAGTTGACCATGTCATCGCCGGCGAGCAACAGAATGAGCGCGTCAGGGTTGGTCGACTGCGCCTTGATCAGGTTGGCGGAGAAGTCGGTGGTGCCGAGCGGCGTATAGTCGGCGCCGAGCTCGGTGCCTTCCGCCTTCTTGAGGCTCGCTTCGAAGCCGGCCTGCAGGCTGCGGCCGAAGGCGTAGTCGGTGGTGATGAAGTACCACTTCTTGCCGTAGCTCTTGAGCAGCAGCTGCGATACCGAGTTGGTTTCCATGCGCGTCGTGTTGCAGACGCGGAACACGTTCCAATGGCACTGCGTGCCGGTGACCGAGTCGGTGTGGCCGCCGGGAACGATGTGGAAGACCTTCTTCTCGAAGCTGACGTTCGCCATGGCCTGCGCGAGCGCCGAGTTGATGTTGCCGAGCAGGAAGTCGACCTTGTCGCGCTCGATCAGCTTGTTGGCCTTCTGCACCGCGACGGCGGATTCACCGCTGGTGGAGTCCTCGACCAGCAGATCGACCTTGCGGCCGAGAATGCCGCCCTTGGCGTTGATCTGCTCGACCGCGAGCTGGCAGCCGATCAATTCGTTCTTGCCGACCGCGGCGAATGGCCCGGTCAGCGGGTTGTCGAGGCCGATTTTGATGTTGTCGGCAGTCCAGGCGGGAACAACGAACGGCGATGCGATTTGCACCGCGCCGGCAGCCACCGCGGTCTTCAGAACCGTGCGGCGGTCGAGCTTCGTCAAAAGGATCTCACGTTTCATCGCAGTCCTCCCAAGTTCTTTTTTAAGGAAACGTCAAATGCTTTGGGAGGCACACACGCGATGTGGCGTCGAGCAACGCCGACAAGTGCGAATTGCCTCCCCCGGCCGGCACACTAGTGTGTGACAATGATCCGGCGCAAGACTTGTACGATTCATTCATACGAATTTTACGCTGCGCGCTTTATGCGAACGTGAATCGAGACTGATGATTTGATGGGCACGGCCCACGATGGACATATAAATTTCATGAGTCGACTTTCGTCTAAATTACTGCGCTAAGCCACGACGATCACAGGACACATCGTGACCGATAGAAAATAAAATTGATCGCGGCATCGTGGTGTCCGTGCCGGCTACACGCGCGTTCCTGCGAATTCATGGGCCTGCGATGGCGGCTATCGACTTTCGGCTAAGGACCCAACCGCGCGCAGGATTGCCGTCGCGGCCCCGCAGTGCCGCGCGGTCTCAGGATTGCCACTGGCTCGCGCGCGCCGTAACCGCCACTCTGCCGCGTTAATGCCGTTGCCGGACACAACAGGAGTCGCCCCGTGAGAGGCATCATCTCGACGCTCGCCATCGTCTGGCGGCTTGCCAGCCCCTATTTCCGCTCGGAAGACCGCTGGCCCGGCCGCATCCTGCTCGCCGCGGTGATCGCCATCGAACTGTCAATCGTCGGCATCACGGTTTTGATCAACGAGTGGAACAACAAATTCTACAACTCCCTGCAGGACCGCAATTGGAACGCCTTCGTTTACCAGCTCGGCTATTTTTGCGTGCTGGCGGGCGCCTTCATCCTGCTCGCCGTCTACCAGCTTTATCTCAATCAATGGCTGCAGATCCGCTGGCGGCGCTGGATGACGAGGGCATATCTCGATCACTGGCTGGTGGGCGCCAATCACTATCGCATGCAGCTCCTGGGCGACGCCGCCGACAACCCCGATCAGCGCATCGCCGAGGACATCAACCAGTTCATCCAATTGACGCTGGGTATCGGCCTGCAATTGCTCAACTCGACGGTTACGATCTTGTCCTTCATGGTCATCTTGTGGGCGCTTTCGGCCGCGGCCCCGCTGCATCTGTTCGGCGTGACGGTCAGCATTCCGGGTTATCTTGTGTGGGCGGCCTTGATCTATGCCGCCATCGGCACCGCCCTCACGCATCTCGTCGGCCGGCCGCTGATCGCGCTCAATTTCCAGCAGCAGCGCTATGAAGCCGATTTTCGTTTCAACCTGGTGCGGGTACGCGAGAATGCCGAGCAGATCGCGCTACTCGAGGGCGAGCGGGCGGAGATCGACCGGCTGCTGGTGCGCTTCGGCAATGTGGTCGCCAATTGGTATGCGATCATGACGCGGCAGAAGAAGCTCACATTCTTCACCGCCGGCTATTCGCAGGCAGCCGTCGTGTTTCCGTTCATCATGGTGAGCCCGGCCTATTTCGCCAACGTCATTCAACTTGGCGGGCTGATGCAGACCGCAAACGCATTCGGTCAAGTCCAAAATGCTTTGTCGGTGTTCGTGAACATCTACCGCAATTTGGCGGAATGGCGCGCGGTGGTCGAACGTCTGGACGGTTTCGATCAATCGGTGGCGGCCGCGCGCGCCGTCGCGCTGGCCAAGCCTTCGATCGAGCTCAAACCAGGCGTGACCGACGCGGTCTCCTTCAAGGATCTGGCGGTGCGGCTGCCGAACGGTGTGCCGTTGGTCAACGCCAGCGACATTTCGATCAAACTGGGCGAACGCGTGCTGGTCAGCGGTCCGTCGGGGTCCGGGAAGTCGACGCTGTTCCGCGCGCTCGCCGGCGTCTGGCCGTTCGGGTCCGGTGTCATCGTGGTGCCGCGCGAGGCCAAGGTCATGATCCTGCCGCAGCGGCCGTATTTCCCGGTCGCGCCGCTGGCTGCCGCGGTCGCCTATCCGGCCGAACCCGGCCATTTCGATGCGGCAGAGGTCGCTAGCCTCATTGCCGCGGTCGGCCTGCCGCACTTGGCCGCGCGCGTGGACGAGGAAGCGCATTGGAACCGCATGTTGTCGCTCGGCGAGCAGCAACGGCTCGGCATCGCGCGGGCGATCCTGCATGCGCCGGACTATCTGTTTCTGGACGAGGCCACCGCCTCGCTCGACGAGCCGGCCGAGGCCGCGCTCTACCGCCTGCTGGAGCAGCGCCTGGCGCAAGCCACAATCGTGTCGATCGGCCACCGCTCGACGCTTGCGGCATTCCACCGGCGGCGGCTTGCCTTTACGCGGGAAGGCGAGGCTTACGCGTTGCGCGAGGGCAGCCTGTCACCGACGCCGTAAAGAAAAAAGGCGGCGACCGTTTCCAGCCGCCGCCCAACAAGGGTCAGATAATTCAGTCTTACTTCAAGCTGCCGAGCGTCAGCGACGTCGTCAGCTTGGCGACGAAGGCTGCGCCGCACCAGTTCGACTCCGAGCCGATCGGGTTGATCGAAGTGGGAGTGTGTCCGACGGTCGCGCCGGGATCGCTGGTGAAGGCCGAACACTCGGTCTTGCTCAGGTCGGTGTCGCTGTAGCGCAGATCGAGCGTGAACACCTTCCAGGTGAAGCCGAGGCCGACGTTCCAGGTATTGTAGTCCGGCTCAGGAATGCCGTTCACAAAGGGGCCGGTGACGAGACCGACTGCCGAAGGAACGCCATAGAATGCGTCGCTGGTGCCGAACCATTGATGGCCGAACTCGCCCGACACGTACCAGCCGATCGCGCCGTTGAACAGTGCCATCGACGACGGCGCGGTATAGGTGACGATGCCCGACAGGTATTCGCCATCGGCGCCGGTGTTCAGGAAGTTCGGCGAATAGAAGAAGGTTGGACCGAACGCCCAGTCGCCCATCGTGTAGGTGGCCTTGGCGTAAAGTTCGTAGAAGCTCGCATCATCCTTGGCGACATTGCCGCTCGCCCACTGAGGGGTGAGACACGATATGCTGCCGCCGTTGCCCGGTGGCGGCTGCAGCGGGCCGTTGCCCCAACAGGTGCCGCCTGGGTAGTAGTATTCCCAGATACCGAAATCGAGCGCGAGCGGACCGAAGGTCGGGCGCACGCCGCCGTAGAAGTCGATTTCTGCCGCCGCGTTGTTGGCGAACCGGATGCTCTCGCCGGAGACGCCGGCGTAGAGCTGCCAATTCGAATTGATGTTGTAGCGCGGCTCGAAGAACGCCGTAACCGACGGATTATGGCCCGACTGCGTAACGCCGCGCCAAATGTAGTCCGTCATCAAGCCGCCGCCGAAGGCGATGTCCCACGGGCTCGGCGGGGGAGCCGGAGCCGGCTTCGCCTTGACCGCCATGTCCGCCGCAAACGCAGGTGCCGCAACTGCCGCTACCGCAACCGCCGCGACCACCGACAAAACAACCTTCTTCATCTGACCCTGCCCCTTTTCGGTTCGATCGGTTTTCACAGCCGATACAAGTTTCGCTTCACTCTTGCGTACAGATTCAAAAACCCCGGCTGCGATCGACCCGTACGCAACAGGACGCGCATTGGTGCAAAGTTTCATACTCAGTCCTGCAATGCGGCAAGCCAAAAACGGCGGCAATTGCTGCCTTTTTAGGCGAATCCGGCTTCCGGTGCGAAATAGCCCGACACTGTTGCAGTATTGTCACAAAATTCGGGGGTTAAACGGTAATTAGCGGGCGCATAGCGGCGCGAAACTGCCGTTTTTCCACAAGCCTTGCAGGCCGTGAAAAGCCAATAGTTTGCGCACAAACGAGAATCGGCTGCGCGCCGGAAGCAAAGATGAGCAACCGATAGCCGCGCTAGGCCGCGGCCTTTTTGCGGTTGGCGGCGAGCCGCTCATCGACCAGCGCCACCTGCGCGTCGATCGCCGGCAGGCTCATGCCCTTCTGCCTGGCGATGAGCTGCACCAGCTTGTCGGCGCGCTCGATGTTGGGCGCGCCGTTCTGCAAGGCGCGCGCCGCCGAGGCCGGACGCGAGAGCGATTGCGCGGCGGCGGCATATTTCTCGAACGGCACGAGATCTTCGGGCTTGGCGCCGAGCTTCACGCACAGGTCGAACACGAAATTGTAGACCGCGCGCGATTCCTCGAGATTGCTGTGCACGGCTTCCTGCGCGGTGCGCATGTCGTCTTTGGTGATGCAGCGGTAATTGCCGGCGAGCAGCATCGACCACTTGGCCAGCGGCACGAAGATCGAATCGTAGACCTTCAGCTTCACCGGCAATTCGATCTTGCCTTCCGACGCGTCGAAGCGCGCGGCGTCGACGTCCTTCTCGAGATTGCGGATGATCGCCGTGTCCTTGTCATCGTCGAAGCGCGCACACTTGAAATTGGTCGGCAGCGTGACCAGGAGCTCGTTGGCTTTGCCGTCGGGCGGGCGGATGGCCTGCGGGTCCGGGCTGTTGAGCGTGATCTTCTTGGGATCGACATTGTCCCAGACGCGCGGGTCGGTATAGGCGGCTTCCAGCGCCTTATAATCGAGGCCGGGAATGCGCTTGATGTAGGGCAGCGGCGGCATGTTCATAATCGACATGCAGGGCACGCGCGACTTGCCGACCGCGTCGAGCAATTCGCGCACGCCGGGCGAACGATATTGCGGCTCCTGCATGCAGAGGCCGATGAGATCGTAGTCTTTCGGATTAACGCCGGCCGCACCGCCCGCGGTCACCTTGCCGGGCAGCTTGCGCGATTCGAGCAGCACGGGATCCTTGCGGCCGCGCACCGGCAATTTGACCTTGAAGCCCTCGGCGTTGATGAGGTCGGCTTCCGCCGGCAGGCAGATCAGATGGATGGAGTGGCCGCCAAACAGCAATTTGGAGGCGAGCAGCGATCCGTAGGACGCGCCCATCAGCAGAATTTTGTACGCCGGCATGATCAAGCACTCCTTGGACTGGAATTTCGAAGGTTCCGAGCTTTGCTCGCCAATATGCTAGGCGGCCCGCCAATTCGATGCAATCGGTGGGGGCCTGTCTCCTCATGGTGAGGAGCGCCGCTCTTGCGGCGCGCGTCGAACCATGAGGCCGAGGCGTTCCGCCATCCTTCGAGACGCCCGCCTTCGCTAAAGCTTCGGCGGGCTTCTCAGGATGAGGTCTGAAATTTGGGCGCGCGTCATCGCCCCTATTCTTTGCGGCGCGGGGTACGCCGTAGTCTCTCCTTCAACTCCCCCCGCAAATGCGAGGGTGACGGAGCGCCGCTTGGCGCCCATCTTCAGTCCGCGCTTTGCGAAGCGCGGGCGCGTCTTGCGACGCGCGCGCCCCGCGGCGCTCCATCGCGGCGATTTCTGTCCCCGGGTCGGCGCTTCCAGGTCCACCTCATTGGCGAGGGCCCTGTCCAGCCAAGCTCCTGGCGGAGGGATCCTAGTGTCCCCCGGTCCGGTCACGGGGCCTCCCGAGCGCGGGGTACGAACCCGCCCGCGGGCGCCGCACAGCCGTCCCGGTTGCCCAGGTACCGGCCCGGAATGCACCGGTGGCTGTTCTCCGCCACCGTCCGCATCCCGCTTGCTCCATCATCGAGACGTCTCGCGACGACGCCCTCAGCCGAGCAAGGCGATGTGGAATTAAATCCTCGATTGTGGCAACAGTATGACGATATTCCTAATGTAGTTTTCCGCAACGTGCCTGCAAACTGAAAACCCCGCCGAGCGGGCGGGGTTTCCATGTCGGAATTCGGAATGGCGAGCGCTACTGCCCCTGGTTCGATTTGTCGCCGAACAGGCTGCCGAAGCTCGGCGTGATGGGCGCAGGACCCACCGGCGGCGGCACTTGCGGGGACGGCGGCCGCACTGGCGCGGGCGCCGGCATTGCCTTGGCCGGTGCGGCCTTCGGCGCCGCACGATTCTTCTTCTCGTTCTTTTTGGCGGCGGACTTCTTCTTCATCACTTTCTTGACTTTCTTCATCCCCTTCTTCTTGCGCGCTGGGGCGGCGCGTTTTTTCGACTTCTTCGCCTTCTTCCGCTTCTTCGCCATGATCGATCCTCCCGATCGGGTTCAAACGCACATCGTCAAAACGGCCGCGCCACGGCTCGCGGTCATCCCCCTAACCTGCCGCCGCCGTCAGCACGGCTTCGGCGCCGACCACTTTGGCCAGCGGCTCCGGCAGCGGCCCGCCGGTCGCCCAGTCGATCAGCTCGACCGTGTGCACGACCGGAATGGCGGTGCCGGACGCAATCTGCGTCAGGCAGCCGATATTGCCGGCCGCGATCACATCCGGCTCGAGCCGTTCGATGTTGGCGACCTTGCGTTCGCGCAGGCGTTCCGCCAGGACCGGCTGCAAAATATTGTAGGTGCCGGCGGAGCCGCAGCACAAATGGCCTTCGGCAACATCTTTGACCACGAAACCGCATTTGCCCAGTAATTCTTTCGGCGCGGCTGTCACATTCTGTCCATGTTGCAGCGAGCAGGCGGCGTGATAGGCGACAATGAGGCCGGCCGGTTTCGCGGGCTTGAGCTCGAGCGTGGCGAGATATTCGCTCACGTCTTTCGCCAGCGCCGACACCCTCGCCGCCTTGCCGGCATAGGCACGGTCCGTGCGCAGCATGAAACCGTAATCCTTCACCGTGGTTCCACAGCCCGACACCGTGGTGAGGATGGCGTCGAGGCCGGCGCCTTCGATCTCACGCGTCCAGGCGTCGATGTCGTTGCGCGCGAACGCCAGCGCCTCGTCCTCGCGGCCCATGTGGTGGACCAGCGAGCCGCAGCAGCCCTCGCCCGCAGCCACCACCACCTCGACGCCGTGGCGGTTGAGCACGCGGATGGCGGCCTCGTCTGTTGTGGGCGACAGCACCGGATTGATACAGCCCGACAGCAGCGCGACGCGGCCGCGGCGGCGGCCTTGCGCCGCGTAAACCTTGCCGGTGCGTTCGGTCGGCGGCGCGGGCTTGCGGTGCGGCGTGAGCGCGATCATGGCGGCGAGCCGCTTCATGCCGAGCGCGCGCAGCAGCGGCGCGAACGGCCGCGCCACGATGCCGCCGACCACGGCGAGACGGAACAGGCTCGCATCGGTGAGCACGCGCGCCAGCACCGCGCGCAGCAGCCGGTCGTGCAGCGGGCGCTTATAGGTCTTCTCGATGTGCTCGCGGCCGTGGTCGACGAGGTGCATGTAGTTTACGCCCGACGGGCACGTGGTCATGCAGGCGAGACACGACAGGCAGCGGTCGATGTGCTTGACCACGTCGCGGGTGGCGGGGCGGTTCTGCTCGAGCATCTCCTTGATCAGGTAGATGCGCCCGCGCGGGGAATCGAGCTCGTCGCCGAGCAGCACATAGGTCGGGCAGGTGGCGGTGCAGAAACCGCAATGCACGCAGGCGCGCAGGATCTTTTCCGAGGCGGCGTTCTGCGGATCGGCGAGCTGCGCGAGGGTGAAGTTGGTTTGCATTGGCCTATACCCCCGCCCAGATGCGGCCGGGATTGAGCACGCCCTTGGGGTCGAAGCTGTCCTTCACGCGCTTCGACAGCGCGGCGATGGCGGGCGCTTCGGGCGCGAACACATCAAGTGCCGCGCGGACAGACGCAGGGGCGCGGATGAGCGTGGCGTGGCCGCCGATCGCGGCGACGGCGCCGCGCACGGCGGCGGCATCGGGCTCGCCCGACAGCGGCATCGCCACCCAGATGAGACCGCCGGCCCAGTCGTAGAACATCTGCGCCGCCGGCGTGATGGCGGCCGCAAGTTCGTGCCCGCGCGCGGGCGCGACCGAGATGCGCCAGAGCGGGCGCTCGCGCGCCGTGGTGAAGGGCTTGAGCGTGCGCACGCTGCGCCAGAGCGCGCGCGAAGCGTCGTCAACGAGGATCTCGATCGCGCCGAACGGGGCCATCAGCGCGGCCAGCGTCTCCTTGCGGTGGGCGACCGAAGGCGCGTGGCCTTCCAGCCGCAGAACCGTCGAGGCTTCGGCCTTCGGCAGGCCGTCGAACCAGGAAGCGACGTGGTCGGGCAGATGCGCGGCGCCGGAGATGTCGAAGGGCGAGCCCATGGCCGCGGCCATGGCTTGGCAGGCGCGCGCGTCATCGAGGCCCTGCACCAGCACGGTCGCTTCGGTTTCCGGCTTGGGCAGCACCTTGATCGTAATGTCGGTCATGGCGGCGAGCGTGCCCCAGGAACCGGCGAACAATTTGCACAGGTCGTAGCCGGTGACGTTCTTCACCACGCGGCCGCCCGACTTGATGGTGTCGCCGCGGCCGGTGACCGCGGTGACGCCGAGGAAATGGTCGCGCGCGGCACCGGCCTTGATGCGGCGCGGGCCGGAGAGATTGGCGGCGATGGCGCCGCCGACGGTGCCGGCTCCTATCTCCGCGCCGAACAGCGGGCCGTAGTCGATCGGCTCGAAGCCGAGCTGCTGGTTGTTGTCGTCGAGCAGCTTTTCGATTTCGGCGAGCGGCGTGCCCGCACGCGCGGAGAGCACCAGCTCGGCCGGCTCGTAGAGCGTGACGCCGGTGAGGCCCGAGAGATCGAGCGTGAGATCGGTCTGGCTGGGGCGGCCGATGGCGCGCTTGGTGCCCTGCCCGGTCACTTCCAGCGCCTTGTCGTTGGCGAGCGCCCAGCGCACGGCCTCCTCGGCCTCCTTGCCGTCGCGGGGTTTGACGACGTCGGCCATGGCTATTCCGCCGCCGCGCGTTCGCGCGTGAAGGCCGGCATGATCTCGCGCGCGAAGCGGCGCAACTGGTCGCGGCCGCCAGCGATGGTGAGCAAGATGTAATCGACGCCGGCGCGCTGCAGCGCTTCGAGCATGGCGGCGATCTCGTCGGGCGTGCCGAACAATGCGTTCTCTTCGGTGGCGCCCTGCTTGTCGGCGTAGGCCAGCACGTGCGAGCCGGCATTGCCGGGCTGGGCGTCGGGGCGGCGCGCCGAAACGATGGTGCGCTTCGTGTATTCGGCCTGGCGCTTGAGTGCCTCCTGCTTGTCGGCCTCGTTCTTGGCAACGTACAGCTGGCGCGCGACCGCGACCTGCGTGGAATCGAAGGCGAGCCCCTGCGCCGCGCGCGCGGTCTTGTAGGCAGCGATGCGCTCGCCGAGCGTGGCGGGGCTCGCATATTGGTCGAGGATCAGATTGAAGCCGCGCGAGGCCGCGCGCGCGATCGAATGCGGATTGCCGGCGGCCACCCAGAACGGCGGATGCGGCTGCTGCGCCGACGGCGGCTCGACCACGATATCCTCGAAATGAAAGAAGCGGCCGTGGTGCGAGAAGCGCTCGCGCGAGGTGAAGGCGCGCGTGATGACGTCGAGCGCCTCCTCGAAGCGCGCCTCGGCTTCATCCGGCGCGATCTGGAAACCTTTGAACTCGCTGTGCCGGTAGCCCTTGCCGATGCCGAAATCGAAGCGGCCGTTGGACAAGAGGTCGAGCGTGGCGGCCTGCTCGGCGAGCAGCACCGGATTGTGCCAGGGCAGCACCGTCACCGCGGTGCCGAGCCGCAGCGTGGTGGTGCGCGCGGCCAGCGCCATCAGCAGCATCAAGGTGGCGGAGGCCTGGTTCCAGCCGCTGAAATGATGCTCGACCGAAAAGCTCGAATGCAGCCCGAGCGCCTCGGCCTCGACGTTGAACGCGAGATAATCGCGGAAACCTTGGCCGGTCTCCGGCGGAAACCCCGGGGCATCGGCTTTGGGCGAACAGAACAGACCGAAACGCATCATTTGCCCTTATTTTGCGGCGCTTCTAGCATTCGCGCCGGCACAGAGCGCAAGCTACACTGAAGACCCTGAACCCACCAAGGCCATGCGACCTCGGCCCCATGGATGAGCTCACCCAGAAATTTTTTGAAGCCTTGCTCCGCACGCAGTTCCTGCCGCCGGAGCGGATGATGGCCTACCAGCGCGGCCTCTTGGAAAAGCTGGTGCGTCATACGCGGGCGCAGGTGCCGTTTTATCGCGACAGCGGCCGGCTCGACGTATTGTTCCGGTCCGATGGCCGCGTCGACTGGGAGCGCTGGGACGAGATTGCAATTCTGACGCGCTCGGAGGCGCAGGCCAATTGCGACCAGCTCTATGCCGAGACCCTGCCGCCCGATTGCGGCGACATCGTCAGCGGCCTCACCTCGGGCTCGACCGGCAAGCCGTTGGCGTTCCGGATTAATGGGATCATGGCCGCCGCCGGCAGCGCCGTGCTGGAACGCGGCCTAGTGTGGGCCGGCATGTCCGAGACGCCGACGCTCGCGTGGTTGCTCAACCCGAGAGAAGACGAAGGACAATACCCATATGGAACGGTCTATCGCACGCGCATTCGCGGTGGCGAACGGGAAATCCATCAGCTCGCCGTCCGTACCCCGCTCGAACAGCAGGGGCAATGGCTTGCGCGCCTTCGTCCCACCATCGTGATGGGCTATCCGGGCGCGCTCGCGCTGCTCGCCCGCAATCTGCCGCGCGAATTGGACGACCACGCCTTCCGGCTGGCGGTCTGCATCGGCGAAGTCGCGGGCGAGGCCACGCGCGCGGCCATCGAGCAAGGCTTTCATTGCCCGACGATCGATGTCTATTCGGGTTCCGAATTCGGCATCGTGGCGGTTGAAGACCGCGCCAACCGTCGGCTGTTCGTCAGCGAAGAGACAATGCTGGTCGAGTTCAAGCCGCAGGCGGACATTGCCGGCAACGGCGAGAGGCTGGTCGAGCTGATCGTGACGCCGTTCTACAACTACGCCATGCCGCTGATCCGCTATTCGACCGGCGACCTCGCCGTGGTCGACGACGGACCGGCGCCCGACGACCGCATGCAGCGGCGACTCGTGCGGATCGTTGGACGCGCGCGCGATTTGTTCATCCTGCCGAGCGGACGGCGCTGGTGGCCGCAGGTCATTGGCACAAGGCCTGTCGCCGAATATCTCAGCTTCGAGCAAATTCAATATGCGCAGACCGCGCGCGGACAAATCGAACTGCGTTTCGTGTCGCAAGCCGCGCAACCGCTGAGGAACGCCCCGGAACTGCTGGCCAAGCTACGCGCGGCGGTGCCCGAGCCGGTCGAATTCGCGTTCCGGCAAGTGCCGGCGATCGCGCGCCAGCCGTCCGGCAAGTACAAAGATTATGTATGCGAAATCGAGGATTGAAGCGAAACAGATCGCTCCGTCGGCGCGCGAAGCGCCGATCTCATGCTCATAAACCCACGCATTTGCCATTGACGAAGGTTTCCCCGGTCGCACAGCTGCCGGTCGTCGAGTTCGGCCCCAGCGAATCGGCAATGCCGAACAGCGTGTCCGGCGATAAATCCGAATCCGGGTCGTCCTCGCGCTGGCGCCGCATCAGCGACTTGTCATGCTGGCCGAAATAGAAACGGACACCGCCCCAGACACCGTAGTTGTTGCTGCCCTCGCCCACCCGTCCTTCGCCGAACAGCGAAGCCATGACGCCGCGGCCGACAGGAATGGCGTATTCGGTTCCGAGCGCCAGCAAATTCTTGCCGCCGAAGTAACGTTGGCCGATCGAGGCCTTCCAGTCATCGGTGAGATAGTAGGACAGCGTTGCGCGGTCGAAGAAGCGCGTGACCTCGGCGAGGTGCGCCGTCGTCGTCGTTATCGTGCCATTGGTGATAGCGACCGACGAGCTACCGATCGCGGAAGCGTTGTTGCCGAATTCGACGCCGGCTGCACCTTGCAGCGTCCAGCGTCCGAGATAGGCCTCACCTTCCGGCCCGATATGGCTGTAGTGCACGCCGCCGTATTGATCCCAATGGGTGTAGTCGCCGTAGATACCAACGAGTCCTTGTTGCGGATTGCGCCAGAACAAATGCGCGCCGCCCATGCCGATGAAGCGGCTGTCGAAGCTGCCGGCCGCGCCATCGAATTGCACGCCGAACTGGTCGCCAAGCGGCAACGAGAGCGATCCTAACGTGCCGTAAAGTCCCTTGGTGGCGTAGCTGCCGCCGAAGCCATCGACTTTGCCGTTGATTCCGTCAACGGCTTGGGTCGAAGGCGGGGCATCGGCGGCAAAAGCGGAGCTGGCGATCAGACTTGTCAGGAAGGTTGTCGAAAGCAGTACGCCGCGAAACGACATGATACAGAAACCCCCACGCCACTTACGTTAGCAGCCCGCCTTTAATCCGTCTACGGACTGTGGGTAATCGCGGTAACCAAAATCAACGCTTGCTCTGATCGCCATCGTCGCGCGGCGCGCCGTCGTTCACATCGTACGTGGTGTCGGGCTCGCGCCCCTGCACCAGGTTATCTCTGCGATCGAAGTAGATGCCCATGCCGTGCCCCCAATAAGGCCCGTCGCGCCATTGCAGCGCCGGCGCGCCGCGGGCGACAAGGTAGAGGCCAAGGCCGAGGATCGCGAAAATCAGCAGGATCGGATTGAAGCCCAGGTAAGTGCCGGCAACCATCGCAAGGACGATCAGCAGGAAGACCGCGAGCAGGAGCTTCATCGCGCCAGTCCTAAAACCGCGGAATATCCGGGAACGGCAGCTTGCCGCCGGAAATGTGCATGCGGCCGAGCTCGGCGCAGCGGTGCAGCTTGGGAAACACTTTGCCGGGATTGAGCAGGCCTTTCTCGTCGAAGGCGCATTTGAGGCGCTGCTGCTGATCGAGGTCGGTCTCCGAGAACATCACCGGCATCAGATCGCGCTTCTCCACGCCGACGCCGTGCTCGCCGGTCAAGACGCCGCCGACCTCGACGCATAGTTTCAGGACCTCGGCCCCGAACTGCTCGGCGCGCGCAAGCTCCTCCGGCTTGTTGGCGTCGAACAAAATGAGCGGATGCAGGTTGCCGTCGCCAGCGTGGAACACGTTAGCGACGCGCAGGCCGTATTTCGTCGACATCTCGCGGATGCGCGACAGCACCAGCGGCAGCTTGGCGCGCGGGATGGTACCGTCCATGCAGAAATAGTCGGGCGAGACGCGGCCGACGGCGCCGAACGCGGCCTTGCGGCCCGCCCAGAACACCTCGCGCTCGGCCTCCGAATTCGACTTGCGCACCGTGGTCGCGCGGCAGGCGGCCGCGATCGCGCCCACCCCCTCGATCAGATGATCGACCTCGGCCTGCGGGCCGTCGAGTTCGATGATGAGCAGCGCCTCGACATCGCGCGGATAGCCGGCGTGCACGAAGTCCTCGCAGAACTGGATCGCCAGTCTATCCATCATCTCTATGCCGGCGGGGATGATGCCGGCGCTGACGATCTTGGAGACGCAGTCACCGGCATCCTCCGAGGAGGGGAAGCCGACCAGCAGCGCGCGCTGCGTCTCCGGCCTGCGCAGGATGCGCACGGTGACTTCGGTGACGACGCCGAGCAGGCCTTCCGAGCCGGTGATGATGCCGAGCAGATCGTAGCCGGCGCTGTCCAGATGCTTGCCGCCAATGCGGAGCACCTCGCCGGTGATCAGCACTATCTCGCAGCCGAGCACATTGTTGACGGTCATGCCGTATTTCAGGCAATGCACGCCGCCCGAATTTTCCGCGATATTGCCGCCGATGGTGCAGGCGAGCTGCGAGGACGGATCGGGCGCGTAATAGAAGCCTTCGGCCGCCACCGCGTTGGAGATGGCGAGATTGGTGACGCCCGGCTCGGCCACCACGATGCGGTTGGCGAAATCGATCTCGCGAATGCGGTTGAATTTGGCCATGCCGAGCAGCACGCCGTCGGCCAATGGCAGCGCGCCGCCCGACAGCGAGGTGCCGGCGCCGCGCGGCACCACCCGGATGCCTTCGTCATGGCAGTAGCGCAGCACCTGCGCCACCTGCTCGGTGGTCTCCGGCAGCACCACCACCATGGGGAGCTGGTGATAGGCGGTGAGCCCGTCGGTTTCGAACGGCTTCATCTCGCGCTCGCCGGCGATCACGCCCTCCCCCGGCACAATATGGCGCAAGGCGGCGACGATCTTTTCGCGCCGCGCCAAAACCGCGCCATCCGCCTCCGGCATCCGCAATGTCATCGACCCCGGCTCCTGGGAATTATCGGGGTGCAGGTTATCAGCCATTTGACGGCTGACACATAGGGCTGGCAAAACTGTTTGAAACCCTGAGCCGGGGGCGGCCAGCCAAGAAACGTCGCATGGGAGAATAGCAATGAAAGCAACACTGACGATTGCGCTGCTGGCGGCGGCCGCGGCCACGCAAACGGCGCAGGCGGCCGGCGATCCGGCCATGGGCGAGCAAGTGTTCAAACAATGCCTGCCCTGCCATTCCATCGGCCCGGGCGCCAAGAACAAAGTGGGCCCCGAGCTCAACGGCATCGACGGGCGCC
>Ga0335081_10006925_pt1 | contig 18082 bp, 14 predicted proteins | sample Lox_Sample_35_FD_206713 | JGI IMG/M metagenome (GOLD analysis project Ga0335081, IMG submission 206713) | Soil microbial communities from Loxahatchee National Wildlife Refuge, Florida, United States - Lox_Sample_3.5 | ecosystem: Environmental > Terrestrial > Soil > Wetlands | place: USA... | reverse complement strand
CTTAAGTTTTTAGGTTGCCGGGGAATTGCGCTACCCAAAAATACAATCCCCGCCCAAGCGGAGCTTGGACGGGGCACCCACAGTATAAACCAGACGACAGTCCCTAATTCTGCAGTCCTGCGTCTTTCGCGGCCAGACTTCCCAAGGCTGACCAATCCAACTCCGCTCCACCAGTCGCAATCAGCCTCAGCAACCTGTCCCGCAACAAGCTGGCCACCGGCATGGGCACACGCAGGTTTTCAGCGGCGGCCAGGGTGAGGCGAACGTCTTTCAATCCCAACGGCGCGACAAAGCCCGCGGGAGTGAATTTGCCGTCGGCGAGCAATCCGCCATATGTCTTATAAATCGGCGCGGCGAAAAGGCTGGAGGTCAAAAGATCGATGTATTGATGGCGATCAATCCCAGCCTTGCCGACCAGCGCCAAGGCCTCGCCCAGCGACTCGATGACCGATGCAATCAGAAAATTGCCGCTCAGCTTCACCAGATTTGCCGACGGCGCTTTCTCGCCGAGGACGAAGATTTTCTGGCCCATCGCTTCGAACAGAGGCATACATTTCCTAATTGTGTCGGACGGGCCCGCTGCCGCAATAAACAGTTTAGCTTCGGCTGCTGCTTGTGGCCGGCCGAAAACCGGCGCGGAAACATAGCGCTGCCCAGCTTTCGTGTGCGCAGCCTCGAGCTTTTCCGATAGCGCCACGCTGATCGTGCTCATGGAAATGTGAATCGCGCCGTTACTTAGGCTGGCGAGAACGCCTTTCTCGCCAAAAACCACGCCCTCGACGGCGTTGTCATCCGCAAGCATGGTGATCACAACCTCGCCGTGGCAGGCATCAGCCACCTGAGATGCGGCGTGGGCGCCGCGCGCGACCAACGGCTGCACTCGGCTCGGAGTGCGATTGTAAGCAGTGACGTCGTGCCCGGCTTTGACCAGATTGGCGGCCATGCCTGATCCCATATTTCCCAGTCCGATGAATCCGACTTTCATGAATGCACCTCGTTCCAAGAATAGATTCAACTTCGCTCGTTCACGACTCTGGGCCTGCATTTTGGCATTCCAGTGATATTCTTCTGCCGTATGTCCACACTTGTCGAATGCGTTCCCAACTTCTCTGAGGGCCGGGATAAGGCCAAAGTCGATGCCATTGTTGAGGCCATGAAGATCAACGGCGTTTACCTGCTCGATCGCGAGATGGACGCCGACCACAATCGCTCGGTGATCACGCTGGTGGGCGAGCGCGAGCCGATCCAGGAAGCGGCAATTCGCGGCGTGGGCAAGGCTGCGGAGTTGATTGATTTAAACAAGCACCAAGGGGCGCATCCGCGAATGGGCGCAGCCGATGTGGTTCCATTTATTCCAATCGAAGGCGTGACCATTGAAGATTGCGTGGCCCTGGCGCGGCATGTGGGCGAGGAAGTCTGGAAGCGGTATCAGATTCCGGTCTATCTGTACGAGGCTGCCGCCACCACGCCCGAGAGGCAAAACCTGGAAAATATCCGCCGGGGACAATTTGAAGGAATACGTGAAGAAATCGCGACTAACCCGGCCCGCAAGCCAGATTTCGGGGAGGCGCGCGTGCATCCGACCGCCGGTGCAACAGTGGTCGGAGCGCGCAAATTTCTAATTGCTTACAACGTTTTCCTGAACACGCCTGATGTCGAGATCGCAAAAAAGGTCGCCAAGGCAGTGCGTTTTTCCAGCGGCGGATTGCGCTTTGTGAAAGGCGCAGGATTTCTAGTACGCGGGCTGGCGCAGGTTTCCATGAACCTGACGGATTTCGAGCAGACCCCGATTCATCGCGTGTTCGAATTCGTAAAGCGAGAAGCTGCGCGTTATGGCGTTATCCCGCTTTCGAGCGAGATCGTGGGCCTGATTCCCAAGAAAGCGCTGGAACAGGCCGCTGAGTGGTTTCTGCAGGTAGAGAATTTCGATTCTTCATTGATTCTGGAAAACCGCTTAAGCGCCGTGATGAGCGGCAAGATGGCAGTGGGTGGTTTGCGTGCGGGAGTCGAACCTTTCATTGAGCAGTTAGCCGCACCGACGGCTACTCCTGGCGGCGGCAGCGCCGCAGCGGCCAGCGCGGCGATGGCTGCGGGGCTTGCAACGATGGTTGCCTCGATGTCTCGCGGCAAGAAGGCCTACATGCAGTACGAAAAAGAATTGAGTGAAGCCATCGCGCGGCTTGCGCAACTGCGCGAAGAGCTCAAAGGCTCCATCGACGCCGACGCCTACGCCTACGATGCAGTCGTAAAAGCCCATAAGCAAGCCCGCGAATCGGCCGCGGCGGACGGAATCATCACTACAGCTTTAAAGCAGGCGACCAAAGTGCCGCTGTCGGTCGCCGAGCGGGCAAGGGAAGTCGCGGATATTTCCGAGCGGCTCCGGCCCATTACCAATCCCAACATGAAGTCGGATCTCACGACAGCCGCGGCCCTCGCGCGCGCTGCGATCGCCGGCGCGCTCGCCAATGTGGAGATCAATCTGGAGAGGCTTAAGGACGAGCAATTTGTAGCGGAAACAAGAAGAAAGGCTGCAATGTTAAGTAGTTGAGCCGTTCTTTATCAAAGTCGACAGGGCTGACCGTTTACAAATCTAGCTCAGGTACTTTCGTTCCCTTGGGAGCTCTTTCGATGTTGGCTTACAATGGAACTACAGGCGACAAGATCCCCGTGCGGGAGCATCCAAAGCTCTTATTGAGGCGAATTATTATGAGGAACCGTCTTTTAGTGGCTTGTGGAGTTGTGTTTTTCGGCGTGGCGGCTTGGGCTGTGCCGCTGGGCAGTTCTGCTCGCGGCGCCATTCCTTCAGAAGTGCAGCAGCTCATCTGCGTAGACTACCGTGCCCTGAAAAACTCTGACACCGCAATGGCGCTCAAGGACCAGGTGCTTCCCCAGAACCTGAAAGATTTCGAAACTGAGCTCAAGGGAGTGGGCATCGACCCGGCAAAGGATGTAGAGCAGCTTACGTTTGTCTCCTATCGCATGGGAAAAGAGGGGACGCGCATTGTGGGTTATGCTCAGGGCGAATTCACCATGGCCACCGTCCTCAAGAAGATGAAGCTGAACAAAGTGCGGCCGGTGAAATATCACGATTCCAGCATTTACCCGATGTCGGGTGGTATGCAGATGATGTTTCTCGATGACAGCACACTGCTTTTTGGCGATAGCAGCGCAGTCAAAGGCGCTTTGGACGCCCGCGATGGATACACGACTACCCTCGACAGCAACAGCCAGATGACCGACATGATGTCGTCTGTCGATTCCGGCACAGTTTGGAGCGTGCTCGATCAGCAGGGAACACAGAACATGCTGCGCTCGGCTCTGGGAAGCGCGTCTGGACTGGCCGACTACGAGACCATCAAAAAGCGGGTGCTGGGCTCGCGGTATCAGATGAATTTCCAGAACGGAGTGAATTTCGATCTGGACGTGGTGACATCGGATTCCATGACCGCGGCCACGCTTTCTTCCCTGGTGAAGGCGGGCATGCTTTATAAGAAAATGACGGCAACAGCCATCGAGAAAGTTGCGCTGGACAGTCTGACTGTAGACTCCGACAGCTCAGACCTGCAAATGCACTTCAAGACGGACGACAAGCAGTTTCAATCGCTGATGCATTCGCCGTTGTTCGCGGCGGTGTCACGGTAAGTTTCCTAAGGGAATGAAGAGAGAAGCTACTCGCCGTCCTTGGCGGCGCGGGCTTCTTTTCTCTGTTTGACCCAATCTTCTTTCGTCGTCTGGCGGGCGCGGCCAATGGCCAAGGCGCCGGGTGGTACGTCCTCAGTGAGGCACGAGGCCGCCGCAACGTAGGCGCCCTTTCCGATCCGAATCGGTGCGACCAGAATGCTATCGCTTCCCACAAACACTCCATCTTCGATGACGGTTTTGTATTTCCGCGCGCCGTCGTAGTTGCAGGTAATCGTGCCTGCACCTACATTAACGTTTTCGCCGACCTCAGCATCTCCGAGATAGGTCAGGTGGTTGGCCTTGGAACCCTTGCCAAGGCGAGTCTTTTTCATCTCCACGAAATTTCCTACGTGCGCGCCTTCGCAGATTTCACAGCCCGGGCGCAGATGACTGTAAGGCCCCATTGAGGCGCGGACCCCGATTTGCGAATGCTCGAGCACGCAGCCCGTCTGAATCAGCGCGCCATCTCCAATGTCGCAGGAGTGGATCACGCTATAAGAAGCGATGCGGACGTCGCTGCCGACGCGCGTGGAGCCAAGAAGTCGAACACAAGGCTCGATGACAGTGTCGGCTCCGACTTCAACCTCCGCGTCGATCACGCACGTCTCCGGCAAATAAATTGTGACGCCATCGGCCATAAGCTGCTGGCATTTGTCCATCCGCAGATGACGGTCGATTTCAGCCAGTTCCGCCCGCGTGTTAACGCCGAGGATCTCGGCGGGATTCGCGGCTTCCAGGGCCACAACGCGTTGCTTTGCCTTGCTCAAAATGGCTGCCATATCAGTCAGGTAAAACTCGTGATGGGCATTCCTGGTCGTTAGTTCATCGATGTGCGAGAACAAAGGCTTGACGGCAAAGGCGTAGAATCCGGAATTAATTTCCCGTATTTTTTGCTGGATTGGCGTTGCCGATTTCTGCTCAACAATGGAAGCTATTTCCGTTTTGCTGCCACGTTTGCGCAGCACACGGCCGTAGCCCCAGGGATCTGGCAAAACTGCGGTCAGGACCGTCATGGCAGCCTTCTGTGCGGTGTGAAAATCGCGCAAGTTCGTTATGGTCTCCGCTGTGATGAGGGGTGCGTCACCGGAGAGAACAACGACCGTGTCATAGCGAGCCAAGGCCTCGCGGGCGGCCATGATTGCATGCCCCGTCCCGAGCTGTTCTTTTTGCAAGATGAAGTGAATGCCGCTGCCGGAAACGGCTTCTCGCACACGCTCGGCTTCGTAGCCGATGATGGCGTAAACGTCCTTGGCCGGAATAATCTTCAAAGCAGTCTTGATGACGTGGGCCAGCAAGGTCTTGCCGCCGGCTTCGTGCAGCACCTTGGGGTATTTAGATTTCAGCCGCGTTCCTTTTCCGGCTGCCAGGATCACGACAGCCACTGAGGGGTTCTTCCCCTCAGTTCTCGGGGAGTCAGGAATTGGGCGGGGTTTGGTGTTGGCCATTCCGATCAAATATACCGCGAGCACTCAACTCAGCCGCTTGAGTCAAGCTCTGACAGCATCCATGAACATGTCACGTCAGGCATCCAGGCTGGGAGCTTGCGAAACCAATTCAAGTAAGTCGTGCGCGACTCGATCTGTAGCGTGCCGCGCAACGCCGACCTCCTCTTCGAGATAGTCGCCTAGCACAGGGATTACGCCCAGCGCCTCGACCGCTTCCAGGTCAGAGACAATCGGCGTGGCTGCCTCCAGCGCATACTTTGCCCTTAGCTCCTGCGAAGCCGGCGTCCGGTTGATAAGCGCGTAATCGAAAAGGCGGTCCGCCTGGGCATGGCGGTTGAGCGCCTTGATATGGTCCGAAGCGGTCAAGCCGAGGCTCTCATTCGCCTGTGTCATCAGGTTGCAGATGAATACTTTCAGAGCGGATGAACCCGCGATCGCCTGAGCGATTCCCCGAACCAGCAGATTTGGAATAAGGCTGGTAAAAAGCGAACCCGGGCCGATTGTGATGAGATCAGCCCTTGCGATGGCCTCCAGTGTCTGCGGCAGGGGCTCTACCTGCGGCGGATCGAGGAAAAGTTCTTTGATCCGGCCCTTGCTGGCAGTAATTTTCGTCTCACCGCGAACCCGCGAGCCGTCTTCCATCAGCGCTTCCAGTTCGACATTCGACGTCGTAGCGGGATAGATGTGCCCCCGAGTCAACAAAATCTCCGACGAGAGCCGCACCGCTTCGCTGAAATCGTGCGTAATCGAAGTCAGCGCCGCCAGGAAGAGATTGCCAAAACTGTGGCCTTCGAGGCCTTCTCCCTTGGAAAAACGGTGTTGAAAAAGCTGCGACAGGAGGGCTTCATCTTCCGACAAGGCCACGATGCAGCTGCGCACATCTCCCGGCGGGAGCATGTTGAGTTCTTTGCGCAAGCGTCCACTAGAACCCCCGTCATCAGTGACCGTTACGACCCCCGAAAGGTCAGCGATGGGAGCGGGAGTCGGCGGGCCCGCAGCATGTTCCCCAGCCCTGGCTACGAAGTGCTTCAGTCCGCGGAGGAGCGTGGAGAGGCCGGTGCCACCGCCAATCGCGACCACCCGAAGGCCTGCAGGCGCAGACTTGCCGCGGCTTGTTGCCGGAGAGCGTTGCGGCTTGTTGGCTACGGGCACGCCTAGGATTCGTTCTCGGAAGGAACAGATTCCAATGGAATTTCGGCTCCGGGATCCGGATATAAGAGTTCCGTAAAGCGCGGGTCCTCTGCCAGGTTCTGGAAGTCGGAGTCGTTGCGCGCCTGAAAGCGAATCGTCGCATTCAAACGAATGGCCTCGTCCAAATGGCGCAGCGAGTCTTCGAGATGGCCGGTCAGGCAATCCAGGGCAGCCAGTCCATACGCGACGTAGTCGGCTTTCGGAACCTGCTTGGAAAGCTTCTCCAAGTGCTCGCGCGCGCCAACGTAGTCTCCGACATTCATGAGGGAAACCGCGTAATCGTAATGCTCCTCGCTGTTCTTAAACTGCACCGAGACGCGTTCGCTATACTGATTGCAGGTATTTAAGTGGACCAAAGCCCGATCGGAAAGCTCCTTGCTGGGCCCGCCCAGAACCTTCTGTAGGCATCCCTTCGCTTTATCGAATTTCCGCTCCTGCATGGCGCGGAGCCCGGCCTCGTAGTTTTGCACAGCCTGTGCAAAACGTGGATCGTCGGCAACTGATTTCTTGGGTGTGGTTTTTTGTGCCATTTGCAAGACTCTTCCTGAGGTAGTCGTAAGTTATTACCTTTATTAGATTTAAATGGCTATTGCATTCGCTGGAGCCGATGGGCGCGATTACTCTCGGTTGCTCCACCCGCCAAAGCACTTGGCCATGTCTTTTGTGCTGCCTGTGGAAATCCGTTCAATCTACTGTTTTCAGCAGTTTATACGCGGCTTTTGGTTTCTCGTCAACTCCGCGTGCTTTGGGTTCCGTTTTTAGTTGATCGCTGCCGCAATCCCCAAGTCCACTTGCTGCCATTCGCCCTTGATGATGCGGCGACGAATCTCAGCCGCAGTCTTGCCTTTCTTATGCATCAGGTACGTGTAGTACAGCTCCTTCAGGCAGGTCGCGCACTGCGCGCCATGAACGTTCTCGAAGCAACTATGCAAGCTTTTGTGGCCCATGCTGCGGTCACAATAGCAATAGCAGGGCTGCTGATAGAGCACAGAGGGTATCTTTGCCGCTAGCTCGTAAGCATGGACTTGAACGGCATACTGTGCGTTGCTGCCCCAGAGCTGCTCCTTCACCAGGATTGCCGGCAGCTTCGCCCCTTTCGCCGGTGGGGCCACGTGGAACGCCGGAATCCCGGCTTCATCTGCCTCACCCGGGCGCGATATAGCCAACGGCGCAAATAGTGTCACGACCACCAGAAGAGCAAGACCCACCAGAAACCAGTACCTCATAAACGCTTGGCCTCGCGAATATTTATTGTACCCGGAGAAGTTCAAGAACAGTAGCCGCGAAAAACCTGCAAAAAAGCAACCCTCGGTTCAATTGTAACCATATAATCGATTACTAGACATGCCGGAGGCCACAACCCCAACCGAACCGCGCGCCAGCGCGGAGAGGAAGCCCGATGTTGCCGGCCCGTCGCGTGCCTGGCCGGTTCTTTCGGTATGGCTTCGCGACCTGGTGATTTCACTTGCGATTTCCGCTTTCATCATCGTCTTTCTTTACCAACCGGTGAAAGTTGAAGGCACGAGCATGATGCCCTCGCTCGAAGACCAGGAGCGGATTTTCGTTAATAAATTTGTTTACCGCCTCGAGCCCATCCAGCGCGGCGACGTTATAGTGTTTCGCTATCCCCGCGACCCTTCCAAGAGTTTTATCAAGCGCGTGATCGGGCTGGAGGGCGATCGAATCCGCATCGATGGCGGCCAGGTTTTTGTAAACGGGGAAGCGCTTGAGGAGGATTACGTGCCGCGCGCTTATGAGGACCAACGCTCCTATATGGAGATCGTGGTGCCGCCGCACAGCTATTTTGTATTGGGCGATCACCGCAGCATGTCAAACGATAGCCGCGATTTTGGTCCGGTGAACGAAAGCTATATCTACGGCAAGGCGGTCTTCGGATACTGGCCCATGGACAAACTGGGCAGAGTGAAATAGGGCCGTTAGCTCTGAGTGTTGAGAGCGGGACCTGATATCCGTGGCTATAATTCTCGCCGATGTCTCTCGAAGTTGAACCTGCCAGCAAACCAATGGCATTTTCGCGCCGGGACGGCTCGGCGCGGCCCACAGTCCGGCAGTGGGTGAGCCGTCACCCCGATTTCCTCGCAGCAGTCGTTGTCATAGTGGGCTTTTTCTGGCGCGTTTACCTGGCTCACGCCATGTTCTTCAGCCCCGACGAAGCCTGGCACTTTTCTGTCGCGAATCAGGGCTCGCTCCGGCAGGCATATCAAGCGAGCCTGACCCTTTTTCACCCGCCGCTGCTGATCCTGATTCTTTATTTTTGGCGGGACCTGGGGACTTCCGACCTTGTGCTCCGGCTGCCATGCGTCATTGCCGGTTCGGCCTTCTGCTGGGTGTACTACAAGTGGCTGAAGATCATTCTGGGGCAGACCGTGGCTTGGGTTGGGCTGCTCCTTGTAACCTTCCTTCCGACCATGATCGATATGTCCGCCGACCTGCGGCAGTACGCGCTCATGCTGGTGTTTTCCGCGTGCGCCGCATATCTGCTGGAACGGGCCTTTACCAGGAATTCTCCTGCGCGAATGTTGTTATCCTCGGGATGCCTTTACCTGGCGATGCTTTCCCATTATTCAGGATTTTTGTTCGCGGCAAGCATCGGGGTTTATGCCATGGTTCGAATGTTCGCCGAGCGGCCTCGGGCGCGAGTGGTTGCGGCGTGGATTGTTGGACAAGTCGGCGGACTTGGGCTGGCTTGGTTTTTCTACGAAAAACAGATCACAAAACTAGCCGCCCTTCATCAAGAGCAGCCATTAAATCGCATTGCCGACTGGTACATTGCAAAATTTTATTACCATCCGGGACAGGACCATTTGCTTCCGTTTCTTTTCCGGGGCACGTTCGGCATTTTCCGCTTTACGTTTGCATGGGCGGTCATCGGTTACATCGCCGTGTTGTTATTTGTTGCTGGGGCAGTTTTTCTGCTGCGTGAGCGGCCATCAAGTCCGGGATTGCCCCCAGCACGACTGATCGGCGTTCTATTGCTCTGGCCTTTTGTCTTGAGTTGGATTGCAGTTGCTGGTGGTCTTTATCCGTACGGACGGACACGGCATTGTATTTTCCTTGCCATATTTGGCATTGCCGGCGTAAGCCTCGCGTTGGCAAGAATGGCAAAGCAGAAAATGGCGTCTGCGGTGGCATTGGCGCTCGGCATTATCATTCTGTGCCAGGTCTTTGGCACGCCGCCTTCCTTCGACATGTTTCCGCTGGCCGACCGCCGGCGCGCGCAGATGGACAATGCGGTGGCTTTCATTAGACGCGAGGTATCACCTTCCGACGTGATCTACCTCAACAAATCGACTGAATTCCAGCTGGGCCACTATCTTTGTGACCAAAGACCGATAGTTTTCGATCGTTCGGTAGCCGGGTTCGAATCGTTTTCCTGTCACGGGCTTCGCGTGGTCTCGAGTTTCCCCTATGACGATGCCGTGCTGCCGGAGACCTTTTCTGACAAATGGAAAGAGATGGCGCGAGCCTACGGGCTGGAACCGGGGAGCAAGGTCTGGGTAGTTGAAGGAGGATGGACTAGCGGATTTGCCGAGACGTTAACCTGGCGTTTCGCCGAGTTCTCTGGGCCTGAGATTCGCAACTTCGGGCGATATTTGGAAGTTTTCAGTCTGACCGTCGGTCAGCCAACAAGCTAGGCCGGACAAAGCGGGCTGGAACTCAGCACACTGAGGCAACGGCTGCAACTGCGGGGGCTTTAGATCGCGCCGCTGGCGTGAGTACGCTCAGTGCGCGATTGCAGCTTGGGGAGCTTTCCTGGTTCGATTTCCCGTGGCGGCTTGAAGGGCTGAAGAGCCGCCGGATCAAGCGTCATCGCCCCCAGGCTGCTGTAGGTCTTCTCAAGGACGGTAAGCAGGTATTTTTGCGCTACCGCTCGATCGGCAGGGTGGATCAAGGCCCACCAGCGTCGCATTGACTCCTGAACTTCGGCCTCGCTCTTCTCTCCTTCGACCATGGCATCAATGAGTTTGTAGACTTTACTCTTGACGGCTTGATAGGAGATGGATACCTCCTGTGGCATGGGTGGGCTCCCTTTTAAGTAACGCTTCGTGCAATACTTTCGCCAAACTTATATCACATGCACGCTAAGACTTACGGGTCTGGCAATCCCGGTTGCTGGAGAAAGACATATCGGAGACTATGGTTTTTCGTAGAAATTGTTTATCCGCTTCGATAGGAAGCGGCTTAGATTTGTGCGATACAATGAGGCCCCTTTTCCGGCAGCCTGCGCGGAAGGAGCAAAGACGCCGCACGCAGGCAGCCGCCATTCGTTCCAAGTCTCGAAATTTGTTGTGTCCGGAGGCCCGATGAAGTGGCTTTTGTGGATTCTTGTGCTGCTCGCCCTCAATGGGGCATCAACTGCCCAAACCGGCAACGATGCCGACGTCCCGGAGACCGGGCCGAAAAATCAGGACCGTATGTTCTTTCCGCGCGACATGTTCTGGGGATACGCGCAGTTTGATCTGGCCCCACCGCACAATGAGATCGATCCGAATTTGTGCGCTGCCAATGCAGGTCAGTATGGCGGCGTGAACGCTCCGTGCAGCATGTTTGCCCGTTACATGTTGGGAGGAGTGCTCGAAGTGCGTCCTTTCGGACGGGGAATCTTCCGCCGTTTTATGCTTTGGGGAGAGCCGAATTTTCTATTTGGCAAGAATATTCCGCAGACGCTCTATACATGGTCGTGGGATGCGATTGGGATCGAACATTCGTGGGGCGCTGCCATTTACCTGGGCAAAGGCGTTGAGTTTCGCGTAACGCAGCATTTTCTGTTTGATCGCCTTGGAGCGCGTGACACCAACCTCGGCCAGGCAGACCTGGGCAACAACGGGCCCTGGGGACGTTACAACTCCGTGGGTGTGCGGAAATACTTCGGAACGCGAAGGTGGTGAAGCCGGGACCCGGGCCTGAGACCCACATGCTATGCTCAAAATCCGAGGCTTAGAGCCTTGTCTTCGGGAATCTCGAAAACTGGTCTGACTTCTCCCGGCGCCGCGCGCCCCGCGGGCCTTTCCAACATTGGATTCGCCGACCGGGAGAATGCAGCTACAAACTTTGTCCGAGTCTGCGAACGGATTTCGCCCGACCTGGCGGCTGCGTTGCCCGGACTACTTGCCGAACTGCCGGATCCCGACGCGGCCCTGGCGCTCTTCGACCGGTTCATCAGCGAATCCGCCGAAGTAGCGCGGGTCCTGGAACGGCACCATACTCTTGCGCACTACACCCTGGTGGTCTTTGGGCACAGCCACTTTCTCGGCGAGACTCTTATCCACAACCCCGACCTTTTGCAGTCCTTTCTTCGCGAACGGAACCTGGACAGGAGCTTCTCACGGGAAGAGTTTCACGAGGCGTGGGCGCGCTTCCGCTCGCGGTCGTTTGAAAACGACATTTCGCTTTTGCTGGCGCGCTTCAAGCGCCGGGAGTACGTGCGGATCATGCTGCGCGACGTATTGCGCATTGCCCCTTTGGCCGAAACCACAGCAGAAATCTCCGCTCTTGCCGATGTTCTGATTGAAGAAGCGCTGCGCGAGGCCAGCTCACAAGTGCTCAGGCACTTCGATGCTCCGCAACATAGCGACTCAGAAGGCCGCCTCGTCGATACGCCCTTTGCCATTCTCTCCCTGGGAAAACTCGGCGGAAACGAACTGAACTACAGCTCCGATGTCGACCTGCTGTACATCTTCGGCGACGGCAGCGAGCCCGCCGGCCGTCAAATTTCCAACCGCGAGTTTTTCATCCGCCTTGCCCAGCAGGCCACTGAGATTCTTTCGCGAATGACGCGGGAAGGCGCAGTCTTTCGCATCGATTTGCGGTTGCGCCCGCAGGGCGGGGAAGGAGAACTGGCGATAAGTCTCTCCCAGGCGCTTCGCTACTACACCGCGACCGCCCACGACTGGGAACGGCAGGCGCTGATTAAAGCGCGGCATTCGGCTGGAGATGCCACCCTGGGCCGGGAATTCATTCGTGGAACGCAATCCGGTGTTTACACCGCTGAGATTAACTTCGCGGCCGTAAAAACTGCGCTCCTGGCCCGGGAAAAGATGCGCAAGAATCGGCGGCCACGCACCGCCGTCGAATCTTCTGCACCCGGCATCAACGTGAAACTCGATCCCGGTGGCATTCGCGATATTGAATTTCTGGTGCAGTGCCTGCAAAGAGTCTACGGCGGGGCGGAGCCCTGGCTGCGGTCCGGGGGCACGCTGTTTTCGTTGCAGAAGTTGCATGACAAAGGCCACGTCCGGGGCAAAGAATTCCACGATCTGACCACTGCTTACGAGTTTTTGCGACATCTGGAACATCGGCTGCAACTGCGTGAGGGACAGCAGACGCACCGGCTTCCTCTGGCGGGGCCTGAGCTGAACATCCTGCAACGCGCAATGGAAGGCTATGATCCGGGCGCGGACCCCGCGCTGGATCTGGTGACCCGTGTACGACGGCGCATGGCAGCAGTGGCGGAAATTTACCAGCGCGTGATCTATCAGCAGCAGATCGAATCCTTCGGGCAGTCGCACGGCGCTGCGTTCGAGCTGCGAGGTGGGCTGGAACCCTCGACGGCTGATCAATCTCACCAGCAGCTGCTGGATCAATTGGGCCGCGATTGTCCGGCTCTTTCGCGGACGGCTGTCGATGGCGCCCTGAGTCCGCTCGGCCGCAGAAATCTGCAACGCTTTCTCGGGGCAGCCGTTGCCAGTTCGGAGCGCTATGGAGCGGTGTTGCGAAATCCCGCGGGAGTTGCAGCCGCGCTGCAGCTATTTGAATGCAGCGAATACTTGGCCGACATTTTGATGCGTCACCCGGAAGAAGTCGCGACGCTCTCTGATCTCGGCGTTGTTCCTTTCCGTTGGAAAGGTTTGCATTTGTTCTCGGGTAGGATGACGCCGCCCCGAGCTCCGAGCGATCCGGTCTTCGCGTATTTGGCGAACTCCGCGTCTTCCTATAGCGAAAAACTGGCCCTGCTTCGGCAGCACTATCGTCACCGCGTATTGGCTTCAGGCGCCCGCGACATTATTAACGGGAGAAGCGTCTCCGAGTCTTTCGCCGAAACTACCACGGCAGCCGAGGACGCAATCGCAGCGGCCTTTTCCATTGTCGGCAAGCCGGAGAACCTGGCGGTAATGGCGCTCGGCCGGCTGGGGAGCGGAGAATTCGACGTCCTCTCGGACGCTGATGTCGTGTTCGTGTGCGCTGAAGACGGCGACCGCCTGTCCCTGACGCGCGCCGCTGAGCAGATGGTTCAGGTTCTAGCCGCTTACACGCGCGATGGCATGGTTTTCCCTGTTGATCCCCGCTTGCGGCCACGCGGCAGCGAAGGCGAGTTGCTGGTAACTCCAAAGCAGCTGAAGTCTTATTTCGCAAGCGAGGCCCAGGCGTGGGAGGCCCTGATGTACACCAAATTCCGCTTTGTGACGGGTTCTGCCGGACTGGCAGAAGAGTGCGGGCCTCCCTTGAGGGCTTTGTTCGAAAGGTTCGCTGCCGATCCCACTTTTTTGGAATCGGTCCGGGAGATGCGTACGAAGCTGGAGCTGGCTGATGCTCCAGAGAAGAGCTTCAAGACTTCCGCCGGCGGAGTCTACGACATCGATTTTCTGTGCGGCTACCTCTTGGTGAGGCACGGAATCACGCAGAAGGCGGGAGGCTTGCGTGATCGGCTCTGGCGGTGCGCCGGTGCCGGATTGATTGCGAAGGCTGACGCCGCCGCGCTCGATCACGCCGCCGAACTCTTGCGCACCGTCGAACATTTGGTCAGACTGGTAGTGGGTCGCAAGCGCAAATGGTTGCCTGCGACCGAACACGCACGGCAAGTTACAGAACGGCTGACCACGAAGGTTCTAAACCGAAAGTTTCCCCGCGGATTGGAAGCCCAACTGATCGAAACCGTCCGGCGGGTCCGCGAGATTTATGAGCTAGTTATGGCTTCGGCATCGGCTTCCTGTTAGCGACGAATGCCAGCCATTATAATTGTTGGTTTTCCAAAGTCGTACGGGGGTGTTCATGGCGGCTTCATACAACGGCCTTGCTGTGCCGGGCGATGGTGCGCGAATCGGCTACAGCGGTGGACGTTATCAGGTGCCCGATAACCCGATTATTCCGTTCATCGAAGGCGACGGAACAGGGCGGGACATTTGGAAAGCTTCAGTCCGAGTGTTCGATGCGGCGGTGGAGCGGGCATTTGGTGGCAAGCGCCGCGTGGCCTGGTATGAGGTCTTCGCCGGAGAAAAAGCCAAGGCCAGGCTCGACACGTGGCTCCCGGACGACACGGTCAACGCGATTCGTGATCTGCGCGTGGCCATCAAAGGTCCCTTGACCACACCGGTCGGCGGCGGCATCCGTTCCCTCAATGTGACTCTTCGCCAGGTGCTGGATCTCTATGCCTGCGTGCGTCCGGTGAAGTATTACAAGGGTACGCCCTCGCCGGTGAAACATCCCGAGCGCATGGACATTGTGATCTTCCGCGAGAACACCGAGGACGTGTATGCCGGGGTCGAGTGGGAAGAAGGCACGCCCGAAGTGAAGAAGCTCATCGATTTTTTGAACAAAGACATGCTGAAGGGCGGCAAAAAACAGATTCGAGCCGACTCGGGCGTGGGCATCAAACCGATTTCGATTACGGGAACCAAGCGACTGGTGCGCATGGCCATCAGGCAAGCGTTGGAGAGCGGCCGCAAGACTGTGACCCTGGTCCACAAGGGCAACATCCAGAAATTTACTGAAGGCGCGTTCCGAAAGTGGGGGTACGAGTTGGCGACTGAGGAATTCCGCGACCAAGTCGTGACGGAGCGCGAGAGCTGGATCCTGGACAACAAAGACAAGACCCCACACATCTCGGTGGAGGAGAGTGCTGCGCTCGTCGAACCGGGAATGGAATTTGCTCCTGAGGAGTTCCGGCAATCGGTGTACAGGGAAGTGAAGAGCGTGCTGGACACGATTTATGCGAGCCACGGCAAAGGCGCATGGAAAAAGAAACTCATGATCAACGACCGCATTGCCGATTCTATTTTTCAGCAGGTGGTCACGCGGGCGGATGAGTACTCAGTGTTGGCAACGCCAAACTTGAATGGAGACTACATCTCCGATGCCTGCGCCGCGCAGGTGGGCGGATTGGGCATCGCTCCGGGCGCGAACATCGGCGATGGCTACGCCATCTTCGAGGCAACGCACGGCACGGCGCCAAAGTATGCGGACAAAGATGTCATCAATCCTGGCTCGGTCATTCTTTCGGGCGTGATGATGTTTCGTTTCCTGGAATGGAACGAAGCAGCCGATTTGATTGAACGCGGCCTGGAGCGGACGATCGAGCAGAAAAAGGTCACTTACGATTTCGAGCGCCTGATGGAAGGCGCAACCAAAGTCAGTACCAGCGAGTTTGCGGGACACGTCATTGAGAACATGGGCACGGGAGTTTTAAGCGCAGCATCGAAATAAGTAATCAGCACCCAGCAGTTGGCATTCAGCCCTCAAAGGCCATCGTTTCGCGGCAAGCCCGCCTTAGCCGGCGGAATGCTGAGTGCCGACGGCTAGATGCGATGAAAGGACCTTCATGCGCAAAAAAGTCACTATCGTAGGCTCGGGAAATGTGGGCGCGACGACTGCTCACTGGATTGCTTCCAAAGAACTGGCCGATGTCGTTCTGATTGACATCATCGAAGGCGTGCCGCAGGGCAAAGGTCTCGATCTGCTCGAGGCCATGCCCATCGAAAAGCGCGATTCGCACGTGCTTGGCACAAACGACTACTCGGAGACCGCGGGTTCTGACATCGTTGTCGTAACCGCTGGCATCCCGCGCAAACCGGGCATGAGCCGCGATGACCTGCTCAACACGAACCACAACATCATGAAAGATGTCGTCGGGAAGGTCGTCCAGCATTCGCCTAATTGCATTCTGATTATTGTTTCAAATCCGCTGGACGCCATGGCCCAGGCGGCATACAAAATGAGCCGTTTCCCACGCGAGCGTGTGATTGGTATGGCCGGTGTGCTCGATTCTGCGCGCTTCCGCACGTTCATTGCAGAGCAGCTGAAAGTCAGCGTCGAGAATGTGACCGCGTTCGTTCTCGGAGGCCATGGCGACACCATGGTTCCGCTGGCGCGTTATTCGACTGTCGCCGGCATCCCTATCACCGAATTAATGGACAAGGCCACGATTGACCGCCTGGTTCAACGCACCCGCGACGGCGGCGCAGAGATCGTGAAATATCTGAAGACTGGGTCTGCATATTACGCGCCCTCGGCCGCGGTGACCGAAATGGTCGAGGCCATCCTGAAAGACAAGAAAAAGATTTTGCCTTGCGCGGTCTATCTCGAAGGCGAATACGGAATCAAAGGGCTTTTCGTAGGCGTGCCTGCGAAGCTGGGCGAGAAGGGAATTGAGCAGATCATCGAGATCAAGCTCACCCCCGAAGAAAAAGCCGCGCTGGATAAGAGTGCCGCGGCAGTGAAGGAGCTGGTAGGAGTAATCGGTGTGTAGCTCACTGTCATCCTGAGCGGGGACAACGGTTCGCCCGCGAGCCGTTGCCAAAGTCGAAGGACCCCAGAAGCGCAGAGCTCTCCGCAGACCTCGGACCGGACTTCGGCGCTCAGGATGACAGTTGCTCAGGTTCTGTTAGTCGGCTGCCGTGTCCTGGGCCTCGCGTCGTCCCACACTTTCCCCCGGCAACGGCTTGCCCAGGTTTTTGGCCAGGGAATCAAGATTGTGGGCGAGAGCGGAGCGCCAACGCCCCACGGAATCCTGCGCCAGCTCTTCCATCGTCTGCCCGAACGAGAGCAGCGTAGTCGCGACCCGCGTCTTAAGCAATTCGGAAACTGAAGTCTCGATGGTCTTTTGCAGGTTCTTCAGTTGACCGCAAGCCTTGTCGAGTTCGGCATCGAGCGCTTTCGCGTTGCGGGTACTCAATTCCTTCAGAACCACGTCGAGCGCGCTTTCCAGTTGAGTGCGCGCGCCGGAGATAATATCCGTGCTCATGCGCACCAGCCGGCCGTCAAGCTCCTGCTCAAGGTAGCGTGCCGATTCGTTCAGTTTGGCGATGCGCCCCGAAAGATCAGAGTTCTGGGCCTGCAAGCGCGCCGACTCTGCCGCTGCGGCCGCCTGAACTTCCTGCATCTGTTTGAGATGAGCTACGTGCTCTTCGCCCAGCCGCTGCTGGAGCGAGCGCATGAACTCTTCGCTCTTCCGCTCATGGCGGATTCCCGACTCCAGCGCCAGCTGCTGAAGCTTTTCGGCACCAGCATGAACTTGCTGCTGCACGCTCTCCGCGATCTTTTCACTCAACCCCTGCGCCCGTTGCGCGACTGCCTGCAACTCCAGCGTTACATGATTGCGGAACTCAATCTGCCCCTCGCGGATTTTCTTTCCGATCGAATCTTTCGCCGCTTCGAGCACCTCTTCCGATTGCTGCCGCGCCTGTTGCAAAACCTGCGTACTCAATTCTTCGCGCAAACGAAGAAAAACTTTCTCCTCAACCTCGGGAGGAATGTGGGTGAGCGAAATGTCGAGTTGACTGCGCTTGCTTTGTTTCTTGCCCAATTCCTGCTTGAGCTCTTCCACTTCTGCCTGCAATGGCCCAATGACTTCGGCCACGAGCGCTCTGACTTCGCCGTTCGGCGCTTTAGACTTGCCTTGCCGCTTCAGTCCCGGCGCGGACATCTCCAACAGTTGCGCCCAGTCGTCAGGGTAAGTCTCCAACTGCCAGAAATTGTCGGGCTTGTCGAAGCGCGCTCCCAGCTTCCATCCCCTTTTGCCGGAATCGATG